>Ga0233425_10003951_pt1 | contig 25798 bp, 22 predicted proteins | sample Watercolumn_Towu_2_FD_181712 | JGI IMG/M metagenome (GOLD analysis project Ga0233425, IMG submission 181712) | Freshwater microbial communities from Lake Towuti, South Sulawesi, Indonesia - Watercolumn_Towuti2014_140_MG | ecosystem: Environmental > Aquatic > Freshwater > Lake | place... | reverse complement strand
TGGTACCTAGCAAAATGCTGACCAGAGGCAGGATGATGAAAAGCAGCAACAGCCCGCCCAACGCGGAGAAAACAAGGTCGAAGAGCAGGTTAGTCTTTTTCATACCACTTGGCAACCACAAAGGCTCCAAGACGCCAAGTCACAAAGAATCCTTCGAGGCTTCGTGACTTGGCGTCTTCGTGGTAATGATGCCATCCTTTTAGTCACTTTCTGGCACCGTGAGTGATTGCAAAATAGATGGTTGATTTCCATAACCATCGGCAGGGAAGGTCTCGAACATTGGGTGGTTGTCGGCTTCCATAATGGCGCGTCCTTCGTCGCTGAGCAGAAAGGCGATGAACTGCGCGGCTTCTTCGGGATGCGGCGCGCTGGCAGGGATGGTGATTCCGTAGCCGATGCGTTCTCCGCGAAACTGCGGCTTGACCGTGGCAAAACGCTGGAAGTCTAAATTGACCTGAACCTGTTTGTAAAATTCCTCGTGTGACTGCTCACCCAGATTGACCTCGACGGGCAGGCTGACCATTTTCAGGTTGTGCTGTTTGATGACGCTTTCATACTCGAAGGCGTAATCCAAATCGCCCGCTTCGAGCCGCGCAATCAACTCGATGCTTGCGCCACGGATGACGATGTGCGAATCAGGCTTTGTCTCCAGAATTTCGGGCACGGTGACAGTGGTCATTTCGTCGCCGCGAAAAATCGTCACGGGGAAGGTGAACTGGTCTTTGAACATCGGGTCGAACAGCCCGTAGTTTTGCTCCGCGATTTCAGCCAGCGCGAACGCCATCAAAGCACGATAGCCTGACGCGTCGAAGCGCGGATCGGCGATGCCCGTCTTCACGTCGGGGCGGCTGATGACTTCCATCCAGTTGTCGGCGTTGATTTCGTCGGCATATTTGCTGTCCGCGCGGTATGCCAATGCAAGATGATTGCTCGCAAACTTGACGTACCAATCGGCATAGGGCTGACCCGTCTCAGGGACGTTGGTCGCGTACATCAGCATGGGAATCAGCGCGGTGTCAGCCGTTGCTACGACGTCAATTGGCTCGTGCAGTTCCGTGGCGTGACGCATGACCTGAATGCTGCCGTGATACTCGGACAACACGTCTATGTTTGGATATTTTGCCTCGAAGGCTTTTTCGAGATGGTCGAAGGGGATGATGAGGCTCCCCGCCGCGAATACCACCAGCGGGGTCTTTGGCTGTTGCGCGTTGCAGGAGCCGAGGAGGAGGGATAAAAGCAGGATGATTGCAAAAGGTTTTCGCATGGGGCATTTCTGCTCTGTCGGGGGTTTAGCCCCCGACAGAGCCATGTGGAAAATTTACTTCACTTCCAGCTTGACCAAATCCTTGACCCAGGTATTTGTCTGGAGGTCGGGCAGGATAAGGGTGAAATTTTCAGCCGTGTCACCGAAGGCGATCAGGTTGTTCGGGCAACCGCGTGCATCGCTCAGGCTGATTTCAGAGGTATAGCCGTCGGAGGCGGTGGCGACCAGTTTGGTCGCGCCGTCTTTGACTCCAGCCATGTCGAGCAGGGCAATCAAAGATACGCCTTCAAAATCCTGCTTGCCTTTCTTGGTTTCGGCAGAGACTTTGAGGGGTTCCATCGCTCTCATGGCGGCTTCGTTCAGGAATACTTCCTGATTCACGGAACCAGTCAACGTCAACGTGGCATCGGCTTCAGAAACAGTAGCAGCCGCGGGTTCGGTCGCCGCAGCCTCGGCTGTCGCAGGCAAAGGCTCCAGTCCGACCTTGATCTGCTCGATCATGCCGACCATTTCCTTCTTGGTCAGATCGTCGCCGACCAAACGCAGGGGAAAGAATTCCTCGGGCAAAGCATTCTCGTTGACCTTGTACGCGACCATGATGTTCTTGTTGTACTGGACGCGCTGCGCGTCGAAGGTAACAGTGTAGCCGTCGGCGGCGATCACATCGATGGTGTAACCAACCTTGACCAGATCACGGTTGAAGGCGGGACCTTCGTGCGAGATTTCATCATCCACCGAGCCGACGAAATAATACAGAGGCACGCCCGCCCACTGTTGGTTTTTATCGTCGAACCACGAAGTGCCATGACATTGCGGAGCGCCGCAGGATTCCACACTGGCGCGGTCAGTAGGCTTGGACAGCGCACCTTCCACAAGCAGCACCCAATCAGCCCCGAGGTTCTTGACTTCAAGTTTGTTGACCCACTTCACTGCCCAGTGACCATCGGTGACCTGCTTCAATTCCTTGCTGACGATTGCCAGCCGCAGGGTTCCATCCTGTCTGGCGTCGAAGGGTTTGCCGTCGGCTTCGTAGGCGATCATGGCGGTCAACTCGACGGGATTCTTGAGTTCCTCACCAGTGGCGGGGTCATAGGAAATGAACGCGCCATTTTGAATCTGGTCGTTCGAGTAAGTGATACTGTACCCATCCTCGGCGACCACGTTGAAGCCTTTGGTCTCGTCCATGCCGCCGATGAGTTCGGCGAGGTCTTTCAGCGCCACGCCCTTCATCATTATGGGCGGTGTGATCTTTCCCGTGCTGCTCTTGATTCCCGCATAACCTTCGGTCGCGGGCAGGGCTTTCAATTCATCCATCGTGAGGGACTTGGTCTCGGTTTCGCCGACGATTTCCAAAACAGGGACGGCGGGCTCGGTCGGGGCTTCTGTCGCCTCGACGACGGGGGCTTCGGTGGCTTCGGCGACGGGCGTCGCTTCGGGCTGGGGGCCCCCCGAACAGGCGGCAAAGGTCAATGCCAGCGCGAGCAGCAATGCGCCGCTCAAAATCAAACGTGCAGACAGTTTCATACATTCTCCTTGTTTTTATCGGGCATGAATGTGCCCGTTATTTTCGAATAAGTAAAAGCTTATTAGAGAAGAAGAAAAAGACCCTAAAGGCTTCTGAAACCTTTAGGGTCTAAAGTGGAATCTACTTTTCGGTTTTGGATGACGCCCGTCGGACGCCGTACAATATCAACGCGCCCAGCAAGCCTCCAATCATCCCATAGAGGATGTGACTGGCGAAGGGATACACCACCCCGAAGCGGAATGAGCCGATGGGCCAGCCCGTAAGCAGGTTCACAGTGAGTTGACCGATGGGCTTCGTCATGTGGGCAAAGCCGCCGAGCAAAACCATGAACCAAAGTTTGCCTGCGTAGCGCGGCAGGTAACGGAAAGCCAGATCCATGACAGGTCCCGGCAACAGGTAGAAAATCCACGTGAACGGGTTATCGCCGTGCAGGAAAGGCAACGCAGAGGCAAACGACGCGCCGATGCTGGTCAACGTGCCCGCGCCGCGAAACTTTGACGATGCGCGTCCCAGAATCATGATCGCCATCCACTCGATGCCGTGATGACCGGGTAGTCCCAGCGAAAGGTCGGTGGTGCGGTGCAAAACGACAGCCATCACGCCGCCGCCGATCAACAGCAGGGCTTCGAGCCACGTCAGCGACCACTCAGTTGGATAACTTCTTGATGTATTCTTTGGGGGCGATATGCCATTCATCGTTTTTCTTCTCCACGTACAAGGTTGATTTTCCGTCGCGAAGGATGGGACGCGCCCATTCGCCGACGTTGACGATTGACCTGGAATTAACCTCCCAATTGTTCAACGAGCAGATGCGATCCACGTGACCCAGTTTGCGGAGTTCGCCCGCCTGATATTTGCCCTGCAATTCGCGCAAGCCGGGCAGCCACAAGAAGCGCCCGTCGTTGCCGCCGCGGTGCAAGCCGATGGCAGACAACGCGCCGATGATTCCGCCGTGGGTCCCCGTCAACCCCTCGCAGCGGATACCCGACCCGGCGGCGGTTTGCTCCGCTTCGGGCATGGTCAGCACCGCAATCTTTGCCCGCTTCCCGAAGGAGACGGCGCTCTCGTTGATCGAATCCCATTCTGCAAGGGTCAAGCCCGCGTCGGAGCCTGGCGCGCTTTCACGCAGCAGGAACTCGCGCGAGGCTTCCCAAAGGTCGTCCACATTTTCACTTTCGACGGACAAACAGGCGGAACTGTTGTGCGAGGTGTATGGGATTTGCGGATCCACCAACAGTTGATGACGGGTGATGCCCAGCGGTTCAGCCAGTTTGTTTTCGGCAAGCCAGCCCGCCAACTGGCGGACACGGTGTCCCGTGCCGCGCGATTCCAAATTATCGGTGTCGTCAATTCCAAGCAGATAATGCATAATATTTTTCAGGTGTCGTTGCGAGCGGCGTTCCTTGCCGCGAAGCAATCCCATTCCTACACGAGGAGATTGCTTCGTCGGGGAAGAGCGCCCTCCTCGCAATGACAATAATTATTTCACCACAATCTCCGCCACATCTTTGGTCCAGTTGGCTTTGGGGATGTAGGTGGTGGAAAGTTTCATCGTGCCGTGGTTGTTGAAATCGAGGATGGTGTTTTCGTCGACCTGCTCGAAAGTCAGCGTGGCGGGGTTGGAACTGCCCGAAAGCGAAACCTCGCTAAACTCGGTGATTCCAGCCAGCGCCAGCACATCCTTCAGGTAGGGACCTTCCTCCACTTTGCCCTCGGCTTGCAATGTGGCAAGCGGCAATCCTTTGACGGCTTCGAGAGTCACGTCAAAGGTTGTGCCGTCGGGCTTGACGATCTTGAACAGCGCGGGAGTAGATGGGGCTTCCGTCGGTTGGGCTTGGGCAGGTTCAGCCGCTGCCTGTGGCGCGGGTTGTGGGTCAACCGTCGCGCAGGCGGAAAGCAGAAGAGTCAGCATGAGGAGGAGGAAGAGAAGTTTTTTCATGAAAAGGAAACATCCTAAACTAAAATTTGTTCGCCGCTGTGCGAGGCGTTATAACCTGTCAGCGCGTTGAGTTCGGTGCGGAAGTTTGCCGTTTGCAAATAATCCAGCAGCGGCGCAAGCGCCTTTTCGTTCTCGCGTGGCAGGATCAGGTCGTAGCGTTCCTCGAAGAGCGGGATGAAATCAAGGTTGAATTGATGGGCGGCGGCTTGCAGACCGATGGATGCATCCGCCTTTCTGTTTGCGACCAGCGCGGCGGCTTCGCTGTGGGTCTTGACCTCGATCCCGTAGCCGTTGATCCGCGACGTGTCGATGCCTTGCTTTTTGAGTTCCATGTCGAGCCAGAGCCGCGTGCCGGAGCCGGGGTTGCGATTGACGAATTTCACATCGCCCCGAGCAAGGTCGGCAAGTTGTTTGATTCCCCTCGGGTTGCCTGCCGCGAGGATTAACCCCTGTGTGCGGTAGGCGAGAGTCACCAGTTCCACATTTCGGTCTGGGAAGAGGTGCCGCACCGTGGGCGTGTTGTACTCGCCCGTCTCATCCAGAATGTGCGCACCCGAAATCTGGCATAGTCCCTGCCGCAGGTTGACCAGCCCATCGAGCGACCCGACAGGCAGGTTGAGCAGGGTCACATGCTTGTTGAGGTGTTCGGCGATTTCCTCCAGCGCCAAATCATGACTCCCCGAAAAAACGATGGCAGGCTTTTCCCCTTTCGGCAGGACAATTTCCTGCAAGAGGAAAGCGCCGCTTTTGGCTCGATAAAACTTCTCGGTAATTTTTCCCGTGCGGCGGACTTCGCTAACCTCGACCAGGTTCCCCGCTTCGAGCGCAACCATGTGATGTCGAACCCAGGCTGCGGACTGTTTCAACACCTGCGCCAACTGCGTGAGCGTGGCGGGGGATGCCATCAGCAGGCGCAGAATCTCCATGCGGCGCGAATCAGCCAGCAGTTTGATTTGCTCGAAAGTGCGGACGGGTTCGACGGTTTTCATGGGATTCTCTTTTCGCGTAATGAAAAACTTATCTGCGAGTTTATAGGAGAACTTTATGTGTGTCAAGTATTCCCCTTGACAAAGAACGTGAATCCCTGATAAACTCATGTTACCGTTCACGTGAACGATAACATGAGGAGACGATTAGAATGTCAAAAACCCGTCCCACCCTGCGTGATGTGGCTCAAAAGGCTGGCGTTTCACACCAGACTGTCTCCCGTGTTATCAACGGCAGCGACGATGTCCTGCCCGAAACCCGCGCCCTCGTGGAAGCGGCAATCGAAGAGATGGGCTACCGCCCCAACGCCATCGCCCGTTCGATGGCTCGCGGACAAACCCACACCCTGGCTTGTATCTCCCCCAACCTCACAGACTATACCTTCGCCAGCGTCATCGAAGGCGCCGAAGTGGAAGCGCGACAGCACAAGTATTTCATGCTGTCCTCATCCGCATCCGACCCCGAAGCCTTCCGCGAACTGGTGGATGAACTGGTGGGACACCGCCGCGTGGACGGCCTGATCGTCATCAACCCCTACGCCGACCAGCGCTTCGAGTTTGTCCCCAAAAATTTCCCTCTCGTTTTTGTCGGCGCCAGCGCCCACGAAAAAGACATCAGCTCGGTATCGTTGGACGACGAAAAAGTTGCTTACGAAGCCACCCGCCACCTGATCAGTTTGGGACATACCAATATCGCCCTCGTCACCGGTCCGATGGAAGAGGATTGTTCGCAAGACCGCGCCGAAGGCTATCGCCGCGCCCTGACCGAAGCGGGGATCGCCTTCGACGAATCGCTGGTCATCGAAGGCGACTGGTCTGCCACCTCCGGGCGCGACGCCTTGCTTTCTTTCATCGAGCAGGGACGTGTGCCGACGGCAGTCTTTGCCCAGAATGACCGCATGGCGATGGGCGTGATGAGCGCCGCTCGCGAGGCGGGAATCAAAGTTCCCAGCCAATTGGCGGTCATCGGTGTGGACGATATGCCGTTGTCCTCATACTTCGACCCGCCCCTCACCACCATGCGGCAGGACATCCCCCGCATCGGGCGCGAAGCAACCCGCATGTTGCTGGACATCATCCAAAAGAAGTCAACCCAAACCTGCGATATGAAGCTGCCCGCAGAACTGGTTGTAAGACAATCCACTTCTCAAAAGGGAGGTGATTGACCCCACAAAGAATAAACTGCAAGACCTTCTGACGTTTGCTCACTTAAATATTTTCAAGGAGAAGAATAAATGAAGAAGAACGTGTTGTTCAAGGCTTTCAGCCTTCTTGTGATTTTGTCGTTTGCCCTGGCTGCCTGTGGCGCTCCCGCCGCTGAACCCGCTGCCGAAGCCCCTGCCGCTGAAGCTCCCGCCGCGACTGAAGCCCCCGCTGTTGAAGCTCCCGCTGCCACCGAAGCCCCCGCTGCCGAAGATGTTGCCATTCGCTGGCGCACCCGCCCCGATAACCAGGAAGAAATCGATGTCTACAGCAAGATCAGCGAAGAACTTGATGGCGAACTCGAAGGCATCACCCTGACCTACGAACCGGGCGGCACCGAAGGCGCCAACTACCAGGACCAACTCCGCTCCGAGGTTGCCGCTGGAACCGCTCCCGATGTCTTCTGGATTCCCGGAACCGATGTGGCTGACTTCGCCACCCGCGGCTTGATCCTGAACATCAACGATCTGGCCACCGCTACCGATGGCTTTAGTGTCGAAGATTTCTACGCTGGACCCATGAACCACCTGACCTACAACCCGGAAAGCGCCAAGTTCGGCGCGGATTCCGGCGCGCTCTGGGGTCTCCCCCGCGACGTGTCCACCTTCGCCCTCTACCTCAACCTTGACCTGATCAACGAAGCCGGCGCTCCCGATCCTCGTGAACTCGCCAAGGAAGGCAAATGGGATTGGAACGCTTTCCTCGATGTGGCGCAGAAGACCCGCGCCCTCGGCTCTGACGTCTACGGCTACGGCGCGAGCGCCTGGTGGGGTCCCTACGGCGTGTGGTTGAATGCCTCCGGCGGCGGTTTCTTCAATGAAGACCGCACTGCTTGCGCGCTCAACACCGAAGAGTCCCTCGCTGGTCTCGACTTCCAGCGCTCCCTCTATCAGGATTTCGATGTCGCCACCCCCTACGGCGAAGATCCCGAACCCACCTTCCGCGCTGGCAAGGTTGCCATGTTCCAGAATGGACGTTGGGCGACCCCCGGTGTCCGCACCGTGGAATTCGAATGGGACGTGGTTGAACTTCCTGCTGGACCCAGCGGCACCGCTGGTAACTGGCTGTTCTGGGGCGCGTACGTCGTCAACGCCAAGACCGAACATCCCGAAGAGGCTTGGGCTTTGGTTCAGGCTTTGACCACCGCCCAGACTCAGGGCAAGGTCGCCGCTCTCGGCGCGAACATCCCCAGCCGTGTCAGCCAGGAAGCGCTCGACGCCTTCCTGACCTTCACACCGCCCGCCAACAATCAGGCATTCCTGAACGGCATCGCCGCCGACGCCAAGCCGACCGCTGAAGGTCCGCTGTGGGCTGGCTCCTGGCCCGAATATGACAAGATCATGGGACCCGCCATCCAGGGTGTGTTGACTGGTGCGACCACGGTCGAAGACTTCGGCGCGACCATCTGCGACGAAGCCGACAAGGTCTTTGTCAAGTAGTCCGTCTTGAATCAAACAGGGGCAGGTTTCGCGCCTGCCCCTGTCTTTTTCCCTCCGCGTTGAGCGCAGTCGAAGAAACCTCTTGTAGAATTTTCCAAACCTAACCACGGAGACACAGAGGCACTGAGAAAGCCAAATTAAAAACTCCGTGTCTTGGTGCCTCCGTGGTTAAAAAATTCTTGTGCGTTTCCCTACATACCCTGCAAGAAGGCAGATGTAAAAAATGTCCTTCGACTTCGCTCAGGACGGAGTGAAGCCTAGATTGTTCGAGGAGAAGAATTATGAGCGATCATCAAAAGCCAGATTCATTGACCAGCCTCATTTTGCAAATTGCCGTGATTTGGCGCGGAGTTTTTGCCGTCGTCGCGGCGGTGGGAGTCGTCACCGCCTGGTCGGGCAGACTCCCCGAAACCCCGCTCTGGCAGAAAATTCTGCTTAGTTTGGTTTTGGCGATTGCCGCAGGGTTCAGTGCGTTCGGCGCATTCGAGATTGCGCGGCACAACCATCGCGGGCGGATGATTTCCCTCTTCATTGACTACCTTGCCTTTGTCGCCAGCGTGGTCATGATGTTGAACACAGGCGAAGTCTTCCTCGGCATCGACGCGCTCGGCGAGACCTTTGGGCGCGGACTTCCCTATCTGGGCATCGTCATCGTCGGCTACTTCCTCAGCTCGATGGATGAGAATTCCTCCCGCAAACGCACCTCCGAGCAAAGCCTGAAACAGGTGGGGCGCTGGGTGATGATTTTCGGCTTCATCCTCTTCCTCTGGCAGGTGGACACGATCAACGGGGTGTTGTATTTTCTCGGCAAACTTGCCCAACCTGTAGGAATTTTCAGCGTGGTTGGCGTGCTGATTTTCGGCGCGGCGGTCTGGGGCATGGGACGCCAGCCGACAGCCACCGCCCTGCACGCCAAGACGGGACACGAGCAAGTCCTCAACGGCTGGCTCTTCCTCTCGCCGAACCTGATTGGTTTCCTCATCTTCTTCGCGGGTCCGCTCCTGCTCTCGTTTTATTTTTCCTTCACCGACTCGGACGCCTTCAACACCCCCAACTGGATCGGCTTCGAGAACTATGCTAAGATTCTCAACGTCAAATTTGCCACGCTTTCCTCACCCGAGCAACTGGCGAAGGAAGTGGTCGACATCAAAGTCTATGACGAGGTTGGGCGCTTGATGTTTGGCGACAAGTGGGGGATTTTGTTCGCCGCCGCCGACAAGTTCTTCTGGCTGGCATTGCGAAACACTCTGCTCTTTGCCCTGTTCGCCGTCCCCCTGAGCGTGATTCCCGCCCTTGTCCTTTCCAACATCCTCAACAGCAAACTGCCGGGGATGAAGTTCTACCGCGCCGTGTACTTCATGCCGAGCATCGCCGCCGTGGTGGGCATCTCTCTCGTCTGGCAATGGCTCTACAATGCGACCGTGGGTTACATCAACTATTTCATCACCCTCGGAATCGATTTTTGGAACAACCTGTTCAACGTTGCCATTGTTGACCCCAAGATTCAGTGGGTGTCGAATGAAAACACCGCCCTGTTTGCCGTCATCCTCATCGCCGCCTGGCAGACGATGGGCTTCAACACCGTTCTGTTCCTCGCGGGCTTGCAAAACATCCCCGGCGAACTGTACGAAGCCGCCACCGTGGACGGCGCTGGTCCGTGGGACAAGTTCTGGGGCATTACCATCCCCATGCTTGCGCCGACCACCTTCTACGTGGTCTCGACCACGACCATTCAAGCCATGCAGGTCTTCGAGCAGGTCTTCATTTTGATGAACCCGCCCGAAGGTCCGAACAACTCAACGATCACGCTGGTCTTGTATCTCTATCGCAGCGGCTTCCAAAACTTCAAGCAGGGATACGCCTCCGCGATTGCATGGGTGCTGTTCATCGTCATCTTCGGTCTGACGCTCATTCAGTTCCAGCGCCAGCGCCGCTCCAGCATTTACGAAAGCTAAAAGGAGACAGACATGAAAATCCAATCCTACCGCCTGCTCCGTTTTTTGAATAACTTCCTGCTTTACTTTGTGTTGACCTTCTTCGCGCTGGTGATGATTTTCCCGTTCCTCTACATGCTCGCCACCTCGTTCAAGACTCCAGCCGACACCTTCCGCTATCCGCCGCGCATGTTGCCGCGCAACGCCCAAACCATCAGCGTGGACGGATTCGACGAGCCGCTTCCGCTTTATTTTGTGGATGTGGACGGTCAGCGGGCGGAATATGCCCTCGCCAAGAGCAACATCAAGGTTGGGACGTATGCCCCCGCCGATAACCTGACTGCCACCGTCGAGCGTCGCCTGACCGAAGTCAGCCCGACGGGCGGGGCGATGAACCAGCAAAAGGTTACAGTCAACGGGGAGGAGATGAAACTCTTCGATGTCACCGCCGACGACGGGTCGGTCATCCCGATGGTTTTGGTCAGCCAGACGACGGTGGGCGAGTTCATCGACCCAAAGAATCCCGATACCAAGGTTTATCAAAACGTGCGACTGAGCGAGCCTGTCGAGAGCATCGGCTGGCATCCTGAAAATTACACCGAAGTCATCGAGTTGAACAACATGGCGCGCGCGTTGACCAACACCGCGCTGGTCACGATTTTGGTCGTGCTCGGTCAACTGGTGACTTCTGTGGTCGGCGGCTATGCCTTCGCCCGCTTGAAGTTCCCCGGACGCGACACGGTCTTCGTCTTCTACCTCGGCACAGTGATGATTCCCTTCGTCATGCTCATCGTCCCGCTGTACCAGTTGATGGTGCTGATGGGCTGGACAGACCGCCTCGCCGCCCTTATCATCCCCTGGATTTTCACCGCCTATGGCACCTTCCTCATGCGCCAGCACTTCATCACCTTCCCCAAGGAAATCGAAGAAGCCGCGCTCATTGACGGCGCATCCCGCCTGCAAATCCTGAAAGACATCCTCATCCCTGCCAGCGTGCCAGCCCTGGCAACGCAAGCCACCTTCACCTTTTTGTATGCGTGGAATTCCTTCTTCTGGCCCCTCGTCATCATCAACGTCGGCAATGAGAAGAACCACGTTTTGACTCTTGCACTCAACGTTCTTCGCGGACGTGCATCTGACACGCCCAACCTGATTCTCGCGGGCGCGGCAATCGCCATCATCCCGCCGTTGATTGTCTTCATCTTCGGACAGCGTTTCTTCGTGGAAAGCGTGGCGAGCAGCGGCGTCAAAGGTTAGGAATGGCGGACTCCGTCCTGCATAACCCGCACCTTCACGGCGAGCCTTTCTTCTGGAAGGCGGGTTCTGTCGGCGTGTTGCTTTCGCACGGCTACACCGCCACCACCGCCGAGGTGCGCTTGCTTGCGGAACGTCTGCACGAAAAAGGATATACTGTCGCCGCCCCGCTGTTGGCAGGGCATGGGACAAAGCCCGCAGACCTGAACCACGTCACCTGGCGCGATTGGGTTGCCAGCGCGGAAGAAACCTATGCCCAGTTGACTGCTCACTGTGAGCGGGTCTTCATCGGCGGCGAATCGATGGGTGGGTTGGTTGCCCTGCACCTTGCCAGCGTCCACCCCGAAGTGGCGGGAGTCCTGCTCTACGCCCCCGCCATCCAGTTGATCATGTCCCCGCTGGACAAAATCAAATTGTATGTTGGCTCGTTGTTCCTGCCTTATACCCTGCGCGAGTCGCTTGACGCTTCGGACGACTGGCAGGGCTATCACCCCGAACTGCCCCTCAAGGGAATCGTTCAACTGCTGAAATTCCAGTCTATCGTCCGCGCAAGCCTGCCGCAAATCCGCCAGCCTGTGCTGATATTTCAAGGGCGCAAAGACCTAACGGTGAATCCCTCGGCAGGTGACTTAATTCTGCAAGGCGTTTCCTCCCGCGTGAAAGAACGTCACTGGATGGAACAATCTTCCCACGCCATCCTCCTCGACTGCGAGTTGGACGCGGTGGTGGATTTGACAATGCGGTTTATGGAGACCGCCTTGGAGTCCAGAAGTTCTACTTCTGGACAATTGCGCAAGTAGAACTTGCGGACTCCCCATGCGATTTACTCTCCGCCAGCCGCAACAGGCTGGCGGTGTTGAAAGTACACACAGAGACTCTTTATCAAAATGCTCGAATTCAAACCAGACCTCGAAAAGACCATGCAACGCATGGAAGCCTTTTGGGCGGGGATTGTCCTCGACCGTCCTGTGGTTCAGTTTTATCTTGAGAAACCACCCGCGGAACAAATCCCTCTGCCTGCCTCCCATCATTCAACTTCCCGCGAACGTTGGCTAGACACGGAATATCAGGCGCAGCATACCCATGCTCGATTCTCCAACCAGATTTTCATGGGCGACAGCCTGCCCGTTGCCTTTCCCAATCTTGGTCCCGAAGTCCTCGCCGCTTTTTACGGTTGCCCGCTGGAGTTTGGTGACTACGGCACGAGTTGGACTCAGCCCATCCTCAAAAACTGGGATGAAGCAGACCAGATTCACCTTGACATGAATCATCAGTACTTCCTGAAATTGGTCGAGTTGACCGACGCCATGCTCGAACTTGGCAAAGACAAATTCATTACGGGTCTGCCCGACTTTCACCCCGGCGGTGACTTGATCGCCTCGCTCCGCAACCCACAAGATTTGGCAACTGACCTGATTGACCACGCAGAGCAGGTAAAATTACTGCTCGAACGCCTGAAACCTGATTATTTCAAGGTCTACGATTTTTGGTACGATAAACTTTCCGCAAGCGGACAGCCGCTCACCAGTTGGCTGGAACTTGCGAGTTACTCAAAGTATTACATTCCCTCGAACGATTTTGCGGGGATGATTAGCACCAAGATGTTCAAGGAGTTTTTCCTGCAAGGCATCATCGAAGAGTGCAAATTCCTCGATCGTTCCATTTATCATGTGGACGGGGTTGGCGCGTTGCGTCATCTGGATGTGATTCTCGACATCTCCGAACTGGACGCGGTGCAATGGGTTCCTGGCGCGGGACATGAAGGTTTTTCACGCTGGGTATCGGTCTATCAGAAAATCCAATCCGCGGGTAAGTCCATGATTGTTTATTGCGATGTCGCTGATTTGGACTTGGTCATGCAAACCCTTTCCCCACACGGACTGGCGCTCTCCATCAGCGGAGTCACCAGCCGCGAGATGGGAGAGAATATCCTGTCCGCCATGAAAACATGGACAAAAAGATCGCCTTGAGCATTTGAACCACGGAGACTCAGAGACACCGAGAAAAAATTAAAAACTCCGTGTCCCCGTGCCTCCGTGGTTAAGACTTTGGGCACGAACCAACATAGTAAATTACACCTTCAAGGAGAAGTGTTTATGAAAAAAGTCAACGGCCGCTACGAACTGTACGGCAACCCAATCTCAGAAAGACAAACCAAAGCCGCCGACCAGTGGAAGGATATGCTGGCGAAGAAATTTAATTACGACCCGAACGAAAAATTCAACCTGAGTGTCGAAGACCACCCCTACGGCTCGGAGATTTTCGGACTCAAGAACATCGTCCGCGACGGGAACGGCGTGCCGCTCGACAAGACCAACGGCGTCGTCGTCAGCACCATCCGCATGGGATTTGGGCATTATCGCATCGCCATGGCGGGCGTCTCTGCGGCAAAGGCGATGGGCTTCACGCCGTACTGGCTCGACCTGCTCGGCATCCCCGGCATCAGCACGGACGTCATCAACTGGTGCAACACCAACTACAGCAAATATTCGCGCATCTCACAGCGTTATCCCTGGTTCGACAAATACGTTTGGGAATCGCTCACTACGGGCGAACCGACTCTCCCCGGCTTGGACGCGCTCTTCAACTATATAACCAGTACCTGGCCTTGGCGCTTCCTCAAGACTCAGGTCAAAGATTACAAGATGAGCGAACTCTTCAACAACCTGTACGCCGCGCTCCCATCCGATATGCCCACCCTTACCTCGCATATGTGGACGGCGATGGGCGCGGTCGCGGGCGGCATGACCAACGTGGTGGACATGATGTTCGATAACTGGCCTATGGCGTTTCAACTGACCGAAGGCGCGAAGCACGCGGTTCAATCCCCGTCGGGTTATTACGGCTTCCGTGCCATGCGCGGATTCGACGACAAGGGCAAAGTGCTCAAGCCCACGCCCACCGACGCGCTCTTCTTCACAGGTCATCACGTTGACCATGAACTCGTCGAGAACATCGAAGCCGACTGCGCCGACCGCATCAGCCGCATGAAAGCCAAAGAGCCGCGCCGCTTCCTCGTCACAATGGGCGGAGCGGGCGCGCAACGCGAACTGTTCAAAGCCATCATCGAGCACGCTGTCCCGATGATCGAGAAGGACCAGATCGCGCTCTTCATCAACCTCGGCGACCACAAGGATAATTGGGCTTGGCTGCAAAACGAGCTCGCGCATCACAAAGACATCATCAACACCCACTTCACCTGGGAAGATACCAAAGCCTTTGCCGACGGCATCCGCAAGAAGCCTGCGCACGGCTTGCATGTCTTCCTGCACGACAACACCTTCCACGCGGTCTACGCCACCAACTATCTCATGCGCGTCATGGACGTGATGATTACCAAGCCGAGCGAACTCGCCTTCTATCCCGTGCCCAAGATTTTCAACGCCCGCGTCGGCGGACATGAAATGTGGGGCGCGATTCGCGGCGCGGAAATCGGCGACAGCACCGTCGAGACCCGCACCATCCCGCAGACCCTGCAAGCCATCGACCTCCTCACCGAAGCCGACGACCTGCTGACCATGTTCTGTGACTGCATCGTCAAGAACAAGAGCATTGGCATCTATGACGGCGCGTACAAGAGCGTCGAACTGGCAACAGGCAAGAAATTCAAAAGATAAAGTGTCAGACCCTAAAGGTTTCCAAAACCTTTAGGGTCTTTTTAATTCCATGATTCAACTCGAAACCACCTCCTCCCCCTTCTCCATCTCCTTCAAACAAGACAATCTTTTGTTGATGACCGTGCGGACTTCGGCGACACCCACAGCGAATCCCCGCACCGACGGCTTGACCGTGTCTGCGGATTTTCCCCGCTTCGCGCTCCGCTGTGAGTTGGTCGCCGACCATTGGGTTTTGACCACATCCCCAGCCGATTGCGAAGCACCCGTCGAAGTCACGGTGGAACTCCCAGGTCACTGGTACGGCGGCGGCGAACTGATTCACCAGCAGTTCCCGCTCAACAAGGTCATGCTGCACAGCGCCCCCTTCCACACCTTCGACAACGGACCCACAGGACTGAGCGGAAAACTAACCCCCGCGTGGTTCTCGTCCAATGGCGCAATGGTCATCGCGGACTCTCCCGTCGAAGTCGGAATCAACCAGCCGCCAGCGGATTATCCCCGTTTCAAATGGACATTCGCCACCGACGGGCGCGGCGCATTCGATGAACGTCCCTTCCTGAGCAACGGACTCGGCGACGGACTTTTCACCTTCAAAGGGGACGCGCTGAATTTGAAGTTTTCCTTCTCCGAAAATGCCGTCGAAGCATACAAAAAACTCGTCGAGCATTTTGGACATCCTAGTGAAACTCCGCCCGAAGAGTTATTCGCCAAACCCACATGGACAACCTGGGCGCGATACAAAACTGCCATCAATCAGGAAGTTGTTTTGGGATACGCCGATGACATCATCGCGCACGATTACCCGTTCAACGTGTTGGAAATTGACGACCGCTGGCAAGTCCACTACGGAGACCTTGGCTTTGACCCGCAGCGATTCCCAAATCCCAAAGCGATGATTGACGAACTGCACGCCAAAGGTTTCAAGGTGACGGCATGGGTCATTCCGTTTTTGGATAAAGAGTCGCAAGCCTTTGCCGACGGCACAAAAAACAATTGGCTTGTCCGCGCGGCGGATGGCGCGCCGTATCTTGTCCAATGGTGGCAGGGACACGGCGGTTTGCTGGACGTGACCAATCCGTCCGCATTGGACTGGTTCTTCGGACGGCTGACCAGCCTCCAGCGTGAGTCAGGTTTGGACGGCTTCAAATTCGACGCGGGCGAGGCTTGCTTCCTCCCCGCCGACGCGGTCACCCATCGCAAAATCCATCCAAACGAGTACACCCAAATTTATGTCGAAGCGGTTGCGGAACATCACCGCCTGACCGAAGTCCGCTCAGGGTGGAAAAACCAGTCCGCGCCGATTTTCTTCCGCCAGTGGGACAAGACCACCTCGTGGGGCTTGGACAACGGCTTGCATTCCGTGCTGACGGGCATCCTCGCGCTTGGCTTGGCGGGCTACCCGTTCATTTTGCCCGACATGGTCGGCGGCAACGAGTACGACGAAAAAGCCGACGCCGAAATGATGATTCGCTGGACGCAGTTAAACGCGCTGCTGCCTGCGGTGCAGTTCAGCCTGCCACCGTGGGAGTACGGCAAAGAAAGTGCGGAACTCTGCCGCCATTACGCGAACCTGCACACGGAATTTGCGCCGAAAATTTTTGCGCTCGCCGAAGAATCCACGCGGACAGGTGCGCCGATCATCCGCCCCATCTTCTGGCTGGACGCAGACAGCGAAACCGCTCTAACTTGCGATGATGAATTTTTACTCGGCGATGAGATTTTGGTCGCGCCCGTCGTGAATCCCAACCAACGCGCCCGCGATATTTACCTCCCGCCTGGTCAATGGCGTGACTACTGGACAAAGGAAGTTTTCACTGGCGCGACGGTGTTGAAAGATTACACCGCTCCGCTGGAGGTTCTGCCATTCTTCGAACGGGTAGGGTGATGGAAAACTGGCTTCCATTCTCCCCGCTCTCAGCGCGGATGTTTCCGCCATGCAACTCAACGATGGACTTGGCAATCGCCAGCCCCAAGCCTGATTCACTTCCGCTGCGGGATGGGTCGCCGCGATAGGACCGCTCGAAGATATGCGGCAGGACTTCGGGGGGAATGCCACTGCCGGTATCTTCAACGCGGATTTGAATCTGCTCGTCGAACTGATTCGCCGACAGGGAGATTGCCCCGCCCTCAGGCGTGTACCGCAGCGCATTGGTGAGGAGATTGCCAAGAACTTGTTCCATGCGAGCGGAGTCGAGGTTGACCTCTGGCAGGTTGGGTTCGATTTCCACCTTCAAGTTAATTTGCTGTTGTTCTGCCTGATGACGATAAGCTTCAGTAACTCGTTCGAGTAATTCAGGGATGGATGTGGGTGTGACGTGCAGTTTCAATTCGCCCGCATCTGCAAGCGACAATGTCCGCAGGTCTTCCACCAGCCGCTGTAAATGCTGGACCTCCGCCTGCATGACTTCAAAGCGTTCGGGCGTGGGTTTGAGCTTGCCATCTCTCAACGACTCAAGGTAGCCGCCAATCACTGTCAACGGGTTGCGAAGGTCGTGGGCAATATCGGCGGTCATCTGTCGGCGGGACTGATTCGCACGCGCCACATCCGCGCTCATCTGGTTGAAGGCTTGCGCCAGTTCGCCCAGTTCATCCCCCGAGCGGACGGGGACTTGCTGTTCGAGTTGTCCTTGTGCCATGCTTCGGGTGGCGGTTGTCAGGTCACGCACGGGACGGGTGAGTGAGCGTGCCAGCAGCAAGCCAAAGCCTAATGCAACCAACATTCCAACAATGCCAGCAAGCCAAAACCCACGGTTGATCTGGTCTACATATTTTTGGTCAATCGGGTTGCGGACGAGCGGCTGCCCTGTGGAGATGACCGTGCCGAAAACTTCCCCGCCGCTTTCGATGGGAATCCCCTTGTCCAGTGTGCCTTGCTTTACCTTTTCACCGACCACGTAAGGGGCGCTTGCCACGACCACCTTTCGGTCGGTATCCACCAACACGAACGGTTGCGGCGGCGGGTTGATTTCATCCACTGGCGGCAGGAGTCGCTGTTCGCGCAGATAATTATCCACGCCATTCCATGTGCGATTTTCAAGATAATAATTTTTTGCCGCCACTGCAAATTCGTTCTGGCGCTGGACTTCGAGATATTGATTGAACTGGTAGTTGATCAACCCCCAGATCAAAGTTACCGCAAGCCCAATGACGATCAGGCTGAGGAGCAGAAAGGCGAGGGTGAGTTTGAGATACAGTTTCAAGTGTCAGGTTCCAGGTGGTAAGGGTAGGGGCGGGGTTTCCCCGTCCAAATTAAGATGGGTGGAATTTATACCCAACCCCAAAGACGGTTTGGATATATTGCGGATTGGATGGGTCTTGTTCGATCTTGGTACGCAGGTTTCGGATGTGGACATCGATTGTCCGCTCGACACCTTCGAAGGTGGTGCCTTGAAGTTTCAGCAATAACTCGGAGCGGGAGAAGACCCTGCCTGGAGCCGACATCAAAACGTGGAGCAAATCAAACTCGGACGGAGTCAGGCTGACGGGTCGTCCAAATGTTTTCACGGCGCGGGATTCGACGTCGAGGTGGATTCCGCCGATGGATAGAATCTCAGGTGCGGTGGCGGGACGTTCCACACGGCGCAGGACGGCGTTGATTCGGGCAACCAGTTCTTTCATCCCAAACGGCTTGGTGACATAATCATCCGCGCCAAGTTCGAGCCCGAGGACTTTGTCGGTTTCGTCGAGTTTGGCGGTCAACAAAATGATGGGTGTCCCGCTTTCCTTGCGATAGGCTTTGATGAAATCGTAGCCGCTCATTTCGGGCATCATGATGTCAAGCAGGATGAGGTCGGGCTTTTCGGCGCGGGCGGTGTAGATGGCTTCGCGTCCGTTGGCGGCGATGACGACGCGGAAGCCCTCGGCTTCGAGATAGTCGCGCACAAGGTTGCGGATGTTGGCTTTATCGTCGGCGACGAGAATGGTTTTCATGCGCCGATGATAGCAGAAAGTTGTTCAGAAAGTGTTTAGATTATGGAATGATGGTGTAACTGAAATCCACCTGCCCGTTCTTTTGATCGGGCTTTTCGTCCACATACGAGCGAACGTAATCCACGGTCACCTGATCGGGGCTGACGGTCACGCGCAGGTGACCAGGTCCACCAAGGATGGTGCCGTTGACGTAGCCGTAGTCAGCGGCGCTGTCGGTGCTGCCCGCGCGGGCGGAGTCAGGTTGGGGGATTTCCTGATAGATAATTCCATCGAGTTCCTGCTGAACGAAGAGATGGTCGTGCCCATGAAAAACGGCGTTGACATGGTTGGCAAGTAGTAATTGGTGAATGGGGACTCCCCAGCTGGGGCGCTGCTCATCGAAGCCATACGAGCCATCAGGGTTGAGCCCGCCCCACTCGTGGTAGGGAGCAACTTCCACGCCACCGCGCCCGTCTTTTTCAAGCCCACCGATGAGTTGGTGGATGAAGATGAACTTCCATTTGGCGTTGCTGGTTTCAAGTGTGCTCTTGAGCCATTGATATTGTTCTTCGCCGAGCGTGGGATTCCACAAATTTGCGGTGTTGCCTTTGGTGGGCGGGGTGAACCAATACGGGTCAAGAACGATAAAGAGCGCGTCGCCCCAAGTGAAGGCGTAATAATTCTGCAAGTCGCCGATGGTAGGGTGAGGGGTAATGTTGCCTGAATAAAATTCGTTGGGCGCAGGGTTGGGGAAATATAACTTTCGATTTTGCGCCGACCAAACGGACATCTCTTCGCCGTTCTTTCCACGCGGCGCGCCTTCGCCGTCGTGATTGCCCAACACAAGAAAAAGCGGAGACGTATCCGCAAGTTGCGCGAGGAAGTAACGTTGGGAAAGGTATTGCGGAAAGGCGTCGATGTAGGGTTTATATTTGTCTGTCATGAAGGTGTCGCCCATGTCAATAACAAAGTCGGGGTTGTCAGCTCGCTGGTTGGCGAGGGTTTGCAAATAGACTTCGGCACTGGTGTTCGAGTCGAGGTGTGAGTCCGCTTGGATGGTGAAGGTGAAGGTTGAGCCAGCAGGGCGGGCGGTGTGGAAGGTGTTTTCGATTCCGCCGTTTATGGAATAGAAGTATTGGGTGTCAGGTTGAAGGTTGGAAAGTTGGAATGTTTGCGGGGTTTTGGCGGTTAGGTTAATGGGCTCAGCTTGGGATGTGTAGTTGCCAGATTCAGTTCCATACAAAATAGAAAGAGTCTGGTCGGTATAAGCAAGGAAAGAGAATGTGATGTTGTTTGCAGTAGTAGAACGACTTGATTAAGATGTAGGGTCAAGATAAGATGGACAGATGTCCAACGAAAAGCACAAAGTTCAGCTTGTAGAAACAGAACGCAGGAAACTGATAGCAATCGTTTCCAAAGGCCAAAACAAAGCAGTCGTCATTCAACGAGCGCATATCTTGCTGAAAGTTGATGAAGGTAAGACCGATGCAGAGATCAGTCAACTGCTATATGTGAGTGAGCAAACGATACGGCGCATTCGATTGCGATTTGCAGAAGAAGGATTGCAAGCAGCGTTGGAAGATAAACCACATGCGCCCACCGGCACAGAAATTAAAGAGGAGCAAGAAGCGCGTTTGATTGCCTTGGCTTGTAGTGAGCCACCTGCTGGGCGAGCGCATTGGACGCTGGAATTGTTGGTGCAACAAATGTTGAAAGATGGCATTGTGACTCGCGTCTCACCAGAGACTGTACGTTTACTGCTAAAAAAAAAACAAACTCAAACCTTGGCAAGTGAGGAGTTGGTGCATTCCAGAAGTGACTCCAGAATTCATCGAGCGCATGGGACATATTTTGGAACTATATCAAAAGCCATACGATTTCAAGCGTCCAATGGTCTGTTTTGACGAAAAAAGCTTTCAGCTACTGGCTCACATTACCAACAGCTTGGGTCTCAAACCTGGGCGTGCCTCGCGACAGGATTATGAATACAAACGGAATGGCACACGCAACTTGTTTATCTTTGTCGAACCAAAGATCGGTTCGCGGCATGTGTTGGTGACCAATCATCGCACCAAACAGGATTTTGCTTTTGCCATGCGCTATTTGGTAGATGTGATTTATCCGGAAGCCGAGTGCATAGATGTAGTTATGGATAACTTGAACATACATCATTATCATTCTCTGGTAGAGTTCTTTGGCAAGCAAGAAGCAGACCGAATTATGAACCGATTGGAATTTCACTACACACCTAAACACGCATCTTGGTTGAACATGGCTGAAATTGAACTCAGCATCTTATCCAAACAATGCTTATCTCGACGCATTCCCAGCGAATGGATACTGACGACCGAAATCATTGCATGGGAAGCGGCGCGTAATAATAAGAAAGCGAAAATCCGCTGGAACTTCACAATTGATGATGCTCGCAAAGTTTTCAAAGAGCACTACCCTACATCTTTAACTTGTTGAGATAGTAGGGCGTCCGAGAATAACATCGTAGGGATGAGATGGAATCTCAAAGTCAAGCGATTGAGACGCGTCACTGCCCTGACCCTGCGGCGGATTTTGTCCGCGCGGTTTTTGCGTAGGCGCGGGCGTTGGGAGAGTCGGTCCTTCGACGGTGCTCAGGACAGGCGTGGAGGTGAGAGTCGGCTCAATGGATGGAATCAGCCCTTCGATGTTGCTCAGGGCAGGGTTCGGGGTAGGCTGAGGCGCACAACTGCTGAGGAACAGAGTCAGGATGAGGAGGAGAGTCGGCTTGAGGGGAAGATGAGGCATGGGATGTAATTCCATAAATGAATGTGTAGGGGCGGGGTCACCCCGCCCCTACGGAACGGCATACGAAAACGCAACTTCATCTGGCTTATCCAGATACGAGCGGACATAATCCACCGTCACCCCATCAGGCGAAACCGTGACGCGCACATGCCCGCTGGCGGGAAACTTGTCGCCTGTCTTGTAGGCTTCTGCGTTGTCAAATGCATAATTCGGATCAGCAGGCGTGGGCAGGGTTTGATAAATCACGCCGTCGAGTTCCTGCTTCACAAAAATATGGTCGTGACCTTGAAAGAAAATCGTCACGCCGCTGTCTGCCATCACCTGATGGATGGTCTTGTCCCACGTGCGGTGCGCGGAAAGATTCGCGGCGTCGCCCCACTCGAACGTGTTGGCAAGTTCAATGCCGCCGCGCCCCGTGCCGTTGACGTGATGAGCAAAGACGAATTTGTATTTCGCGCTGCTGGTTTCAAGCGTTTGCCTGAACCATTGATATTGCGCGTCGCCGAGCGTGACCTCCCACAGATCGCGTTTTTGCTTTTGACCTTGTTGCGGCTTGCCGTCTCCAAACATATTGTCCACTGTTTGCGCGGAATGCCAATACGGGTCAATCACCACAAAGAGCGCGTCGCCCCAGGTGAAGGCGTAGTAATCGCGCAGAAGACCAATGTGTTCGACGGGTTCGGCGTCGCCTGTGTAAAACAAATCAGGCGCGGGCTGCGGATAGTACTCGTTACGTGCGTTTGCCGCCCAGACCGCTACGTTATCAGGCGTGCCATCCAAATTCGCCAGCGCCGCCTGTTCATGATTCCCGTTGACCAAAAATACTGGCGCGTCCACCAGCCCCAGCCATTGCCGCTGGTTGATGTATTGCGCCGTGACCGTCTCGGCGTTCACATTCTTGAGCGAGTCCACGCTGAAATCGTCGCCGATGGTCATGTAAAAATCGGGCTCGATTGAAGCGGCGCTCAACAGCGTTTTTGTGTATAGATCCGCGTTGAATTGTTTCTTCACCCGCTCAGGATGTGAGTCGCCTTGAATGGCGAAGGTGAACGTACTTCCCGCCGCGCGCGCGGTGTGAAAGGTATGCTGTGCTCCGCCGTTCACCGAATAAAAATATTCGGTGCTGGGTTGCAGGTTCGACAGTTGAATTTCCTGCGGTGTGTTGGCTTTGCCTGTTGCTGTCACGGTTTGCGCTGAGCCGCTTTCCGCGCCGTAGGTGATGACCACTTCCATGTCAACCGCGGGGATGACATTCACTGTGATGGATGTATCCGTCGGTCGCCCAAGAATTTCTGTGGCAACAAAATTGGGATTGGTGGATGTCGGCGCTGGGAGTTGATTCTGACCTTTGGGCTTTTTCGTCGGTTCGGCTTGACTCTGCTCCGTGGGCGCAGATTCAATCGCCGCCGTGGGCTGATCGGTCGCCATCGGCATTTGACTCGGCTGTGGAAGTTCGGCAGGCGTGACAGTCCCTGCAGGCGCGCAGGATGTGAGAAGTATGGTTATCAAGATGAATGCAATAGCAGTTTTCTTCATGTGTGATTCTTTCAAAACCTTTTACCACGGAGGCACTGAGACACGGAGATTTTTTCTCTGTGTCTCAGTGTTGACCTGTTTACGTGTGTACCTGTGTACCTTCCTACTTGAACAAAAAGTCCGTATTCGTAATCTCTGGCATGGCAATCGCCTGCGAATACAAATACGCGCCATCAGGGTGAGACTGGTCGCCTAGCAGTTCCGTCCGCAGGGCGGTGAGGTCGGCTTTTTGCGCGTCCGTCAGGGATTGATAGACGCTGGCAAAGTTGACTGCCATATTGTAGATGATCTCGCCATCGTATGAGCCGTACTGTGCCATGAGCGTGTCCACCGTTGACTGGTTCGCCGCGCTGCCATCCTTGAACTTGCGCAGTTCAAGCGAAATCTGTTCGCGCGTGTCCACCATTCCTTGCAGGAAAGGCTTCTGGCTGTCAACCAGACCCGTAATCAGCGCGGCTTGTTCGGGGTTCAATTTCTGGAGCATGACTTCGCCTAGGTCGCCCGTCAAATTGGTCGGGATGGAGTAAGTCGGGTCGCTCATGGCTTTGATGTCTTTCAGGTAGAACGAACCGAAATAAGTGCCGTGGCGTTCGGGACAGAAATATACGTCTGCTTCGACAGAGCCAGCATACCAACTGTAGAGGTCGGCGGCATAGGTCATCACAGCGACCTTATTGTCTCTATCAAGTCCGCGGATGTCTTCGGGTTCCTGAACCGTGTTCCATTCCTTCATACCCTTGCCAACCATCGCGTCGAAATATGCTTTCTGCTCGGCGCTCAAGTTGTTGATGATCTTGCCCATCAACTGTGCTCGCTCGAAACTGATCTGCCCGTCGAGTTGATACAACTCTGCCGAGTAGGCTTTGACCGCTTCTTTGTTGAGTCCCGTTGTGCCAGCGGGGAGGTCGCCATCTGCAAGTCGGCGGAAGGCATCCATCAGCACGAAGCGCTTGTATCCGTATTCGTTGATGTCGTCCACCTGGCTTTCGGCGAGGGCAACGAGTTGGGCGCGCTGGTCAGCCGTCAGGTTGTTGAGCGTGTTCATCGCCGCGCTGGTGAGGAAGTCGCCCGCGTGTCCCATTTCAGACGGGTCATTGTCGCGCAGGTACTGGAAGCCCCAGAAGTCCGCGACTTTGCCAGGAGGGAAGAACGAGTCGGAGCCAAGGTCACCTGTCATGAATGCCAGCGCATCGTAAGAGATGGTCATGCCTTGCGCCTTGTCGGATGTGGCTTGCTCGATGTTGTAAGCCTGCCCGCCTTGCTGCCCTTGACCTTGTCCGCCGCCTTGTCCCTGCTAACCACCGCCCTGCTGACCGCCTTGTCCATCACGGTCGGGAGCGCAAGCAAACTGGTTATCGGGATTGGTTTTGCAGACGCCAGTGTGCTCGCCATTCTGGTCGGTGAAACTGCAACTGTCCTGTTCAACTTTGCCAGTGCAAGCCGCGATGGCTTCTGCGGGCGGAGTCCCGCCGCCTTGTCCCTGGGGTTGTGCTCCAGCCTCTGGTTGTGACGCCTGGGCTTGCGGGTCTTCCATTCCCTGCCGCGCGTACACGGTGTGTAGCTCTGCGCTCGTGAGGGTGATGTCTTTGATGGCATCCATGAGCACGGCGCGGTTCACTTCCGCGGCGGGGACGGAAATTTGCGGCTGTGCCGAGAGCGCGTACACCGTGTAGATATATTCCTTGTCTCCAGGACCCTGCGAGCAGGGCGGAGAGTATTCCACCAGCCCGTTGTTGACGTTGTTGCCGAGCGTGCCAATTCCGCTCACATTTTTCGGCAGACTGGTGATACTGGTGGGGATGTCGTACAGCACCCAATACCAGTGGATGTCATCGGGCGCAGCAACGTGGTGCATGATGACCGCGTAACTTTGAGTTCCTGCGGGTGCTCCGCTCCAAGTCAGCGCAAGGGTGGAGCCATCGCCATCGCAGGTGTATTCGACGGGGAGCCTGCCGTCTGCGGGCAGGTCGGGACTGCTGAGGGTAAAGCCCGAAGCGTTCGTATTTTCCGCAGGCTGGTTGATCTGGATGACGGTGGTCGGTTCAGCAGGTGGAATATTCAGCGCAGGTTCTGCCGGCGCTGCGGGCGCTCCGCCACAGGCGGAAAGCATCATGCCCAAAATGGTCAAAATCAAAATTAGTTTGTATCGCATGGTTTGGTTTTCCTTTCCCCCGTAAGATAGCAAAGAAATGTTCAGAAATTGTTTGGATGCGATTTAGGTTTTGTTCAGGTTGATTGCATGGAAAATGCAAATGATATACTTGCCCGACGAACCAACAATAGATCAAATCCAGTGCAAAGAAGAATACATCCATGATTCAAAATCACCCTCTCATTCAAACCCTGCGCGAGTTGAAGGGCAACCCGCGCGTCACCGTGCTCACCGAGGTGATGTTTGGAATCCCGTACAACCT
>Ga0233425_10003950_pt1 | contig 25803 bp, 29 predicted proteins | sample Watercolumn_Towu_2_FD_181712 | JGI IMG/M metagenome (GOLD analysis project Ga0233425, IMG submission 181712) | Freshwater microbial communities from Lake Towuti, South Sulawesi, Indonesia - Watercolumn_Towuti2014_140_MG | ecosystem: Environmental > Aquatic > Freshwater > Lake | place... | reverse complement strand
TAACCAAAAAAATTTCGAATCAACGCCTGAAATGTTCTTGGCCGTCTAAAGGCTTGCTCCCTTCCGAGTGGATTTCTCCTTCTTGCCAAATAACGCGGAATCTCTTTCTCCAGCTCAGCTGCTCGTGGAAATTTTGCTTCATCTGCTTTAAAGGCAGTGCTGTGATGCAGTGAACGCCCATTTGTGTGCGTAAACTTGTGTTTTTTGTGGAGCATTTCATGATACAAGACATACTCAAGATATTCTTCTGGGGCATGTTCGAGATATTTGCTTAACACGATTGTATCACTTCCATATTCGTAGCTTCCCAGTTTATTTCGAGAGAACGTTCCCCACTGCAAACTGGGCTGTTCAAGAAGTCCATCAAAATACTGCTCATTAATCTTAGTGTATTTTTCCAGCAATAAAGATGATTCTGTTTCTTTAGGAAGTGCAATGTGAACATTCTTGAGAAATTTGGTATACAAATCCATGTTCACAGTCATCTGCGGTGCTCCATATCTTTTCTTGAAAATCTTGACAAGAAGTGTTTGAATAAGGCCAATTTGAATTTCTTGAGCAATGGATTCCATATCTTTGCTCATCCGGATATCTATTTTTGTTGCGCTTAAGCGGATGTTTGCATTAAATCCGTTAAATTGACCCGAATATTTGAAGAAAGTCGTGTAAGGAAACTCCTTTTCAGGATAGAGCTCTTTGAATGCCCGTTCTATGAAATTGGAAGAATTTTCCATAGCATTGCCGTTATCATTTTTGTTTTATATAGATTGCTATTTTGAGGCTGCGTAGAAATCCTCTTTGAAATAGCAAAAGTGCCTAATTTTTTCCGCCGCCTGGAAAACCCTCACTCCTCTTATTTGTCTCCCCTTAATGAGAATAAAGGGAGACAAATAAGGGAGGAAAACAAAAAAACAATGCTATCGGCAGCGGAAAAAAATTATAATAAATAGTTATGTTAAGGATTTCTACGCAGCCTATTTTGAGGTTCTGCACTTCTGACACAACCCAGCCGCCTGCAAGCGTACATGAGAAATAGAATACCCATATTTTTTTGCGATTTCTTTTTTCATAGCTGTAATTTTGTCCCATACAAAATCAACAACAGCGCCACATTTGCCACAAATTAAATGATGATGTGCAGCTTTTTCTCCACTTTCATAATGATGATGCTCTTCCTCCAAATGAAGCTCATGAACAACACCGGCTTTTTTGAATTCGTGTAAGGTGCGATAGACAGTGGAGAGATTGATTGTCGCATCTTTTTTTCTTGCAAGGTTGTATAACTCTTCAACATGGAGATGTCCAGGATTTTGCTGAATGAGTTTAAAGAGAAGAACACGCTGCGGGGTGAGCCGTTCAACGTTGAGCTTCTTTTTTAGTTCAATTGTTTGTTCTTTGTTCATCCTTTTATCCGCTTCAACTTTTTTAAGAGTGATTCTTTGCCCTTCCAATCAAGTGCTTCTTGAACAACGTCATAAATACACTCCACTGGAATGATCTGAATTTTCGCCAAGTCCACTTTATCTAAACGAATATCGTTGAGATTTGCTTTTGGAACAAGAACCTTTTTCATCCCGCATTCAACAGCAGCGTGCACTTTTTCAGAAATATCAGAAACAGGCAGAGCATCGCCACGAACAGAAAGTGCTCCAGTAATTGCAACGTCTTGTTTGACAGGTGCGTATTGCAATGCAGAGATCAAAGCAGCTGCAACAGCAAGAGAAGTAGTATCAGCGCCAGACACCTTGTACGCAGTGAGATATTGAACATAAAAAGTATACTTCTGCTTTGTCCTAAAAAACATTTCCAAGACAGCAAGAACATTCTGTACAGCTTCTTTATTGCTTTCACTGACATCCCCACTCGTGCGAACAGAAGAAAGCGCTGAAGGAGTGAGTTGTGTTTCAATAGGCAGCACGATGCCAGAACTTCCTTCCTGAGAACCAATAATTGCAAGGCTGTTGACACGACCGCGCTGCGTCCCTTTTGTCAGAATAACATTGTATGCTTTTCTGTCTTCAATTTCTTTGTCTGCAATTTGGTGCTCAAGTGTTCTGGAAACATCATACGCAGCGAGAACATGTTTTTTTGTGACAAGAGAAGCTCCATCAGTTATTGCAATATCTCCTGCTGCTCTAATTAAACCTCCAAGGTCTCGCAATTTCAATGTCAAATAGCCATTTTTGTTTGCACGGCGTCGTGCTTCTTCAATAATTTCAAGCACAGCAGCATGCTCAAAATGAGGAATCTTTTTGTCTTTGACCACTTCCTGCGCAACAAACCGTGCAAGCTTCACTTGATTCGCAGGAGTATCAGGCATCCGTTCGTTCATAAAAACTTCATATCCATAACCACGAATTCGAGAGCGTAACGCAGGATGCATATCTTTACTATTATCCATGTTTCCTGCTGCAACAAGAATGAATGCACACGTGACGTGCTCAGTACGAACTAAAGCACCAGCAGAGAATGCGCTCTGGCCAGTGATAGGATACTTTCCTTCTTGTAATGCAGTGAGCAATTCCTGTTGTGTTTCAATTTTGAGTGTTCCAATTTCATCTATAAATAAAACACCCTGATTGCTTTTGTGAATTAAGCCTGCGACAACGCGTTCATGTGCTGGAGTTCCTAATCCTCCAGATTGGTATGGATCGTGAAGGATGTCTCCTAATAATGCACCAGCATGTGCTCCTGTTCCATCATAAAACGGAACTTGTTCTCGGTGGCTGTTATCGACAAGAAGGTTTGGTGCATGGGTTTGTTGTTGTTCTGTTCGCATCCCGAAATACAAAAATCCAAACGTGAGGAGTGCAGTGACAAGCGATGCTGCAAAAATAATTGCTCCAACAGTATAGCTATACATGGTACCAAAATAATATAATGTCCACCACGGAAAGAGCAGCGCAAAAAGGCCAACAATGATGAGAAAAAATCGTCTTCCTGTAAAAAACTCTTTGCCGCTACGAAGCGCTTTATCAACAATGTCTGTTCCTTTGCCTGCAGGAACTGTTTTGATGATGGGATGATACACATCAGCAGTGTTTGGATAGCAAAGCACATCAGTAAGGTTTTCTTTGGGCAGTAATTCTGCAAGTGCTAATCCCAAAAGCGATTTCCCTGTTCCTGGTTCACCGATGAGAAGCACGTGCCGCTTCTGCTGCGCAGCTTTTTTAATAACATCAACAGCTTGTTCTTGGCCAATAACCTGGTCAATAACATGTTTCGGAATCTGCATTTCTGCAGTTGACTGAAAGGAAAATTCATTGGACATTTTAGGAGAAATAAATCATTAGGGATTAATAAATCTTCGCTAAGATAGACCTTGTCCACTGGTTAACAAACCAGTGGTATATTCGAAACATATAAAAAAGCAAAAAAGTATTAAGGTTGATAATTTTGCAAAGCGTTATGGACTAAAGGCATAATGACAAAAAAACTTACCCCCGAACAACATCACGTCCTTCGAGAAAAAGGGACAGAACCTGCATTCACAGGAAAATATTGGAACAACAAAAAGAAAGGTATCTATCGCTGCGCAGACTGCGGTACAGAACTTTTTGCATCAGACACAAAGTTTGACTCTGGCACAGGATGGCCAAGCTTTTCTGATCCAAAAAATAAAGAAAACATAAACCTCATAGAAGATAACAGTCATGGAATGATAAGAACAGAAGTCATCTGTAAAAAGTGTGGAGGTCATTTAGGACATGTTTTCGATGACTATCCAACAGGTCAAGGAAAAAGTGGAAGACGATATTGCATTAATTCTTGTTCGTTGGAATTTGAAGAGAAAAACTAAAGACTTGAAAAGAAGAAAAAAAAATGTAGTTTCATAATCAAAACCCAGTTCCTAAATCAAACACTCGTTTTGCTCCAACAACAAGTACTACAGGGAACACAAATGCAATAACTCCTTTTGCGGCGCCGACAACAAAAGTCCCAAACATTTCTGGAGCAACTCTGCTCAATTCTCCTGCTGCAATGCAAACCAGAACAAGAACAGCTGCAGTGTAAAGAAGATCTTCAGCATCTTCTTTTGCAGTGTTCAAAAATCCTGCAATCAAACCAAATGCGAATAATACCCAAAAAAATGCAACAATGACAGTCATAATAAACAAATCACTTAAAGCACCCATCACAGCAGCTAATCCTAATCCTACAGCAAAAAACGCAGTACCAACTCGTCTCATTCCCATATTTCCACCTCAATTTTTCATTATCTTAATAGTGAATAGTTATTTTTTCTCTTTACAAATATATAAAGTTTTGGAAAAAAAGTACAGTTATTCAAGACTTCTTTGAATATGGCGCTTATATCCATGAAGAAGATCTAAGAGACGAATCAATTTGACACCACTCGTTATCATATAATTTCCACCACTTACAAGCCCTGCAACACGACCATCTGGAGTTGTTATTGTTCCACCAGAATCACCATGAATTGAAGCATGATCTGTAAGAAAGTGATTATAATAAACAATATCAGGATGATTCGTATTTCGAACAGTAATAACATAATTCGCATGAGTAATTGAACCATCTTTCGCAACAAGTGTCCCATTCCAGCGGGAGAGGAGGACAACTGCATCATTATCAAGGACGTTTGTATTATAAAATCGGTACTGTCGTGCTCTACATGGAGTAGGAATTGCTGCTTTAACAATTGCAAGATCTTCAGATTTTAGACGAGCACAAACTTTCTCAACAGGATATATGGTTCCATCATATAAACGAACGCGTGCCTGATCTAAAGGGTGGTGTCCATCATTTTCTATGCAATGCAACGCAGTGAAAAAATAACCGTCATCAGTGATAAGCAAACCATTGCTCGAATGCTGACCATAATACGTCAGTTCAACAAGACTTTCTGCAACACTTCGTTGCGCGTCTTGTGTGCGTAATCCATCAGCAACATAAATGTTGCGAATAAAATCATCAAGAGCTTGAATAAGTGTCTGCTTTCTACGAATTTCTTGAACAAAAGCATCAACCGTAGATGGTCCTGGTGCAGCAGCTACTCCAGTTTGTTGTTCAAAGTGTCGTTTTATTCTTTCAAATAAGTTTGGTGAATCTGCCATTTATAGATGAAAATAGCCAATGCTTTAAAAAGATTGCTAAAATAACTACTAAATAGAGATAACGTTATCCTTTCCAGACATCATCTCCGACATAATGAATATTCTTCACAACTTTCCCTGTTTTCATTTCGCGCATTTCAGCAGAACCAAATAGCGCAACACCAACAGCAAGCGGTTTCTTATTATTGACATCAATGATTAAAACAAAATCACCTGACATAATCTCACTTTCTATTTCAACGACCCCTGGCCGCATAATATCAGCACCACTAATGACATATTTAACAGCGCCCATGTCAATAACTATCTTCTTCAAAAGAGAGTTCTTCAAGAGAAAATGCAATGTCGGTACGAGCTTGTTTTCATAAGAGAAGAATGCAGATTCATGATTAATGAAGAGCACTTTGTCATTCCGTAACGCAAGGTGGTCTTTTTTTGAGAGAGAAAGAGTGTACGCTGCAAGCAAAGGCTCAATGTCTTTGTAGCGAAGTTGTATTGATGACATGAACCATATAATGAATGCTGAATTTAAATGTGTTTGGTTGTTGAGGAGTTATTTTCATGATGCCTAAAAAATGAGAGAAAAAGAAACGTCAACTCTCACTTTTAATAGATTTCAGGCTTAAAAGCTCTTAGAAATAGTGCTCTTTTTCTCTCATTTTTATTATATATGAAAAAATCTGTTTTTTGAAAAAGCTTTTGTTGAGATAATACCTAATTAAATAAATAAAGATGAAAACAAGATTCCAAATTATGATTAACTGAATTATTATGACAACAGTAAATAGAATAAACTACAACAATCGAGATAATGAGAGAATCAATAATAGGTTCAATTTAAAACATTTAAGCAAAAATAAAATAATTTGAATTAATTTTGATTTTTAGATGGTGTATAAAATACAGCTATTCAAAGTATTCTTTTCGAATGTCGCCAAGCACTTCACGAATAGAGTGGATTGATGGACGTTCAGCAGGATTATGAGAAAGCATGGCATAAACAAGGTGCGTAAGCTTTGGGGTGTATCCTAGTAAAGGAGCGTAGCCACGCGTTCGGACAAGATGAATATGCTCGTGAATATCTGGAATAGATCTAAGCTGTTGTGCTGCTTTAAATGGACAATCTTTTGCAAGAATTTCGTAAAGGGTAACCCCTAATCCAAAAACATCAACTGCCGCACTCACAGGAAACTCATGAGTGACCCGTTCTGGTGCGAGATACAGTGGAGAAAATACATGCGTGTCCTCAACAGAGTCAAGTGGTGTCGCGGATGCAAAATCAAGAAGATGAACATCTCCTGAAAAACCATAATGAATGTTTGCAGATTTTATGTCATTATGGCGGTACCCTCGTCGATGGAGTGCCTGTAATGCATCGCAAACACGAAGGGCTATTCTTGTTGCTTTGTCAACTGTTGCATATTTTGTTAGAGTGATATGTGGAACGTGAAGGTAGTCGGGCCCAAGATCACCCATAAGAAGATAAGGAAAGCCTGCTGAAATCCCATGAGAAACGAGCTCAGGAACAGGTGCTTGTTCTTTATGAAGATCACGAAGAAGACGCGCTTCTATTGTAAAATGCTCGTATGCTCTCCTATTTGCTTTAAGCGGAACTTTTAATGCAAACAGGGTATCATCATGAAGCATCATTCGATAGACTGCAGCAAGGCCCCCAATACCTATTTTTTCTCCCAATGTAAGAAAACAAAAGTGCAGGTGATCTGCAATCTCTTCTAGAGAAACTTCTTCTCGTGGAACAATAGTCGGTTTTGGTAATCGATGTGGAGCATCTTCTAACAAGATAGTTGCAGCATCATGAATATTATCTTTATTTCCAGGGAGCTTAAGATAAAGGTCATTCATATCTAGAAAAAGTCAAGAGGTCTCTTATATACTTTTCGCCAAAACAAAAAATAGATTAAACTATTTAAGCAAAACTGCTGAAATTTGAGCAATTTAGCATTATAATTTATATAAAATTTAAAAAAATTAACCTACATAATCTTGCGGACCTGATTCTTCTTCAACGTCAGGAATAGCATCTTCAGATGCAGCTTGATCAGGAGACTCTTCTGAAGGAGTTTCTGAGGGAATAACATTAGAAAATACGTGGTTTGAGCCTTCTTTTTTCTGTTCTTTTCCTTCAAATTTCTTGCTGATTTTTTCATTCTTGACAATGCGCTGTAATTCCTGGACGTATTTTGCAGTGAGATCAAGGTTATTGTGGACGCGTGTTCGTGTTTTTTCAAATGCAGATTCAAGTGTTGGTCCGTTGAGCTTATATCCAACAACGACCTTTTGATCTGAGCCAATATAGCTTGTTTTTGTGATAAATTCTGTGTCTACCCAACGTTTGATATAGTCGTACATTGTTTGGCGAGAAATTCCAGCGTGAAGGGCCATTTCTTCCACAGTCATAATTGCAGCAGTAGGTGTTTTGTCTCTACTCGCTACTTTTGCTTTTTCGTACAGTTCTAAAAGAACACGGTGCATTTTTTCCGTCGAGCCTTTTTTTCTTGGCATAAGTCCCATACGATGGATTATTGTGTTCGCAAGCTCATCACTGCTTGGATTCATTGTTGGTTCTGCGTGTCGTAAAATAAATTGTGGCGTTGCCATATCATAAATCCGTTCTGCTCACTTCGTTCGCAACGGATTTTATTGCGAAGAAAAATGTGCAAGAGAGATTTTTCACCTCTTTTTGTTTTTTTACGTTCTTTTTTTGAAAATCTCTTTCGAGCGTAGCGAGAAGAAGAGATTTTACAGTATATAATTATTTCGACAGGATGATGAAATGATGTGATAATTACGCAGAAGGTTTGATCCCTGTCCTTGTTCTTCTATTTGAGTAGTGAATGTAGCAAAAAATATATAAATAAGTGGAGAGAAAAAGAAAAGGTATGGTACAAAGAGTAGGTATTCTTGTTCACCCGTATTTTACAGCATATCATACATCCCATTGTGATGGAGCGCAGCGAGCAGCAGAAAAAGATTGTGGAAGATTGGGAAGGAGATACAGAGATGGGATTAGGTATGTACATGCGCAAGATGGACTTCTTGTTCTCCTCCGAACTTCAGAAGATTATGAACCACAAGAGAGATTAGTAAGATATGCAAGGACAACGCTTGGACAAAAAAGTGTTTGTATTGCAGAAACACAGGCTGTCGCTGATGAATTCTTACAAGAAAGAGTAACCAGTGATGATGAGCTTTTTATTTTTGGTGAAGACATTGCAGCATGTGTCACAGTAGCAGCATTGAGATATCATGATCTATTAAGAGTAAGAGACAGAGTAACAATTCTCGGAAATTACTGTGGATGGAATGTTCCTAATTTAAGCAGTGCGTGGGAACAAATTCAAAACTTTGGCCTATTGAACAACGCAGACAAAAGAAAAATAAAAGTATCGTGGTTTTAGAAGCCTAAGTCTTCCAATCAATACCTAAATCTTTTCAACGCACTTTATTACGATAAAAATTTCCAAAAATAAATTTCTGAATAGTAAATCTTGCACAAAAATCACAAAAAAATGCCTAAAAGATCCAGTTCTTTTTCTATTCGAGAAAATGCAGAATATCCACAATCTCCAAAAAACACTAGATTCTGGTATTATATCGTCTATTCAAGATTATCTCGAAAAGAGAGGGGTTTTTGGAGATTGTGCCGACAAAACAGTTTGAGAAGTGCAAAGTGGAGAAGGAGGCTTCATGAATCGAAAGATGACCAAAGTCGCAGAAATGAGATAGTTTGAGTAAAGTTGTAAGGGATTATGACGAATGGATCAAAAAAAGAAAATAGTAAACACCTACGCACTCATGATTCGTATACCTTCTTCTTCTGGCAAAATGATCACTTCTGCATTATCTTTGAGTTTGTATTTTTTCACAAGCTCTTTAGGAATTCTTACTCCTAAACTTAAACCCCATTTCGTCAATTTTGCGTGATATTTTTTCATTTGGCGGTATTTCTCTGCAACTTCATGAAGTTGTGTCATATTGACAATTTCATCGCCGCATTTTTTACATTTATAATACTGATAAAGAACTCCTTCAGGCGTTTTTGCTTCGTGTGTTTCCATCTCGCTGTTGCAATCAGTACATGTTTTCATTTTTACCACCTATTCTATTGTAAAAATAATAATCTTTGTTCCACGTATCTCTCCAATACATTGAATTGTTCGTTTTGAACCTTTTTTCACAAAACGCACTCTGTCATTTGCAAATTGTTCAACTGCACCTGACTTAATTGTATCTTCAATTAAATCTGGTGAAATACCACGTTGCATTGCACGAATAAAGACATGATGTTTTATCTCAACATCATATCCGCGCAAATCAAACATAGTATCACAAGATATCTTAGAATATCAAAAAGTATTTAATGGTTTCGGTCGAAAGTCACACAATAGCAACCAGAAATAAAAAACATTTTGAAACAATTCCTGATGTGAATGTATTTGAACCAGATTAAAAAGCCACAACCATTAAATACAGTTACGTGCAGACGTACGTTATGGCAACAAAAACATTAACAATAACAGAAGACGCGTATAATCTTCTTGCAGGAGCAAAGTATAGGGATGAAAGCTTTTCTGAAGAAATAATACGTTTGTTCTCTAATAAAAGAAGACGGCCTTTGTCTGACTTCTTTGGAATCATCTCTCATGAGGAAGGTCAAGCAATAATAGATGAACTTGAAAAACATAAGCAAGAACAAATTGCGTTGCGGAAAGAATGTCAAAGATTTTGAAAAGGTTAAAGGATTGGAAGTAGAGACGTATTAAACATTGTTTTCTCTTTTCTGGAAAAATACCGCACGATCACCATAACAATTAGGAACACGATCAAGTGCATGTTCAAAAACATACCCTGTTCCAAACTTTGAGCGAACCCTTCCATCAGCAAGCAAACGACCGTAATGCCTAACAGAAGCAGGATACGCTGAAGATTGATATGCAACAACAGCATGATCCTCAGGTTCTGATAAACGCACGTATCCATGACCTGTTAAGAAAGAAATTCCTGCCGTGAGCAAAAGCCCCTCAATCTCGCGCGACCTTTTCGTAGACTCAAGTGCCTGATACCAATCTTCATCCTTAAAAACATACCAATAACAAGTATAACGATCAGAAGGATCTGCGAAGGGTTCAACAATCGTGATGCCATGGAGGGCGCCAACAGTAGACCATATTATAGAACGATCAATCGCAGGAGCTGCAATCTCATCAATACGTCGTCTTTGCCTAGTCAAAGGAATTCTCATTTTAAGGGAGAAATGAGGGCTTTATTTAATACTTTTCCAAAAAAAAGAAAAATAATCAAAACATTTAATCAAAAAGAACAAATAGTAGTCCTATTTAACACATAAAACCTTTAATCAATACATAAAATTTCAGATTCCAAAAATACAAATTCAAAAAAGAGAGAAAAAAGAAAAGAAAACATAGCGACAAAAATAGAAATAATTAAGATAACTAAAGAGATAATAAAGACTAATAAAATGAGGAATAAAGTCAATTTAATAAAAACATATTTCTTTATTATCCCGACGAAACTATTTTTAAAAATTGGAAAAAGAAGCGTCAAGAGAGAAAAATAGAGAAAAAGTGCCATTTTCTAAAAACATGTAAGCACAAAAGCAAGCAAAAGTGAGAGTTAGAGAGGGTAAACACGCACCAGCAACACCAAACAAATCGCCATGCAGAGAAAAAGAGTATCTTCAAATATTTTTTATTAAGTTAAAAACGTAATAACCTAAAGATACTGTATGTCTGGCGATTCAAAGGAGAAAACAAGAGCAAAGATATATAATGAAGAGAGAGAAAGTAAAGAAAATGCTCACCATCATTCTCATCGGAACAGAACACGCGCATAATCTCGGTGCAGTCTGCAGAGTTATGGCAAATTTTGGATTCAAAGACCTCCTACTCATCAATCCAAAATGCAGTAAAGATGATATTGACGCATTAATAAGAGCAAAGCACGAAGCAGCGCCAATTCTCAAAAACGCAAAAATAGAAACAGAAAAAGCGCTGGAAACATTCGACTACCTGATCGCAACAACAGCCAGAACAGGAACAGATTACAATATTCCGCGTTCACCAATCACACCTGAAGAACTTGCGCAGCATATTGACGAAAACAACCTCATAAAAGACACAAAAGTGAGAGTTGGGCTTGTTTTTGGGAGAGAGGGGCATGGACTCTTCAATGAAGAAATTGAAAAATGCGATTTTGTCGCAACAATCCCTGCGCACCATAGTTATTTCACCCTCAACCTAAGCCATGCTGTCTCCATCTTTCTCTATGAAATCACAAAGAAGTTAGGCACTCAGAAAATGACTGAAAAATTCAAAAAAGCAACAGCAGAGGATAAGCGCATCATTATGCAGTTTCTTGATCAAATTCTTGAAAAGAAAGACTTCAAAAGTGAGAGTAAGCGAAAAACACAAAGAAAAGTCTGGAGACGCATGATAGGCAAAGCAACTCTGACCAAGAGAGAAGCATTTGCATTGATTGGATTTTTGAAGAAAATGTTGTAGAAAAGTTAAAGAATTCTTCTCATCTTTAGACAAGCCCCAGAATTATGTCAAAGAGTATTTATTGTCACTAACAGTACTTGTGGTGTGGTGAACACAATTGAGTCTAAAGCAATGGTTCTTACATTTGGGCTTCGTTCTTTAGATGTTTTAGTCTCTTCTCTTAATCAATGCCATATTCCTACAATCTCTTGTTCGGATGGTGAAGGATCATATTTAGGATGCCCTGAAGTACAGAGACTGGCAGTAGAGCGTTACCAGCTTATTCTTGCAAGTCTTTATGGTCCAAGATATATACGAGGAGAAGTAACAATTCCTGAAGGGATTTCGTTTGCGCAACTTCTTCGTGAGCAAGATGGTCCAAATAAAGAAACCCCTCTTGTTCTGTTCTATATAGGAGATTTGACACCTGCTCTTTCAGAAATGATTTCTGAAGTGAGGAGGAGAAATTCACATTTTCCGATAGGCGTTCCACAAAATGCAACACGCATTTTTAACCTTAATAGTCCAGAAGAATGGAAAGCGCTTCATGAATTAGCAGCGTATGAGATTCGACATTCATCTAGATCCCTTTGTTAAAAGATGAAACAGAAATAAAGCACTATTTCTTCTCAAAAAACATTCGCACTCGTTCATCTATTTTAGGCTTTGCGTGTTCGCCAAGACTGTAATAAATCTTTTCTGCGTGCGCGCCCCACGAATACGTTCCTTCTTCTTTAACAATTCTTTTGACAGCAAACTCCTGTGTTTCTAAACCTTTTTTCAAATGATAATGCACACTGCGCATAGTGCATTTTGGAAAAATTTGATTGTACACTGCAGAGAGCTGATATCCATATCCTTCACCAAGATGATGCAAAATTTCCACAATATTTTGTCTGATTGCTGATGTTGTGGGACGACCTCTTTTTGGCATAGAGATCACAGAAAAGCTGCAGAATAAATACTTTGTGTCAGAATGCTTAAAAAGAGCAAGAAGAAGCTAAAAGGATGGTTCAGGATCTTGAAGATATGACAGATGCCCCATTTACAGATAGAGAATTAATCCAAGCATTAAGAATAGAAAGACGGCAAGGCTTTGAAACAGAAAAAGTATATGAAACGCTGTACAGAAAATGGGAACCAAGAATTCGATACTATGCACACAGAATTGTAGGAGACAGGGAAGAAGCTGAAGATATTGCAAGCATTGTACTTGGAGAAAAATTATTGAGTAACATCGATAATCTTGCAGCATCAGCAGAGCAAGGAGCATTAAATCTGCAAGCATGGTTGTATAGAGTCACAAAAAATCATGCACTCAATGTTGTTCGAAACAGAAAGAAAAGAAACACAGAATCAACAGATGATATTGCAGTCAAGTGTATAAAAAAGAGTATGAGAGAATATGATGATCTGCCAGCGAGAGAAATATTTGAGAATGAAGCAAGAGAATATGTTGACGAATGTTTAGGACGACTATCAGAAGAACATCGCACTGTTCTTGTCTTAAGATACAGAGCAGATCTTGAGTATAAAGACATTGCAAAACAATTAGGAATAAAACTAGGAACAGTGATGTCTCGTTTAAGTCGAGCGAAAGATAAGCTTGTGAAACAAATAAACAAGGCAGACGCGATAGAAGGTCCATACCAGACAAGAGGAAGTGACATGTATGCCGGATTTAGTTTGTAAACTTAATTTTTCACCAACCTATAGCACGTCACTTCTATTCTTTCCAGCTTTTTCTTGTGGTATGAATATGTTTGCCGTAGAGGAAACACAAAATGATATGTTTCTGCAACAGTAAAAGAAAAGTCTCCTGCAATCGCGCGAACAAATGCATCTGTTGCTGTTTTGTGAAAACTATAGACAACTGTTGCAATACGAAATGCTGTTTCCATAAATGGCTTATCAGCATGCGCTTGCTTTGTCCCAAAGGGAGGATTTTGAAAAACTGTATCAACTTTTTCAATAAAAGCACTCACATCCATAGAAAGCACTGTATAATTCTTGTTTCGCAGAATGCGCAGATTCTGGTTGAGAAGCATGACAGCATCCAGATCTTTTTCCACAAAATACACATGATGTGCACCAAGCAACAATGCACCAATACCGAGAATCCCTGTTCCAGCACCAAGATCTGCAATGGTTTTGTTTGCAAGATCTCCTTTCATGAATGCATCCCATAAAATGTCTGCAGCAATTTCAGAATCTGTTGGATATTGTTCCATAGACAGTTTTGGCTTTTCAAAAACCCGAAGTTTGGAAAGTTGTATCGCAAGCTGTTTTTTAGTGAGCATGTAACGCTTCCTACTCTAAATCTTTATAACTTTTATTGTCTCTTTTCTCGCAAATCAACAATTCTTTTTTCTTTCATTCTGTGTTCTAATTCAAGCTGTTTGACGATTTCCTTTTTGTGTTTAAATCGAATAGTAGGAGTAACATGGAAGTGCGCATGCATCTCGCGAAGAATGTCATTTTTCACAAAAGTCTGGGAAACATCGTGCGTTGGGGCAACATGAAGCACAAGCTCATCAAGATCATATTTCTTTTTCTTTTGAATAAAAAGCTGCCATTCATCAATAAAAGAAAGCGATGATAAGAGCGCAGCAACAGCATGGAGATCAACAAGTGTTCCTTTTATCTTTGTAATATCCAAAGAAATAATCTCTGTAGATCTGGAAATAGCAGGCTCCAGACGCGGTGTTCTCGCACCACAATAGGAACAAGACCCTGGCTGCAATCGACCGATATCTCCTGTTTTGTATCGAAGGAAAAGTGTTCCGCGAAAATCAAGAGCAGTGTACACAATTTCACCAATTTGGCCATCAGGAACGCGCTTGCCTTGATGGTTAATGATTTCCACAAACTCCATGTCAGGATAAAGATGATAACCACTTTCTTCATGACATTGAGTCCAAGTGACTTTTCCTTCAGTAAATGCATAGCTACTATAAACACGAACAGCGTGTGCATCGCAAAGCATGAGCAGGTGCTTTAATTTTTCAATGTAGCCATGGGTCACAGCTTCGCCACCAAGCAAAATCCATTTTACAGAAGGAAGCTTTTTTCTGTGCTGCACAGCATGCGAGAGAAGATGATAAACATACGAAGGCATGCCCACAATGCATTCTGGACGCATCTTCTCGATATTTTCAACGATGCGTTCTGTTCCCATCACTGGGCCACCACCTGTGTGCAATCCAAAAATACCAAGATAATTTGTTGCATAGACTGTTTGCCAGAATGCAAGATGCGGCGCGTAGGGAAACACATTAATGACACGAACAGTGTGAGGAATCTGGAGATATATCATCATGCGGCGTGCTGCTTCTTGCAAGAATAAAAGATCACGCTGCGTGTAAAAAACTGGAATGCTCATCGCACTTCTTCCTGAAGTAAAGTGGACGTGGACAGGTTTAAACGCAGAAACCATATCAAGTTTGAGTGATGAAGAAAAAAGAAGTTGGAAGCGAGTGAGTGTGGGAAGTTCACGAACATGGTGCGTTGGATTGACAACAAACGCACTTGCTTTTTCAGGATGCTCATGAGATGGAAGAAGATCTGCTTTTGTAGTAAACGGAAAAGAAGTAAAATCATCAAGAGAGCGAATATGACGAATGTTGATGTTGTGTGCTTTATAGAGCGCGTTGTAATAAGGAGCGAAGGTTGAGATTTTGAGAATAGTCTGCAATTTCTTCTCTTGAAATGCATGTTGTTTTGACGGACTCCAGTGTTGGAGTTTTCGCCAGGGAATTGCAAATAGATCAGTGGTCATAAGGAAGTCCTGCACAGTGGCTTATTTTGTTCATGACAACAGTGGTTGCATCACGAAGCATTTTTTTTGTCATTTTTTTCTTTCTGTAGGTATCAACATAAAAAGGCTTGCCAAAAGAAAGAGAAACACGAGTTTTCCAAAAACGCGGGACCATACAACCTCTCGGAAGCATCACATGCGCATTTCTGATACCGATGGGAATGATGGGGATTCGTTTGTATTTTTTTGTTCCCAAAACAATTCTGACAACACCTGTTCTTCCTTCTTGGAGAGAACCATCATACGTTCTGCTTCCTTCAGGAAATACACCAACAATTTCCCCAAAATCTAAAAGCCCTGATGCTTGAAGAAGCGCAATTTTTCCACGATGCCGTGTTCCTTCTTTTTCAACAAACAGAACACTCACCCATTTTTTATAAACAATGTTTTCAAAAAGCTGACCGAAATAGGATGTAAACTCTTTTTTTGCGAGAAAATGAATTTTCTTATTTGTCTTTTGAATAACATAACTTCCAATAAGAAAACCATCGATGTGGCTTTGATGATTTGCTGCAATGATGAACGGACCTTTTTTAGGAATGTTTTCGAGTCCAGTGACTTTTTTGACAAACAAAGGATGAAACAGTGGAAAGAACAGTTTTGTAAAAGGATAGACCATGCATAAAAACAAGAAGAGACAATATAAAATGCTTCATAATCATTTTAGAGGAGTGAATACAACATTATAATTATTACGAACAGTGTTAGATATAGCGAACGAACCAAATTTCCGTAATTTTTTATGTTCGTTCGCTTATTATTTTCAAACATGATATTACTGAGATAAAAAATACCACACAGACAGTGCTCAGAATAAAGACTTCGCACTGTCTGCTTGGTTCGCTTCTCTTTCTGGAGGGGAACGCTCCTCACATGAACAGTTCGGAGCGTTGCTAGAGAGACGCTCGAGCTCCGAACATTTTTTTGAGGAGCTCGAGCGTCCTGTGCGCCTTTTAATGGCGCACAGACGTCATAATAACATTGTTGGTGAAAATGAAGAAAGGAAAAAATGTTTGTCATCCGTTTTCTATAGCACTTCGAATTATTAGAGTGTAGTTTATTGTTGGCTTATATCCTTCGCGTAAAAAGAATAATTTCTGACTGCAATAAGCATCGCACAAAGCATGAAAAAAGCGCCCATGTAAAATGGAAGTGCAAGTCCAAAACCAAACAGAATTCCTGCAAAAGGAGGACCAATCACGCGAGAAAACGCTGCCCAGCTTTGAGACAAACCTAGTATAGTCCCTTGTTCATCTTTATGTGCGCGGCCTGAAATGAGCGCGTTGAGCGATGGTCCAGAAAGTGCGAATCCAGCTGCATTTATCCCTGTAAAGATATAAAGCATTGTGGTGTTATAAGATAGGCCAATGAGTGTATAGCTTAAGCCTAAAATAAGTGTGCCGAGAATAACTGTTTTTATCTCTCCAATCCATGCAACAACTTTTCCAACAACAGCGCCTTGAACAACAACACTAACAATGCCGACAACAAAAAGAACAAAACCAACGCTTGTTGGGCCAAGGCCAAAACGTTGTTCAGCAAAAAGCGCGTACATTCCCTGCAATTGGGAAAATCCTAACGCGATCAATGCACTGATAATCACAAGCGCACCAATATGTTCATGAGTGATGCTCTTCCACATGCCACGAACGTCAACAAGATGATAATTTTTGATTTCTGTTGGTGCTGGTTTGTATGTTTCAGGAAGCCAGAAATAAGCACCTAAAAAATTAAGAAATGCGAGTGCTGCTGCAAAAAATGCAGGAACTGCATAGCCATAGACAGAAAGCAAGCCACCTATTGCTGGACCAAAAATAAAGCCAAGACCAAACGCAGCACCAAGCATGCCAAATTTTTTTGCGCGTTCTTTTTCACTTGTCATATCTGCAACATATGCTTGTGAAGTAGGCAATGTTGCAGCAGTAAGAATTCCTCCCAAAATTCTTGAGACAAAAAGCAAAAAGAGTGTTGATGCAAAGCCAAAAAGAACAAACGAAATACTTGTTCCAATAAGGCCAACGAGGATAATCGGGCGTCTTCCAAAACGATCAGATAATCTTCCCCAGAGTGGTGCGAAAAGGAATTGTCCAAGACTGTACACAGCCATAGTCAGTGCAACAACAAACGCATTTGCACCAAGGCTCTCTGCATAAAAGGGAAGCAAGGGAATCATAATTCCAAAGCCAAGAAGATCAATGAAAAGTGCAAAGAACAAAAGCCAGAAACCTCTGTTCTTTTGCTGTTCAGTAAGGTTCATGAAAAAGAGAAAAGAAAGAAGAGATATATAAAACTGTATTAAAAATGAGCAAACAAATCAAGGACTTAAGAATTCATCAAGTTCAAATTTATCCATTTTTCCTCTGTTGAGGATTGTGCGCAAGTTCTTTCGCTCTCGCTGAGAACCCATGTCACTTAGGACATCCATGTCTTCATCGTCGTAATCCATAATGTATCACTGTCATCGCTATTCTTGTTATCATCGTAATTTATTCAAATTCACATCTTTCGAGTAAGAAAAGTGGATTTTAGTTATTTATATACTTTTCGGTTTTTACACTACTTCCATGTACTCAAAAAGAAGGGGAGTAATGACTCACTAAGTAGTAATAAAAAAGAGAAATATTTATATATCATGGTAGTATTCTGATGAAAATGAGACAACAACTATTACTTGCAGCATTGTTTTTTGCAGGATGTCAAAGCAGAAAAATCACCTTAAAGAGTGATGATACAGGCAGAGACAGTGGACATCAAAATGACAGTGGATATGACACAGCAGATTCTTCAAGTCATCTAGACTCGTATGTCTGCAGTCAAGAAGATGGAACATTAGAAGCAGTACGAACAAGACAAGCTTCTCCTGATGAAAATTATTACGGTCAAAATGTGTATATTGGATCATCTGCAGATGGTATTGAAGCTGCGTTGGTTCAATGCGATACAAGTGCAATCTCCGCGTATCAAGTAACACAAGCAACATTGTCTTTTGATGCCGAAATTACAAGGCGATCCTCTTATGATGGTGCAGAAGCAGAAATTGCGTTGAATGGATATCAAATTCTTGTTCCATGGGAACCTGAAACAGTAACATATAATGTTCTTGCTGCATATGAAGAGCCATTTGGAGAACGAGTAGATGAGATAGATGTCCTTGTCGAAGAAGGAACTGAGCGCTTTAGCATGGATGTTACAGAAGCATTTACTGCAGAAACATATGGAGTTGCACTGATGCCATTGATTAAGGAAGGATATGATCCAACAACGTATGAAAATCAAGCAGATTCTATTGCAAGCAATTTTACCATTGACTTTGTTGTACAATAACATAGTTCTTTTTTCTCGCAAACTATAAAAGGAAATAAGAAATTCTTTATGGAATGGAGAAACAGCCATTTCATGTTTTACTTTTTTACAAATATGTAAAAATTACAGACCCTGCTGCGCTTGTTGCAGAAATGAAAGCGTTCTGCGAACAGCACAAACTTCTGGGAAGAATTCTTATTGCAGAGGAAGGGATTAATGGAACATGTGCAGGAGCTCCTGAAGCAACAGAAGCATATAAAAAATATATGCAGCAAAAAAATGAATTCAGTGATCTTTGGTTTAAAGAACAGAACGTGAGTCATATTCCGTTCAAGAAACTCCAAATCAGAGCACGGAAAGAAATTGTTGCGCTTGGAGTTGAAGGACTTGACCCACAAAATAGAGGAATCCATCTAAAACCCACAGAAGTCAACACGATGGTAGAAGAAGGGAAAAAAGATAATTCTGTCGTGTTTTTTGATGTGCGGAATGAAATAGAAGCAAAGGTAGGCAGATTTGAGAATGCAGTCACACCAAAAATCGAATTTTTTCGAGAATTACCTGCTGTCGTTGATCAATACGATGCGCTCAAGGAAAAAAAAGTGATTTTGTATTGCACAGGCGGCATTCGCTGTGAAAAAGCATCTGCATTGTTCAGAAAAAAAGGATTCAAACATGTCTATCAAATTGAAGGCGGAATTTATAATTACTGCAATCAATTTCCAGATGGCCATTTCAAAGGAACATGCTTTGTATTTGATGACAGAATGCAGATTGGATTTGAGAAAGGATTAGAAGTCAAAGAGGAACAGGAGATTCCTGATGAAAAAATAATTTCACACTGTGATTTCTGTAAGATTAAAACAAAGCGAGTGGTGAATGATGAGCGGAACAATGGCCATCATTTGGTTGTTTGCTGTGAACAATGTGATAAAAAACAGGATATTTCTCGAGTTCGATTTAAGAAGAAGAGAATCTATCCAATATAACTTTGTCTGTTTGGGCCTGCCTGTTTCTGTACTTCTTCCATTTGTTCAGCAGTTTGCATTAATTCTTTCTCAAATGCCTTGATGTCTTTTTCGAGTTTGTTTGGATCAATAGGAAGCCCAAATTTTTTCTGAAGAACAAGCAGAATTTCTTTGCTTCCTTTAATCCCAATATAATACGGATGCGCAAATGTTTCTGCGAGGAAGGAAACAGCAGAAATACCATGCTGGCCTGCAAGACCAACAAGAACGCCTGCAACACCAACAAATGCACCAACAACACCATAAATGTTTGGATTGACTGTTGTTCCCTTGACATAGCGGTCAACGTCTTGCTTTGCAGTTCCTGTGCAAAACACTTTTGGAACTTCAGGAACTTCCTGCAACCCTATTCCACCAAGAGTCACAATTTCAGCACCTTTCCATTGCTGCAAAAGATCAAGCGTGAGTGTACAAAATGCGTAGCAAGATTCCTGTTCTATCGGCTGTACATCGCCTGACATCAATAATAAATCAGGCATTTTTCCTTTTGCCTTGACATAAAAAATTTCAATAGAAGGCAGTGCAACGAGATTTTCCTCTGTGACAAAAACAGTGTTGGGAAAGTGATGAGAATGAATTTCAAAGAGCTTTTTTGCTTTGAGTTCATCAATAAGAAAGTCAACGACAATTTTTCCAACGTTTCCAATGCCTGGCAAACCAACTAAAAGCAATGGTTTATTGAGTGAAGGAACAGTTTTTTCAAATGTTTGTATAGTCCAGCCATTTTTTTGTGTGGTATGAACAGCTTTATCTTCTTTTGTTTGTGTGACAACTTTAGTCTCTTTTGCCATGTTATATCAATCCTTGTTTTTTTCGGTGCTCTTCTTTTGCAACTCGCCTGTAGTGTGCGTATTTGTCCTCAGGAGAGAATTTTGCAGGTTTTTTTTCTGCAGTTTTTTCTCCACAACTGCACACCTGGTTCATGGTGTATTGCTGACATTTCGCACAAAAGAGCAATCGTTTTGCCATAAGAAGAATAAAAAGAACTGGAATATAAAGGTATCGAGCGTTAAACAACAGTTGCTGCTTTCTTTTCTTCACGAATAAAATTAAATGTTGCTTTTCCTTTTGGTATTGCGCTTTGAATTGCTTCAAGTGTTTTGTTCAACACTTTCTCTGCCTGCTTGTACTCTTCACCTTTCACAAGAACGTTAAATGCACCACCGCCAAGATAGGTCAATGTCAAGAATTCTTTGCCAGCAGCAATACCTTCAAGCAATGCAGCTTTGATGATGCCCACACCATTTGGAGCATAGCTTTGCAGCATTACTTTTCCACCGACATACACTTCTTTTGGCTTGATGCGCTGCTCAATAAGTTCTTGAAGGATTTTATTATAGAGAGAAGGTATTCCGAGCTCTTCAAGTGCAACTTCATTTTTTGAAACATCCTGAAAACATTGATACAAATGCGTATATACTTTTGAGACAGCACCAAAAATATCGCGATACACCTCTTCAGGGCGCTTCTTCAATTGCTGCGCAACTGCTTCAATAATTTTTTCTGCTTTTTGTTCCTGCTTGATTTCCTCAAGCTTTTTTCGTTTCTGATTTTCATTCACTCTTCTAAGAGAAAGATCAATATATCCTCGTTCTCTGTTGACACGAAGTACTTGACAGACAACAATTTTATCTTCTTTGACAAAATCACGGATATTTCTGATACGGCCAGGAGAAACTTCACTAATGTGAATCATACCGCCTTTGTCAAACTCATCGAGCCTTACAAATACAGAATGGCTTTGCACTTTTGTGACAGTGCAGAGGACAAGTTCTCCATCTTCAGGAAATCCAAAACGTCGGTAAAACATTGTATTCAAAAACCTCTACTCAAGCACTTCTAATATGCGTGCTTTGACTCGGGATTTTCCGCCAGTTGGTTCGATCAATGGCTTTGCACAGACAAGGCATTTGACAATTGTTGCGCTTTTTCCAAAAGTGATTTGCTCATTTTTACATTTTGGACAGCGTATTTTGACAAACTTGCTTGTGGATTCTCTGATTATTGGTTTCATGGTATGTTCCTCCTCTATAAATGTGAATCAAAAAACTGAACTGATTTATAAAGATTTAGCTGTTCGTTAGCCTTGCTCTGGTGTACTGATGCCTATCTGTAACTCTTTCCGCAATTCTGGTTTTCGCAAGAGAAGGCTTTTGAGTGCGCAGATTGCTTCTTCTTCTATCTGACGAATACGTTCCCGGCTAAGACCAGCTTCGTTTCCTATTGCCTCGAAGGTTTTTCCGCTTCCATAATTCCCGAAATAACGATCCAGTAGTACATCTCTATATCTCTCTGGAAGTTGAGAGAGTAATTCCATAATCTTTTCTCTTTGCTCACTGTCTATTGCTGCATCATCAACTGCAACAACAGAAGGATCTGTAAGTGTTTCTAAAAGAGTGCGATCATCATCATCGGCAAGAGTAAGCTCTAGAGAAATAGGATTCATCTTTAATCGTGCTTGCTGAACTCTCCTTAGCGTAGCGTCACTGACACCTGTTTGTGCAAGGAATTCTTCGTGAATGACTGCTTCTGATGGTTTTGTTCCTAACTCGTGCGTGAGTTCTCGTTCTATCCTGTTCATTGTGGATATATGATCCTGAATGTAGACAGGCACTCCTCTTTTTTCCTGAACTGCCCTTCGTATCGATTGATCAATCCACCATTGTGCATATGTCAAGAAAGAATGCGGCTCTCCTTGTTTGGTGAAGAGTGTATAATCAAATCTGCTCATTGCGCGAAATAAACCATTTCTACCTTCTTGAACAGCATCGTCATGAGAAATTCCTAAATAAAGGTGCTTTCCAGCACGCTTTCGAACAAGTCTTGTAAACTGTTCCGCAACAATGTTTCGTGCACGTTCAGCATAATGATGCATTGTTGCATAGCCGCGGTGGAGCGCAGCTTTTATAACAGGATTGGCTACCAATTCCCTATATGATGTCGCACGCAAATGAAGAGGAATTTTACATTCATCTTCTTTTCTGAAAAATGCAGCAAGCTCCTGCCATGCTATTTTCCAGTGTGGTCGATACTTCCAATCTGGTCTAAATGTTCTATTCGATCCAATGTGCCAACCCACTACTGCAACATATCCACGCAACAGCGCAGGATTATCTTTGTACAATGCAACAAGTGCTTCTGGTGTTTTTTCTCCAACTGCATATGCTTCATAACATTGAATGAAATGAGGAGTATGGTCTGCTACATCTATTCCTTTACTTTTACGATGAGGGTTGTATGTTTCTGCTGTCACTAATGGCCAAAGAGAATATCCTTTGCTCCTAGGTGAAGCAACACCACGAGACGCTTTTGCACGTTCATACAAGAGTTCTGCATATCGTGCAGCAACTGGGTATGCAGGAGAATTGATGAGAAAATCAATAGTGCTGTCTCCTATAATAACTGCAGTGAGATCATAAACATCTTTGCGTGAAGAGAGATCAGGGCGTCGTCGCATTTTTCGAAGGAATGCTTGAACCTCTTTGTGCTTGCTTTGGCATCGTTCTTCTAAGGAAACAGCATGCACATCAGCGGTTCCATCGACTTCAAGTGTTGCTGCTTTTTTTCCAAGAGTTCCCATATATTTCTCTGAATCAAGATCATCCTCTCGTGTAAAGAGTTCTTTCGTACCGTGCTGCATTCTGTATGCTTCCATTCTGTTCAAAAGATCTGCTCTTCTTTTGTGTTGGGCAATGGGATTTCCTGCTGTTGGTTTTTTCCTTACTTTAGTTTCATCTTCAACACTTCGATGATCATCATAGACTGGTGCTCTTTTCTCTGTTTGCTTTGTTTGAGGAATCTCTCCAGAAGGCTCTGCTACCGATACGTCTTTTACTTCGTCTTCTAAAAGTCCATCTGGTCTTGTTCTTTCTGGTTTTGGTGTTACTCTTCTTATCTCTTCTGCTTCTTCAGCGACTGCAGGTTTATACGTTTCTTCAAGAACTGCGCGAACTTTAGCAAAGCCACTTTCTATTAAAGGCCTTACTTCAGTTACTGGAAGTTCCATCTCCCTTGCAATATGAACCATTTGCACGCGATATCCGTAGTATGTCAGAACTGCATATCTCTCTTTTGGATCAAGTGCGCTCAGCGCAACATCCATTTTTTGCTGCTTTTCATCGTCTAGCGCAATATTATAATATCGTAAAAGAAGTTCGCATCCTTCAGGTCTTTTTTCAGCTGTTGGGCGAGATGAACTTGTCGCTTTATATTCTCGTATAGGAACCTCATTCTTTTCCAAAGCATTCAACATAATGTCTTCTGCATTTCTCCGCGCTTTTCTATACTCATCTTTTGTTATTACAAGCGCTTCCTGAAGATCTTTTGCTCCTTTTTTTTCTACATATGCCCAGGTAAGTGTTGTTTGCTCTAACAAAGAAAGCGCGTCCCATGCACGAATAACCCTTTGCAGCCCTTCTTTGCGACCAACAGTGATTTCTCCGTATCGTTCTCTGAAACTTACATACATGGTTTCATGTACAGGAAGAATTTTTGGCGTGGTGACATCTGCGCGCATATCAGTTTCTCTAGCATACTGTTCGCGCACTGTGCTTCTTTCTGGAGCATCGTCAACAGGAAGGCTCATGAACAAATCAAAAGCATCTCTTTCTTCTCCTGTTGTGCTCTCTCTTGGTTTTTGTGGAGCATGATGATTCTCAAAAACAAGTGCATCAAGATCGCTTCTTCTATAATATTGTCTCTCCTGGTGTTGGTAAACAAGCAGCGCTTCTCCTTCTCCATTCAGCACAACTTCTTTCCCATGTTTTTGAGAAAGATAAGCACTTGCCTCATCAACTGCGACAACAGTCATTAATGGAGAAAGAGGTTTATGCTGTGCACGAACTCGTGCATCTAAAGAAGCACTATATCCTACGTGAATTTGTCTTTTCCCAGGATCTGGAATGTATGCGAAGTTTAAAGCAGTCATTTTTTTTATTTCGAAATTGGTTCTAATACCCCATAGCTCGCTATGACCCAATTTCGTAATTCCGCGAACTCGCCGTATTGCGATTGGGTATCAGCGAGTGGCGAGTTCGCGTTATTGGGCAAAGTGTCCTATATAATTCTTTGGAAGTTTTCCATATTCTATGGCATATTTAATTGCATCAACATCTCCTTGATGAATAAGCCAATATTGACCGTTTTCTATCTCTCTTTGTCTTGTCCCAAGAACACGGAGTTCTAAAAGATTCGGAATCGCTGCATGTAAGTTGCTTGACTGTACTCCTAATTCTTTCAGGATTGCATCTCTTCCCACAATATATTCTCCATTTGGAGAAGCAACAACAGGAGCTCTATATCTTTGTGTTGGACCAGATTTTCCTGACCCCTTTGTTGCAGAAAAACTAATCTCTTCAAAATTCCATGCTCTTCTTGATGCTACTTGTTCTGGAGGAATCTCAGCCCAATGATCAGCAATATACATAATTGCAGCGTTTGCAATTGCAACAGGAAGCCGTACTTCTTCACTCTGATCTATTCTTTTTTGTGCTTGTTCTCTGGTTAATACTGTTCCATTTGGATGAGAATAATGGGATGCAATATCTGTTTGTGCAAGGAGCTCTAATCCTTCTGCTTGGAGATGTGGAGAACTTAATCCTGCTTTCTCATAAAGTTTTGATACTCTTGCAGTGGCATCATCAGCAAAAAGTTTTCTTTTTATGACACCAGCAACATAATCTGTTCCAGTTCTTTCTCCAGTTTGCTGATATGTTTGTAAGAGAATCATTTCTGCTTCTTGTGTTTCTAAAATCTCGCTCTGCGCACCAGCAGATGCATTATCTCCTGTGGAATCTGTAAGAACTGGAGTAGGATCTGCTGTTGGTCCCTCACTTCTCTCCACTTTTTTAGAACGCCAAGCATCAAGTTCAGCTGCAAAATAATATCTTTTTCCTTTGAAGTGAACAACTTTCAGGAATTGAGGAATAAATGTTTCAATGCCTTTTGCAGTCGCATATTCCCTTGCACAATCAACTGCAACAAGTGGAATATCTTCGTATTTGCCTAATGTTAATCCAGGATATATCATTTCTTCTGAACCACGAGGAATGAGTACT
>Ga0233425_10003948_pt1 | contig 25824 bp, 17 predicted proteins | sample Watercolumn_Towu_2_FD_181712 | JGI IMG/M metagenome (GOLD analysis project Ga0233425, IMG submission 181712) | Freshwater microbial communities from Lake Towuti, South Sulawesi, Indonesia - Watercolumn_Towuti2014_140_MG | ecosystem: Environmental > Aquatic > Freshwater > Lake | place... | reverse complement strand
CTCCGTGCCGTCTGCCGGGAAGCAGACGCGAGGCTCTTCTCCCCACCAGCTCGTCCAACCGATTCCGGACTGGGGGAACCCGTCTTCGTCCAGCAGCGGTGCCCCGTTCGCGTCGACTGCAATCCGGGGTCCCTTGAGCACGTCGTCCCCCGTCAGGAGGTTGGCCAGGAAACGCCTGTACCCTTCCGGGAAGAGGTCGGCCACGGAAACGGCCCGATAGCGGGGATCCACGAAATCCTGCCGCGTGTCGCTGATGTAGTTGTCCACCGACTCGGTCAGCAACATGGCCGCATGGATCTTGTCATAGTAGGACCCGGCGTTGACCGTGCGCTCATAGTTGTACTCGCCCTGGTCGTCCGCATAGCGGTTCTCGATCGGGCGGCCCCCCGGATTCACCACGCCGAAGCGGCCCGTGGCACCGTTGGGAACGAGCACGAGCGGTGCCGTGGGATCCCCGGCCGTGTCCACCGAGCTTCTCAGGACCTTGTCGTCCCCCTTGCGATGGTGAGGACCGGACTGGGGCCGCGTAGCCATCCGCACGAAGTGATCGAACACCATCCCCGATGCGATGATGTTGTTGGGGTACCAGTGCGGGGCCACGTAGGTCCAGAAGTCATCCGGGTTCAGCCCTTCCTCGAGCGCGTAGTCGGAGAAGAAGTTGCGCATCAGGGTCAACCCCTTGACGCCATCCCGGATCTTCTCGTTGTACCGCCAGAGGGAGCGCTCCGCTGCGGCCCGGATGCTGAAGTCCTGCTGACCGCGGCGGTAGTTGTCCCAGATGTGCATGACTTCCTGCATCGTGACCAGGAAACCGAAAATCTCGTAGGGGTCTGCACCGTTGTCGTGCGTGTACACGCTGGCATTTCCGAGGTCCGCCCAGTCATCCGTGGCGAAACCGTACGGTACCCGTGTGCGTCCCTTCGAATCGACGGTATGGCCGGTGGTGTTCCACCCGTCATATTCCTCCATCGTCGGCTTTCGCATCTGCCGCCACCAGACGTAATCCACCGGCTGCGTACGGCAGCGGGTCGTCTTGCCGTCCACCGCGACGAGCTGGCCATCGAGGAGCGGCTGCCATGCGCCATCCCTCTTCTCGTTCCACCGGGCCGGCTTGAACTTCGCAGAATCCACTTCCCGGCAATCGTGGATGAGGTCGAACAACCCCTGGAGCTGCGAGTAGTGGATGTCCTCTTCGCCAAAGAAGTGCGAGATGCCCAGGATCCCGCCGAAGTCATCTGCCTTGTCCAGCACGGTCGTGGCCCGGTCAGAACCCACGTCGTACGACTCGTCCGCATGCACGGCCACTGCATCCCCATAGAAGATGCGGGCGGCAGCGAAGTCGTACGGGCCCAGGTCCATGAAGTCCTGGGTCGCTTCCCCCGGGTAGTCCATCACCGAGCTCTGCATGAACATGTGGAGAAGGTTGTGCTCCTCCTCGCCCGTCATGGGATCGAAGTAGCGGGGGCCCACGCAGTCCTCGCCGGTCTGGCTGAGGTCCTTGCACACCTCCGTCACCGTCCCGTTCTTCGTCCGGAGCTGCCAGTACTGCGGCCGGTAGAACCAGGCATCCGCGGAGCTGACAAAGTTGTGCCGCATGCCGATCGAATGCCCCATCTCGTGGACGATGGCCCCGTGGTGCACGCGGCGGGACAGGTACTGCCGCATCTTCTCCGCCCGCTCATACTGCAAGGGCATCGGATCCTGGGGGTTGAACTTGCCGAACTTGTCCTGCAGGTGCGTTGCCAGCGCGGTCATGTCCATCGGTGCCTGGGCTGCCTCCAGCATGCACGCCCCCCGGTGCGCCATGGCCGTCCGCTTGAGCCGGTGCAGCTCCCGCCGGACCGACGGGTTCCCGGCCCGCAGCGGCGACACCAGATCGGTCAGCGCACTGCCCGCGGGCAGCGAGTCGACGCCGAACAGCTCCTGCATCATCCGGTTGATCAGCGTGGCCTCGACCGGTGTATCCGCTGCCTGCTTGCGCCTTGCCGCCAGGAGCGTCGCCCACGTTCCTCCCTTGCCCGCCCGTGCCTTGACACCCCGGAACTGCTGCGTCACCTTGCGTGCCTTTTTCGTCTTCTCCGGGAAGGCCGCCTCGAACGAGGCCTGGGCCTTGTCGAGGTCGATGTTCTTGCCGGCAGCAAACTCCGACAGCCTCTGCTGGGCCGACTTCCTGGACATGGTGGGGAACACACCCCCGCCGGACGCCGCCTCCGCTGCCCGGGCCCAGTCGTCGACGTAGTCCGCATTCGTCACATCCGATGTCGTCAGCTCCCCGCCGATGTACCGGAACTGGTCCACCAGCTTCTGCGCCCAGGCATCCGTGACCGTGGACCAGACATTCACACTGGCCGCGATCTTCTGCCCGTTGAGCGGGTCCTCGGCATCCACGTAGATGCCCCACGGGGCTGCGAGCTGCGGTTCTCCGATCACGTTGATCTGATGGTAACGCATGTCCCCGCGTCGCACGCGCACGACGCCACGGCACTGGTCCGCAATCTGCGAGTACCAGTCCTCGAGCGTCATGCCGTCGGGGCCCTGTCCCAATCCGTCGTCGCCCTCCCCATCCTGATCATCCGCCCATGCGACGGCTGCACGGCACTCCTCGTCGGACACCCCCTGAGGCAGCCTCCCCGTGCCGCAGGCCGGCGGATCGTCGAACTGCACCGGGCTGTGGCAGAGAACCAGGATCTCATCCAGCTTCGCCAGCGCAATCACCCCCTCGGAATAGCCCCGCTCCTTGCCGATCTTGTCCGCCAGGTCGTTGCACTTTGCCGGGTTTTTCTCCCGATCCGGATATGCGATGCCGTTGCGGCAATCGTCGACCTCCAGCGCCAGGGCCATGGCATCCTGGTGCTCCTCGGCCTGGCCGAAGTAGACCGGCCATGTCTTGGCGCAATCCTTGCCGCCGGTGGCCAGGCACTCGGTGTAGCGCGCGGTCATGACCGAGTGTCGGAGGGCCACGTCCCACTGGTGGGCCGAGATGGCGGTCGCATCGAACAGTCCGGCCTCGCTCCCTTCCGTGTAGTACCAGGGAATGGGCTTCGGAATGCGCTGCGAGTAAGGCAGGGTGCACTTCTGCGTGAAGGTGTCGCAACGGGAGCCAGGGCCGACGGCCTCGCATTCGTCTTCGGTTCCGTCGGCATCGAGGTCCCGGTGCGGGTCCGAACCGACCGGGGTGGTATCCGGGGTGAAGCACTCGACCGGTCCGGCCATGTGATCCGGGTCGGAGTAATAGTGGCTCCGCTCCCAGAGCTGGTAGTGGGTGAGGAAGCGATGCCACTGCTCGTCGCTCATTCCGTAGTTGCGATTGTAGCCGAACCGCTCGACGTAGAATCCGCCGTACGCCTGGAAACGCTCGCCGTCCCATTCCACCGGCTCGAAGTCGAAGTCCGCAACCCGGCGAAACGCATGGCGGATGGTCAGCTCCACCGGAGCACAGCTACCGGCCGGCCAGGAGCCGTAGAGGAAGTCGTACTCCAGCCAGCAGGCCGGGAACTCGTCGATGCCCCAGCCGAAGCCGGAGAGGTCGATGCTCTGCGGCTTGGCAAACGCCTTGAGGGTGATGTCGAAGTAGCCGGTCTTCCCGTCGAAGTAGGGAGCATCTTCGTCGTTGGGGTCATCGACGTAGTAGGCGAGCGGCTCGTACTCGAGCCCGTCGAACATACCGAGCATGGACAGCGTGTCGAGGTCGTAGGAATCGGTGACCAGGTTCTTCGAGAAGTCGACGCGCATGTACTTCCGCTCGAACCAGGGGCGGTCGGTATCATTCTCGAGCAGCACGTTGACCTTTTCGCCCGTGGTGGAGTTGTAGTCGTACGCGATGTCGAAGTGCTTCTCGATGGTGAAGGCCGCAACGATGGTTCCTTCATCGGTCTTGGCACCGACACCCTTGCCGTCGGTGTTCTGCACGCGCTCGTAGGCGAGTCTTGCGGTCAGCAGGTCCTCGGTGATGAACCACCGCACCCGGGACACGGGCTGGGCATAAGTCGAGGTGAACAGGCTCTCCTGCGTGGCACCGTACGGAACATCGATGAGCGTTGCCTGCGCCCAGAATTCCGGGTTGTCCGACGGATCCTGCAGGTCGGGCCCGACGAAGAACGTCTTGTCGAGCGCAAACGTCTGCACCTGGTTGATCGGAGCACGCTCCTCGGCACATGCGGAAAGCATGGCGGTTGCGAGCAGGAATGAGGCAAACGGGAGAGACTGGCATCTCATGGAATTCCCTCCGTCGGGGACAAGAGACTCCAGCATCCTATCCCACGCGGACGGGCGAGAGCAACGACTGGTTTCTGCACACGTACTTCCGGCCTTGGTACCGTATGGGCCGCAGGTGCGGGCTCCCTGGCGGCTAGCGAGGGCGAGGCGTTGACCGTGGGTACAGCATGGTTGATGACTCGCAGCCGGGAGCCGCCATCCAGGCACGAAACGAGCAACGCTCTTGCCCCGCCGCCGGAACCGCACCCTCACAAGCCGTCGGGTTGCCCGCACCGACGGCTCGGGCGGTGCATCGGCCGTCGGGTTGCCCGCACCGCTGGTTCGTTCTTGGGGTATTGGCCGCGGTTGGCGACGATTGCGCTGGGCCGGCCGGATCAGTGATACAGCCAGTTGCCATTCTTGTCGACGCGGCGTGCGAAGATGCCCAGGCCGTCGCCGTCCTGGTTCTGGCTTGCCCACACCACGATCACGTTGCCGTCCCCGAACAGAGCAACATCGGGTTGGGCCTGCCACGCATCCGTGTACACGTTCGGCCGCAGCACTCCACCTTGTTTCAGGCCACCAGCGTCGAGCCGCTGCAACCAGACGTCCGCTTGAGCCGACCCGGTCATGACCGAAGTCCAGACCACAACGAGTGTTCCGTCACTCCTCATGCCAGGCCTCACGTAGCTGCAATTGGAGATGTCGTTGGACGGAGAGACCTGGAAGGGGCTGCCGCTCGGCCCCGTCCCCTTGGCGTACAGTTGGCCGAAAACGGTCTTGGGCTGGGCGGACGAATCCTGGTAGTTCCATGCAATCACGAACTGCCCGTCAGATTTCCCGGAGATCCCGTGCAAGGTGGCTTTGTCCGCCACCTTCGTGGCCGAATTCAACGGGAAACCCACAGAGTTGAATCGCTGCCAATACGGGTAGGCTGCCGTGTCGCCCATGCGGCATGCAATGACGAATTCCCCGTCTCCGAAGGTCGCCACCTCTGGGTCTGCCGCCCCCACCTGTCCGAACGCCCCCTCAGATGCGAGCTTGGTTCCGTCGCCGGCGATGAGCCTGTAGCGGACCGTCACGCTCTGGTCAGTCAGGGGCCAAGTCTGGTTTCTGCTCCAGGCCACCACGAAGCCCCCCTTGTCCAAGGCTGCCACGTCGACGCGATAGGTCATCCACTTGCCGTCAACATCGTTCACCTTGATTTCGGGACCTGACTTCGTTCCGTCAGCATTGATCAGTTGTGCCCAGATGGATGCCCCCACCTGGTTGGTGACGAAACTCTCCCAGACGACCACATATCGGCCATCGGTGAGAGCGGCGACTCTCGAATCGTGCTGCCAGTTGTCAAGGCTGGCATGGAGAATGAACTCGGGGCCAGTGGGCGTCCCGTTGTCAGCAATCACCCTCCCGTAGATGTCGGCGGTCCCCATCAGCTTGCTCTCCCAGACGACCATGTAGCCACCCTCGGGACGAGCCGCGACAGAGGGCTTCTCCTGATCAATAGTGACCACGGTATTGACCTGGAACTCGGAGAGGGCTCCGTTCGTGCAGCCGTCCCAGCTGACGGCGTTGCCGTCGTTGCAGCCGTTGCAGAGGCCGGCATTGCAGGAGATCCCCGGCAGGCAAGATCCGCATGAGCCGCCGCAGCCATCCGACCCGCATTCCTTGCCACTGCAATTGTAGATGCAGCAGACCCCCTTGTAGCAGGCGAGCCCTCCCCCTCCGCAGGGAGTCTGGTCGTCGACGTTGCTCCATTCGGTCTGGCTCTTCTTGGGGAGGCACTTGCGGCAGACGCTGTCAGGATCCTCCGTCCCCGACGGGACACACGATCCCTTGACGACACAGTAGAACGGGTCGATGGCATTCAGGCACTTCCCCAGCGAACAGGAATCTGCAGTGCAGGACAGCCCATCATCGCAGGAACCGCAGCTACCGCCGCAACCATCATCACCGCACTGCTTGCCAGTGCAGTTCGGAACGCAGGGGCCTTGCTTGCACTTGCCCTGGTCGCACTGGAATCCGGCCTGGCAGGTACCGCAGCTGCCGCCGCAAGCGTCCGGGCCACATTCCTTCCCTGCACATTGAGGAAGACACACGCACACCCCTTGCACCGCACAATAGTGGTTTGCGGGGCATGTGCCGCACTCCCCCCCGCAGCCGTCCGGCCCGCACGACTTGCCGGCACAAGCGGGCACGCACGGGCCCTGCTTGCAAAGCCCGTCCTGGCACGACCAGTCCTTGGGGCAGGACCCGCACACGCCGCCGCAACCGTCGCTACCGCACTCCTTGGTGGTGCAGTTCGCGGCATGGTTGCAGCATTTCCCCTGGAAGCAGACCTTTCCGACCCCGCAAACACCACCGTCCCCGACATAGGTCCAGGCGACGGTGGCCGTCAACGCGATGCACTCCTCGCAACTGTTCAGCGGGTTCACCGCACCGTCCGGCACGCAAAGGCTTCCGATGTTGCAGTAGAACGGCTGCAAGTCGGTCGTGCACTTCCCCTGAGAGCACTTGTCGGCCGTGCAGAACAGCCCATCATCGCAGGAACCGCAGCTACCGCCGCAACCATCATCGCCGCACTGCTTGCCAGTGCAGTTCGGAACGCAGGGGCCTTGCTTGCATTTGCCCTGGTCGCACTGGAATCCGGCCTGGCAGGTACCGCAGCTTCCGCCGCAGCCGTCCGGGCCACAGTCCTTCTCAGCACATTGAGGAAGGCACACGCACACCCCTTGCACCGCACAATAGTGACTTGCCGGGCAGGTTCCACACTCCCCGCCACAGCCGTCGGGGCCGCAACTCTTCCCGACACAGGCCGGCACGCATGGACCCTGCTTGCAGAGCCCCGCCTGGCACGACCAGTCCTGGAGGCAAGTGCCGCATGTCCCTCCGCAGCCGTCATCGCCACATTCCTTGCCGACACAGTTCGTCGAGTGGTCGCAGCACGAACCAGCGAGACACACTTTGCCGGTTCCGCACGGCATGCCGTCAGCCAGGTAGGACCAGGCGGTTGTCGACTGTCCGGGCAAACACTCCTGGCACGGTTCGAGCGGATTCTCGGCGCCCGACGGGACGCATCCGTCAATGATGCAGTAGAACGGCAAGAGGGTGTTCACGCAGCTCCCCTGCGAGCACCCATCGTTGGTACAGAACAACCCGTCGTCACAGGCAGCCTCGTCTTGGACATGCTGGCAGCCCAGACCCGGAACACAATAATCCTTCGTGCACGGATCGTTGTCATCACAGGCCATCGGCTGCCCTAACGCACACTTGCCCGACATGCACGCCTCGGCGCCGTTGCATTCGTTCCCGTCCGAGCATGATAGAGAGTCGTCCGGCGCAAACGTGCATCCTGCGGTTTCTCCGCAGGAGTCGGTGGTGCACGGGTTGGAGTCGTCGCACACCGGTGGGGCCCCGGGCACGCAACCGCCGCCCTCGCAGGCTTCCTTGCCGTTGCATTCGTTCCCGTCCGAGCAATCCCCGGTCGGGTCCACCAAGAATACACACCCCAACTCAGGATCGCATGAGTCCGATGTGCAGGGGTTGTCATCCTGGCAGTCCAGGATGCTTCCCGGTGCGATCACGCACACAGGGGGCACCGCAGAGTTGTCGCACATCAGATTCCCGTTGCAAGCATTCCCGTCGTCGAGCGCCTGGCAATCCACGTCCGCTTGGCACAGACAATCCAGATCCACCAACTCGTCAGGGGGCAGAATCGCCCCCGCACAGCCCCCTTCGGAACACTTGTCGGGGCCAGTGCAGGGATTGCCGTCGTCGCAAACCGAGCTGTTCGCTGAGAAGACGCACTGGTTCTCCTCGCAGGAATCGTCGGTGCATTCATTCCCGTCGTCGCAGCCACCACACTCGCATTCCCCCCCCTGCTCCACGCTGCCGCACTCCACGTCCTTGCAGAGCCAGGTGCAATCGATCGAGCAGAGTCCGGCCAGACAGACCTTCCCAGTTCCACAAGGCACCCAGTCTTCTTCCTGGCTCCAGCCGCCGGCTTCTTTTGCCGGCGAGCAAACTTGGCACGGCTCCGCCGGGTTCTTTGTGCCAGAAGGAACACAGATGTTGTCAATGACGCAGAAGAACGGCTGCACCGAATGTGCACATGCCCCCGATGTGCAGGAGTCCTGCGTGCATGCAAGGTCATCGTCGCACTCCCCGCAGATCCCTCCGCAACCGTCATCCCCGCATTCTATTCCGGCACAGTCAGCGGTGCAGTCGGAAGCGCACAGGCCGTCCACACAAACAGGGGCGATGGCCGGGCAGGCGCCGCACTGGCCCCCGCACCCGTCATTTCCGCACTCCTTGCCTGTGCAGGCGGGAACACAAGTGCACTTCCCCGCGATGCAGGTGTATCCGGCCTGGCACTGACCACAACCGGCATCGGGGTCCTCCGAATCGAGTCCATGCATATCGCCGCCGTCGGAAGTGTCCGTCCCCACGTCTCCAGGCAGGGCGACATCGATCGCCTCCGGCGTAGAACCGCATCCGTTGCAGAAGACGGAGACCAACAGCACAGCGATTGCTGCCACCACAATGCAACGTCCGAACGAACGAGCCATTGATGTCCCCCTCTCCAGAAAAACCCCCACTTCTGTATGCTCGGCCACCCGAAGAAGTAACACAACGAGCATGGGCACTGCAAGAAGCATGCGTCGCTGCGTCCGAGAAGCCGCCGGCACCGCTGTGCAAACGCGAAGCACCGTCCGAAGCGACTCGGACACGGTTTTGAACATCTGTATCCATGTCCGATTCGGCCGCGACGCGGTGCGGGAAACGCGTAAGCGCATCCGGGGGAGAGTGGCACGGGGATTCGCAAACGCGAAAGCGTGTGGAACTCTACTCGGACGCCGTTTCAAGAACGATGCGATGCTACGGACCCAGGCAGCGGGACCTCTTCTCAAACGCGCAACGGCGTCTGGACCGTCTCGACCTCCGTTTCGCGTTTCGGCAGCCCGCCCGCAGCGATTTGGGGGGCCGGTGGGCATTCCGCAACCTCACCGGAACCGCACGGGGAAGGAAGGCCGTGATGTGACGGGCAGACTCTGGTGCGCTCCTTCGGGCTGCGGCAGGGCGACGGACGATCCCGGTTTGCCGTTGATCATCGTCGGATTGCTGGAGAGCGCCCGCGAGTGCCCCGGGTAACCCGATTCCAGGGCGGGGGCAAGCGGCCAATGCTTCCGGAACGTCTCCAGCATCGCCGAAGGTACCTTCGACGTTCTGGCGGGCCTGTTTGAGGGTGCGTCGGCTGAATTCGCGCGGACGCCGTCCGGTTCTACGTGAGCAGCGGCCGGTCCGGGGACGACATGGCCCGGCTTTTCGTGAGCAGCGGTCGGTCCGGGGACGACATGGCCCGGATCAGCAAGCGCGGAAGCCATTCCAGAACGGCCGTAGCAATGCTCCCGTTTCTGTAAGGGGCACCCTGTCGTCCGTAGAGGGGCCTGGTCGAGTTCCACCATGCCCGATCACTCCACCCCGAACTCCAGACCGGCGGTCACCTGGACGTCGTGGTTGGTGGACGGTCCCTGAGCACCAAAGTCCCCGTACCGGTACTTCGCCGCCAGGTTCAGCGACACCGGGTGGTCGTTGATGGCCAGCAGCGTGATGTCATAGCGGGCACCGGCATCGAGCGCGTGGGCAAAGCCGTGTTTCGAGGACCAGAACGGGTGGTAGTCGGCAGACACCTGGGCCCGCTGCCGGCCGTCGCCCCACTCGTGCCGGAAGGTCAGGGATGTTGCGGTGAACGGCGACAGGACGTGCTCCAGCGCCGTGTCGCCCTCCCGGCTCGTCACCAACAGGTCATACCTGGAACCGATGCCCAGCACGAGCGCGCTGCCGGCCCTCTCCGAGCGCCAGAACTCGAGCAGCAGGCGGGCATCGATCACCTCGATGTTCCAGGCAGCCTCATCTGCAAGAGCGGGGACCGCAAGCCCCGCGGTGCGCACCGATACGCCAAAGTCGAACGGGACGAACAGGCGCCGGGGCGGGATTGACGGAATCACGATGTGCGGGGACTTGCGGTGGCGGATGAACTCCCCCTCGTACAGCACCAGGTCCATGGCCGGCCAACCGGCCTCGTTCAGCGACAGAGGGGCCACGGATATTGCCGCCAGGCGGTGCCGGTTCTTCCAGCATCCGTCCTCGTCTCGGGCGCACCCGTTCCTCAGGTCGATGACGTTGTCGAGCTGCCAGGGAACCGCACCGATACCGGCCACGCCGGACATGTCGAAGTCGGCCCCCCAAGCGGTTGCAAGCCGCCACCGGTTACCCGGATCGAAGCGGGTACGGAACCGCCGGTGCTGTGTGTCGATCCGGTAGTCATCCTCCTGCCGGGGCAGCGTTTCCTTCGGTCCTTCCTCGAACTTGCGAAGCTCGATGGGGTAGGGCGGGTCCGGCGTTTGCGCAACGGCCGATGCGGACACAAGCAACGAGAGGGTGAAGAGAGGCACCGTCACCCCAACCCGCAGCGTCAGCGCCTGCCCTGCGTAGCCTTGGAGAAGCAGGGACGGGCCGTAGGTAGCTCGGAGGGCTGCGTTGGTGCTTGCCATGGGAATCCTCCCTTACTCCGCGTCCCGGGTCGGTGCCCAGAAGTTGAACCGGAGACCGGCCAGCGCTTCAAACTGCCAGTCTTCTGGGGCATCGTTGATGTCGTCGCGGTATTGGGCATTCCCTTCGAGGTACAGCGACAGGGGCTGATCGTTGATGGCCAGCAGGACGACCTCGTAGAACAGTGATCCCCGTCCGGTCCGGTACAGCGTGTCGGCATCGTCGACATACCATCGAGGTGATGCCGACAGGTTGAACCCGAGGCGGTGCAGGCCGCGGCGGTCCAGGACCAGCTCCGATTCCAGCGCGGCCTGCGGATAGAGGGAGAACCGAGTGGATTCCTTTTCGACCTGCGAAAATAGCTCGCCGCAGGCCGGGCCGATTGCGAAGCGGACGAAGCTGTCCATCTGCCGGTTGTGGTACAGCTCCCACGACACGTACAGCGACAGGTTCTCGAGCTCGGTGTACTTCGTGCTCCGCATCGGGTGGTAGCGGGCGGTCATCAGGCGGAATCCCCAGCCGAGGTCCAGGTCAAAGTCGAATCGCGTCGGCGGGCCGATGAACGTGGTGACCCAGAGCGCGGGTTCCTCCCGGCGTGCCCCGAGATCATACCCCCACAGCAGGATGTCGAAGTCCACCGGGAGGAAGCTCACTTCCCCCACCAGCACCTGGTGGCGGTGCCGCTTGCGCCCGGAGTAGTCCCGGTCGTCGACCCGGAACCCGAAGTCGACGCCCCCCCGCTCCAGATCCTGCCCCTGCAGATCAAAGAGCGGCGCCCAGTGTCCTCCCAGGTAGAGCCGGCGCGTGAGGTCGAACGAAACCTGGAAAAGCCGGCCGTTTTCGTCCCGGGCATAACCGTCCGGGGCCTCGGCCACCGCATCGACCACGCGGCACCCGCTGGACGGGAGCTGTTCGAGAAAGAACGGCTCCCGGTACTCGGTGCAGGACATGAGCCCGTCGAGGTAACGGTCTGTTTCCTTTCCGTCCTCCGAGAGCGCACGGTTGCTCGACCTCAGGCAGGTGCACTTCCCGTCCTCCTCGGTGCACTGGAGGCGGGTCTGTCTGCCGTCCCCCCGGTCGATGCACGTGATCGGTCCGCCCCACTTCATCGATGGCAGCCGGGCCAGGGCGGTGGCCGGCAGCATGCCCGCAATTGCCAGGAACAACACGGATGCGGCATTGGTTCGAATCATGGATCTCCCCCCTTCAAAATGACGGGGCGCCGGAGACTGCCTCCGCTGCGGCGTATTCACCCGCTCACGAATTCCGAATGGATTACAATTGAAGGTCTGACTCTGCTACCTGGAACCGCCGGAGCCGGAGCGGGCGTGAGACGCAAAAAAAAGGTCCCACGCGACATCGTGGTAGAGCTTCCGCAGGACCTCGGGGGGCAGGTGGATTCCGTCGACCTTCCAGTCCCCCTGGATGGGGGTGGGATGATCCATGCCCTTGCGGTCGGTCTCGAAGTACTCCCAATGCCGATTGAAGAAAACGATACCTTCGGGGATGCCCGGTTCCGACTCGGAGACCGATCCGAGCTGCATCCCGTGCGGAGTCGAGACGAAGTCGCTGCCGAACATGATCCGGTCCTGGTACTTGATGAAGAACGCCCGCACCTGGTCTGCAGGATGGCGGCCGAACTCGGGAACCCGGGCCGCAGTGTTGACCAGGACGTTGGGGCAGGTGTCGAGAATCCGGGCGACGTATCCCAGATCCTCAGCGTTGTTCCCCATGTGCACGAGGATGAAGGTCGTGCGCGGGTGCCTGGCGACCCGCCGCTCCTGCTGGGCCATCAACTCCTGGAACGTGGGGTAGTCGCCACCGTGGAAGCTCCAGCTCGAAGCGATGCTGAGCTCCTTGAATCGCTCGTTGGCCGGGGTGACGGGCTGGAAGAACGCGACCGGATCCGCAACGTGGAGGGCCACCACGAGCCCGAGCCTCCCGCACTCCTCGAATATCGGATCCAGGGCCGGCTCGTCGACGCGCACCAGCGTCCCGTCCGGTGCCCGCACCTTCAGCCCCAGCGCTTTGAAGATCTTGAGCCCACGGGCCCCTTCGCCAGCGGCCTGGCGCAGCCTCTCGAGCGTCCTCTCCACGAAATCCGGTGCCCCATAGTCGTCCCAGTCGATGTTCACCAGGTACTGGAAGCGCTCTCCGAGCACGCGCTTCATCGCAACCGTGGCCGCATAGCGGAGCGACCCGACCTCGCCCCCGCTGAATCCGACGAACCGAGTCACTCCCGACTTCTCGAGCACCTCGAGCGCCTGTGCGAGCGCGGTCATCTCCGGAACGATGTGCACGTGTGCGTCGATGATCTCGATGCCGAAATGCGGGGCTCGAGGGGAAGCGGGGCCAGGCTCCGGCTGCGAGGCATTCGCCCCGGCCGCCACCGGAACCGAGAGGTCCGGCGGTGCGTCGGACTTCGGTTGGCACGACCACAGCAGCCCCACGACGATCAGGATGGAGGACAGTGTCTTCATGCTCGCGACGCTAGCACGCACCGCTGCCACGGAGCAAGAGGAAGCCCGGCCCCCACTTGATCCGACCGACTGTTCTGGACCACCAGATTGGTGCCAGATGCAAGGCGCGACCGAGCCGGCCGAATGAGGCGGGGCCCAAGCCCCGTCGCAGTGAGGCGGCGACGAAGCAACGCAGCAGGTGGCCCGAGATGGTGGTCCGGGGGAAACGGGGTGGACAGGGCGGACGGAAAGATGTAGAACCGGGCGTCGTCTCCGGACAGGGTGTCGGGAACTATACGGAGGAAAACTCGATGGCAAAGAAGACGTTGGCAGACGTGAACGTGGCCGGTGCGCGGGTTCTGATGCGGGTGGATTTCAACGTCCCCATCAAGGGGGGAAAGATCACGGATGACCGGCGGATTCGGGCGGCATTGCCCGCCATCCGGCACGTCGTCGAGCGGGGCGGGAAGCTCGTGCTGATGAGCCACCTCGGCCGGCCGGATGGAGCGTACGATCCCGAAGGCAGCCTCAAGCTCGTGGCGGACCGCCTGGCAGAGCTGCTGGGACGACCGGTCCTGCTCGGTCCGGTTGCCGTCGTGGGGGATGAGACCGACAAGCTGGTGGCGGGGCTCGGGAGCGGAGGCGTCGTGCTCCTGGAGAACGTACGGTTCCACGCAGGCGAAACGATGCCCGACAAGGCGAAGAAGAACCCGGACGGAAAGCTGACGGCCGAGCAGCAGGCGAAGCACGATGCGCTCGTTGCCGGGCTTGCCGGGCTGGGGGACCTGTATGTGAACGATGCGTTCGGCACCTGCCATCGCAAGCATGCCAGCATGTACGGTGTTGCCAAGGCGATCCAGAAGAAAGGGGGCGCTGCGGTTGCCGGATTCCTGCTCGAGAAGGAGATCATGTACCTCCATGAAGCCGTTGCGGAACCGAAGCGGCCGTTCGTGGCGGTGCTCGGCGGTGCCAAGGTCTCGGACAAGATCAAGCTGATCTCGAACCTGCTCGGAAAGGTCGACCGCATTCTCGTCGGCGGAGCCATGGCCTACACGCTGCTCAAGGCCCGCGGGACGAAGGTCGGCAAGAGCCTCGTGGAAGAGGACCAGGTCGCCGAGATGCAGGCGCTGCTGGCCAAAGCCGGCGACAAGATCATGCTCCCGTCGGATCACGTGGCAACGGACGATTTCAAGGCCGGAGCACCGGTGGCCGTGAGCGGAACGGACATTCCGGACCCCTTGATGGGAATGGACATCGGCCCCGCGACCGTTGCCGCGTTCGGCGAGGTGGTGCGAGGGGCGGGCACGGTGGTCTGGAACGGACCCATGGGGGTTTTCGAGCGGCCTGAATACGCTGCCGGAACCCGGGCCGTTGCGCAGGCCGCAGCCGATGCCACCAAGCGTGGGGCGGTCACGGTAATCGGCGGCGGAGATTCCGCTGCTGCCGTGGAGCAGATGGGACTCGCCGACGCCGTGACGCACGTCTCGACCGGCGGCGGTGCCTCGCTCACCTACCTGGAAGGGAAGGCAATGCCCCCCATCGAGGTGCTGGACGGGAAGTAGGGGCTGGCCCTGGCACGGGGATTGCTTCTGGCCGCGGCGTGTTGATGGAGCGGAGCATGGGCAACCAATTCAGGCAGGCAGTGATCGTGGCGGCAGGATTCGGGAGCCGGCTCCAGGCCATGCGCCCGGGCGGGAGCCTCATCAAGCCGCTCGAGCCGGTTGGCGGACGGCCCATCCTGCTGCGGGTTCTGGACGGAGCGTTCTCGGCTGGATTCGAAGAGGCCATCATCGTGGTCGGGCACATGGCCGAGACGGTCGAAGCTGCCGTGCGGAAGTGGCCGGTTGCTGGTCCGGTTCGTTTCGTGTTCAACCCGCGGTACGAGTTGTCCAATGGAGTATCGCTGTTCCATGGTGCCCGGGAGTGCACCGGTGATTTCGCCCTCCTCATGAGCGACCACCTGTTCCAGTCCGCCACGTTGAAGCGGATGGTCGAACGGGGAATGAAGGGCAACCTGGCAGTGCTGGCAGTCGACTCGAAGGTCGACAGCGTGTTCGACCTGGACGATGCCACCAAGGTGGTTGCGCGTGGGGAAAGGATCGTACAGATCGGCAAGGAGCTGGATGCCTACAACTGCATCGACACGGGGATGTTCCTGCTCTCCCGCGAGGTCACGTCCCGGCTGGAAGCGTTGATCCAGGAGGAGGGAGATGCATCCATTTCCCGGGTGATGAGGCAACTCATCGCGGAAGAAAGGATGGGAGCGTTCGACATCGGCGACGGGTTCTGGCAGGACGTGGACACGCCGGAAATGCTGCACGAGGCGGAGCGGGCCATCGCCGCTGGTAGATTCTCTGGTGAGTGAGTTGGTCAGGATCGCCAAAGAAATGCTGCTGGTGGGGAATTTCACCCTGGACGTGAAGGAAGGGGGGGACGTTCCCGGCGGCTCGGTCTACTACAGCGGCTGCGCCGCGCAGGCCCTCGGGTTCGATGTGCGAATCGTCTCCGCGGTGGGGCGCACATTCCCCCTGTCCGCCGTGCAGTCACAGATGCCCTGCGAGGTTTCCCTGGTCGCGGCCGACGAGACGACCACGTTTCGGAATGTCTACCACGGTGGAAGCCGTGTGCAGTTCCTGCGGGCAGCCGGCGGCAGGATTCCGGACGGCTCGGTTCCAGCCGAGTGGGGGCGGTCGGACCTGGTTCTCTTGTGCCCCGTGTATTCGGAGCTGAGGACCGGCCTTGCGCGGGCGGTGCGGGGGCGGCTCACCGGCGCCTCGTTGCAGGGGTGGCTGCGGGAGACCGTCGATGGGGGCAGAGTCACCCCCAGGGTCGATTGCGAGTTCCTCCAGGATCTGGAGGGGGTGGACGTGCTCTTCTACAGCGAAGAGGACGTTGCGCACCATCCCGAGCTGGCGGATCATTTCCGTTCGGCTGCACCGGTGGTTGTGGAGACTCGGGGCCCCGGCGGCGCTGCCGTCTTCGTGCGGGGAAGAGAGACCCATGTTCCGGGCTGCCCCGTGAAGGAGCTTGACCCTACCGGCGCAGGTGATACCTTTGCGGCCGCGTTCCTGGTGCACTACTCGGTTAAGGGAGATGCGCTGGAGGCCGCAGACTTCGCGTGCCGGATATGCTCGGTTCAAGTCGGCCTGAGTGGGCCGTTAACCCGGGACGCCCTGGTGGGCAGCCCGGTTTGGCAGAAGTGGATGACGCAAGTCCAGGCGTGGAGGTGAATGCCATGGCAGAGAGAAAGGCAATTCCGATTCGGGAAGCCAAGGGTAAGCTCGGGGTTCTCATCCCGGGTATGGGTGCTGTGACGACGACGCTGCTGGCCGGCATCGAGGGGATCCGCCGCAACCTGTATCCCCCATTCGGCTCCGTGACGCAGATGGGCCACATCCGGTTGGGGCGCCGAGACGAAGGCCGGCAGCCGCTGGTCAAGCAGGTGATCCCGCTGGCGGACCTCAAGGACGTGGTCGTCGGCGGCTGGGACATTTTCGAGGACGACTGCCTGACTGCTGCCCGCAAGGCCGGCGTCTGCACCAACGAGCAACTGGAGCAGGTCGGCGACTACCTGAGCACCATCAAGCCGATGCCGGCAGTGTTCGACCGCCGTTTCGTCAAGAAGCTGGACGGCCCCAACGTCAAGCAGGGCAAGACGCTGTGGGACAAGCACCTCATGCTCCAGGAGGACATGCAGCGCTTCAAGGAAGACAACGGCTGCGACCGGCTCGTCATGATCTGGATCGGGTCGACCGAGGTCTACATCCAGCCCTCGGAAGTGCACTTCACGGTGGAATCGTTCGAGGCTGGCCTCAAGAACAACGACCCGGGGATTTCCTCGAGCATGATCTACGCGTACACCGCGCTCAAGAACGGGGTTCCGTACATCAACGGAGCACCGCACCTCACCAACGACTGCCCGGCCCTCGTGAAGCTGGCGCAGGAGAAGAAAGTCGCCCACTGCGGAAAGGACTTCAAGACCGGCCAGACCCTGATGAAGACCATCATCGCTCCGGGGTTCAAGGCCCGCCTGCTGGGTGTCGACGGCTGGTTCTCGACGAACATCCTCGGAAACCGCGACGGCGAAGTGCTCGATGACCCCGACTCGTTCAAGAGCAAGGAAGTGTCCAAGCTGTCCGTGCTCGACACGATCCTGCAGCCCGACATCTACCCCGAGCTGTACGGCGACCTGTTCCACAAGGTGCGGATCAACTACTACCCGCCCCGTGGCGACAACAAGGAAAGCTGGGACAACATCGACATCTTCGGCTGGATGGGCCGCAAGATGCAGATCAAGATCAACTTCCTGTGCCGCGACTCGATCCTCGCTGCGCCGGTCGCCCTGGACCTGATCCTGTTTACCGACCTGGCCCAGCGGGCCGGGATGTCGGGGATCCAGGAGTGGCTGTCGTTCTACTTCAAGGCCCCGCTGCATGCCCCGAGCGTCTACCCCGAGCACGATCTCTTCATCCAGCTCTGGAAGATGAAAAACACGCTGCGCTACCTGATCGGCGAGGAGCTGATCACCCACCTCGGCATCGAGTACTACAACTACTTCGAGTAGGCCGGCAGGCCGGGCCTGCCCCCATCACGCCTCAGGCGACCGCACCCACGGGCCGGCCAAGCCAAGGCAGCACGAGAGCTTCGCTCCGATCCGTTGACAGGTCGGTCTGCGAAGGATCTTGACAGGCTCCGGTCCCGCGAGCATAGGATGATGTCATGTATGGCAAGTCGGCCGTTCCGCAGGGGGGTCTCTGTGCGAGCTGTCGACACACGAGGAGGGATGACGATGAAGGTCGGGGCGGCATCGTTGGTGGGAGTGAGTCTGGCGATCCTGGGCTTGGCAGCGTGCGGAACAGACGAAAACACCGGAAACGGGGAGGTCTGCTCCGCGACCGAGCAGGCCGCCTGCACCGCGGAGGATTCGGACAACGGGTACGGCAAGTGCATCTGGGTCAACGGTGCCTGCGGGCTGCCGACCGCAGAATCCTCCTGTGCCACGTACGCAGATGAGGCATCGTGCACGGCAGTGTGCACCTGGGCCGACAACAAGTGCAGCGGGCCGACGGGCGGGTCGGGGCTCGAGTGCTCGGAGTACACCACCCAGGCCGCTTGCGAGATCCCCTGCGCATGGGCCGGGACGGCCTGCATCGTCGACCCGTGCGACAGCAAGGACCAGGCGACCTGCACGACGACCGATTCGCTCAACGGCTATGGCAAATGCATCTGGGAGGCCGATGCCTGCGCCGCTCCGAGTGCGGCATCCTCCTGCGCCACGTACGCAGACGAGGCATCCTGCACGGCCGAATGCACCTGGGCCGACGACAAGTGCAGCGGGCCGACGGGCGGGTCGGGGCTCGAGTGCTCGGAGTACACCACCCAGGCAGCCTGTGAAATCCCCTGCGACTGGAACGGAACGGCCTGCATCGTTGTGGAGTAGCATTTCGGGCATCACCTCTTGCTTGTTCGCCAACTTGCAGATCCGCAGCGCAGATGATAGCATCCGCACACGGGTGTGCGTCGCTCACATGCGAGGGACCCGGGAAGGAACATGGCGGATCGATTCTGTCCCAAGTGCGTGAAAAAAATCCCGGGCGAGCTCGAGAACTGCCCTGAGTGCGGCGTCCGTCTGATTGCTTCCATGGACGGGGATCTGTCGGGAAGCGTGCTCGACGAGCGGTACGACGTCATCGAGTCGCTCGGCAAGGGCGGCATGGGCGTGGTCTACAAGGCCCGGCAAAGGATCATCGACCGCTGCGTTGCGCTCAAGGTGCTGAGGCGGGAGCTAGTCCAGGACGAAAGCTCCGTAAAGCGCTTCCTGGTCGAGGCCAAGGCGGTTGCCAGTCTCCGCAGCCCGCACACGATCACGCTCTACGACTTCGGGATCAGCCGCGAGGGTTTGCTCTACTTCACAATGGAGCTGCTGGAAGGGCGGGCGCTCACGAAGATCATCCGCACCGAGGCACCACTGGACCCGGAGCGGGCGGTTGGCCTTGTGCTGCAGGTCTGCGACTCGCTCAAGGAAGCCCACGGCAAGGGAATCCTCCACCGGGATCTCAAGCCGGACAACATCTACGTTCTCCCGGGTGAAGGGGGGAAGGAGCACGTCAAAGTGCTCGATTTCGGCATCGCAAAGATGCTGAATGAGGGGAAGGAAGGGTCGATCACCGCAACCGGGATGATCTGCGGGACCCCGATGTACCTGAGCCCGGAGCAGGCAACAGGGCTTTCGCTCGATGGCCGCAGCGACATGTATTCGCTCGGTATCATCCTCTACGAGATGCTGGCCGGCAGCCCCCCGTTCGAGGATGCCACCCCCATGGGAATCCTGCTCAAGCAGGTGAACCAGGAGCCGGCACCGGTTTCGGTCAGGAACCCGAACGTCCAGGTACCGTTGGCGATCGATCGGTTCATCATGCGCGTGCTGTCGAAACGCCCTGAAGATCGCCCGGACACCATCGACGCCTTTGCTCGGCAGCTCAGGAGCGCACTGGATTCCACGCGCACCGACTTCCGGCAGGTTCGGATCAGCAGCGTCGGGGAGACGGCCGAGGGGGTCGTCGTCCCGCTCCCTGACAAGGCGAAGCCCGGCCGTGGACAGGCTGCTGGCGAGCCCGACGAGAAGACGACCAGCGTTCCCGGCGGACGGCAGATGGCGGATTCCGGGGCCGCACCGCCGGTCCAGAAGGGGGGAAAGGCTGGAAAGCGCCTGCTGCTCTGGCTTGCCGCTGCATCGGCCGTGCTCGTGGGCTGCGTCGTGATTCTCCTCCTGATCACAAGCAACACGCCTCAGGCGACCGCACCTGCGGGTTCTTTGAGCACGCCTCAGGCGACCGCACCTGCGGATGGTGGAGGCCAAGGCAGCAATTCAGCTTCGCTCCGACCCGCGGGGGATGGGAAGACCGCTGAAGCGAGGGGCGCGGAAGAGGCAAAGGCAAAGGCGGAAGAAGAGGCAAAGGCAAAGGCGGAAGAAGAGGCAGAGGCAAAGGCGGAAGAAGAGGCAAAGGCAAAGGCGGGAGAAGAGGCAAAGGCAAAGGCGGGAGAAGAGGCAAAGGCAAAGGCGGAAGAAGAGGCAAAGGCAAAGGCGGAAGAAGAGGCAAAGGCAAAGGCGGAAGAAGAGGCAAAGGCAAAGGCCGAGGCGGAAGCCAAACAGAAGGCCGAGGCGGAAGCCAGGGCAAAGGCGGAGGCAGAAGCTCTGTTGAAGATCCAGGCGGAGCAGGAGGCCAAGGCGAAGCAGCAGGGCGGTGGGCCCAAACAGGGGAAGGCGGTCACCCAGGGCAAGAGCCGGTCCGACATCGAGAAGGCCATCCAGAAAGAAGTGGAAAAGGAAACCGGGAAAGAACTCCAGGGGTTGGAGATCGACCTGGAGGGCAAGGATGGAAAGGTCCCCGCGACCGGGGAGAAGAAGACGGGCAAGGAGCCCGCAAAAGAGCCCGAATTCGAGACCGAAATCTGACAGGCAGCGGGAGGGTGCTGATGGGTTCCAAGTACGGTGGGTCCACTCGAGCGGGAAGCGTGGTCGGAGCTCTGTTGGCGGCAGCATCGCTCCTGACTCTGTGTGCCCCGGTTCGGGCCGAGGATCCGGAACTCGCCCGCTCGCTGAACCAGAAGGCGATCGAAGCGTTCAAGGCCGAGAAGTTCCTGGATGCCATCGATTTCTGGCTCCAGGCGACCGACGTGGCCTCGGAAGTCCAATTGGTGAAGATCCACAAGAACCTGGGGCTCGCTCTCAAGGGGGTGGAGCGACTGCCCGAGGCCTGGTACCACCTGACGGTGTACCTGCAGCGGGCCGACACGACCGACGTGGACGTGGCGCAGACGATCCGTGACATGGAGGACTCGCTCAAGAAGGTGCACATCAAGGTGCGCGTGGAGACCGAGCCTCAGGGCGCGACCGTGGTGTTTCCTCCCGGTGATCGGATGCACCGGATCAAGACGCCGCTGTCGTGGTGGCTTCCGCCGGGCGAGTACACGTTGGAGCTGCTCAAGGACGGTCACGTCTCCATGAAAGAGACGATCCGGGTCGGGGTCGGCGAGAAAGACTCCTACCGGTTCGAGCTGGCCGTCGTGCCGACGACCGGAGCTCTGGTGGTCATGGGGCATCAGGAAGGGAGCAGCGTGCGGATCGACGGCAAGTCGATGGGGCCATTGCCGGTGACTGTGGATCTCTCGCCGGGGGACCACCGGGTCGAAGTGTTCTGGGAAGGGCAGGGCTCATGGACCGGTGGTGCCAAGGTGGTTGCCGGCCAGAGAACCGACGTCGTTGCCCAGGTCCCGGAAGGGCGTGTCGGGCAGGGGGAGGGCGGTGCGGTCAACGGTTCCGGCTCCGGAGGGACCGGAGGGCAGGGGAACGGCGCACGCAACGGGAAGCCCTGGTGGCCCTGGCTGTTGGTCGGCGTCGGCGGGGCAGCCGCTGCGGGAGGCGGTGCCGCTTTCTATGTCGCCTATGAGCGGAACAAGAACCTAGATGGTGCCACGCAGACCGAAATCGACGAGAAGTTCAACAGCGAGGTCGTCCCACCGGCCTACACGGCCTACGCACTGTGGGGAGTCGGCGGAGCCCTCGTGGCTGGCGGTGTGGCTGCACTCCTGCTGACCGGAGACTCGGGCGGAAGCGAGCGGGGAACCGTGTCGTTCTTCCCCGACTTGAGCCCCGACCACGTCGGCGCCACCGTGGGCATTTCCTTCTGAAGTTGTGATCTCCGAAATGGACCGAAGCTGATCCCTGCATCAGCCCAACAGCACTCCGAGCAGATGCCTCACGACGGCCACGTTGACGCTGTTGCCGGCCAGACGATAGCGCTGGGCCGCGGTCAGATCCGAGGGGAACGAGAAGTCGTCGGGGAAGTGGAGGAAACGGAGGATCTCTTCGGGGCTGAACCGGCGGATCCCCGTTCCACCAAGGTCCGATGCGGCAATGTAGGACCCGGAACGACGCAGCGCATGCCCGTAAGAAGAACCGAAGCAGGCCGCGATGCCGTCCATGGGGATGACGTCAGTCTTTGCCAGTCGTTGAAGATCCCTGGCCTGAAGGACCAGATCGGGCGAAGCGGAGGGCAGCAGGTACGCGGAAAGAGGGCGCGGTTCTCGCCGTCCAGGGCGCAACGCCGCAGATTGCGGCAACGGAGCGCTGCAGGCCAGGAGATAGTACCGACGACGCCGGTTCGGGATGCCGAAGTCGGTCGGGCATAGCTCGGTCTCGACAACGTGGAGCCGCGCCTCTTCGAGAGCCTCCAGGAGACGGGCGTGGGTCCGTGACGTGCCGAACGGAGGCACGTTCTCGAGGAACAGCAGGCTCGGGCGGCAACGGGGCAGGAGGTCGATCAGATGCAGCAGCGGTTCGGTGCGAGGGTCCTGGTCATCCAGCCCCTTTCCCTTCTGGGTGAACGGCTGGCAGGGAGGGCTGAGCAGCCAGCCGTCGGCCCGGGGGGCCAGCAGGTCCTCCTCCCTGAAGTTGCAGATGTTGCGGGGGAGCGGTGCCCGGCCGTGATTGAGTTGGTAGGTCCGGCACGCGGCCCGGTCCTGGTCCACGGCAAGGACCACCTGTCCGCCGTGGGCCTGCGCTCCACACGCCATGCCGCCAATGCCGCAGAAGAACTCAATGAGTGTCGTCACGATTCAGAACCCTCGTCTGCTCCGGATCTTCTCGAGCACTTTCTGCCGTTTCTCCGGAGGCAGGTGGAGCAGCTTGTACATCAGCTTGCGAATCTTCGCCTTCCGCCCCTCGGGAAGCTGCTTGAAGTCGCGGTACGCCTTCAGGATCTCGCGGCGCTCTCCGACAGGGAGCTTCTTGAAGCTCTGAAAGTTCTCCCGCAGCCGGGCCTGCTTCTCGGGGGGAAGCGACTTGAACTTCTGATACCGCTTCTTCAGCTCGTCCTGCTTCTCCGGAGGCAGGCTCTTGAACTTCTCCCACCGTTCCCGGACGAGCTGCTGCTCCTCCTGCGTGAGCGGTTTTGGCTCTTCCTGGCTCAGTGCGCTCCAGGAGAAGAGCAGCACGAGCGATGCGATTGCCAGGAGCAGAGTTTTCATCCTCCCACCTCAGCGAGGAGCTGGTCCAGGGTGGCATCGTCAGCGGCTGCCAGCTCGGCCAGGGTTTCATGTTGAGAGAAGAGCTCGAACTCCTCGAAGAGCGGCAGCTCCTCGACGAGATCGACGAGATTGTCCAGTCCGTCATCGGCCGGAGCGGCCTTCTTCCCGGCTTCCGCGTCGCTCGAACGGGCCACGCCGGCGTCGGGGCGGGGGGACGGGGTCTGCACCGGCTCGTACAACAACGTCACGGCCACGGCAGCGGCAGCGGCCGTCGCCACGGCGGGCCACAGCAGGGGACGTAACCGATCCCACCACGGAATCCTGTCCGGCTCGGCCGCGATGCGCGACCGGAGGGAGGCCAGGCCGGCGTCCGGGTCGAACGGCCGGGGCGGGGTAAGATTGTCCAGTGCCTGGAGCGCCTGGCGGGTGCGGACCTCCTGCCCCATGCAGTCCGGGCACCGTGCGGAGTGCTGCTCCATCGCGGTGCGCTCCGTCGGGGGCAGGGTTCCGTGGACATATTCGAACAAGAGCTCCCGGAATCGTGAGCAGTTCATGGCAGCACCTTCTCGATGAGTTGGTTTCTGGCCCGGTTGAGCAGCGACTTGAGTGCGGGCACGCTCATTTCCAGCGCTCTTGCGGCATCCTCGTAGGACATGCCTTCGGAGCGGACGAGGAGGAGCGCGGATGCCTGCCGTTCGGGAAGCTCCGCCAGGGCATCCTGGACGTGCCGGAGAGTCTCCCGGCGTGAGAGGACGTCGTCGAGCGGGCCGTCGTCCGCTGCGACCCCGTCACCGTCCAGCTCGTCTTCCTGGCGGGCATTTCGGACTCCCTTCCAGTTGTTCAGCAGGATGGAGCGGGCGACCATGTAGAGGTATGTCTTGAATCCTGCCCTCGGCTGGTAGGATGCCTTGTATCGATGGATCTTGAGGAAGGTCTCCTGCACCATCTCCTCGCTGAGCGGAGTGGAAAACGTCAGGCGCCAGAAGTAGCGGGCAAGTGACGGCGCATGTTTCCGGTAGAGACCGTCGAACGCCCGTTCGTCGCCCTGTTGGAAAGCCAGCATGAGTTTCACATCCTCGTCGTGGTCCATCCTCTCGCTCCCGGCTCTGTTAACCGGAGTGATCGCCTCCAGGTTTCGCGGGATTCCTCTCGTCCTCCCTGTCATCCGCTTCCCCGCCCTGCTTCCCGCCCTGTTTCCCGCCCTCCCTGTCGTCGGCGTTCTCGTCCTCTTGCCCGCTCTCGTTTCCCCCCTCGTCCTCGGCGTCGAGCGCATCGCCATATTGCTCCAAGAGATCCATCATTAATAGGAGCTCCTGCATTTCCGCGGGGACTTCGTCGGTCGGGGCCGGGGGATCGCCGGTACCCGCGCTCTGCGACAGCAGGATGGAAGCAAACAGCAGGAGCAAAGCTCTCATCCCGACTCCATCTCTTCATTCGGCCGCCGTCCGTCCGGTCTTGCGACGGCCTGGTCAGAAAGTCCCTTCCACCCCGGCGGAGAGGCGAACCATCGATTCGCTGTCGCCAAAATACTCCCCTGGAACGAGCATGTCGACCTCTGCCCTCACGTCGAGCCAGCTCAACACGCCGACGACCGCCCACGTATCCAGCTCGACGCCATATTCTGCGGAGGCCACCCCATCTCCGCTTCTCGCATGCCCCAGGACCGTAGTGGAATGGCCCAGGCGCAGCCGATCGAGGGGCTCCCATCGGGCATCGAGGCCGGCAGCGGACACCCCTCGCGCACCAAGACCGAGGCAGCGGAAGTCGCGGCGGGTCAGGGCCGGGTCGATGTCGCCGCCCAGGAACATGGCCGCCCTGCCGAACAGCGGGGCCAGGGTGACGAACGAGCCGAGCTGCCGGTCGTCCGTCCACTGGCCCTTGGCGGACCCGCTGACCCGCAGGAGGAACGGGGTGATTCGCAGCTCCGGAACCGGCGTGACGGGCGTTTCCACAAGCAAAGCGTTTCCGGCCGGCCGGCCCGAGGTGACCTTCCCGTTGGACAGGTTCTCCAGGTCGACGGTGCCTGCCTGGAACGCAGCCAGAATTCGCGCTCCGGCAACCCCGAAGTCGACTTCTGCAGATGCGTGGACGGTGGCGATGTCTGCCTCTCCGGCAATGGGTTTCTCGAGGACGGCTGCGCCGGCCCCCCAGCGTCCGGATGCCATCAGCTCCGTGGCGAGCATGTCCCGCATCATTCCAGGGACGAGGCCGGAGCGGTCGCGAAGCCACAAGGCCCCGACTTCCAGAAGAACGGTCCCGCGGAAGCTCCAGCCGATTCGCCCGCCGCCAAGCGACAGGGCCGGATCGAGCCTTCCGAGCGCAGTCTGCGGCAAGAGCGCCAGCGTCGTGGCGGTGAGGCTCCATCTGCCATCGGCCACGATGTCCCACTGGATCTCTGCGGAAACGCCGTAGTCGTCGTACAGCAGTCCTCCGAGGATCGTGGATCGTCTCTTGCCAGCGGAAACGAGCAGGGCATCGGAAGGCAGGGCAACGAGGTCGAAGTAGAGCTCCCGCACAAAGGCAGCATTCCCGGCCGCCTCCTCGACGGTGCCTCCATCGGCCAGAAGGATCGAGTCCGAGGACGTGGCGG
>Ga0233425_10003947_pt1 | contig 25824 bp, 22 predicted proteins | sample Watercolumn_Towu_2_FD_181712 | JGI IMG/M metagenome (GOLD analysis project Ga0233425, IMG submission 181712) | Freshwater microbial communities from Lake Towuti, South Sulawesi, Indonesia - Watercolumn_Towuti2014_140_MG | ecosystem: Environmental > Aquatic > Freshwater > Lake | place... | reverse complement strand
CCCTACTGCTGGACCGATACCAACGCCGCGAACACCTCGTTCGAACTCAGCAGCATCGCAAGCGCCGCCTAATCGGTCAAATTAAAGCCCTGCTCTCAAGGCCATGTGGGGGATTTTTACCGCTTACCGTCGACCTTAGCCACCGTCCGGTTCGCAGTCAGCAGGACCCGCGTATGCCCATAAAGGCCGAGATTGATCGTCGCGAACCAGAAGAGTGCGCACAGCGCGACCGCCGCGATCAGATAACGCCGCTTGCGTCGCCGTTGGCGCCCGTTGTGTAAGATGATCCGCTGGTCGCAGCGCTGGCAGCGATAGACAGTGGTGCCTGGGCGTGCCGTTTCGCGGCGTCGCCAATCATGCCAACTGATTCTGCAGCGAATGTCCATGATAGGGACATGCACGCCCAAGGTGCGGGGTGCAACACGGCGCGATACGCTGCGCCGTGGCAAAAAAACCAATAATTAGAACGTCACTAGGATAATCAGACACCAGAGCACCACGCTCAGCGGCAGGGCGATCAGAATCCCGTGCGCGCCATAGGGGTGTTGGCGGTAATGATCGATCATGCGGCCTCTCCTATGTTTTTATCGTCATGTCCCTGTTTGAGACAAAAACGACCGATGACGCAAGAGGTTCATCGCCGCGCCATTAAACTGACGTCAAATTTTGCAACATTGCGTTAAATCAAGCGATTTTCTCGCTTCCGGTCGCTTGATCGCGGCGACTGGCCGCGTCGCGAAACCGCGATCGAAGCCAGTCCGCGATTCGCCGCGCTGGCGGTGTCGCCTCAGCCGCCGCCGTCGCGCTCGATATCGGCTCCTACCGCCGACAGCTTCTCCTCCAACCGCTCATAACCGCGATCGAGGTGATAGACGCGCGCCACGCTGGTCTCGCCTTCGGCGACCAGCCCGGCGATGATCAGGCTCATCGAGGCGCGCAGATCGGTCGCCATCACCGGCGCGCCGATCAGCCGATCGACACCGCGCACCACGGCGGTGCGTCCGCGCACCTGGATATCGGCGCCCATCCGCGCCAGTTCGGGCACGTGCATGTAACGGTTCTCGAAGATCGTCTCGGTCAGCACGCTCGCCCCCGCCGCCTTGCACAGCATCGCCATGAATTGCGCCTGCATATCGGTGGCGAAGCCCGGGTAAGGCGCGGTCGACAGTTCCAGCGGGCGTAATTGCGCATCGCTGGTGACGATGATCGACGAGCGGCGTTCCTCGATCCCCACGCCCGCCTGGCGCAGCGCGGTCAGCGTCGCGCCCATCGACGCTGGATCGACGTTGGTCAGCTCGATCTCGCCCCCCGTCACCGCGACGGCGCAGGCATAGCTGCCCGCCTCGATCCGGTCGGGCATCACCGCATAGGTGGCGCCATGGAGTTCATCGACGCCCTCGATCTCCAGGGTGTCGGTGCCGATCCCCTCGATATGCGCGCCCATCGCGACCAGGCAGCGGCACAGGTCGACGATCTCGGGCTCGCGCGCCGCATTGTCGATGCGGCTTGCGCCCCTTGCGGTCACCGCCGCCATGAGGACATTCTCGGTCGCGCCGACCGAGACGATCGGGAAGCGATATTGCCCGCCCGACAGCCGCCCGCCCGGCGCGGTGGCGGTGACATAGCCCGCGCTCATCTCCAGCGTCGCGCCGATCGCCTCCAGCGCCTTCAGATGCAGGTCGATCGGGCGGTTGCCGATGGCGCAACCGCCGGGCAGCGAGACGCGCGCCTGCCCCGCGCGGGCGAGGATCGGCCCGAGCACGAGGATCGAAGCCCGCATCTTGCGAACGATGTCATAGGGCGCCTCGGTCGAGGTCAGCTGACCGGCGCGGATCGTCATCACGCGGCCGAATTCCTCGGGCTTGCTGCCCTCGATCGTGGTCGATGCGCCGAGTTGATTGAGGAGATGGCCGAAACCGTCGACATCCGCCAGCCGCGGCAGATTGCGCAGCGTCAGCGGCTCGTCGGTCAGCAGGGCACACGGCATCAGCGTCAATGCCGCATTCTTGGCGCCGGAAATCGGCAACTTGCCGTGGAGGCGGCGTCCGCCGCGGATCAGGATACGGTCCATCGCATCCCTCTATCGAACGGCGCCGCGCACGCCAAGCGCGCGGCGGGACCCCGCTTGATCGGGTTTAATGCAGACGCGCCCGGCACCCGCGTACCAAGCGGAACAAATCGGGGGAAAAAAATCGGGTGCCGTCACATAGCCTCGCCGACCGGATCGGCGAACTCCTCGTCTTGACGCCGACGGAGCAACGGGTGCTGGAGCGACTGGGCGAGCGCGAGCGGATCGTGAAACGTGGCACCACGCTGGTGCGCGAGAACGACCGCTCGACCGAGCTGTTCGTGCTGAAACGCGGCATGATGATGGCCTATGTGCTGCTTCACGACGGCAGTCGTCAGGTGTTGCGGTTCCTCTATCCCGGCGACACGATCGGCATGTCGGTGATCGCTTATGGCAAGGCGCCCGACACGCTGGTCGCGCTCGCCGACAGCACGGTGGCGGCGATCGATCGTGTTCAGCTGGCGCAGCTCGTCTATCGTCACCCGCGGCTGGCGATGGCGTTCGCGGCGATGGAACAGGTCGAGCGCGCGACGCTGACCGATCGACTCGCGGCAATGGGGCGAACCCCGGCGCGGTCGCGCATCGCGGCGGTGTTGCTCGACATCCGCGACCGGCAGCGACGTTGCGACCCGGCGATCGCGAAGACCTTCAACCTGGGGCTGACGCAGGAGGAGATCGGTGATGCCACCGGGCTGACCGCGGTGCATGTCAACCGCATGCTGCGTCAGCTGGAGGAGCAGGGGTTGATCGCGCGATCCGGCACGCGGGTGACGATGCTCGACGAGCAGGCGTTGGTTCGCTTCGCCAACCACGTCGACCGCTTCAGCGGAATCGATCTGTCGTGGTTGCCGCCGGAGGGCGAGGCGGGCAGCGGATAGCCCGGCCGGAAAGACCGGTCGACCGCCCGATCGCGATCAGGCGGCGCGGCGACGCATGCCGGCCAGCAGATCGCGCGCGGCGCGCTGGGCGGTGGCGATTTCTCGCGCGGTCATATCTTCGGAGATCTCCGCGCGCGCTGCCGGGGCGGCGTCATTGCCGCCGGCGGAGGAGAGGTTGAACCACATATGCGCCGCGATCAGATCGAGCGCCGCGCCCGCGGTGCCGGTCGAAAAGGCTACGCCCAGATCATAGGCGGCATCGGCGTTGCCCGCGGTCGCCTCGGCGATTCGGCGCTCCAGCAGCGCGTCGTTGAATGTCATCACGATTGTCTTGCCCCAGATAGATTTCTGGAACCGATGTGTGGGGGTAGCGCCCTCACCAAATGGTTAACGCGGTGCTTCCCATTCCTTACAAGATCGACGCGCCGGGCGACATGCCGCGCTCAGGCGGGATCGACCGAAAGATTGTCGATCAGCCGCGTGTTGCCGATTCGCGCAGCGGCGAGCAACTGCCGGCGGCGGTCGGGCGCGGGATCCGGCGCCAGCGTCTCGGCGTCGACCAACGCGACATAATCCACCGCGAACCCCGCCTGCGTCAGCGTGGCGACCGCATCGTCCAGCGCCTTGGCGCTCTCCGCGCCGCCGGCGATCGAGCGCGCGGCGACGCCCAGCGCACGTGGCAACGCGACTGCCTTCTGCCGCTCCTCCGGCAGGAGGTAGACATTGCGCGACGAGAGCGCGAGCCCGTCGTCCTCGCGCTGTGTCGGCACCCCGACGACATCGATATCGATGTCGAGATCGGCGACCATCCGGCGGATCACGGCCAGCTGCTGAAAGTCCTTTTCCCCGAAATAGGCACGTGCCGGGGCGACCTGGTTGAACAGCTTCGCCACCACCGTCGCGACGCCATCGAAATGGCCCGGCCGCGCGGCGCCATCGAGCCCTTCGCTGATCCCCGCGACCGACACCGTGGTCGCGAATCCGTCGGGGTACATCGCCTCCACCGGGGGCAGCCACAGCATGTCACAGCCCGCATCGGTCAACATCGCGATATCGCTGGTTTCCTTGCGCGGATAGCGCGAGAGATCCTCGTTCGCGCCGAATTGCTTCGGATTGACGAAGATCGACGCGACGACAAGGGTGCCGGGGCGGCGCGCCGCCTCTACCAGTGCGATATGCCCGGCGTGCAGCGCCCCCATGGTGGGCACCAACGCCACCTCACGCCCGGCCGCCCGCGCGGCGGCGAGCGCGGATCGCAATGTGGCGAGATCACGATATACTTCCACCCGTTACCCCTCGAAACTCGCGGCGGCGCGTTCTATGATCGCGGGCGAGGGCAAATCAATCGGGGATGTGACGAATTGTCGGAGAGTGTGCCGAAGACGCACGTCATTGTGTTCGCCAACGAAAAGGGTGGCACGGGCAAGTCGACCACCGCGGTCCATGTGGCGATCGCGCTGGCCGCCAAGGGCGCCCGCGTCGCCTGCATCGATCTCGATCATCGTCAGCGCACGCTCGGCCGCTATCTCGACAATCGCGAAGCCACGGTGAAGCGCGCCGGGATCGAACTGCCGATCCCGGACCATGCCACCGGCGACGGGCGGGCCGACGGATCGTTCGCGGGGCTGTTTCAGCAATTCACCGCCGGCTACGATTTTCTGGTGATCGATACGCCGGGGCGCGACGACCCCGCCGCGCGCCTTGCCGCCGCACTGTCCGACACGCTGGTTACGCCGATGAACGACAGTTTCGTCGATTTCGACCTGATCGGGCAGGTCGATCCGGAAACCTACAAGGTCGTCCGGCCGAGCTTTTATTCGGAGCTGATCTGGGATGCGCGCAAGGCGCGCGCGCGCGAGGATGGCACGACGATCGACTGGGTCGTGCTGCGCAACCGCCTGCAATATCTGGAGGCGCGCAACATGCGCCGCGTGTCGGAGGCGCTCGATCAGCTCGCCCGGCGGGTGGGCTTCCGGCTGATTCCCGGGTTGGGCGAGCGCGTGATCTATCGCGAATTGTTTCCCAAGGGACTGACGCTGCTGGATAACAAGGCATTCGGCGGGATGGGCCTCAGCCATGTCGCGGCGCGGCAGGAACTTCGGGAAATGATGGCCGGCCTGGCGTTGCCCGATGTCGCAATGCCGCTGTTCGCCTGATGAAGTGGCTCGTCGCGGCGCTGGTGATCTGGGGCATATGGTGGCTGTTGCGCAAGCCCGTGGCGCCGCGCGTGTCGCGGCTGGCGGCGGCACGGCGAACGCTGGGGGTCGGTCGTGATGCCGATGCGGCGGACATCCGTACCGCGCACCGCCGCCTGATTGCCCAAATCCACCCGGATCGCGGTGGCTCGGCGGAGCTGACGCGTGAGGCGAATGCCGCGCGCGACCTGCTACTTGCGCGGCTGCGCGATGACGCCTGAGATGTTCGCACGGAAACGATGACGCATCACTTCGATCCGGTGATCCTGCGCGACTACGACATTCGCGGCACGGTGGGCGACAATCTGGGCGCCACCGACGCCTATGCGATCGGGCGCGGCTTCGCGACGCGGCTGCGACGTGATGGGGAGGGGGCCGCGGGCGGGCATGCCGGCCCGCACCGCGTGGTGGTCGGTTACGACGGGCGCACACATTCCCCCCTGCTGGAAACGGCGCTGGTGCAGGGATTGATCGACAGCGGCGTCGATGTCGTGCGCATCGGCCTGTGCCCTTCACCGATGCTGTATTTCGCGGAGGCGACGCTGGCGGTGAGCGGCGGCATCCAGGTGACCGGCAGCCACAATCCGCGCGACGACAATGGCTTCAAGATGGTCATGCGGCACGACAGCTTTTTCGGCGAGGATATCGCCACGCTGGCGCGACTGGCCGAAGCGGGCGACTGGGAGCGCGGCAGCGGCAGCATCGAATGCGTCGATCTGCTTGCCGATTATGTCGATCGCCTGCTCGCCGGCTATAGCGGGGGCGCGTACCGGATCGCGTGGGACGCCGGCAATGGCGCGGCGGGGCCGGTGGTGGCTGCGCTGACGCAGCGGCTGCCCGGTGAGCATCATCTGCTATACTGCGATGTCGACGGCACCTTTCCACATCATCATCCCGACCCTTCGGTGGAGGCGAACCTCGCCGATCTTAAGGCGGTGGTCGCCCGGGAAGGGCTCGATATCGGGATCGCCTTCGATGGGGACGGCGATCGGATCGGTCTGGTCGACGCGCGCGGGCGGGTGCTGTGGGGCGATGATATTCTCGCGCTGCTGGTGCCCGCGATGCTGGCCGAACGGCCCGGCAGCACGATCGTCGCGGACGTGAAATCGAGCGACGCGCTGTTCGACACGATCGCGCGATATGGCGGCACCGCGGTGATGTGGCAGACCGGGCATAGCCGGATGAAGGCGAAGCTGAAGGAACTGGGCGCGCCGCTGGCGGGCGAACTGTCCGGGCATATCTTCTTCGCGCACGATTATTACGGGTTCGATGATGCGCTGTACGCGGCGGTCCGGGTGATCGGGGCGCTCGATCGCAGCGGTGGGACGCTTGCCGACTGGGTGGAGGCGCAGCCGCCGCGCTGCACCTCGCCCGAGATGCGCGTGCCCGTCGCGGAGGCGCGCAAGACCGCGATCGTCGCCGAGGTGCTGGAGCGTCTGTCACGCGGCCCCGCGCGGATCGACACGACCGACGGCATGCGTGTGTCGACCGACGACGGCTGGTGGTTGCTGCGCGCCTCCAACACCCAGGCCGCGCTGACGCTGCGCGCCGAGGGCCGCGACGCAGCCGGGCTCGCGCGTTTGCTGGCGGCGGTCGACGCGGAACTGGCCAGAAGCGGCGTCACCCGCGACTGACCGGGTGACGCCGTCATGCGCGGCGGCGGATCAGTCCTTCGCCGCTGCCTTTTTCGGTGCTGCCTTTTTCGGCGCTGCTTTTTTGTCGGTGGCGGCCGGCTTTTTCGTGGCCGGCTTCTTGGCGGCGGTCTTTTTCGCCGGTGGCTTCTTCCTGCCCTTGGCGGGGGCGGCGGCGGCGCGGTCGTCGATCAGTTGCGCGGCTTCCTCCAGCGTCAGTTGCTCGGGAGCGATCGTCTTGGGCAACGTCGCATTGGTGGTGCCGTCGGTGACATAGGGGCCGTACCGCCCCTCCATCAGCTTGATCTCGGCTTCGGTACGCGGATGCGCGCCCAGCACCTTCAGCGGCGCGCGCGCCGCACCGCGCGCAGGTCGCCCACCGCCCGCCGCCGCCTCGGCGAGCTTCACCACAGCGGCGTTCATGCCGGTCTCGAACACCTCGCTGGTCGACGACAGGCGGGCATATTTGCCGTCGTGGAGCAGATAGGGGCCGTAGCGCCCGATGCTGGCGGTGATCGGTTCGCCCGTCTCGGGGTGGTTGCCGATCGTCCGTGGCAGGTGGAGCAGCTTTAGCGCCATCTCCAGATCCAGCTCGCCGATATCCTTCGGGATCGAGGCGCGTTTGGCGTCCTTCCCCTCGCCCAGCTGGATATATGGGCCGAACCGCCCCGACTTGCGCTCCACCGGCAGCCCGGTCTCCGGGTCATGGCCCAGCTGTTCGGGGCCGCTATCCTCCGCCGCGCCCTCGCCACCCTGTGCGAAGCGGCGCGTGTATTTGCAGTCGGGATAGTTGCTGCACGCGATGAACGCGCCGAACTTGCCGCCACGCAACGCCAGGCTGCCGATGTTGCAGGAAGGGCAGAGACGCGGATCGCTGCCATCGGCTTTTTCCGGGAAGAGATAGGGCGCGAGGAACTGATCGAGGGCGGCGGTCACCTCGCTCGGCTTCTGCTCCATCACCTCGGCGGTGCGCGGCTTGAAATCGCGCCAGAATGCCTCCAGCACCGCCTGCCACTGCGCGCGGCCGCCGGATACGTCGTCCAGCTCCTCCTCCAGCTCGGCGGTATAATCATAGCCGACGTAGCGTTCGAAGAAGCGTTCGAGGAACGCGGTCACCAGCCGGCCGCTTTCCTCCGCGAAGAAGCGATTCTTCTCGATGCGCACATAGGCGCGGTCTTTCAGGGTCTTGATGATCGACGCATAGGTGGACGGGCGGCCGATCCCCAATTCCTCCATCCGCTTGACCAGCGACGCTTCGGAAAAGCGCGGCGGCGGCTGAGTGAAATGCTGTTCGGCCAGCACCTCCTTCTTCGCGGGCGCATCGCCCTCGCGCAGCCGTGGCAGGCGGCGCGCATCCTCGTCCTGGCTGTCGTCCTGCCCCTCTTCGTAGAGCGCCAGATAGCCGGGAAAGAGGACCACCTGGCCGGTCGCGCGCAGCACGTGCCGCCCCGTGCCGTCGGCCATGTCGACCGTCGTCCGCTCCATCCGCGCCGACGCCATCTGACTGGCGAGCGCTCGCTTCCAGACCAGATCGTACAGCCGCGCATGGTCGCCGGAGCCGACCCGGTCGCGGCCGAAGTCGGTCGGGCGGATCGCCTCATGGGCTTCCTGCGCGTTCTTCGCCTTGGTCTGATATTGACGTGGCTTGTCAGGGACGTACCCGCCATCGTAGCGTTGCGCGATCGCGGCGCGCGCGGCGGAGATGGCGCTGCCGTCCATCTGCACGCCATCGGTACGCATATAGGTGATCGCGCCATCCTCGTAGAGCTGCTGCGCGATCCGCATCGTATGGTCCGCGGAAAAGCCCAGCTTGCGCGCGGCCTCCTGCTGCAACGTGGAGGTGGTGAAGGGCGGCGGCGGATTGCGCGTCGCGGGGCGCGTCTCGACCGACTGGACCGCGAAACGGCCCGCCTCGACATCGGCTTTCGCCTTCAGCGCGTCGCCTTCGTTGCCGATCGACAGGCGATCCAGCTTCTGCCCGTTCCACTGCGCCAGGCGCGCGGTGAAGGGCGTGCCGTCCAGCTCCATCGCGGCGGTGACCGACCAATATTCCTGTGCGCGGAACGCCTCGATCTCACGCTCGCGATCGACGATCAGGCGTAGCGCGACCGACTGTACGCGGCCGGCCGATTTCGCGCCGGGCAGCTTGCGCCACAGCACCGGAGACAGCGTGAAGCCGACCAGATAGTCGAGCGCCCGGCGTGCGCGATAGGCGTCGATCAGGTCGGTATCCAGCTCGCGCGGGTGCGCCATCGCCTGCGTCACCGCGGCCTTGGTGATCGCGTTGAACGTGACTCGCTGGACGTCCTTGGGCAGCGCCTTGCGCTTGGCCAGCACCTCTTGAACGTGCCAGCTGATCGCCTCGCCCTCACGATCGGGGTCGGTGGCGAGGATCAGGCGGTCGGCATGTTTCGCCTCGTCCGCGATCGCCTTCAACTGCTTGGCCTTGTCGGCGTAATTCTCCCATTCCATCGCGAACCCCTCGTCGGGATTCACGGATCCGTCGCGGGGCGGCAGATCGCGAACATGGCCGAAGCTCGCGAGGACGCGATAACCGGGGCCGAGATACTTTTCGATGGTTTTCGCCTTGGCGGGCGATTCGACGATGACAAGCTGCATTGCGTCCTAGATGGGAAGCCTCACGTATACGCGCGAGGGTTGAGTGAGGTGGGGCGGCGCGTCAACCCCGGCCCCGGGGTGCTGATACGGAGCGCTGATATGGGGCGTCGATACGGGGGGCGATAGCGGGGGGCGATAGCGGCGCGGGCGGCATGCTGCCTTCAGCACTGGCTGATCCGGCCTCCGGCGTGGCGTTCGATGCGTCCCGCCAGTTCGTGCTCCAGCAGCACCATCTGCACCACCGCCGGGTCACAGCCTGACAAGCGGACGATCTCGTCCACCGCCACCGGGACGGGGCCGAGCAGCCGCGTGATCGCGTCGCGTTCGTCAGGCGCGGCATCCTGCGGTGACGGCACGTGCCATGCGGGGGCGGGGGAGCGCACCGCGCGCGGATCGAAGGGGCGGATCTGCTCCAGCACGTCGGCCGCCTGCTGGATCAGGATCGCGCCGTCTCGAATCAGCGCGTTGCAGCCGTGTGCGCGGGGATCGAGCGGATGCCCGGGCACTGCCATCACCTCGCGCCCGGCCTCACCCGCCAGCCGTGCGGTGATGAGCGAGCCGGAGCGCGGCGCCGCCTCCACCACCAGCGTCCCGAGCGAGAGGCCCGCGATGATGCGGTTGCGATGCGGGAAATGCCGCGCGCGCGGCTCGGTGCCGGGCGGCATCTCCGCGATCAGCAAACCTTCCTGTGCGATCCGCTCCTGCAAGTCCCGGTTTTCCGGCGGATAGGCCACGTCGATGCCGCCCGCGATCACCGCGATCGTCGCCGGCAGCGCACCGACATGCGCGGCGGTATCGATTCCGCGCGCCAGCCCCGAGACGACCGCGACGTGCTGTTCCGTCAGGTCATGCGCGATCTGCCGGGCGAAGCGGCAGGCGGCGGCGGAAGCGTTGCGCGCGCCGACCATTGCCACGGGGGATCGTCGCACCAGCGACCAGTCCCCGCGCCACGTCAGCGCGATCGGTGCATCGTCGAGCGCGGCGAGCAGCGTCGGATATTCCGCGTCGCCATACAGAAGCAGGTGCGCGCCGCTGTGCGCGATGCGGGCGCGTTCGCGCTCGATCGTCGCGACGTCGGGCACCACGGGCGCGCGTCCGCCGCCGCGTCGCGCCAGATCGGGAAGTGCCGCGAGCGCCGCGCCGGCGGAGCCGAAGCGAGCGATCAACTGACGGTAGGTGACCGGGCCGATCGATGGAGTGCGGATCAGCCGCAGCCGATCGGTGACGTCATCCACCCGTCGCGTCGTCCCTGATCTCGACCGGGGCGGGCTTCGATGCGGCGCCGATGCGCGGTTCGGTGCCATCGATCAGCCGGGCGATATTGGCGCGATGCTTCCACAGCACGATCCCCGCCAACGCCATCAGCAGCGGGACCAGATCGAATTCACCCAGCGCCGCCGCCGCCACCGGCGCGCCGACCGCCGCGGTCATCCCCGCCAGCGAGGAAATGCGCGTGAGCGCCAGCAGCCCCAGCCACAGGATCGCGAAGACCAGCCCCAGCGGCCACCACAGGCCCAGCGCCACCCCCATCAGCGTGGCCACCCCCTTGCCGCCGCGAAAGCGCAGCCACACCGGATAGCAATGGCCGAGGAATACCGCCGCCGCCGCCAGTTGCACGTCCGGCGGCGACAGCCATGCCGCGAGCCATACCGCCAGCAGCCCCTTGCCCAGATCGAGCAGCAGCGTGGCGGCGGCAAGGCCCTTGCGCCCGGTACGCAGCACGTTGGTGGCGCCGATATTGCCCGAGCCGATCGTCCGCAGGTCCCCCGCGCCGAACAGGCGGGTCAGGATCACGCCGAACGGGATCGATCCGAGCAGGTAACCACCCAGCAGCGCCGCCGCCGGCGGCATCCAGACGATTTCGGTCAGCAGTGGCGTATCCCCCTTTTGTTCACCCGTTCTAGCGCAACTGTTCGCAGGCGCCAATGGTCGACGTTGCCGCTACGGATGCATATGCCTACGGGCGGCAGGATGAGTGATCCGCGACCCATCCTGTTCTTCGATTCCGGCGTTGGCGGCCTGTCGGTAGTGGCGCCGGCGCGCGCGCTGCTGCCTCGCGCGCCGGTCGTCTATGTGGCGGACTCGGCCGGTTTTCCTTATGGTACGCGGACCGAGCAGGAGATTGCGGCGCGAGTGCCGGCGCTGCTGGGGCGGCTGGTGGAGCGCTATCGCCCGCGGCTGGTGGTGATCGCGTGCAACACCGCCTCGACGATCGCGCTCCCGGTGGTGCGCGCGGCGCTCGACCTGCCCGTGGTGGGCACGGTGCCCGCGATCAAGCCCGCCGCCGCGATGAGCGTCACGCGGGTGATCGGTGTGCTCGGCACGCGGGCGACGGTGCGCCAGCCCTACGTCGACGATCTTGCCGCGCGATTCGCGGGCGATTGCGTGATGCTGCGCCATGGTTCGGCGGGGCTGGTCACGCTGGCGGAGGCGGCGCTGGCGGGCGAGACGCTGCCTGAGGGCGCCGTGGCCGCCGAACTCGACGGTCTGCTGCGGCAGCCGGGCGGGGAGCGGATCGACGTGATCGTCAACGCCTGCACGCATTTTCCGCTGTTGCAACGGCAGATGGCGGCGGTGGTGCCCGCGGGGGTGCGGTTCGTCGATGGCGGGCCGGGTATCGCGCGGCGGATCGCGACGTTGACCGCCGGGCAGGAATGGGGCGACCGACCCCCGGCGGGAACGCTGGTGTTCACGCGGCTGGGTGAGTCGGAGCAGCGTCTCGCCGCGCGATTGCGCGCCCATGGCTTCGATCGGGTCGAATCGCTGTAACGCCGGGCGCGATAGGTTCCGCTGGTCGGGGGTGGGACAATTTGTCCATGCTATCGATCACTGAAACGACGCATCTTCGCTGGCCAACCGCTGGCAGGGAGGATAAACGCGATGTCCATGACCAGCGACAGCGATGCACGCGTTGTGGATTATTCGCGCGTGTTCACCCAGGCGATTGACCGGCTCCATGCGGAGGGCCGGTATCGCGTGTTCATCGATATCCTGCGCAACAAGGGGATGTTCCCCAATGCGCGCTGCTTCGCCGGGCATAACGGGCCGAAGCCGATCACGGTGTGGTGCTCGAACGATTATCTCGCGATGGGCCAGCATCCGAAGGTGATCGCCGCGATGGAGGAGGCGCTGCACGATGTCGGCGCCGGTTCGGGCGGCACGCGCAATATCGGCGGCAACACGCATTATCATATCGATCTGGAGCATGAACTGGCCGACCTGCATGGCAAGCAGGCGGCGTTGCTGTTCACTTCGGGCTATGTGTCGAACGAGGCGACGTTGTCGACGCTGGCCAAGGTACTGCCGGGCTGCATCATCTATTCCGACGAATTGAACCACGCCTCGATGATCGCGGGTATCCGCAACGCCGGGTGCGAGAAGCGCGTGTTCCGTCACAATGACGTTGCGCATCTCGAGGAACTGCTGGCGGCGGACGATCCCGCGACGCCCAAGCTGATCGCGTTCGAAAGCGTTTATTCGATGGAGGGCGATATCGCCCCGATCGCGGCGATCTGTGATCTGGCCGACAAGTATAACGCGCTGACCTATCTGGACGAGGTGCATGCGGTGGGCATGTATGGCGCGCGCGGGGGCGGCATTTCGGAACGCGACGGCGTGGCCGATCGTCTGACGATCATCGAAGGGACGCTGGGCAAGGCGTTCGGGGTGATGGGCGGCTATATCGCCGCGGATCGCACGATCATCGACGTGATCCGCTCCTATGCGCCGGGCTTCATCTTCACCACCAGCCTGTCGCCGGTGCTGGTGGCGGGCGTGCTGGCGAGCGTGCGCCATTTGAAGCAGTCGACGGCCGAGCGCGAGGGGCAGCAGCGCGCCGCCGCCACGTTGAAGGCGATGATGCGCGACGCCGGGCTGCCGGTGATGGCCGGTGAGACCCATATCGTGCCGGTGATGGTCGGCGATCCGGTCAAGGCCAAGAAGATCAGCGATATCCTGCTCGCCGAATATGGCGTGTACGTGCAGCCGATCAATTATCCCACCGTGCCGCGTGGCACCGAGCGGCTGCGCTTCACCCCCGGCCCGGCGCATGACGAGGCGATGATGCGCGACCTGACCAGCGCGCTGGTCGAGATCTGGGATCGGCTGGCCCTGCGCATCGCCGCCTGACGCACCCACCGGCGCCCGGGCTGGGCCCGGGTGCGGGGGCGGGCTTTACGGCGTGGATCCGCGCGCGCCGTCCAAGGGCGCGTCGCGCTGCTCCAGAAGCGGCGGCAGATAGGGCATCGGTGCATCGGCGGGGATCGTCGCGATCGCGCGCTCGATCGCTTCGGCGCGCGCCTTGGAAGAGGGATGGGTCCGGCTGCGGAACAGGCCGCCGTCCACCTTGCCGCCCTGTTCGCGCCAGAAGGTGACCGCGATGCGCGGATCCCAGCCGGCGTTCCGCAGCAGATAGGCGCCCATCAGGTCCGCCTCGGTTTCGGTTTGACGGAACAGGCGGGCGTTGCGGCCGAATTCGGACAGCAATCCCCAGGTGACGCCCGCCGCCTCCAGCCGCGCGCGGTGACGCAGCACGGCATGGCCCAATTCATGCGCGACGACGACCGCGATCTGATCATCGTCGAACATCGTGAACAGGCGACCGCCCACCTGTACCACATGCCCGTCGGAGGACGCCCCGACGAGATTGCCCGCCAGCACCTCGAATTCGACGCGGCAGCCGGGGACGGGCGTAACCGTGATCACCCGGCTCGTACCGTTGCGGCGGATGGTCAGCGGCAGCGGCGCCGCGACCGGCCGTGCCGCGATCATCGCCCGCGCGGCGTCGCGGGTGGCGCTGGTGACCCGGCCGGCCGCGTCACCCGCGGCGGCGGGGGCGGGAACGGGTCGATCCGCCACCGCGATCAGCCCGTCGTCGGGCTGCAGCCCGGCGCGTGCCGCCGGGGTGTCGGGCAATACCAGTTCGACCAGCACCGGCGCGGCATAGCTGCCCGGCGCGATCGCGCTGGCCGGATATTGGTCGATCGCATGCAGGGTCGCGCCGGTCACCGGCTGCGGATCGCGGCACAATGCGGCGTTGGCGGTGGTAAGCCGCCACGCGATCGCCGCGAGCCGGGTGTCGACATCCAGCAATGTCGGTGCGGTGGTGGCAACGGCGGCTATCGCCGAAGCGGGCGTCGCGATCGTCAGCGCCGCCGAGAGGAGCGCGCCACGCAGATACTTCCACCGAATCATATCCCCGCCTTCGCCGATCCGCGCCAGCGCGGCAATCGTCCAGGCGATCCGCCGCAACGGTTTCGCCGGCCAACCTGCCGATCGTCGGCGGTGTGGTAACCTTTTGTTGCTAGGCCGCGCCATCATGCCCCGCGCGCCTTCCCCCCCGCCCGATCCCCGAGGCGCGTCGTGCCGCCTGGTCGCCGGGCTCGATCCGGCGATCGACGCGGTGGCGGCGCGTGCGCCGATGCGGCATGCCTTCCTGCGACACGGCTGGTTCGCCGCGGCGCTGGACGCCTATGGCGGGGCGGCGCGGACCTTGCTGGTCGAGCGCGACGGGACGCCGGTGATCGCGCTGCCGCTGGCGGGTGTCGGGCCGCCCTGGTGCCGGGCGGCGATGATACCAGGGGCCTATTGGCCGTTTCGCAGTTTCCCCGCCGCGACCGACGCCGGCGCGGCGGATCTTGCCCCGGCGCTCCGCGAGCTGGCGCGCACGACCCGCGTGTTGCGCATCGGCCCAGTCTATGAGGATGACCCCGCCGTCGTTCCGTTGATCGACAGCGCGCGGGCGGCGGGCTGGGCGGCGATCGACCGTTTCGTTGCCGATAGCTGGGTACTCAATATGGAGGAATTGCGCGCCACCGGAACGTGGCCGCGAGGCTCCACATTGCGCAAGAACCGTTTCCACGAAAAGCATCTTGCCACCCACGGCACGCCCGAATGGCGCTTTCTGTCGGGGGCGGACTGGCCGGCGGCGTTCGGCGCGCTGGCGCATATCGAGCAAGTCAGCTGGATCGCGTCGCGCACCGATGGACGCGACGCCAAGTTTACCGACGGCGGGCGCGGCGCCTTCTGGCGCGGCGTCGCGAGCGATCCGGTACTGGCGGACATGATGCGCGCCGCGCTGTTGACGATCGATGGTCGTCCAGCGGCCTTTTCGTTCGACCTTGATGTCGGCGAACTGAAATATGCCATTGCCAACAGCTACGATCCTGCCTTCGCCAAACATTCCCCGGGCAAGCTGCTGTACTGGCGCAATCTGGTGGAAGCGTTGGGGCGCGGGATCAGTCGCGTCGATTGGGGTGCGGGCGATAGCGGTTACAAGCAGGTGATCGGCGCCGAACGCGGCCCCGCGCTGCGCGACTGGCTGCTCGTGCGCCCTGGCGTTTCGGCCTGGGCGGCGCGGCGACTGGCTGGCTGGTGGCGACGATCGGGGCAGCCGCGCCAAGCCTTCGGCCACACTTCGTAACATTAACGCAATCTTATCGACCCGGAGATGACGCCCTACGGTCTTAAGCCCCGATCGACACCGCCGAAACGGCGGCAAGGGGGGCAAGGGATCAATGAAGAGCTTCGTGCTGCTCGCCGGCGTTTCGACGCTTGGCGTCCTCGCGGTGGGAACGGCCGCGGCGCAAACAATGCCTGCAGCGAGCAACACCGCCTCGTCGGAGGAGGCGGCGCAGGCCGATGCGGTGAGCGAGGCCGATATCGTCGTTGTCGGCACCGCACAGGGCGAAAAGAAAGCGATCGAGACCAAGCGCGAGGCCAACAACTTCGTCGAGGCGCTTTACGCCAATGATGTCGGCAAGCTGCCCGACCAGAATGTTGCGGAGGCGGTGCGCCGCCTGCCGGGCCTCTCGGTCGCCAACGACCAGGGCGAGGGCCGCTATGTCATCATCCGTGGCGTCAATCCCAATCTCGTCAACGTCGTCCTCAACGGCCTGACGCTACCCGCGCCCGAGCCCGATGGCCGCCAGGTCAAGCTGGACGACATTCCCTCGGCGCTCATCAATTCGGTGATCGTCACCAAGTCGCTCACCGCCGATCAGGACGCCAATGCGATCGGCGGCGAGGTCAACATCCGCACGCTGACCGCGTTCGACCGCAACAAGGAATATTTCGCCGACGCCCGCATCCAGTACGGCGCCTATCACATCAATGGCGGCCACCCCTATGAAGGCGATGTGCAGGTTGGCGGCCTGTTCGGCCCGGATCGGCAGTTTGGCGCGGTGCTGTCCGTCAACTATTCGGAGCGTCCGATCGAGTCGGAGAATTTCCAGGGATCGACCAACTGGCGCGTGCCGAGCGTTGCCAGCGCCAACAAGAACTATACGCTGCCCGATCAGGCGGGACTGCGCGACTATAATCTCGTCCGCACCCGGCAGGGCGTCGTCCTCAATCTCGACTGGCAGCCCAGCGACGCCACCAAGCTGTTCCTGCGCGGCACGCTGTCGCGATTCGACGACAACGAGCGCCGCGACCAGTTCATCATCGACAACCAGACGGTGTTCAGCAATCAGACCGCGACCACCGGCACCTTCACCGGACGCGGCAGCATCCGCATCCGCCGCCGCGAGGAAACCGACAACACCAAATCGGTGCAGGCGGGCGGCAGTTTCACGCTCGGTACCGCGCAGCTCGACATTGCGGGCGCCTGGACGCGCGCACAGAAGCGCGACCCGCTGCGGTCCGAGTATAATTTCCGCACCGGCGGCACCGCGCTGACCGTCGATTACGACGTCTCCGACACGCCCTATGACTTCATCCCGCGCGTACAGCCCAACGCCAACCAGACGTCCTATGGGTTCAACAGCGTCAACTACGACATCCGCAACGCGGTGGAGCGGCTGTGGCAAGGGCGCGCCGACCTGACGCTGCCGGTCGCGATCGGTGAGGGATCGGCGATCAAGGTCGGCATCAAGTATCTCGACCGGCACAAGACCAATGCGCGCGACTATCAGGCATACAGCCTTGCCTCGGGTCGCACCTTCACGCTCGCCAGCGTCTCTTATCTGGGGGACACCAGCTTCTACGATGGCCGCTATACCTTCCCGGTTCGCGTCGATTACGATCGTGCGCAGGCGTTTCTCGCCGCCAATCCGGCGACGCTGACCACCAGCGCCAGCAACGCGCAGACCAACCGCGCCAACAGCCTTGGCAGCGACTATGACGTCGGCGAACAGATCTATGCCGGCTATGCGATGGCGACGCTCAAGCTGGGTGCGCTGACGCTGATCCCCGGTGTTCGCGTCGAACATACCGAGGACGATGTAAAAGCAAAGCTCGTCACCGCCACATCGACGCTGACGCAGGATTACAACAGCTTCTCCAACCGGAGCTATACCGACGTTTTCCCCGGCCTCAACGCGCGCTTCGACGCCACCGAGCGGCTGGTGTTCCGCGCCGCGGCGACCACCGCGATCGGTCGCCCGAACTATCCCGATTTCGCCCCCTCGGTGCTGGTCGACCAGACCGCGAGCCCGGTGACGGTCGCCCTCGGCAATCCGTCGCTCAAGCCATACAAGGCGATCAATCTCGACGCCGGCGTCGAATATTATCTGCCTGGCCAGGGGCTGCTTTCGGCGGGCGTGTTCTACAAGCGCCTCGACGATCCGATCTACACGCAATCGCCGCTCGGCGTCTCGGGGACGTTCGCCGGCCTGCCGTTGACCAACGTCACCGTGACCCAGCCGGTCAACCTCGATGTCGCCTATCTCAAGGGGGTGGAGGCGAACGCGCAGATCCGCTTCACCTTCCTGCCCGCGCCGTTCGACGGCTTTGGCGTCGCGGTCAATTACGCGCATATCGAGGGCTTTGGTCGCGGCACCCTGTCAGGCAATCCGACCCGCACCGGCCGTGTGCCGCTGTTCCTCCAGTCCGACGATATCGGCACCGCGCAACTCTATTACGAGAAATATGGCCTCGCGATCCGCGCCGCTTATTCCTATCGCTCGCCCTATCTCGACACGCTCGGCACCAGCGCCGCGACCGACCAATATACCGACAAGAACGGCCAGCTTGACGTCAACGTCAGCTATCAGGTGACATCGGAACTCACCTTCTTCGGTCAGGCGCTCAATCTCACCGATGCGCCGTGGCGGCGTTATATCGGCAGCAAACCCCAACTGGTCGAGCGCGAACGCTACGGTTATAGTTTCCGCTGGGGCGCGCAGTTGCACTTCTGACAAGGGATACGCCCGTGTTGAAGCCCGTCCTGTTCGCCGCCGCGCTGCTCGCCGCGGGGCCGGTCACGGCGAAGGAGCCACCGCTCCCCGCCGGGCTAAGGCTCGATCGTGTCGTGCTGATGATGCGCCACGGCGTCCGTCCGCCGACAAAGTCGCCGCCGATGCCCGCCGGCACCGCGAGCGCGCCGTGGCCAAGCTGGCCGGTGGAGCCCGGGTATCTGACCCCACATGGCCGCGCCGCGGTGGGGCAAGTCGGCACGTATGACCGGGCGAGCTGGATCGCGGCGGGGTTGTTGCCGCGCACCGGCTGCGCCAGGCTGCGCATCGTCGCCGACAGCGACCAGCGGACGATCGAGACCGCGCGTGCCTATGTCGTAGCGCTGGCGCCCGGATGCGACGTCGCGATCGAGCACAAGCCGCAGGACGTGCCCGATCCGTTGTTCGCTCCCCTCGACCAGCCCGGCGCTGCCTTCGATCCGGCGGCGGCGCGCGCCTCGGTGCTGGCCGATGCGGGCGGAGCGCAGGGGATTGCCGCTGAGGAGGCACGGTTGAAGCCGCTGCTCGCCCGGCTCGACGCCGTGCTGTGCGCTCCCCCGGCGTCGGCCTGCGGCGTCGCCCGCGCGCCGACCGCGCTGGCGCCGGCGGAGTCGGGCAAGCGACCGAAACTGACCGGCGCGCTCGACCGCGCCTCCACCGCGGCGCAGATCCTGCTGCTCGAATATGCCGACGGTAAGCCGATGGCGGAGGTCGGCTGGGGTCGCGTTACCGCCGCCGAGATCGGGCGCTTCGCCGAATTCCATGCCACCGAATTCAGGCTGCTCGCGCGCCCGCGCTATGTCGCAAAGGCAAACCTGTCACTGCTGACGCCGTTGATGATCGGGGCGCTGACCGGCGAGGGGGGAACGCCGGTGACGATGATCGCCGGGCATGACACCAATGTCGCGAGCCTCGGCGGGCTGCTGGGTGTTCACTGGCACGTTCCCGGCCTTGCCGCCGACGATCCCGCGCCCGGTGGCGCGATCGTGCTGGAGCGGCTGGTCGATGCGAGAGGCCATCGCTTCGTGCGTGCGCTCTATCGCTCACAAACGCTCGACCAGATCCGGGCCCTCGCTCCCGCCACAGCTTATGTCGCGGTGTTGCCGATCGCTGGCTGTTCGGCGCGAGGTGTTGTCGGGCTCTGCACCGAAGCCGATTTCGTCAAAGCGCTGACGCGCTGATCATCACCGTGTGAACGGCCGGGCGCCGCCGCCTTCGCGACGCGCGACGATGACCTGCCATCTGCTACGACGGCGGACGGGGTGGAGCGTCCACGAAACGCCGGTCATCCGCAGGAAACGCTCGTGGATGCCAGCGGCATGCTGCGCGAAGTCGTAATAGTCGATCCGGTGATGGGCCAGCACCAGTCGACCACCCGGGCGAAGCGTTTCAGCGACATCGAGCGCGACACGCCGCATGGCCCGCGGTGAGAGATAGTAAAGCAGCTCGGCGATGACGACGGCGTCATAGCTCCTGCGCGGAAACCGCCCCGGCAGGGCCAGGATGATCGCGCGCGCACGCGGCCGGGCGGCAATGGCATGCGATGTGAGGCGGGTTCCCTCCACCGTGCCTTCGGTCGCATCGAGGCGCCGTGCGCGCGTGGCAATGGCGCGGCTGTTCGATCCGTTGCCGCTTCCCAGTTCGAGAACTCGCCCAAGCGGCCCCGGGCCGAGCGCGTGCAGGATCGCGGTTCGTTTCACCGCCTCGTCGCGACGGGAAAAGGTCCGCCAGGGGTCGTCATCGGCCGCGAATTTCGCGGCGAAACCGTTGAGATCGATCGGCTTCATCTCCGCGCCTCGATGAAACGCTCGACCGGGTGAGCAAAGACCGCCAGTTCGTGACGTGCGATCGAGAAGCCATCGGGATCGTCCGCGATCATCCCGAGCTGCGTGCGATGCAAGCGGATGAGCGATCGCTTGGCCGACCCACCGCCGGTCAGCGACACGGTACGGACGCGGGCGTCCCCCGGCGCCGTGGCGGCCAGACCTGATAGGTCAGCCGCCGCCCGCCGAACCGGAATTGCCGCAGCGCCGTCGCCACCGCCCGGTGATCGGGATGCGCATCGCTCCCCGCCGGGCCTACCAGCAGATCCATCGCACGATGCCGCCGTAGGGCGCGATGCAGCGTCTTGCGGCACCCGTCCCGCCGCACGGACAAGCCGCCGTCGGGCAACCGCAGAAAGGTCACCGCGTCGCGCGTGATGCCCAAGCGGAGGAGCGCGCGCAGGCTTTCTCGCGCCCGCGCGGACGTCAGGCGGTCGGCGGGCCATGTCGGGCTGTTCGGATGCGATGCCGCGCCATCGCTGACCACGATCACCGTCACGTCACTGCCCCGCCGTCGCAGCGCGTGGATCAGGCACGCGGCTCCGATGATCTCATCATCGGGATGTGGCGCGACGATCACCGCCCGGCGAACGCCTTTGAGGCTGAGTTTCACAGCGACGGGGCCAGGAAGCCCATTTGCACCGCACGCCCGACGCGCAGGCGCTGGGCATCGGGCGCCGGTTGACGCAGATAGACCGTCAGATCCGCGAGCGCCGCGGAAAGCGGGTGCGCCAGGAATTGCCCGGCCAGCCCTACCGCCGCCTGCGCGATCACCATCGCGCGTTCAGCGGCGTCGGTCACCCCCAGGCGAGCGGCCGCCACCCGCGCCAGCCGCGCTTCCTCCGCCGCCCCGTCCTCGAACCACAGCCGCGCCGTTCGCCGAACGATCGCCGCCGCCATCTCCGCCAGCCCGAACAATTCGGCGAGCCGCGCGGATTGGAACGGGTCATCGGCTCGCCCTGTCGATACCAGATGCTCGCGGGTCCGGTCGACAATCCCGGCGATGCCCCCGGCGTGCACCGCCACGAACCGTAGCGCCCCACCGCTGAAATATGGCTCGCGCGCATAGGCGCCCGGGGCGCCGATCCGGTCGTCGTCCGTAATCGCGGCATCGTGCCAGCGAACCTGATGCGTTTCCGAGCGCTGCATGCCCGTCACGCGCCACCAGTCGCGGTCGATCACCGGCGCGACCCGCGCCAAATCCAGCAGCAGCAGTTGCGCACCACCCGGCGCATCGGCGGTGACCAGTGCATGGGTGAGGATTCCCGCCCCCGATGCATAGCTCTTGCCGCCCGTCAGCCGATGTCCGTCCAGCAGCAGCGGTTCGCCGGGGAGGCCCGCATTCCACACCCCCAGCAGCGCGCCTCGTGCCAGCACGGTCTTCAGCCGATCCACCTGCGTCGCGGACCCATAACGCTGCATGATCTGCACCGCATCGACATGGCCCTCCAACAGCCGCCCCAGCGGCAGATCGCGGCGCCCGCATTCGTACAGCGCCGTCAGCAATGCGGCATATTCGTCCTCCGTGCGAGGATCGCCGGGAAGCTGATCCGCCCAGCCGGAAGCGGTGATGGCGCTTCGCAAAGCGACGGCCATGGTGTTCACGCCGCGACCTCTCGATCCCGGCATTCCAGCGCCGTCAGAATGTCCTCCGCCTCCGTCAGCGATACCGTGCCCCAATCAACGGGTGGGGCGGGGACGACGCGCATCGCGAACGCTTCGCCATTGGGACAGTCTCTCGCAACGCCCAGAATGTGATCGGCGGAAAGACCCAGTCGCGCGCCGAGAGCCGATCGGGCATCGGCGCGGTCCATCATCGCGAAGCCGCGCCGCGCCGCCGCCTGCGCGCGCCACTGCCAGGCCGCACCACGCGGGTCGGCCATGCGGGGCTGCTCGCCATGATCGAGCGCGCGCAGCAAGCCCGCGAGGCCGCCCGCGATACGTCCCTCGCGGCGGGACGATGTCTCGACCACCATCGCGGCGTCGCGCCGTACCCGCAGACCGGCGCGACTGGCATCGTCGAGCAACCGGGCATCCTCGCCGGAGGGAAGCGGCAGGAAGCCGCCCAGCAGGCGATAGGCCGAGGCGCGTATCGCGATATTCGCGCCGCCGCTGAAATGATGCGTGTCGCGCGCTTCCCAGCCGACGGGATCGATGCTCCGGCGGTATCGGTGCAGGCGATCGTAATAATATTCGACGCGAGAGGCGCGCGGATCGGCGGCGGCATGGCTGCGCACGATACGGCCGGCGACCACCTCCGCCTCGCGCAGGGCGTTGCGTCCGGCCCCGATCCAGTCGCGACGCGGCTTGCTGTCGGCATCGGTGGTGAAGATCAAGCCTTCGGCGCCGCCCAGTCGTTGCAGGCCCAGCGCCATCGCCGCGCGCCGCGCCGCCCCGGCATTCGGGGCCGCGCCCGCTCCCCCTTGCGCTACCGTCAGGCGGAAAGGCAAGGTCGGCGCGAGACGCGCCAGCAACGCCGCGCTGCCGTCCCGGCAATCGTCGAGATAGAGGCAGACGTCCAGCGCGCTGCGATCCACCGCCAATGCCGCGAGCGCCGCCAGCAACCCCGGCAGCATCGCTTCCTCGTTACGGGCGGGGACGCCAATCACCACGGGCGCGTCGTCGAGCAAGGTCGTTCTCCCAGCCACCGGCCGCAAGGCCTTCGACGACCGCCGGCCATCGAACCGGAGGGCCAACCCCGATCATGCGCCCCGTCTACGCGAGGGCGCCGTCCACCGCATTGATGAGCATCAAGCACTTAGTTGGAGGACAAATGAGTGAGCCAGGCGTTGAGGCGGCACGTTCCATCGATAGCGAGGCCCCATCATGTCCAAGAACACCAGCAAGCACGAAGGCGGCCCGACAAAGGGTCGCTATGCCGAACCTCAGGGGCATGGCGGCGAAACCCATCAGAGCACCGACGACGCCGCCCGCACGATGACCACGCAGCAGGGCGTGCCGATCGCCGACGATCAGAACAGCCTGCGTGCCGGCGAACGAGGCCCCACGCTGCTCGAAGACTTTATCCTGCGCGAGAAGATCTTCCATTTCGATCATGAGCGCATTCCCGAGCGCGTGGTCCACGCCCGCGGCTATGGCGCCCACGGCGTATTCGAACTGACCGATAGCCTGGCCGATCATACCCAAGCCGACGTGCTGACCGAGGTGGGGCAGCAGACCGAGGTCTTTGTCCGCTTCTCGACCGTGGCCGGCAACAAGGGGTCGATGGATCTGGCGCGCGACGTGCGCGGCTTCGCGGTCAAATTCTACACGAAGCAGGGCAATTGGGACATTGTCGGCAACAATATCCCGGTCTTCTTCATCCAGGACCCGATCAAATTCCCCGATCTGGTCCATGCCGTGAAACAGGAGCCGGACCGCGCCTTTCCGCAGGCCCAGTCGGCGCATGACAATTACTGGGACTTCGCCAGCCTGAGCCCCGAGGCGTGGCACATGGTGATGTGGCAGATGTCCGACCGGACCATCCCGCGCTCGTTCCGCACGATGGAGGGTTTCGGCGTCCACAGCTTCCGCCTCGTCAATGCCGAGGGTAAGTCCACCTTCGTCAAATTCCACTGGAAACCGCGTCAGGGCCTCCAGTCGGTGTTGTGGAACGAGGCGGTGAAGATCAACGGCGCCGATCCCGACTTCCATCGCCGCGACCTGTGGACGGCGATAGAGAATGGCGATTTCCCGCAATGGGATCTGGGCGTCCAGCTGTTCGATCAGGAAACCGCAGACCGGCTGCCGTTCGACCATCTCGACGCGACCAAGCTGATCCCCGAGGAGGATGTGCCGGTGCGCATCATCGGCACGCTGACCCTCAACCGCAATGTCGACAATTTCTTCGCCAGCACCGAGCAGGTCGCTTTCTGCACCCAGAATGTCGTGCCCGGCATCGACTTTTCGGACGACCCGTTGCTGCACGGGCGCAATTTCTCTTATCTCGACACCCAGTTGAAGCGATTGGGCAGCCCCAATTTCACCCATATCCCGGTCAATGCGCCGCGCTGTCCGGTGATGAATTTCCAGCAGGACGGCCATATGGCGATGCGCAACCCCAAGGGGCGCGCCAATTATGAGCCGAACAGCTGGGGCGCGGACGGCGGCCCGCGCGAGAACCCGACGATCGGCTATCGCAGTTTCCCCGCCGAGACGCAGGGCACCAAGCAGCGCATCCGGGCGGAAACCTTCGCCGATCATTACAGCCAGGCCCGGCAATTCTTCGTCAGCCAGCAGCCGATCGAGCAAAAGCATATCGGCGACGCGCTGGTATTCGAACTGTCGAAGGTGGAGCGGGTCGACATTCGCGCCCGCGCCGTTTCCCACCTGCTGCTGATCGACGAGGATCTGGCGGCGACGGTCGCCGACGGGCTGGGGCTGGACCTGCCCGAACCGGCGCAGGCGGCCAAGCCGACCCTCGACCTGCCGCCCTCGCCGGCGCTCAGCATCCTGTCCAACGGCCCGAAGGACTTCAAGGGCCGCAAGATGGGGGTGTTGCTGACCGATGGCAGTAGCGCAGATCTGTTCACCGCGCTGACCAAGGCGCTTACGGAGGAGGGCGCGCTCTGGGAGGTCGTCGCGCCCAGGATCGGCGGCGTGACGCTGGACGACGGCACCAAAATCCCCGCCCAGCAAAAGATCGATGGCGGCCCCTCGGTCCTTTATGACGCGGTGGCGGTGCTTCCCTCCGAAGAGGGCGCCGCGCTGCTCGCAAAGGACGCGACGGCCAAGGACTTTGTCGCCGACGCCTTTGCCCATGCGAAGTTCATCGGCCACACGGCGGCGGCCGAGGCGCTGTTCGATGCCGCTGGCGCGACCGATCGGGACGCAGGTTTCCTGTCCCTCGCCAGCAAAAAGGACGCCGGGGCGTTCGTGACGCAATGTCGCGAGCTGCGTTTCTGGGCGCGGGAAAGCGGGGTCGATCTCGACGCGGCGTGACGCCGCGCCGCAGCATCGTCATTCATCGGGCGGGAAGGTTCGACGGGCCTTCCCGCTCACCCGGTCACGATCGGGGGCTCGGATCCCTCGACTCCAGGACGCGGCTGACGTCGAACAGATTGAAGCCCGACCGCACGCCCTCCACGACAATCTCTTTGCCGATCAGGCGGCTTGATCGCCACGGCATGTCGACGAACCAATAGCCGCCGCCCTCCACGTGCAGGACTTAGATACAGTTGCGTCCGTCCCAGCCGAGCGTGCCGGACAGGGTATGGCGGGTGCCGCGTCGCATAGCCTTTCTCCTCGAAGTCAGTCGCGGTGCGCCCCCGCATTTGACTTCACCCAAGAGCCTTGGTGATCGGGGAGTTAGTAAACCGAGCTTACCCGGTCCCTGCGACTTGTGGCTTAGCTGCTGCCCGGCCTTCGACGCGAGGGTATCCTTTGTTGACCAGATGTTGGCAAGAAAGGAGTCGGTCATGTCGAAGAAGATCGTGGT
>Ga0233425_10003946_pt1 | contig 25824 bp, 22 predicted proteins | sample Watercolumn_Towu_2_FD_181712 | JGI IMG/M metagenome (GOLD analysis project Ga0233425, IMG submission 181712) | Freshwater microbial communities from Lake Towuti, South Sulawesi, Indonesia - Watercolumn_Towuti2014_140_MG | ecosystem: Environmental > Aquatic > Freshwater > Lake | place... | reverse complement strand
CCTGCACGCTTTATATGTTACAAATTGTAAAAAGTCAAGCACAAATATATGCGAATGCAACATATTTTCCATAAATGCGCTCAACTGTCGCATCATTACCAAAATTTTATATTTTTCATTAAAACTGCGTGAAAACGCCCTGCAAGCTCAAATTAAAATATTGTTTTGCCACAATAGTTTATATAGAATAGGTCATGAATTGCATTAATTTATGGGTAACTGGCTAATTCAGAGCTAAAAATGGCAGCTACAGCTACAGCGACAAAATTAAGTGGCATTGCCCGCATGCTTGTGCAGGAAGGACTCTTGACGGAAGAGGAGGCTAACGCATGCAGACGCAAGCGAACACCATGCGCGCGCCTTTTATCTCGCAGGCAATTAGTAGCAAAAAAATTGCAGCAGATAAAATTGCAGATACCGCCTCCAAGGCTTTTGGCTTCCCCTATTTCAACCTGGATGCCTTGAATCCGGATTATTTACCGGCAAAATCCATAGATGTCAAATTAATGCAGGCACACCGTGTAATGGCGATGCAAAGCCGCAACAATGTGCTGTTTGTCGCCATCTCTGACCCAACCAACTTGCATGCGCTAGATAGCGTGCAGTTCCAGATGGGCATGACGCTGTCACCCGTCGTTGTCGAAGACGACAAACTGGGTCGCATGATTGACAAGATTGTCGAATCCAAGGACACCACATTGAAATCCCTCGACACCGGGGATGATTTCGACCTAGATCTCGGCGCCGAAGCGACCGAAGAAGAAGTAGACGTCTCGCAGGAAGTCGACGATGCGCCAGTCGTGAAATATGTGCAGAAAATACTGCTGGATGCGATCAACATGGGAGCATCCGACCTGCATTTCGAGCCTTACGAAAAATTTTATCGCATCCGTTATCGAATCGACGGCGTGCTGCGCGACATCGCACAGCCCCCGCTCGCCATCAAGGAAAAGCTGGCATCACGCATCAAAGTCATCTCAAACCTGGATATTTCCGAGAAGCGCATTCCGCAGGATGGCCGGATGAAACTGGTGCTATCCAAGACACGCGCCATTGATTTCCGCGTCAGCACCTTGCCGCTGATCCATGGCGAAAAGATTGTCATGCGTATTCTTGACCCGACAAGCGCCACCCTTGGCATTGAAGCACTGGGATACGAGTCTGCGCAAAAAGAAGCTTTGCTGAAAGCGGTAAGCAGGCCATACGGGCTGGTGTTAGTCACAGGGCCGACCGGCTCGGGCAAAACCGTGTCGCTATATACCTGCCTGAATATTCTGAATAAGCCTGACATCAACATCTCGACTGCGGAAGACCCTGCCGAGATCCCTTTACCAGGCATCAACCAGGTCAATGTGAATGACAAGCAAGGCCTGACTTTCGCCGCGGCGCTGAAATCATTCCTGCGACAAGACCCGGATGTCATCATGATTGGCGAGATTCGTGACCTGGAAACGGCCGACATGGCCATCAAAGCAGCATCTACCGGCCACATGGTGCTTTCCACCCTGCATACCAATGATGCTCCGTCAACACTAACCCGCTTGATGAACATGGGCGTAGCCCCTTTCAACATTGCATCCGCAGTAACGCTGATCACCGCCCAGCGCCTGGCGCGCCGACTATGCAAGAACTGCAAAGTACCTATTGAAACACCACCCAAGGAAGCGCTCTTGCAAGTAGGATTTATCGAAGAAGACTTTAGTCAGCCGTTCCAACTTTATGCTGCAAAGGAGGGTGGTTGCGAAATATGTACGGGCGGTTATAAAGGCCGTGTGGGCATTTACCAGGTCATGCCGATTTCCGATGCGATCAGCCGTATCATCATGAAAAATGGCACAGCGCATGATATAGCTGACCAGGCAAAATTGGAGGGTGTAAATGATCTGCGCCGTTCCGGCATAATGAAAGCCATCCAAGGACTCACCTCCATTGAAGAAGTCGAAGCCGTCACCAATGAATAACCCGACAAGATCACACTTAATAAGGACACGCCATGGCAGCCAGTCAAGCTAAACAGATTATCTACCAATGGGAAGGCAAAGATAAGAAAGGCAAAGTCGTTAAAGGTGAAATGCGCGCCGCCGGTGAGGCCGTGGTCAATGCCACTTTACGACGCCAGGGTATTACCGTTACCAAAGTTAAAAAGCAAAGCGGCTTCGCATCGAAAGGCAAAATCACTGATAAAGATATCACACTATTCACAAGGCAGCTGGCCACCATGATGAAATCCGGGGTGCCCCTGCTGCAGGCCTTTGATATTGTCGGTAAAGGCCACAGCAATCCGGCAGTCGCCAAGCTGTTAGGCGACATCAAGGCCGATGTCGAAACTGGCAGCAGCTTAAGCGCCGCATTTCGTAAATATCCGCTATATTTTGACAACCTGTTCTGCAATCTGGTCGGCGCTGGTGAACAGGCAGGTATCCTTGACACCCTGCTCGACAGGTTGGCCACCTATAAGGAAAAAATCCAGGCCATTAAAGGCAAAATCAAATCCGCTTTGATTTACCCAATCTCAATTATTGTAGTGGCATTTATCATCACTGCAGTCATCATGATCTTCGTGATTCCGGCTTTTAAAGAGCTATTCTCCGGCTTCGGTGCGGACTTGCCTGCCCCAACCGTCATGGTCATGAAAATATCGGATATTTTTGTGGAATGGTGGTGGGCAATTTTCGGCTCTATCGGGTTTGGCTTATGGTTTTTCTTTTATACCTGGAAACGTTCCGAAGATATGCAAGCCACGATGGACAGGATGATGTTAAAACTGCCTATCTTCGGTGAAGTCATTCGTAAAGCAACCATTGCGCGTTTTGCTCGCACCCTTTCTACCATGTTTGCAGCTGGCGTGCCCTTGGTCGAGGCATTGGATTCTGTGGCCGGCGCCTGTGGCAACCGGGTTTACTACGATGCCACCAAGAAAATCCAGGGTGAAATCAGCACAGGTACGAGCTTGACGGTCGCCATGCAGAATGCTGAGGTATTTCCTAATATGGTGTTGCAAATGACAGCAATTGGCGAAGAATCCGGCGCGCTGGACTCCATGCTATCCAAAGTAGCCGACTTCTTTGAAGGTGAAGTAGACGATGCTGTAGAAGGCTTGTCCAGCTTGATGGAACCGGTAATCATGGTGGTGCTTGGCACCTTGATCGGTGGTCTGGTCGTCGCCATGTATCTGCCGATCTTTAAAATGGGCCAAGTGGTCGGCGGTTAAACTTTGTCAGCTAAATAAAAAAAACCGGCCTACGCCGGTTTTTTATTTTTTTCCAGCGCTCTGTAGCGATTTTTCAATTTCCTGATATGGTTGTGCACCCAGCATCCTGCGACCATCTGCAAAAAAGAGAGTAGGTGTACTGTTCACACCAAACTTGCGCGCCAGCTCACCCACACGCTCCAACGGCACTTCGCAGTTGCCTTGTGACGCAGGTAATTTATTGTTGAATATCCAGTCGTTCCATGCTTTTACACGATTTCCTGCACACCAGATAGAACGCGACTTATTCGCTGCATCCGGATGCAAAGACTCAATCGGATACAGGAAAGTGTAAATCGTCACATCAGTGATATTGCTCAATTCTTTTTGTTCCAGCCGCTTACAAAACGGGCAATCCACATCTGAAAACACCACCAGTTTACGGCTGCCATTGCCTTTTACCACCTTGATGGCTTGCTCCAGTGGCAGGCTATTGAAATCAATCTTGGTCAGCTCTTCCAGGCGCTCGCCGGTAATATCTTTTTTGGTTTTTGGGTCAACCAGGCGGCCTTCGGCAATCAAAAATGAAGCTTTCTCATCGGTATACACAATCTGTCCACCCATGAACACCTCGTACAAGCCGCCGTATGGCGTTTTGATGACACTGTCCACCTTGAATTTTGGGTAAGCGCTTTCTATCGCCTTTTTCACGCTCGCCTCGTCCGCCACTGCCCAGGTGCTGGCCACCATTAAAGTACCGACTAAAAATTGTTTTAATTTCATAATGTCTTTCAAAAATTTAAATGACCGCCTGCTGAATCAAGCGTTTTCTCAGCCAGCCCTGCTGCCCAGCCTGCCTGAAACCCCAATCCGCCAGCTTTTGCACACTGGCATAATTGCTCGCAAACAGGGCATCCAGGCCACCTGTGAGCAGATTCATGCCCATTACATCGGCCTTGCGCGCCCGCTCATAGCGTCGCAGCAATTGCGCATCACCTATCGGCATCATGGCATGCGCTTGTTGTATCTGGCGCGTCAATTCTACCACGTCACGGAAACCCAGATTCACGCCCTGCCCAGCCATCGGGTGCACCTGATGCGCCGCATCGCCAAGCAACACTGCTCGCTCAGCCACAAACCGTGATGCCGTGATTTGCTTCAGCGGGAATCCCGCAGCGCTTGTCACCGGCGCCAACACGCCCAGCAAATGCCCGGTCGCATCGCCAACCTCTGCGGCAAGCGCCTCAGTAGATTCCATTAACTTTTGTTGTGCCAATTGCGTTGACATCGCCCACACCAGCGAAGCATGCTGGTTGGACATCGGCAACAGCGCCAAGGTTTCATGCGGGCGGAACCATTGGTACGCCGCATTTTGATGTGGCTTCTCCGTCTTGAAATTCGCGACGATCGCCGTTTGTTCAAAATCATGCAACCGAGTACTGATTCCCAATGCATCCCGCACCCAGGACCGCGCGCTGTCCGCACCCAGCAAAAGCTGCGCGGTGATGTTTGAACCATCTTGCAATTTCAGCACAAGCCCATCACCGTTATTTTCGATGCCGCTGCAAACCGCGCCATACCTGGCTTGCAGAGCAGTGCCTTTCAGGCACTCCCCAAAGGCTTGCATCAGGTTCTGTTGCTCGATGATGACACCTAAATCCGGCAAGTGCGCATCCATGCTATCCAGTTGCAGGTTCGCATCTTCATGCCATAAACGCATGCGATGAATCGAATTGACGCGATGTGCATCCACCTTATCCCAAACCTGCAGGCGGCGCAGCCACTGCACATTGCCGGGCGTGAGCGCATAAATGCGTTGATCCCACTCTGCAGGAAGCGAAAAATCCGGCTGTTTGGCGTCCACCAGCATCACGCGCTTGCCAATATCATTTAGCGCAACCGCCGCGCTCAATCCTACCAGGCCAGCGCCGACAATCACTACATCCGTTTCGATCCGTTTAGTCATATGCCAAGTTCAAGCGCCAAAACTCATTTTCTCCACCAGCAGTTTTTTGACGGGCTTGATCACATCCACCAAACTCAAGCCAAGCCCACGCAAGGCAGAGATGCCCACAATATCATTAGAAAACACGTTCACCAGAAAATCGGTGAACAGCAGACCGCGCTGTGTATCACGCTGGCGCGAGCTGCGATACGCCGCCAGCATCTGCGCACTGCCGGGCGTGCTTTCTGTCTTGGCAATCGCTTCGGCCAGATTCACCGCGTCGCGCAAGCCGACATTGAAGCCCTGGCCGGCCACCGGGTGCATCGTTTGCGCGGCATTGCCAATCACCGCCACATGCGGCGCGTCACTGTGCTTCAAAGTTGCATATTGCAGCGGAAAACTCATGCGCTTGCTCACGCTCAGAAAGCGCCCAACGCGATCGCCAAACGCGGCATGCAACTGGCGTAAAAATTCTGTGTCATCCAAAGCCAGAATCGCGTCAATCTGCGCCTTCTCGCCTGTCCACACCAGCGAGAAATCCCGCTCACCATTGGGCAGCAATGCCATCGGGCCTTGTGGCGTAAAACGCTCGTAAGCAATATGCCTGTGCGGCAACTCGGCGCTCACCTTGGTGACTAGCGCATCATGGCCGTAGAATTTCTGCGTTTTCTCAACACCCGCGATGCCAGCCAGGCTACGTCCACCATCGGCCACCACGGCCAGCGGCGTCTGCAGCGTATGTGTCTCGCCGCCTTGCGCATACCGAACTTCCGCAGCCAATTCGCCCGGCAACACCTGTTCCACCGCCGCCTCGTAAATCACCCGCACATGCGGCGCTTGGGGCAACACCGTGTGCAATGCCTTGCTCAAAGCGGCATAGGAAACCACATAGCCCAAACTTGGCAAACCGTGTTCAGAAGCCTTCAGCACCGCGCGCCCCAGGCCGCCACGCTGCGAAATATGAATCGTGTTGATGGCCACCGTATCGGCTTCCATCGCATCCCATACGCCCAAACGCTCCAGAATCAAGCGCGTGCCTTGGGACAACGCCAAGGCGCGTCCATCTTGAGGCGCCCCTTGTGGCCGTGCCTCCAGAATAATTGCTGGCTGGGTCGATGGCAAACTTAATGCCAGCGTCAGCCCGACCGGCCCGGCACCAATGATGACGATAGGCGCGCTCATGATTGCATCAATGCCTCAATCTCTGCCACCGTTTTCACTGCATCCTTGGTCAGCACTTCGTTGCCGCTATCCGTTATCACCACATCATCCTCGATGCGGATGCCGATATTCCAGAACGCCTCCGGCACATTGTCCGCTGGGCGGATGTAGCAGCCCGGCTCCACCGTCAGCATGTGGCCTGCTTGCAAAGTCAGCCATTCGCCCGATTTGGATTTATAGTCGCCTGCGTCATGCACATCCAGCCCCAGCCAGTGACCGGTGCGGTGCATGTAAAATTGCCTGAACGCGCCACTTTCGATGACCGCATCCACACTACCTTGGCAAAAACCGAAATCCACCAAGCCCTGCGCCAACACGCGCACTGCGGCATCGTGCGGTGCGTTCCAATGTTCGCCTGGTTTTGCCTTTTCTATCGCCGCCACCTGTGCCGCCAGCACCATTTCGTATATATCTTTCTGCACTGCGCTGAATTTGCCGCTCACCGGGAAGGTGCGCGTAATATCGCTGGCGTAGCCCTCCAGCTCGCAGCCCGCATCGATCAGCAGCAAATCGCCATCTTTCAGGGCGCAATCATTAGCGTTGTAATGCAGCGTGCAAGCATTGGCACCGCCCGCGACGATGGGGTTGTAAGAAGGCAGTGTGTTGTGGCGGCGAAATTCGTGCAAAAATTCCGCCTCGACTTCGTATTCGAATTTGAGTTTTCTAGTGCGATGCATGGCGCGGTTGTGCGCAGCAGAAGCGATGTGCCCGGATCGCCGCATCAGATCTTGCTCGTAGGGCGATTTGATTAAACGCATTTTGTCCACAAGCTGATGTACGTCTCGTATGGTTTCCGGCGCGCTTATTCCTGTTCTCACCTGCGTCTTCACCGCATTCAGCCAGCCCGTCACGCGCCTGTCCCAGCGCATATTGGCACCCAGGCTGTGAAACAAAACCGGCTGATTCGCCAATAATTTCGGCATGATCTCATCCAACTGGCTAAAACTGTACGCCTCATCGAAACCGAATTCTGCTTTGGCTGCATCCGGCCCGTAGCGAAAACCATCCCAAACTTCGCGCTCCACGTCTTTATCACGGCAAAACAGAATGCTTTTAGAAGTGTCGCCAGCCACCAATACCACCAAGGCTTCCGGCTCGGTAAATCCGGTCAGGTAATAAAAGTAGCTGTCAAAACGATACGGATAATGGCTGTCACGATTACGGATCGCCTCCGCAGCAGTGGGAATGATGGCGATGCCAGTACCCATTTTTATGGAAAGCGCTTGCCTTCTATTGATAAATTCCTGATAAAGCACGGTGTACGGTATTATTTTGTCAACTATGTAAACGGGGTTGATTTTACAAGATGTTTGACATATTGAACCAATTACATTCTCGAATCAAAATAAAAATGCCCACGATTGTGGGCATTTTCACCTGCGCTGATCATTATTTTTGTTTTTTCCGTTTTGCCATAGTGCCCAGCAATGCCAAGCCTGTGACCATCATGGCATAAGTCTCCGGCTCCGGTACAGGCGCTGTCACCAAATACAGTTGACCGCCCTCCACCAGTTCACCTGATATCGCATAATGCGCCTGCGTCACTGCCAGATAAGCTTTCTTGCCAAGAATATTACTCACATCAATCACACCGGAATTTTCCTCATCTTGCGTCAGGAAGCTTGTACCGCCAGTCAAGAATCGCGTGCGATCGGACTCCAGAATTTGCATCCAGGTATTGGTTGAAGGATCGAATTTCCAGGTTTTTGCTATGTAATTATTGTTACCCGGGTCTTCTTGAATAATCAGCTCACCGTCTGCGCCTACAGTCATGTTGTCAAATGTGCGCGCTGTTTGACCGTCTGAGCCAATCAATGTCGCACTATCTTTCACCATAGTTAATGTGCCACCTGCTGTCATATCGTTCGCATCGCTAAAATCCATGCGATACAATTTAGAAGTATTGCCTGTACTACCGGTCGTTACAAAATAGAACGTATCAGCATCTGCCCAATGACCATCTTCAGGTCTGGCAAAATTGGTAACTCCCTTTGTATTGGATTCAGTGTTCAAATTAGCGCCCGTTTGGTTGGCGTTAACAGACTCCAGAGTAAAGTTGCCATTGATGGCGGCCGCCTCGGTTGGCACACCATTTACCTTGACGCCATATAACTGACCATTATGCAAGCCGGCCTGCTCAATAGCGTTGCCGCTAGTTTGCTTGTTACCGACATAGACATAAACCTGACCAGGCGTCGAGTCATCCGTACCAACAACCACAGTTTTATCACCACTGTAGGGGTTTGCCAAGGAGTTTTCCCATGAGAAACGACCTAAGGCTGGAGCCTGATATACTTTGCCCGCCTCGGCTCCAGTAGCCACCCAGCCAAAACCACGGCCTTCGGCTCCAGTTTCCTCACCATTCATGTAAATAAGGCCGTTGTAGCCCTTACCGGTGCTGCTGTTATAAAAGGCGCTCTTGGATGCCAAATCTGCCGAGCATAATCTGGCAAATGATGTGGTACCCTGCGTCCATGTTGTGCCGTTCCAAGTATTAACGTCGTTAGCACTCTGTACAAAGTCCTGACCGCTTAATACCTGCAAAGTATTTTTATCAACCACCCATTTGGAAACAAATGCACCCGTACTGCCATGCGCACGCGTTATACCGGCCGATGCGCCAAGCTCATGATTCATCAACAATGTAAATGTATTGTCCCCATTATCATATGCTCCCAGGCCATCAGGAATACCTACCATTTTGTAACCGCCTACAGAATCACCCACTGTCAGCAAAGATGTCACGCCCCAACCATCTGCTGTTGGCGTCACGTAAGGGGTAGTCGTGGTGCTAGGGCCGGTTGCCGCCATTACACCAGCGCTTGCTGAACCTAAAGCTGCCAAGATAACCGCAGTATAAATTTGCTTAACATAAAACATCTTTACTTTCCTCCGTTTAAATATTGGTGTAATGCAGGCGTGCATCCATTTACCATCTGCACGTGAGGATTGTAGGCAGTAAAAAAGAACTTCCCGTGACAAGCACAGGGCATTTTTACCTATTAAATCGCCTATTGATGTAACATTTAATTCATAAACTGTTAGTCATTCTTTATTTTTCAATATATCGTTCAGCGCTAGCAGTCTGTCCGGCGTGCCGATGTCATACCAAATGCCTTGATAATACTGGGCGCTGGCTGCATTGTTGTCAATCGCCTTGCGCAACAAAGGTGCAAGTTTTGCGGGCTGGCCTCTGGTCACTTCCGCAAACAAACCGGGGCGGTACACGCCAATACCAGAGAACGTGAGCATGCGCTCACCCGTGTTTTTGAGCAGACCGTTTTCGATGGCGAAATCGCCTTGCGGGTGTTGTGGCGGGTTGTCAATCAGCACCAAATGTGCAAGCCTGGAAGGCTCATGAATACTGGCTTCCAGAGCAATGTTTTTGAAGTCAAAATCGGTATATATATCGCCATTGACCACTAAAAACGGGGCATCACTTTCGCCGTTATCTGTCAGCAAATGCAAAGCATTGGCAATGCCGCCCGCAGTTTCTAGCGCGACCTTTTCCGGACTATATTGAATACTTACACCCCAAGCCGAACCATTCCCCAACGCATCCTCGATTTGCTGCCCCAAGTGCGCATGGTTGATGACAATCTCCTTGAATCCCGCTTTTGCCAGCCGTTCCAAATGCCAGACAATAAGGGGTTTCCCACCCACTTTCAGCAATGGCTTGGGCGTAAAATCCGTCAAAGGCCGCATACGTTCGCCACGTCCTGCAGCTAAAATCATCGCCTTCATGAAGGCACTTTCGCGGCTTCCAACTCATTCAGCAAGCGCAGCAGTGGACGCAATTCCACATAGCGCTCGCACGTTTTGCGCAAATATTCCATCACTAGCGGCATGTCTTTCAGATAGCCGTCTTTGCCATCGCGATGATACAGCCGCGCGAAAATACCCAGCACCTTGATATGGCGCTGCGCGCCCATCCATTCGAAATCGCGATAGAAATCGCCAAAATCCGGCGGAACGGGCAACCCCGCCTTGCGCGCCTTTTCCCAATACCTCACTGCCCAGTCGATGATCAGTTCTTCGTCCCAGCTAATATAGGCGTCTTTGAACAGCGAGACCAAATCGTAAGTGACCGCGCCATACACAGCATCCTGAAAATCCAGCACGCCGGGGTTGCCACCTTGCGCTTCATCACACACCATCAGGTTGCGCGAGTGGTAATCGCGATGCACATACACTTGCCCCTGCGTCAGAATGTTCCGGTTCAGCGCCTCAAACACTACCCTGAGAGCCGCGTCCTGCTTGGCCTCCAGGGCAATGCCCAAATGCTTGTTGATGTACCAGTCGGGAAAGAGGCTCATCTCTCTTGTAAGCAATGCCTCGTCATACGGCGGCAGCGCATCCGGCTTGGAGGCCAGTTGCAGCTTGATCAGCGCATCCGTGGCATCGCGATAAAGTTTGGAAGCGTTATCCTGATTCAACCGCGAAAGGTAAGTCGTATCGCCCAAATCGCTCAGCAGCAGAAAGCCTTGCTCGACATCCTCCGCAATTATTTTCGGCACATTCAGGCCAGCATCCAGCAAGAGCCTTGCGATGCGCACGAACGGACGACAATCCTCATGGGGCGGCGGCGCATCCATAGCAATCAAAGTATTATCAGGCAAATGCACCCGGAAATAGCGCCTGAAGCTGGCATCTGCCGAGGCGGTGGTGAGCGTAAACGGCTGGTCGGGCAGCACCTGCTGCAACCACGCCTCGAGTTGTAATTTTCTATCCACTACGATCTTTCTTTTCTTGCTAAAAACCTAATTTTTGATTGATTAAAACGCGCTTTTGTGCGATTTTAACACTCGCGCAGAAAACGCAGGGAATCCTCGCATGAAAGCGCGTTTTCATACTCTAGAATGTGGTTCTTTCATTGAAACTGGCTCATCTCATCAATTTTCGCGCAGCGGCTGTTTTTGCCCTGCTTTGCCTCAGTGCAAGCCTAGGTGCCATTCATTCTGCACTGGCCGAAACCATGACCTTGGAGCTATCCAAAGTGCCGGAGACCATCCAGCCTCAAGCGCAACCTGAATCCATCACCATTGAAGGCGACAAGCTGCAGCTTTACCTGGACCGCAAAATGCGCGCGGAAGGCAACGCCGTGATTCGCGAAGACGATCAAGCCATTTATGGCGACATGATAGAATATGATATAGAAAACGATGAACTGCAAGTAAACGGCAATGTGCGCATTGATACCGGGGATAGCGAGGTCAAAGGCCCTGCACTCAAAATGCGCTTATCAGAAAGTATCGGCGAAATGCGCGATGCCAGCATCACCCTGAACAAGCCGCTTAAGCAGGAAGAAAGCAAGCTGAAACCACGCAACGACCCCACGGTCTATACCCAATCCAAACTACTCAACAGCCAAACCATACCCACGGACAATCCGAGACTGTATCAAGACAGCTACCGCGAAGCTGCCCGGCCTATAGGCCAGTCATCCATAGACCCGCGCTTTACCTCCTCGCGCGGCGACGCCAAAGCAGTGCTGTTTGAGGGTGAGGATAAAAAGCGTCTGCTGGGCGCCCGCTATACCACTTGCGAACCCGGCGTGGAAGACTGGTACATCAAGGCCAGCGACATCGAACTGAATGATTACACAGAATCTGGCACCGCCAAGAACGCGTATGTGGAGTTCAAGGGGGTTCCGCTGCTATACACGCCTTGGCTAAGTTTCTCATTCAACAACGAGCGCAAATCCGGCCTGCTGGCACCCATCGTGGGCAGCACCAGCCGTAGCGGTTTCGAGACGCTGATCCCGTACTACATCAACATCGCTCCCGATATGGATGCTACCGTGGGCGCACGCTACCTGAGCAAGCGAGGCTTGCAGCTGCAAGGCGAGTTCCGATACCTGGGCGAAACCTATTCCGGCATGGATAGCGTCGAATATCTGAACAATGACAGCCTGAGCGGCGAACAGCGCTACTACGCCAACCTCAGCCACCACCACAACCTGGGAGCCGGCTGGTCTGCCGGTTATAACCTAGAGAAAGTATCAGACAACCAATACTTCTCGGAAATGTCCACCCGCATCATCAGCACCAGCCGCGTCAATCTGCCGCAGGAAGGCCGCGTGGATTACGTCGGCGATGTCTGGCGCTTCAACGGTCTGATGCAAAAATACCAAACCCTGGATGGGGTCAACTACCCTTACGAGCGTCTGCCGCAGCTCACGCTCACCGCCAACCGGCAAGGCCGCATCTTCGAGAGCGAGCTTTTTTCGCAGTGGGCGTATTTCGACCGCAACAACAAGGCACCCGTGGCAGCAACAGGCAGCAGACTGGCGATATATCCCAGCGTAAGCCTTCCACTGGAGAATGCGTACAGCTTCATCAAGCCCAAAATCGGCGTCCATCACACCCATTACAGCTTGAACGACAACACGCATGTCATCAACGGGCAAAGCATCCAGAACAACAGCGATTCGCGCACATTGCCCATCTTCAGCCTGAACAGCGGCGTGTATTTTGAGCGGGATGTAAGCATCGTCAAAAACCACTACACGCAAACCATCGAGCCGCGCCTGTTCTATGTCTATATCCCGCACAGGAAACAAGAACTGCTGCCCGTGTTCGACTCGGCACTGGCCGACTTGAACCTGACGACCTTGTTCACCGAAAACCAGTTCACCGGCAGCGACCGCATCAACAACGCCAACCAGCTCAGCCTGGCCGTCACCACGCGCATGGTGGATAGCAGCACCGGAGTAGAGCGCTTCTCCGCCACCATCGGGCAGCGTTATTACTTTGACGACCAAAAAGTAACGCTGCCTGGCGGCGTGGCCACGGACAACAATTCTTCCGACATCATTGCCGCCATGACCGCACGCCTGTCCAACAAATGGAATCTGGATACTTTCTGGCAATATAATACGGATGACTTTGGTATGGTGCGCACCAATGTGCTGGCGCGGTATAATCCGGAACCTGGTAAGTTATTGAATTTCGCCTATCGCTACACACAAGATTTGCTTGAACAAATCAACATTTCCAGCCAATGGCCGTTAAGTGGCGGCTGGTATGGTGTAGGGCGTTTAAATTACTCCATTCGTGAAAAGGCGCTGGTTGAAAGTTTAGCAGGGCTGGAATATGACGCAGGTTGCTGGCAAGCACGTGCTGTAGTACAGCGTGTGGAAACTGCAACTGCACAGGCAAACTATGGTCTATTCTTCCAGTTGGAACTAGGCGGGCTAGCGTCAATTGGCTCCAACCCGCTCAATTTGCTCAGGCGTGATATTCCAGGCTATTTGAGCAGCAGCGAGATACCGAACATTTACAGGCAACAAAACTTTTACCGATGAAACACATTACAAGACTCTTTTTATTTATCTTGGCAATCTCTACAGTAGCCTTTGCAACTTGCGTCCTCGCCGAAAACACCGGCGACGTCGTCAAAATGGACCGCATCATTGCAATTGTGGATCAAGGCGTCATTACTGAGCAGGAACTGGCTGATCGTACCAAAACAGTGACGGCCCAGCTGGGAAAGCAAGGGGTACAACTCCCACCGCAAGAAGTCCTGGAAAAGCAAGTGCTGGAGCGCCTGATCGTCGACAGCCTGCAACTGCAATATGCCGCACAAACCGGCTTAAAGGTAGATGATGGCCAGTTGGATAAAACCATTGAGCGCATCGCTGCCCAAAATCAGCTGGGAGTAGAAGAGTTCAAGGCAGAGCTTGCCAAGGAAGGCATCGGGTTCCGCAAGTTCCGTGAAGATATCCGCAATCAGATTACAATCTCCAGATTGCGTGAGAGGGAGGTGGAAAACCGCATTAACGTATCAGATGGTGAAATAGACAACTACCTCACAACACAGGCAAACAACAAGGATGACCAAACCGAGCTGCAAATCTCCCATATCCTGATTCGCACACCGGAGGATGCCAGCCCGGAAGATCTGGAAAAAGCCAAAGCCAAAGTTGAGGGCGTGATGAAACAACTACAGAATGGCATCCCTTTCGAACAGGTATCCGCCAGCATGTCGGACGCCCCCAACGCGCTGGAAGGCGGCAGCATGGGCTGGAAGATCGCGTCACAGATTCCCGCGCTCTTTCTGGAACAATTACAGAATCTTCAGGCTGGCGACCTTGCAAAGCCAGTGCGCAGCCCCAACGGCTTCCATATTCTAAAATTGACCGGAAAACGCGGCGGCGTTTCTACCTTGGTGGTGGAGCAAACCCATGCACGACATATTCTGATCAAACTCAGTGAAGTCATGTCGGAGAAAGAAGCCAAACACAAAATGGATACCATCAAGGAGCGCTTGGAACATGGCACCAAGTTCGAAGACATGGCACGCCAGTATTCGGAAGACGGTACTGCCGGCAATGGCGGTGACTTGGGCTGGGTCAATCCTGGTGACACTGTCCCGCCTTTTGAGAAAACCATGAACGAACTGGCTGTTGGCGAAATTAGTGCACCTGTACTGACTCCTTTCGGCTGGCATATCATTCAGGTAATGGAGCGTCGCAAACAGGATATGACCAAAGAAGCGACCCGCTTGAAAGCACGTCAGGAGATACGCGCCCGAAAATCGGAAGAAGCCTACGAAGACTGGATTCGTGAGCTGCGTGACAAAGCATATGTCGAGCTACGTCTGGAAGATAAATTTTAGCAGCTTGCCTTGACTAATAAGCTATCTCACATCGCCATTACAACCGGAGAACCAGCCGGGATTGGCCCGGATATCTGCATACAACTCGCGCAACAGTATTTCGATGCCCGCATCACGCTGATTGGCGACAAGAACATGCTTATGCAGCGCGCCAAATGCTTGGGCATGCATTTCAACGTAGCAGATTACCAAGCAGTCAATAGTGACGATGCAATAAACATACTGCATATTCCGGCCGCGACTCAAGTTCAAGCGGGCAAGCTAGACAACCGCAATAGCCCTTATGTGCTTCAGTTATTAACCCGTGCCACGGAAGGCTGCCTGAGTGGCGAATTTGATGCCATGGTGACTGCACCCATCCATAAAGGCATCATCAATGATGCAGGGATCCCGTTCACCGGACACACGGAATTCCTGGCCGACCTGTGCAAAGCCTCACAAGTAGTAATGATGCTGACAGGCGGCGGTATGCGAATCGCTCTGGTCACAACCCATTTGCCGCTAACACAAGTGCCAACCGCCATCACCGCACCCCTGTTGGAAAAGACATTGTGTATTCTGCATCAGGATTTGGTTGATAAATTTGGCATCCGCGACCCTCATATCATGGTTGCCGGGCTTAATCCTCACGCTGGAGAAAATGGTTACCTGGGGCATGAGGAGATTGAAATCATCAATCCGGTACTAGCTAGACTACGCCAGAAGGGCTTCCGGCTTACTGGCGCACTCCCAGCTGACGCCATGTTCTCAGAAAAAAACCTGAAAATCGCCGATGCGTTTTTGACGATGTATCATGACCAGGGGTTGCCGGTACTCAAGCATGCCAGCTTTGGTCAAGGTGTCAACATCACTCTGGGTCTGCCCATTATTCGCACATCCGTAGACCACGGCACTGCACTGGACATAACAAGCTCTGGGAAAGCTGACGCAGGCAGCTTGTTTAGTGCCGTTGCGTTGGCGACTGATTTGGCCAGGCGTAAACAAACATGAAGCATATTGCAAAAAAGAAATTTGGTCAGAATTTTCTTATAGACCAAAGCATTATCCAATCTCTGGTCAACGCCATCAATCCACAACCAGATGATTCAATGGTAGAAATCGGCCCCGGACTAGGGGCGCTCACAAAGCCGCTTATGGCACAACTCCGGCACCTCCATGTAGTGGAAATCGACCGGGATATTATCCAATGGATGCAGAAAAACTACCAAGTGGACAAAATTAGTATCCACAATTCGGATGTGTTGAAGTTTGATTTTTCCAAGCTTGGTAAACCGCTAAGGGTGGTCGGAAATCTGCCGTACAACATCTCAAGCCCTATTCTATTCCACCTGCTGGAGCAATTAGACCACATCGCGGACATGCACTTTATGCTGCAGAAAGAAGTTGTTGAACGTATGGTAGCTAGACCTTCAACTCCAGAATATGGCCGCCTTTCCGTCATGCTGCAATATAAGCTGAAAATGGCGTATTTAGTTACCGTGCCACCTGAAGCCTTTGACCCAGCCCCCAAAGTAGAATCCGCTTTTGTGCGCTGCACGCCGTATCAAACCCTTCCTTACCACGCCAATGACGAGGCGCTTTTCGCGCAGGTCGTACAAGCCGCCTTTTCACAACGCCGCAAAACTATCCGCAACACGCTGAAGCCCTTTATGAGCGATGAAGACTTCTCACAAATAAAAATAGGTTCTCAGCTGCGTGCCGAGAACCTATCTGTTGAGGACTATGTGACGATCACTAATTATCTAGCGCGTCGTCAATCTACTTAAACCTTGCGGCGACTCCCCATCAAGCCCAAGCCAAGCAAACCGGAAATCAACATTGGCAGTGCTGCTGGCAACGGAACCTCTTGCGGAGGATTCAGCGTTGCGACCAAGAAATCTTGTTTGCCGGGAACCCATGTCTTGCACCAATCAAACCCTGTCCAGTGACCTAAGCTAGCGTACATTGTTAAAGAATAAAGGTTTTTCACACCCCAGCCGGCCAAGCCATCCAGAAAGGTCTGCGCCCAGCTTTTAACAGTTGCATCAGTACTATAAACTGTTTTTACAGCCCCTGAACCCAAATCGGTATTGTCATTAAAAACTTCCCACAATGCCAAATGAAAACCGGCAGTTTTCTTGGTATCAGAGCCTAATGTAGCATACGCGTTATCGTAGAGCTTTTGCACATTGTTCATTCGCGCTGCCCCATCGGCACGCACTACACCAGCGGATGTTTTAAAGTCTGTCGCATCCAGTGGGGATTTGTCATAAGCGGTAAAGCTGCTGCTTGCCCACTCAAACGGATCCACACAGAAACCAACCAGTGATTGCGTAGCTGAACCGATTTTTTCAACCAGATTGTAGCTGCCAATATACACATTCTGCTTTGTACCGTTAATCTTTACGTTGGTTGCTGTGGCAGTGTTAATACCATCGAATTTCAACTGCACAGGATCCGCATTTGCAACCAGCGAAAAACCAATCGCCAACATGCCCACTATCAATTTTTTCATCATTATTCCCTTGTGATTTATTCGTTTAGTTATAAGTAAATTATTGGATATAACGTTAGGGGGATTTTATCTATAAGACTTTTTCCAGCAATGACCCGTTAGGGTAAACCCCATAATCATGCCTGCATTCCATTAGCCCTTTCGGGCTAATCGGCTCAAATCGATACATAAAAAACATATGCAAAAGCTTAGTTGGAGTTGTGCTGTTATAATATTCGCTTTATCAGGGAGCTTTTATGCGTATCATCTTACTTGGCGCGCCAGGAGCCGGCAAAGGCACACAGGCCACCTTTATCAAAGAACATTTCAACATTCCGCAAATCTCCACAGGTGACATGCTGCGCGCAGCGGTGAAAGCCGGCACACCGCTGGGGCTGGAAGCCAAGAGCTATATGGATAGCGGCGGTTTGGTGCCGGATGCCGTCATCATCGGCTTGGTTAAAGAGCGCATCAAAGAAGCTGATTGTGCCAACGGCTTCCTGTTCGATGGATTCCCACGCACGATTCCACAAGCCGATGCGATGAAAGAAGCCGGTGTGATGATTGATTACGTCGTGGAAATTGATGTGCCGGATTCCGCGATTATCGAGCGCATGAGTGGCCGCCGCAGCCACCCTGCCTCTGGTCGCACTTACCATATCAAATTCAATCCGCCCAAAGTCGCGGGTAAAGACGACATCACTGGCGAAGATTTGGTGCAACGTGAGGACGACAAAGAGGAGACCGTTAAAAAACGTCTTGAGGTCTATCACAGCCAGACCAAGCCATTGGTGGACTACTACGCCAACTGGGCCAAGAGTGGCGCGTCTGGCGCGCCAAAACACGTCAAGGTCAACGGGCTGGGCGAGATGGACAGCATTAAGAACAATATTTTCAATTTACTTAAGTAAGCATTTTCATGCAGCAGCAATATCCATTCAAGCAAATCGAGCAGGAAGCACAAACCCGGTGGGAAGCCAGCGGCGCGTTCACGGCCACTTACAGCGCAGACAAGCCAAAATACTATTGTCTCTCCATGTTCCCCTATCCCAGCGGCAAGCTGCATATGGGACATGTGCGCAATTATACGATTGGCGACGTGCTGACGCGCTACCACAAAATGCGCGGCTACAATGTGCTGCAACCCATGGGTTGGGATGCGTTTGGCTTGCCTGCCGAGAACGCGGCGATTCAGAACAAAGTCCCACCTGCAAAATGGACGTACGACAACATCGCCTACATGAAAAAGCAATTGCAAAGTCTCGGCTTTGCCATTGATTGGTCGCGCGAACTGGCGACTTGCCAGCCGGAATACTACAAATGGAACCAGTGGCTGTTCCTGCGCATGCTGGAAAAAGGCATTGCCTACAAGAAAACACAGGTGGTCAACTGGGATCCGGTGGATCAAACCGTGCTGGCCAACGAACAGGTGATTGATGGCCGCGGCTGGCGGACGGGCGCTTTGGTTGAAAAGCGCGAAATTCCCGGCTACTACCTCAACATCACCGGCTACGCACAGCAATTGTTGGATGACCTCGACAAACTCCCTGGCTGGCCAGAGCGCGTGAAAACCATGCAGGCCAACTGGATAGGCAAAAGCGTCGGTGTGCGTTTTGCGTTTACGCACGACATTAAAAACAACGGCAAGCTGATTGACGATGGCAAGCTGTGGGTGTTCACCACGCGCGCCGATACAATTATGGGCGTCACTTTCTGCGCCGTGGCTGCTGAACATCCGCTCGCAACACACGCCGCGCAAAGTAACCCCAAGCTGCAAGCCTTTATCGACAAGTGCAAGCAAGGCTCGGTGATGGAAGCCGACATGGCGACCATGGAAAAAGAAGGCATGGATACCTGCCTCACCGTGACGCATCCGCTCACGGGCGAGCAAGTACCGGTGTGGGTAGGCAACTATGTGCTGATGACCTACGGCGAAGGCGCGGTGATGGCAGTACCCGCACACGATGAACGAGATTTCAGCTTTGCCAAGAAGTACAGCCTGCCGATCAAGCAAGTAATTGAGCCGATTGAGCTTCAGGCCAAACATTCTGACCAGTTAATCAGTGGTTTAATTAACAATTTCGAATTCACTACTGACAGTTGGAAAGCAATTTATGCAAGTACAGTCACCTCAGTGTGCATCAACTCTGGAAAGTACGACGGCCTGAACTACGAAGCCGCCGTAAATGCAATTGCAGCAGATTTAAGTGCCAAGAGTTTAGGCGAAAAACAAACCAACTGGCGTCTGCGCGATTGGGGCATCTCGCGCCAGCGCTACTGGGGCTGTCCAATTCCGATTATCCATTGCGGCACTTGCGGTGATGTACCGGTGCCAGATGACCAGTTGCCTGTAAAACTGCCAGAAGATTGTGTGCCGGACGGATCCGGCAACCCATTGAACAAGTTGGAAAGTTTTGTGAATTGCGCCTGCCCGACATGCGGCAAGCCCGCCAAGCGTGAGACCGACACCATGGATACCTTCGTCGATTCCAGCTGGTACTACGCACGCCATGCTTCCGGCTTCAAGAATGACGCGATGGTGGACGCGGAAACCTCTGCTTGGATGCCGGTTGACCAGTATATTGGCGGCATCGAACACGCTATCCTCCACCTGCTCTACTCGCGCTTCTGGAGCAAAGTGATGCGTGACCTTGGCCTGGTCAGCTACAATGAACCATTCGCCAACCTGCTCACGCAAGGCATGGTACTCAACCACATTTTCTCGCGCCGCACAGACAAAGGCGGCATCGAGTACTTCGCGCCGGAAGAAGTGGAGCTGCTGCACGATGAGCACGGCAAAGTCACCAGGGCCAAAGCCCTGAAAGACGGCTTGCCTGTTGACTTCCAAGGCATGGGCACTATGTCCAAATCCAAACGCAATGGGGTGGATCCGCAAGCCTTGATCGAGCAATATGGCGCAGATACCGCGCGCTTTTTCATGATGTTCGCCGCGCCGCCGGAGCAGACGCTGGAGTGGTCGGATAGCGGTGTTGAAGGCTCACATCGCTTCTTGCGACGGGTGTGGAATTTTGCTTACTCAAAAAAAGAAATAATTAAATCTGGTATTGAGCAACAAAATCGGTTAACGGCAGACTTTCGAATTGCTCCTGAGCAAGCAATAGCTCGCCGACAGATCCATGTTTATTTGAAACAAGCCAACCACGACCTCTCAAGGCACCAGTTTAATACTGTGGCATCTGCAGTGATGAAAATACTTAATGACATTGAAGACTTCCCTATTTTTACTACCGCAGGAGCTTCAAACTTTCAACCAACCATGAATGTTGGTGAGGCAGTTATAGCGGAAGGTTTTTCCATTCTGCTGCGCCTGCTTTCTCCCATCGCGCCGCACATCACGCAAGCTCTGTGGAAAGAACTCGGTTTAGGTGACGACATCCTTGCCGCAACCTGGCCTGAACCAGATGCGAAAGCCATGGAAACCGACGAGATCGAGATGGTAGTGCAAGTAAACGGCAAGCTGCGTGGTAGTATTCAGGTTGCCAAAGTGCTGGATAAAGCGGCCATTGAGCAACTTGCGCTGACGCACCCGAATGTGCAGAAATTTGTCGGCGATGCAGTGGTTAAAAAGGTAGTTGTGGTACCCAATAAACTGATTAACGTGGTGATCTGATGCTCACAAAAAGCCTGCGATTCGCGTTGCTACTATGCCTGATAAGCCTTGCTGCATGCGGCTTTCACCTGCGCGGCGCAGCAGATGTGCCGTTCAAGAGCATTCACATCCAGGATAGCACCTTGGTCATTTCCAAGCGTCTGGAACGTACGCTCAAAAACAACGATGTCAAGATACTCAAAAGTGCTGAGAATGCGGAACTGCAACTGGAACTGATTGGCGAGGAAAACGAAAAGCGCATCATGTCGCTCAGCGGCAGGGGCGTGGTGCGTGAATATGAACTGTATTATCGCATTCACTACCGTACCCGCATGGCTGGCAATGAACTATGGAGCGCACCGCAAACCATCGAGGCGAGAAGGGATTTTTCCTATGAAGACTCTCAATTGCTCGCCAAACAGGCAGAAGAAAAGCAGTTGAACGAGAACATGCAGAAAGATGTGCTGAGTGGCCTGATACGCAGGCTGGAAGCGCTCAAAAAATAGGCGATGCGAATCGAATCCGCGCAACTGTCACCGCATTTGGCTAGCAAGCTTGCGCCAGTGTACGTGCTGGTGGGCGATGAGCCTCTGGCAAAAACTGAAAGTCTGGACAGCATTCGTGCCGCAGCGCGCAAAGCAGGCGCGGAGGAACGCACCAGCTATATCGCCGAGCGTAATTTCAACTGGCAGCAAGTGCTGCAATTTGGTCAGGCGATTTCCCTCTTCTCATCCAAACGCATCCTGGAAATCAGCATTCCCAATGGTAAACCCGGTGCAGAAGGCGGCAAGGTATTGAGCGAGCTGTCGCAATCGCCTTACCAGGACGTAACCGCTATCATTCTGCTGCCGGATCTGGATCGGGATGCCAAGAACAGTAGCTGGTGGAACGCCCTGCAGCAATCGGCTGTCGTAATCGAACTGAGAGAAGTCGCCCCGGAACATCTGCCGCAATGGATTGCCAAGCGCCTGGCGCTACAGCAACAAAGTGCGGAGCCCGCCTCGCTTTCCTTCATGGCGCAGCAAGTGGAGGGCAACCTGCTGGCAGCACATCAGGAGATTCAAAAGCTCGGATTGCTCTACCCACCGGGCAAACTGAGCCACGAGGACATCATCGCCTGCGTGCTCAATGTATCGCGCTTCGATGCTTTCCAGCTAGGGGAATCGGTACTGCTCGGCGATGCATCGCGTACTGCCCGTATTCTGCAAGGCTTGCGCGATGAAGGCGAACAGCCTTTGGCTATCGTGAACCCGCTACTGTGGCAATTGCGCCCTTTGATTGCGCTAAAATATGCGGAGACACGCGGCCAGAACCTGGCGCAGGCGATGACAGGCGCCCGCATTTATGGCGACAGGCAGAACCTGGTACGCAAAGCCTTGGCGCGCTTCAGCTTCCGGCAGTTGGAGGCCGCATTACAAAAACTATGCGATATTGATAAAATGGCCAAAGGCGTGCTGGAAGGCGATGCCTGGCAAGAACTTTCACGCCTGTGCTTTGGCTTGGCAAAAGTGCGGGCAAGATAACCCAAGCGATTGAATATATAAAGAATTTCTATGCAAAACATTCAAGCATACATGCACACCATCGGCAAAGCGGCTCGTGAGGCTTCGCGGGCGATGGCGCGCGCCGACACCAACACCAAGGACAACGCATTGCTGGCGATTGCCGACGCCATCATGCGCGACAAGGCAGCGCTGCTGGCAGCCAACCAGCAAGACTTGGATGCCGCCAAAGCCAACGGCATGGAAGCCGCCATGCTGGATCGCCTGACGCTTACCGACAAGGCAGTAAACACGATGGCTGAAGGCCTGCGCCAGATCGCCTCCCTGCCTGACCCGATTGGCGAAATGAGCGACTTCAAATACCGCCCTTCCGGCATCCAGATTGGCCGCATGCGCGTGCCACTTGGCGTCATTGGCATCATCTACGAAGCTCGCCCCAACGTGACCGTGGATGCTGCCGGCTTGTGCATCAAATCCGGTAACGCCTGTATTTTGCGCGGCGGTAGCGAGGCAATACACTGCAATCAGGCGCTGGCCAAGCTGGTGCATGAAGGTCTGGCAACGGCCGGCTTGCCTGCCGGGGCCGTGCAAGTGGTAGAAACCACCGACCGCGCTGCGGTGGGCGAGTTAATTACCATGAAACAATTCGTGGACGTGATTGTGCCACGCGGCGGTAAAGGCCTGATCGAGCGCATCAGCAATGAAGCGCGCATCCCGGTCATCAAGCATCTGGATGGTAACTGCCACGTGTACGTGGACGACGATGCCGACATGGAAAAAGCCGTGCGTATTCTGGAGAATGCCAAAACGCAGCGCTTGGGCACGTGCAACACGGCGGAATCACTATTGGTCGCGCGCAGCATTGCGGCATCGGCCTTGCCAAAACTGGCTTCCATGCTGGTTTCCAAAGGCGTGGAGATTCGTGGCTGTGAAGAAACGCGCAAACTCGTTGAAGAAGCTAAAACTGCCACTGAGGAAGACTATTACACCGAGTATCTGGCGGCCATCATCTCCTGCAAAGTTGTCAGCGGCGTGGATGAAGCTATTGCGCACATCAACCAGCATTCCAGCCAGCATACCGAGGCAATCGTCACTGAGAATTACACCAATGCGCGTCGATTCCTGCGCGAGGTAGATTCCAGCAGCGTGATGGTGAACGCTTCCACAAGATTCGCTGATGGCTTCGAATATGGCTTGGGCGCGGAAATCGGCATTTCCACCGACAAACTGCACGCGCGCGGCCCGGTAGGGCTGGAAGGCTTGACCAGCCTGAAATACGTCGTATTCGGTGACGGGCAGGTACGTGCCTAGAAGCCAATTCCCATGCGGCGGCTATTGGGCCTATTAGGCGGAACTTTCAATCCAATTCATAACGGCCATCTACACTTGGCCGGGCAGTTATTAGAACAACTGCATTTTGATGAAATCCACTTCATTCCCAGCGCGGCGCCTCCCCTCAAGATCGCACCGGAAGTTTCCGCACAAGACCGCGCCGAGATGGTGAAACTGGCGATTGCCGGCAACCCGAAATTCACGCTGGATTTGCGCGAACTCACGCGGGATGGAAAATCCTATACCACAGACACACTCATTAGCCTGCGCGGCGAGCTTGGGCAAGCTGTTTCGCTTTGCCTGTTGATGGGCTACGACGCATTCCTGGGCTTACCCAAGTGGCATTGCTGGCAAGCGCTGCTGAATTATGCGCATATCGTGGTGGTGAACCGCCCGCAAGCCAGCCAGGAGCCGTCAGATGAACTCCGGCAGCTGCTCGAAGCACATAAGACAGGCACCCTGAGCGCCTTGCTGGATGCGGCTTCCGGAGCAATATATTTTGCAGAGATACCGCCGCTGGATATTTCTTCCACCGCAATACGTGCCAGGCTGGCATCCGGCCAGTCTGTGGACACCATGATTCCGGCTGATGTGCTCGGATATATCCGGCAACATCATCTGTACGAAACGCCATAAATGGATACGCTCAGCCACACGCTATGGGGCTATGGCCTGTTTGGCTATAAACGCCACGCCAAAATCGCCCTGTTTTTTGGCGCGATGCCCGATCTGATCTCATTTGGCGCTTTTCTGTTGCAAAGGCTGCTAAACGGCACATGGCGCTTCGGAAAACCGCCACTGGAGATTATCCCGGATTGGCTTATCACCAATTATGCGTTCGGACACAGTTTTATCACGAGCCTGAGCCTTACTGCCTTAGTTTACCTGTGGCGCAAGGACATTGCTGTTGCCATGCTGGCATGGCCGTTTCATGTCGTGCTGGATTTCCCGTTCCATTCGTTCGAGTACTTCCCCACCCCTATTTTTTGGCCAATCTCCGATTTTAAGCTCGACGGCATCCCCTGGACGAATTGGTATATCTGGTATCCCAATATCGCTGGCTTGATACTGCTGTTTATCTACCGTCAGCAGCAAAAAAACAAAACTTCCAGGCAATAAAAAAGCCTCCTTGCGGAGGCTTTTTACATCAGTTAACTTTCGTTAAGTCTGATTAAACACCTTTACGACGGGAGAAGCCGAACAGTGCCAAGCCAGTTGCCAGCAATGGCAGTGCTGCTGGTACTGGGGTTGGCACGAAGCGAACGCCCATCACCATGTCATCAAAGTCACGGTGTCTAGCAAAATCATCATTGAAGCCAACAATGAAGTCGAACAGGTTACCTGCCCCATCTTTGAAGCCCCAAACGTTTTTCAGGAAGCCGATACCCAAGTCTGCAGTGTTGACATCACCATTATGAAAAGATGCGTGACCAAGTGGAGCTTGAGTACCAAAACCAAAGTCAATTGCACCTGCAGCCGCTACATACATAGAAGCTGTGGTGCCTACATTAGCGCCTGTCTCTACAATGGTTGTGGCATTATCCATGTAGAAGTTCCTGAAACCAGACTCGGAGCCCAAGAATGTTGCGTAGAATGTACCATCGCGCCATGCGGTCAAAGTACCTGTCAGGAAGTTTGTACCTGCAGCCAAATATAAACCAGGGCCTGGAGTTGGGTCAAATGGTTTATTAGTGGCTTGTGTACCTTCGCCGGTCAATACTGAACCATAGGCGTTAGCACCCACAATATCGGCCTGCGCACCAGCAGAAGCCAGAGCAAAGCCTAATGCAACTAGTAGTTTTTTCATATGGGTCTTAGGAAGCAAAGCACTTGTTAAAGTGTGATAACTTCCTGAAATGGTTAATAAAAATAGATACTACAGTCGCTCTAAAATCACAGAGGCTAAATTCAGGCAACTTGTGCGCTGTTTTG
>Ga0233425_10003945_pt1 | contig 25826 bp, 17 predicted proteins | sample Watercolumn_Towu_2_FD_181712 | JGI IMG/M metagenome (GOLD analysis project Ga0233425, IMG submission 181712) | Freshwater microbial communities from Lake Towuti, South Sulawesi, Indonesia - Watercolumn_Towuti2014_140_MG | ecosystem: Environmental > Aquatic > Freshwater > Lake | place... | reverse complement strand
GCCAGCCGGATGCCCCCACCGCCGGATGCCTCCACCGCCGGATGCCCCCACCGCTCGGGGCGTTGCCCTTCGTACCGCCCCCCCTTAGGACCCGCGGCCCTTACTCCGGATCGGGCGGCCGCTCCCCATAGCCCAGCTGAGCTGCGATGAAGTGGTCGGCACCGGCCAGGTCGAAGTCGGAGATCCGCTTCGGCTCGGCCCAGGCCAGCTCGGAATGAACGGTGGGATTGAACTTGCCGGTCCACCGATAGACAGCGAACGCGATGAGTCGGATGCTGAAGGTCGGGTAATTGTGGATGGTCTCCGCCAACTGCTCTGCAATCTCGGCTTCGATATGGAACTCCTCGAACAGCTCCCGGGCAAGGGCCTGCTGTGGAGTCTCGCCCGGCTCGACCTTGCCGCCGGGAAATTCCCACTTGCCGGCATGGCGTTGTCCGGGGCCTCGCCGGGCAACCAGGACGCGCCCGTCCCAGTGCATCACCGCGGCCACGACGGTGATCGGCTCTCTTCCCACCCTGGCCATGTCCACCGTCGAATCCTTCCCCTTTCGGTCCATCCTCCCCTCCCAAACCATTCCCGATGGAGGGCGCCAGTATACCGCTTCACGGCCCGCGCGCCAACTTAACAATCCAAACCAGCGCGGCACTATACCTCCCGCCCTCAATCTGGTATGCTGCGCCGAGTCGCCAGGGCACCGCGGTCATGCGGCGACACGATGACTGGGAGGGAACCAAATGACCAGGAAACTGTTTGTTGCGGTCTCGCTGCTGACAGCGGTCGCATGTTCGAACGGCGGCAAGACCCCGGTGGATGCCTCCACCGAGACCACCGGCGGAGACGTCAAGCTCCCCGGCTCAGACACCAACCCCGGAACCGACGCCCGAATCGGCGAACAGGTCGATGCCCCGACAGGCCCCGAGATCGTCCTTCCGCCGGGCTACCTCGAGTTCTGCCTCTCCGACGCGGATTGCGCGGCCTGGGAGCTCAAATGCTTCTTCTCCAAGCCCGCGGACCCCGATGCCATCTGCTCGATCGAATGCGCGGAAAACACCGACTGCCCCGAACCCATGATCTGCAAGCGCAAGGGCGACTTCAAAGCCTGCATGCTCGCCAGCTACTGCGACGGCTGCGACATCGACGCCCAGTGCGGCGAGAACGGCAAGTGCGTCACGGACGAGAACGGCCAGAAGTTCTGCACCCATACCTGCAAGAAGGATGATGCAGAATCGTGCGGCGGCGCCAACTTCTGCAAGAAGATCGGGCTGGGGCTGGAGGACTACTACTGCTACCCCATGTTCGGCACCTGCAAAGGGGACGGAACCCACTGCACTCCGTGCCAGGCGGACGGGGACTGCCTCAAGGGGCACGAGTGCCACGAAAACCCGACAACCCACGAGATGTACTGCGCCAGGGTTTGCCAGACCGACATCGACTGCGAGAAGAACAAGGGATTCGGTTGCTACGAGGTGCCCGGCGAGGAGCTCCCCCTGTGCACCATGGAGATCAACGGAAACCCGGTTGAGACGTGCTACAAAGGCAACAAAGGATTCTGCGAACCGTGCATGCTCAATTACGAATGCGAAAGCGGAGTTTGCTACACCTACACCGTGGCCAACAAGTACTTCTGCTCTTTCCCCTGCGACAAGCAGAAGTACTCTGAGGGGTGCCCGTCCGGCCTCTTCTGCGCTCCCAACCACAACGAGGAATCCCCGGGAGACGTCTGCATTCCCCCCACGGCGTTCGGTTGCCAGGGCTTCCTCAACTGCGTCGGAGTCGACTGCCCCAAGGGGGAGAAGTGCATCGATGGTTTCTGCCAGCCCAAGTAGGGACTGAAAGGGAGAGGTAGTAGATGCGAGCAGTCAGCCTGGCGTTGTCGTTGGCCGCCTTCCTGGCGGTTGTTTCCCCCACCCGAGGTTCGGTGGTGCGCCCGTTCACGTTGCAGGAGCTCTACTCCACGGCCGAGTTGGTCGTGGTGGGAGAGGTGGTCGGACAGACCTCGTTCTGGAACGAGGCCCATGACACGATCTACACCGAGTACACCATACAGGTCGAGCGGGTCGTCAAGGGCAGGAAGCCCCTCGAGCTACGCCTGCGCCTGATGGGGGGAAGCGTGGACGGACAGACCCTGCGTGTGCCGGGAAATGCCCAGGTCGAGGTCGGGGAGCGGGTGCTGGTCGCGCTGCGCGACCAGGGAGCGTTCCAGACCCTCGTCGGCATGTCACAGGGGAAGTGGAGCATCCGCCGCCTGGGCGGACAGGATGTCGCGTGGCGAGGGGCCCGTCTGCCTGTGGCCGAACCGCTCCGGGACGGCGAAGTCCCGCTCGACGACCTCCTCGATGACCTGCAGCGGGATGCCGGGAGGACGCCATGAAGACACGCGTTCTTTCCGGGTTCCCGGCAGTAGCCGTGGCGGTGCTGACGTTCCTGGCTTCGGCGCCCCCGGCCACCGCTTTCACCATCAACTCCGGCAATGGTGACAAGCAGATCTGGCAGCAGAGCTCCATCACCTGGTACCTGCACCCCTCCGGAAGCCAGGACATGTCGTTCGAGGAGTTCAAGGGGGCCATTCAGGCCGCGTTCAACACATGGGACAACCTCCCCTGCTTCAGCAAGAGCTTCAGTTTCGGAGGCAACAAGAGCTCCGACCCCCAGAACGGCATTTACATCATGGTCAAGGAAAGCAACTGGGATCCGACCGTGGGCGATGCGGCTGCCTACTCGCAGAGCTGGACCGACTGGAGCGGCAACATCTCGCACAACGTCATCGTGTTCAACGGCGTGGACCTGGTCTGGACCACCACCGAGGCCATGGACTACTTCTCGGAGAAAACCGACGTCCAGGGAGTCGCCACCCACGAGCTGGGCCACAGCATCGGCCTCGACCACTCCCGCTGGCGAGAGGCCACCATGTTCTTCTCCGGAGGCAGCGCCGAGCTTCGTACCCTCGACCAGGATGACAAGGACGGCATCTGCTACCTGTACTCCACGTTCACCAGCGGGAAGCCGTGCGACTCGTGCAGCTCCAACACCAACTGCAACGGAGCGCTCTGCCTCGAATACCCGGACGGAATGGGGTATTGCGGAAAGAGCTGCACCTCCGATTCCAACTGCCCACAGACCTTCACGTGCGAGAAGCTCAACAACGGCAGCTCCTCGTGTGTGGCCTTCAACGGGTACTGCAGCCAGGAAGGGGCCAACATCCCCATGGGCGAGTTCTGCTACGGACACGAGACCTGCAAGAGCGGGCTCCTCTGCCTGGCGCTCCCCGATACCGCGTACTGCTCCAAGGAATGCACCTCCAATGCCCAGTGCGGAAGCCTCAAGTGCGTCGCCGGGCTCTGCATGAAGGGCGGCAACACGCCGCTGGGCGGCTCCTGCCAGATGCACCCCGACTGCGAAAGCGGGCTGTGCCTGGGCGTCTCCGAAACCGAGGGGGTCTGCACCGCCCAGTGCAAGGACGTCTCCAACTGCCCGGCCGGATTCCTGTGCGCCAGCGGATACTGCCTGAAGGCCGGAGACGGCAAGTACGGGACGCCGTGCACCAAGGACATGGACTGCCAGACCGGCCAGTGCCTGACCATCGGCGGACTCGACAAGATCTGCTCCAAGAGCTGCACCAAGAACACCGACTGCCCGGGGTCCAACCCGTGCACCTATTCCACCTGCATCCCGCCCGGCTCGGGGATGTTCGGGGCCACGTGCGCCAAGCACACCGACTGCGCCAGCGGCCTCTGCGCCGGCATGAGCATGAAGCTGTGCAGCCAGTTCTGCAAGTCGGACTCCGACTGCCCGGCCGGTGCCGGCTGCGTGAGCGGCGGCTACTGCGTCAAGAAGAAACCCCCGACGGGGTCGTGCATGTCCAAGGCCGACTGCAACGCTGGCGAGTTCTGCAAGCAGCAGAGCCCGGACGTCATGGGAATGTGCACGGTCGACTGCAACCCCTACGGCGATGCCGGCTGCGCGGACGGTAGCGTGTGCCAGTGGGTCTACCAGGCCTTCGAAGACGTGGTCCACGGCGAGTGCGTCGTATCGAACAACGGCAGCGGGGAGGGGGATCTCTGCCTGGCACCGGCCCCGGCCTGCATCCAGAACCTGGTGTGCATCAACGTCGGCGGAACCGGTGCCCGCTGCTACCGGGATTGCAACGTGTCCACCGGCTTCGGATGCGGTGGCGACTACTCCTGCCTCTCTCTCGGCCTGTCGGCCGACCCGCACCACGGCGTCTGCGTGTGCGGAGGGCCATCCTGCATGGAGGCCCCCGATGAGGACATCGTATCCCCCGAGGACGATGCCACGTCGCAACCCGAGCCGCCCGTCCCAGGCAAGGACGTGAAGAGCGGCAAGGATACCTCGGGCAGCAACAATCCCCCGGTCAGCCAGGACCCGGGCGACGGTGGCGGAGGCTGCTCCCTGTCCGGACGCAGCATCCCCGGCACCTCGGCGTTTGCCGCGACCCTGCTGCTGGCAGGGCTCTTCTGCGTGCTGGCCGTTGCCCACCGACGCCGAGTCTAGACAGGTTCCTGTCATCCTTACGGACTGCCAGGAGAGAACCGTGGGATCGGAGCGAAGCTTCCAGGCTTCATTGCCCTCGTCCGCCCGTGGGTGCGGTGCGCCTGCGGCGTGTTGGAGCCAGGCACTGCCTGGCTTGACAAAGGAGCGGCTCTCGGCGATGCTTCGGCGGTACGTCCGGCTGCGATGGTAGAGTTCAGCAGAGGGTTCCTGAGATCATGCACAATCGGCTGGCGTTCTGGATACGGTTGTTCCTGTTTCCCCTGTTCGGGCGGGTGGGGATTGCGCCGCACTGGGCGGACCGGATCCGGGAGAGCCACGACCAGGGTCCCGTCGTGCATGTGCTGTCGGTCGAAGGGCTGCTCGACCTGGCGCTGTTCAACTACCTGTTCCTGAAGCACCGCCTTCCCCTGGCGAAGGTGACGAATTCCCGGCTCACGATGCTGCTGCAGCCGGTGCTCCTGCTGCTCTTCCTCCCGTTCTTCCTGCTGTTCCGGCTGGCGAGCCGGCGGGACCCCATGGCTGCGATGCAGAAGGCGCTGGCGGCCGGGGAGCCGTGCCTGCTCTTCCTCAAACGGGCACGGTTCGTGATGATGCCCGGCGGGAACATCGGTCTTCCGTGGCTGACCGAGCTCGTGCGGCTCCAGCCGACCCTGGCAAGGCCCGTGATCCTGGTGCCGCACGTGTTGTTCTGGACCAAGGGACCGGAGAAGTACAAGCGGAACCTGCTCGACCTCTTCCTGGGGGATCCCAATGCCCCCGGATTGCGCAAGCTGCTGACGTTCATCGCGTTCCCGGGGCGGGCTCACGTGTCGTGTGGCGACCCGGTCAACCTGGCCGGGGCACTGGCCGAATCGACCCAGGCCGGCGAAGACGCAGCCGCACGCAAGGTGAGCTGGCTCCTGTTCCGCGCCATCGACCGCGTCGAGAAGGTGACGCGAGGGCCCATGCTCAAGGATGCAACGCAGGTCCGCAGTGAGATGATGGCCAATCCCGACTTCGCTTCCGGAGTGGCCGATGCCGGCAAGGCCATGGAGCTTCCACAGAAGGTGGCGATGAAGCGGGCGGCCCGCAACATCACCGAGATCGCTGCCGACTTCCGGGAGAGCGCCATCGAGATGTTCTCGTTCATCCTGACCCCGATCTTCAAGCGGGTCTTTTCCGGATTCGTCGTGGACCAGGATGCCATGCAGACCATTCGGGAAGCCTCGAGCGACTCCGCCGTCGTGCTGGTTCCGTGCCACCGGAGCCACATCGACTACCTGATCATCTCCTACCTGATGTACCTGCTCGGCCTCAATCCCCCCCACATCGCTGCCGGAGCAAACCTCACCTTCTTCCCCATGGGGCCCATCTTCCGGAGGTGCGGGGCTTTCTTCATCCGCCGCAAGATCGGCAACGACAAGATCTATTCGTTCGTGCTGGCCCAGTACGTGCGCAAGCTCCTCAAGGATGGCCACTCGCTGGAGTTCTTCATCGAAGGGGGGCGCAGCCGGACCGGGAAGACCCTGCCTCCCAAGTTCGGCCTGCTCAACTACGTGGCGGAGGCCGTCACCGGCGAAGCGGTCCGGGACGTGGTCATCATCCCCATCGCGCTCAGCTACGAGCGGATCATGGAGGTCGAAGGATACGCTGCCGAGCTGGCCGGCCGTGAGAAGCAGAAAGAGGATGCCATGGTCCTCGTCCGCAGCGCGGAGGTGCTCGACAGCCGGTACGGCCGCCTCTACATCACCGCGGGCAAGCCGATCCGCATGGCCGAGTTCCTGCGGGAGTCATCCGGGAAGTCACCCCGGGAGCTGACCGACGAAGAGAAGCGCTACCTGGTCAAGAAGCTCGGGTACCTGATCCTCAGTCGGATCAACCGGGCCACGGTGGTCAATCCGACCGGGCTGGTGGCAATGGTGCTGCTGTCCCACCTGCGCCGGGGGATCTCGTCCGACCGTTTCCTGGAGCATGCCGGGTTCCTGCTCGACTTTGCGATTCAGCGGGGATACCCCATCGCGGTGAACATGGACCGCTCACTCAAGGCATCCCTCCACGAGATTTCCCGCAGCCGGGAAAAGGCCAGGGAAGGGGATGAGCGCCTGCCGTTCAAGACCATGGGCAGGGCCATCGAACCTGCGCTCCTGGAAGCCATCGAGACCTTCAAGGCCCAACGCCATGTGCGCCTGGAACAGTTCGCGGATGGCCCGGTCTACTCGGTCCGCCCGCGTTCCCGAATGTTCCTCAACTACTACCGGAACAACATCATCCACGTGTACCAGCGGGAGGCGCTGGTTGCCATGAGCCTCTACGCCCGGACGAGCCAGCGCCAGATCCTGGTCTCGGAGGTGGAGGAGGACGTCCGCTTCTTCTCGCAGCTCTTCAAGAAGGAGTTCATCTTCCGCCAGGGGGACTTCGAACGCGGAATCGCCGCAGGTCTCGAGGCCCTGGCCCTGCAAGGGACCGTCACCGTCTCCGCCGATGGCGAGGTGGTCCCGGTTCCGGCCGCGGTGGACCGGCTCGCCCTCTTCCGCAACATGCTCCTCCCCATCGCGGAGAGCTACTGGATCTGCGCCCGCTACGTGTCCATGGTCCGGTTCCAGGGGGCCATGAAGAGCAAGGACCTGGTCAAGGCGATTCTCGAACGGGCACACCGGGACTACCAGGAAGGGGACATCACCTGCCAGGAAGCGCTGTCGTCGGTCAGCATTCTCAATGCCCTCGAACGCTACCTGGACATGGAGCTGCTGGTGACGGCAGAGGCTGGAACGGATGCCGGCAAGGTCCGCCTCGCCAAGGGAAGCTCGTACGACGAGATCGAGCAGCTCGCGGAGCGGCTCCAGTTCTTCGTGATCGTGGCCTGAACCGCCCGGAAACGGGGGAGGACCCAGATGATCATCGTCCTGATGGATTCGGAGCGGCAGCGGACGAGAAGGGCAGCGGAGATCCTCTCGGAGGCCGGGTTCACGCACGTGGACTTGGACCGGGAGCTGCCGGCACCATCGGTCCTCAAGGCCGCGGCAGCGCAGTCCTTCGGCGTCGACTACCGAGTGCGGCTGCTCCACGACCGGTTCGACCGGCTGCGCAACGAGCTGGTCACCGGCCCCGAGAACGTGGACGAGATCCTCGCGCTGTCCAGGCGCAAAGGGACCGGCGTGCTCGACCCGGACTGCGTGCTCGGCAAGGAGGACGTGGAACGGCTCGAAGCCGCAGCCATCCCGGTCCTTCAGAAGCTGCCCCGGGGAAACAGCGACGAGCAGAAGCTCAAGGCCGCTGTGCTCGCACTGGCCGGCCGCCTGCCGCGCATGTCGTGGGACGACTACTTCATGGGCATCGCAGGCATGGTCGCCGGCCGGGGAGATTGCGTCAAGCGGCGGGTTGCGGCCATCATCGTCCGGGAACGGCGCATCGTCGCAACGGGCTACAACGGAACCCCCCGGGGCACGGTCAATTGCGGCCAGGGCGGCTGCCCCCGCTGTGCCTCGTTCGTCAAGAGCGGGACCGCGCTGGGGGAATGCCTCTGCTCCCACGGCGAAGAAAATGCCATCACCCAGGCGGCCCTGCACGGCATCAGCGTCAAGGGCGCCACGCTGTATTCGACCTGCTCGCCGTGCCTGCTGTGTACGAAGATGATCATCAACAGCGGGATTGCCCACGTGGTGTACAACGCATCGTACCCACTCGGGGGGCGCCCGCTGGAGCTGCTGAGAGAAGCCGGCGTCGAGGTGCGCCGCCACCCGGAGTAGAGGGGTTTCATGCCAGCGAATCTGTCCGCGGACTACAAGGCAGCGGAGGAGAGGCTCCGCCAGGCAAAGACCGTACAGGAGAAGCTCGACTGCCTCCAGGAGATGCTGCGGGTCATCCCCAAGCACAAGGGGACCGACCACATGCAGGCCGACCTCAAGAAACGCATCTCCCAGCTCAAGAAAGAGGGGGAGAAGAAGGGGGTCAAGGCCGCAAGCTCCTCGCTCTTCGTCAAGCCCGAGGGCATCGGCCAGATCTTCCTCGTCGGCCCGCCCAACAGCGGCAAGTCGAGCCTGCTCGATGCGTTGACCAATGCCAGGCCCGAGGTGGCGCCGTACCCGTTCACTACCCAGATGTACCAGCCCGGGATGGTCTGGCACGAAAACGTCTGGATCCAGCTCGTGGACATGCCTCCCGTCTCATCCAAGGCCCCCCTGGCCTGGATCCCCTCCGTGGTCCGGTACGGCAATGCCGCGCTGCTGACCGTGAGCCTGGCCAGCGACGACCTCCTCACCGAGGTCGAAGAGGTGTTCGAGGGGCTCAAGGCCGGCAAGGTCGTGCTTGCCCGCAAGAACGAAGAGGCCGGGATGTTCGACACGGGCATCGCAGCGCTGCGCACCATGCTGGTCTGTACCCACTGCCTCGACCCCGATGCCGATGCCCGGCTCGAGCTGCTGCACGAGATGCTCCCGGATGCCTACGACGTGGTCAAGGTCGACACCACCTCACCCGACACCCTCCCCCCCCTGCGCAAGGCGATGTACGAGCTGCTCGGCGTGACCCGGGTCTACAGCAAGCAGCCGGGCAAGCCTGCGGACATGGCCGACCCGTTCGTGGTCCCGAAGGGGACCCTCGTAGAAGAGCTGGCGACACGAATCCACAAGGACATCGGGGCCCGCCTCTCCTACGCCCGCATCTGGAGCAGCGACGACCGCAAGTTCGACGGCCAGCGCGTCGCCCGCAACTACGTCCTCGAAGAAGGGGACGTGGTGGAGATGCACACGTAGCACATCCAGTAGTCACGATCCGGCCGCCGAAGCCCTTCGTCACCGGGGTCTATTGGCTCCCCATTCGTCCCGGAAGGCAAAATGGACAAGGCTTGCCGAACCCGCTTGTTGCTGGTAAGACTCTCGTGTCGGGTCGCCCAGGGGGGGGTTCCATGCGCATGGTCTGCCTGCTTTCTCTGTGCCTGCTCGTGACTGGCTGCACCGGTTCGTCGTCGTCCGGGGATGCTGTCGTGGATGCGATGGTCGATACAGGCGCTCCGGTCGAAGATGCTTCGGCAGGCACGGGGGACGGTGCGAACTCGGGGGACAGGGGGCTGACCGAGGCCGCGGAGGAGTACCGCCAGGAGCCGACCTGGTGGTCCCCTGAGGCAACCCAGGTGGTTGCCGACCTCCGGTTCATCCAGGTGGACGGAACGCCTTTCTTCGCCCTGGGCCTGCATGTCAGTGCGGGGCTGACCTACGACGGTATTGCCGGCCCCGGGGAATGCGACAAGTCCACGGGCAAGGGCTACCTGGACATCAACGTCGAGAAGACTCACGAGGCAGCAGCCGCCGGTGCCAACTTCGCATTCCTGTGGGGCTACGGAAACGACATGACGCCGGAGTTGCTGGACGTTACCCCCCGCTTCAAGGGGCGCTACCACGGGGAGTACGGCCAGGTTCTGCCCGAGGAGGACGACGTGATTCCGATCCTCCTCAACGACCATGGCGAGGTCGACCTGGACGGCTTCGACCCGGACAAGGTCGTCGAGATGGAGGAGGAGTTCGCCGACTTCATGGCCAGGACCGGGAAGTACTCTCCGGACAACATGCCGAACCTGCCCCCGGTGGAGCAGGTCGGCCACATGGCCTGGCATCCGACTTTCCGCATGATCGGGACGGGGGACGGGGACGGGGAGATGCTGACTTCGGAGCAGGCCACGGCGCTGGCTCAGACCATGAACATGATGATCGGCGACACTTACACCTACGTGGAGAACCGCTTCGACTGGAACGACCCGGCCGGTGCCATCATGGCAGCGGGGACCGGCCAGAAGGGGGACATCGGCGAGGGCTACGACGACTGGCTGGCTGCGGACGACCCGGACCACCGCAGCATGTTCGACTCGGGCTTCGAGCTGGCCCACTCGTTGCGCTCAAAGAGCAAGCCGGATGCGGTGGTCTGGATGTGGCTCCAGGGGTACTCGTTCGGCCGCTCCATCCAGCATTCGGAATGCCGGGGGAAGTCGGATGACTCCTGGGCCACCGGCGGCTTCCCGCCGCTGACCTACCTCGTCAAGGAGGCGACAGGCATGATCGCTGCCGGTGCGACCGGCTTCATCTTCTTCGGCTACCCGGAAACCCTCCCCGAGGAGGCCGAGATCATCCACACGTTCCTGAGCGCGCTTGGCCACGAGGAGGTCTACGGCCCCATCCTGCTCAGCCCCCGGCTCGATCTGGGGATCGACACGCTGTTCATGGGCGAGGAGGGATACGATGGCAAAGGTCGCGTCCACGCCGTGGTCAAGTGGCACGAAGCCTCCAGGACCGCAGCGATCGTCGCGTCCAACCCCGGGGCCAGGGCCACGTCGGTGACCTTCCCCTTCCCATGGTCTTTGGAGAGTGCAGAGCTCCTCGACTGGGAGGCGGCCTCCTTCGCCCCCGACGATGCGCTGCAGATCGTAGACCGTTCGCTCAGCTTCTCCATGCCGCCCGACTCGGGCATGATCGTGCGAGTAGTACCGCGGATGCATCCTTAGGGCTTCCTTCGCTGAGGTCAACCATGCTGCGCTGCATAACCCTGTTGCTTTGCCTGCTGCCTCTGCTGGTTTGCTGCTCGACGTCCGGAGGCTCGCACGGGCACGACGTGACAACAGGCGACGCTTCCGAATTGTCGACTGCGGCGGACACGCCAGGGCCGGACGGCGACACTCCCGTTTCGGACGTGCCTCTCGATCCACCGCCATTGCCGGGCTCGTGCGCCCCGAACGACGCCCCGTTTCCGCAGCGGCCCGCTGTCGAAACCCCGGCCACGCTGCCCTTCCTGCGTGTCGACGGACGGGAGATCGTCGACGAAGCCGGCAACCCGGTTGCCCTGCGCGGGATCAACTTCGGAAGCTGGCTGATGCTCGAAAGCTGGATCTCGGGTTTCGGCAAGCTGAGTGACGAGGAGCTGCTCGACCTGCTCCGGATGCAGGCGGCCGATCTCGGCGTGGGCGACCTGCTGGCCAAGGCCGAGGCGGCCAGCGCGGCCGACTGGGTGCTCGAGCGCAAATCCCACTGGGTGGTGGTGATGGATTGGAAGGAGTACATGACGGCCAACGCACCGGCCGGCAAGGCCTCCGCCGTTGTCGAGCTGTGGGAGTGGTTCGCCGCCCAACCGTGGCTCGCGGAGGAGGAGGCCGTGTGGGAGTGGCTTGCAGGCCGATTCGGCTTCTCCGCGGCCGAGGAGCTGCGCCTCCTGTACCAGCGGCACTACATCACGGAGCTCGATGTCGAGCGGGTCGCGGCCCTCGGCCTGAATCTCATCCGCGTTCCCATCTGGTACCGCTCGCTCGAGACCGACTTCGCCCAGGACAACGACTTCCGTCCCGACGGCTGGCTGATGCTGCACGACCTGGCCCTGTGGGCCCGCAAGCACGGCGTGTACCTCATGCTCGACCTTCACGGCGCTCCCGGCGGGCAGAGCACCTCCTGGCACCAGGGGCTCAAGGACGGCGGCCACCTGTGGGAGCGCCCCGAATGCCTGAACAAGACGACCCGCCTGTGGCAGGCACTGGCCAGCTACTTCGCAAATGACCCGCATGTGGCCGTCTACGACCTGTTGAACGAGCCGATGAGCTTTCCGGCACCGGAATCCTACGTGGAGGTCCACGATGCGATCTACCAGGCCATCCGAGAAGTGGACGGAGACCACATCGTGATGATCGAGGACGCCTACCGGCCGCTGTCGCAGCTCACGAGCCCGGACGAAATGGGCTGGACCAACGCCATGTTCTCGATCCACCTGTACCCCGGTGGGACATCGGCTCAGGACTACCTGGACCGCATCGAGGACAACCTGACCGGGATGGAGGAGGTCTACCTCGAACGCTTCGACTGCCCGCTCTTTCTGGGGGAATTCTCCGCTGCAGACGGCACCGACTCCGACCTCTGGGCCCCCTCCGCGATGGGGCCGGTGCTAGCCCGGCTGAACGAGCGGGGAGTGCACTGGGCTCCCTGGACGTGGAAGTACTTCGACTCCCCCACCTGGGGCCTCTACCATCCCCTGGACGGTGCCGGCGAGAGAATTGACCTCGCGCAGGGGAGCTTCGAGGAGCTGCAGGCAGCATTCCTGGCTCAGGACAGCGCAGGGTTCGTCGCGGACCCGGAGTATGCCACGGCACTCGAGGACAGTGCAGGTGCGCCGGTCAGTCCCCTCGACCTGGGGTCCCTGTAGCGCTCATGCCGTCTTTTCTGTCGAGTCGCCGAGCCCGGTCAGCGCCGGTCGCCAAGGACCTTGGCCAGCAACTCCTCCGCCTCCGAGCGGGAGAGGGATTCCCGGAAATGGAAGACGCCCGGGAGCAGTTGGGCCTCCTGCCTGACATAGCTGCGGGCATGGCACAGCGCAGAGAGCAGCTCTTCCCGGGACACGCCGACGGCCTCAGGATGCCAGTCGAGCCCCACCCGCTCCAGGAAGGCGGTGACGGGTGAGACATCCTGCCCCTGGAGCACCCCGACCAGGACCACGCAGAGGCTTACCAACTGGCCGTGGAGGTAGCTTCGTCCGGTCATCGACTCGAGACAGTAGGCCAGGTAGTGCTCGCTCCCCTCTTCGGGCCGGGAGCTTCCTACCATGTCGCAGAGACGGACCTCCCCGACATAGAGCTCTGCCAGCAGGCGCAGCCCCTCCCGGGTGACATCACGCAGGTCGTCCGCTCCGGCCAGCAGTCGCTCCAGCAGCGCATCCGAAGAGGCCGCAACCTCCGGCCAGAAGGCCTCGTGAAACCTGTCCGCTGCCACCCGCCAGTCCCAAATGGCCGTGAAAATCGACAGGATGTCCCCGACGCCGGCCCGGTTGAGCAGCGGGGGGGCCGCTCTCAATAGGGAGTAGTCCACCAGCAGGTAGTCGGGAACGACCTCGCCCACATACCGGACTCTTGCCCCTTCCCGAACGCCGATGGCCCTGGTGAACGCGGCATCGACGGAGAGAATCGTGGGCACCAGGACCAGGGGAAGGTCCAGCAACCACGCCGCGTACTTCGCGTGGTCGAGCGCCGAGCCGCCGCCGACGCCGAAGATCGCCGAGGCCCCCTCAAAGCGGGTGCAGACCTCCCGCACATGAGAGTGCTCCATGGTCCGCACCAGGTGGACCCGGTCCCCGGCGGAAGCAAGCTGCGTCTTCACCAGCTCCCAAGGCTCGGGTTGGGTCAGGACCGCAGGCATCTCCAGGAGATCGGCCGGCAACCCACGCAACAGGTCCTCCCCGAAGGTCGGCAGGGCCACTCTGGGATTCGGGTTGGGGACAGTCATCTTCCGGTTCCTCCGTACCAACTCACTGCGGCGAACATACCCGGTCTCAAACCCGGCAGTCAATCGGTGCGTGGCGAGCGGAGCTGGCGCAGGCTGTATGCACCCTGATCCACCATCTCGGGCAGGTTGATCGCAGCTCTGGCAACGTTGACGGTGGATTTGGGGTGCAGTGCCCACTTGCAGCGCGTCGCGTGTGCGTGTACATCTCCTGTGTGGAGGTGGCGGGGATGACGGTACTTCGGTTCTTTTCGGGCTCTCGGGTCGTCGTGCTCCTGCTCCTGGTCGCCTGCAACGGCGGGGGCGGCAGCCCGGGAAATCCCACTACGGATCAGGTCGCTCCGGATGCCGCGGCGATTGTCGCCGGGGCGGACTCCCTGGCCGACCGGACTCAGCCCGATGCACAGGTGGACCTGCCGTCGGAAAACACCTCGGACGCAGGCACCGATTCCATCGGCCCCGTCGACTGGACCGAGCCGTTCCCGGACGCAAAGGTCCTGGCCGGCGCTGCGAAAACCGACATCACCCCGGCTTTCGAGCCCTACACCGACCTGGACGGCAACGGCCACTGGGACGAGGGGGAACCGTTCCAGGATCTCGATGAGGACGGCGAGCTGGACACGCTCGAGCTCGGGGGTTTCGAATGGCGGCATCCGACCGGCGTGCACGACCCGCTCTGGTGCCGGACCGTGGCACTGCGCGTGCACGGCGAGTGGCTCGTGCTGACCGCTGTCGACTCGCTCGGCCTCGGCATCGCCCGTATCGAAGGGATCAAGGACAAGGTGCTGGCGCGTCTGGGCAGCCCGCCGTCGCTGCCCCGGGAACGGCTGGTGATCGCCTCAACGCACAGCCACGCGGTCCCGGACTCCATCGGCATCTTCGGAGAGAAAGGGGTGGACAAAGCCTACCTGGAAGAGATCGAATTGCAGGCCGCCGAATCGATCGTGCAGGCCCTCCTTGCGGTCGAGCCGGCCGAGCTGGTGGTGGCGCACACGGATGTGCCCGAGCTGGTCCGGGACATCGACGAGCCGGACATCACCGACCCGTATGTCGGCATCATTCAGGCCAGGAGGCCCGAGGGCGAGGCCATCGCAACGCTCGTCTCCATCGCCAACCACCCGGAAGCCACGTGGAAGGACAACACCGAAGTATCCGCTGACTTTCCCTTCTACCTGCTGGCTGAGGTCGAGGCTGAGGTGGGCGGGACTGCGCTCTACTTCAGTGCGGACCTCGGCCTGATGCAATCCCCGGTGGAGCTGGGAGAAGCAGGCTTCGTGCGGGCCGAGAACATCGGAAGGGGATACGCCGAGGCTATCCTCCTGGCGCTCCAGCCGGCCGAGCCGCTCCCTGTGGACGGGCTCCTGCCGGCCTTCGGGCACGCCTGGATTCCTGCGGCACTCGAGAACCCCGAGCTCTATATCGGCCTGGCCGACGGCGTGGTGGACGGCTACCAGGGATACATCTATCTGACCGGCGAGCCTCCCTGCGACTTCTTCGGCTGCCTCGACCTTCCCGCTACGGTCTGGCGGCTCGGAGAGGTCCTGACCCTGGTGGCGCTGCCCGGCGAGTTCACGCCCGAGCTCATCATCGGCGGCATCATCTCCCCGCCCGACTACCGGGGGATGTACCCCGACGCCCCCCCGGAACCGGTGCTGGTGGACCACCTCGCCACCCCGGATCGCTTCGTGATCGGGCTGGCCGGCATGGAGTGCGGCTACGTCTACCCGAAGATGACCCATGACCCCAAGGCGCACTTCAGTCAGAGCCACGCCCCCGGCCCCAACATGGCCATGGCCCTCATGACCGGCATCGCCGCGCTGCTCGATGAGGTCAACCCGTAGCACCGGCACCCAGGGGACAGTGCGTGAGGGACGGGGAGGCGGCCAGTGACAGGGAGGCGACCCGTCGAGCTTCCCCCCCCCCTACTCCACGTCGAGCTCCTCGAACACTTCGTTGGTGTCGGAGTTGACCACCGTGACGTGGATGGAGCTGGGACCGAAGTCGAGCCGCACATAGTGATGCATGGACGCGGCAACGACGAGATAGTCGGCATCCCCGCCGGTGGCTTCGTCGGGTCCGTAGAGGGGGGCACCGCCGCCGCCGGTCACGATGTAGGGGATTCCGTTGACCTCGAACCGCTCGTACAGGTGGTTGTGCCCCGACACCACGAGGTCCACGCCGTGCTTCTCGATGAGCGGCTGCACGTGGGTGCGCCCGAGGGACCAGGGAAGGTGGTTCGAGAAGGTGTAGAACGGCTCGTGCATGCTCACGAAGAGCCACTGCTTGTCCGCCAGCTTGGCTGCGGCATCCTCGAACCACGCCTTGGCCTCGGCGCTGGCCCAGTTGGTCGCGTACTGGTCGATGTTGATGATGCCCAGGTCCCCCAGGTCGATCCACCAGTTGCGCTCGTGGAGATGGTTGTTGCCCGACTCGAACAGTGCCTCGAAGTACCCCTCGCCAAAGGCCTCGTGGTTGCCGAAGGTGGGGAAGTAGAACGAGTCCCACAGCATGGGGCCTTCGATCTCGAAGAACTTGTCCCAGTTGGTCAGGATGCTGCCCCCCTCGGTGAGGTCCCCGGTCTGGAGGACCAGCGGGGCCTGCTCGGCCAGGATCAGGTCGGCCACGGCCTGGTGCGCGGCATGGTCGGTCCGGGTATCCCCGAACAGGATCATCCGGGACAGCGGGACGGACTGGGGCATCTCGACGTGGCGCACGAAGTCACCGTTGACCACTTCGATGTCGAAGTTGTCCTGTTCCGGCGGGACCGGGAGAACGACTTCGTGAAACCAGCCCGCAAACGTGGGCATTTCGATGCCCATGAAGTCGAACTTCATCTTGACCGGAGTGGTGAGCAGCTCGGTCCCGCCACCGGTCCAGGAAAGCTTCAGGAGCAACGGCACTTCTTCCTTTGTCTCGGCCAGGAAGGTCACGCCGCCCGGGACGGGCCACTGCAGCCACGGAGTCTTTATGAAACTGGCGAGAGGAGGAGGAGCGGCCGTCTCGGCACCGGCAGCATCGGGCACGGCGGTTGCACTGCCGTCGTGCTCACCGGCCGCGTCACCCCGCCCACCCCCGTCGCCGGCAATGCCGGTGTCCCCGGGGGCCAGCTCGCCGGCCACACCATCCTCGGAACCGGCGGACAGGTCGGTGGACGGAGCCTTTGCGTCCTCCGACTGGGAGCATGCGGCCGGAAGAAATGCCACGAGACAGGCCCCGACGGCAGATGCCAGGACGAAACGGGGCGGCAGCGCGGTCCGAGCGGAGTGACCACGGTCGGCAGCGGACACGTGGAGAATGCGGTTCATCGGGAAGTCCCTCTTCAGTTGTAGAACTGCGGGAAGCGGCCGAACGTGACGGCCCCGAACAGGTTCACGAGGAAGCTCAACACCACGAGCGAGTGGAAGAGCCACCCCCGCTTCCGCTCGTCCAGTGCCAACAGTAGGAACAGCAACGGCATGTAGTCCAGTGCGAACCGGTATCCGAACTGGAGCCAGCCCGTGTTCTGGTACAGGAGCCCCGGGGCCGCGGTGCAGGCCACCGAGACCCAGGCGATGGTGTGCAGCGACCAGTGGAAGCGGTCCCGGCTGACGGTATCCACGTGCTCCTTTCTCGGCCAGAGCAGGTAGAAAAACACCGGCGTGGTAGCCAGCAGCGAAAGGCCGTGCCCCGTGATCTTCACGTAGGGGTAATGCGGGAGGAACTGGGGCACGTTGCTCAGCGCTGCGGCCAGATTCCTCGGCAGGAACCAGAACGAGAACATCCCGTGGTCCACGATGGAAGGACGGGTGCCGTCCGCCAGGAACTTGTGGCCGAACTCGAACGGATTGTCGAACCGGGCCAGGTTGTAGAACATGAGCGCCACACCGACCGCAATGCACGGCAATGCGAACAAGGCGGCCTGTTTCACCCTCAGGAAGATGCCCGTCCGGTTCCAGGGTTGCTTCTGGAGGAGCCACTGGAGCCCGAAGTACGAGGCGGCAAACGCCAGCGGGGTCCGGGTGGCAAAGCCGAGCGCCAGGCACAGCCCGGCCAGGAACGGGGAGCGAAGATCGGTCGCGAAGATCAGGTAGAGCAGGTGCATGGTCAGCCCCACGACCAGGGCCGTGAACCAGACCTCACCGCGGATGGACGAGAAGAAGTTGACCGTGCCGAACGTGAACAGGAACACGAGGACCAGCAGCTCCCGGTTGCTGCGCGTGATATAGCCCCGTTCCCGCAACGACCGGAACAGCAGGAAGAGCAGCACGGAGTTGAGCGCAGCCAGGACCAGCGTGAACAGGACGTCGTTGAAGTGGTAGTGGAACAGGGCGACAAAGGGAAGCATGGCCACGGCGGGGAACGGGGGGAACGAGACGAAGTGCCGCCGGTTCAGGCAGGTGGTGCGGGTCATGCCGGTCCCGCAGTTGCGGGCCGTTCCCGTGTTTCCCGCTTCGGCAAGACAGGCACCGTTCTCCGCGTCGAAGCGGTCACGGGCATCCCAGGAGGTCACGGCAAGGGGTTCCTCGCCGGCCATGGGGCGGGGGTGGCAGACCCGCTTGATGTCCCGGTTGCGGTCGAACTCCACCCAGTCGCCGGAGAGCGTGACGAACCGGTCCTTCCACTCGAAGCCCGATTCCCCCTTCTTCTTGGCCGCCCAGGGCCAGACCCCCTTGAACTGCTCGCCGGTCTGCAGGACCGCTTCGTAGTAGGAAACCCAGTCGTTCCAGCCGCCGGATGCAATCTGGCGGTCGATGGCCTCCTGGAGCCCGGGGGGATCGTCGGGAAGGACCGGCTTCCCCTTGCTCCGCTTGGGCGTCACCGTGTCGAGCCGACCCTGCATGAACGACTCGGCCAGATCCACGAAGTGGAAGTGCGGGGAGGGCTGCCAGACCCGGTCAAAGGCCGCCAGGCCCAATCCACCCAGTGCCACCAGGAACACCAGGGTTCCAACCAACCAGCCGGTGACTCTCGAACGCACCATGGGGATTCTCTACCTGTGAGGATCGAACAGGTGGAACGTGATCGTCGCGGTCGGCGCTATGGTCCAGGTGCTCACGGAGCCCTCCGGGTAGGCCTTCTGCTCCGGGTCCCACTTGCACATGAACTTGTCGTAGGACGACCGGATCAGCTTCAGGTCCACGCCGAACGATACCGTCCTGACGACCTTGTAGTCCGCTCCGATGCCGAACTCCCAGTCGGTGCCGTCCCAGCCCGCCCCATCGTCCGGATTCCAGTGGTACCCGGCCATGTTGAAGAACCCATACCCGAAGTAGAGGTTCACATCATACTTGCGCTTGAACATGGTCTCGGTCCAGGGATCGCCGAGGGCCCGATCGGGCAGCTTGCGGGTGGCCAGGCGGCCGAACAGCGCGGTGAACTGGAGCGGGTAAAGCCGCAGCAGGGCGGCCGCATGCCCGACTCCCTCCCACGTGTCCCCGACGGACTTCTTGTTGCCATGGGCCAGCACGCCCCCCTCGAGGCTGGCATAGCCCATCACGTTGTAGCCGAGCTTCAACCCGGCAGCAAAGCCGGAGCCGGTGTCACTGCGAACCGCATCGCCGTCCATGACGGCCCCGCTTGGCCACCACTTGCACTCACTGTCCGCTGGAGACAGGGCGATGTCCTTGTCTCCATACACCAGCGCACCGCCCAGGTCGAATCCGAAATACAGCCCTCCCCGGGCCATGGCCGGAGAGGCGACCGACAGCACGGCCAAGGCAATCAGTGCGCTAGTACTGGAGTGACGGATCATCGTAGCTTCCTCCTTCTTCGTCCTGGGGAGCGGCCGCGTCGACCTTCCCCTTGTGGTACACCTTCATCAGCCAGGTCTTGAGCACGGAATCCAACTGCCGGGCAATGGTGGGCCGGCTCTCGGCCAGGTTGTTGCGTTCTCCCGGGTCATCGAGCCAGTCATACAGGCTGTAGAGATCCTCCCGGCGGTCCCAGATGTAGTTGTATCGCCCGTTGCGGACGGCCACGCCCAGGAGCGGCTCGGTCCCCTGGTCGATCTTCTCCTTGAGGTAGAACTGGTGAAAGACGTGCCGGTCCGGCCACTCGCCCTGGCCGAGCAGCAGGGGAACGAGACTGGTCCCCTCGAACTGGGCCTCCACGGGCAGTGCAACGAGGTTGGCCAGCGTCGGGAACAGGTCGAGAAGGCTGACCGGCGTTTCCCTGATCCGAAGCGGCTTGATGTACCGGGAGCAGACCATCATCGGCACGTGCACCGTGGACGTATGCAGGTCATACCCGTGCGTGTGCTTGGCATGGGCCTTGTCAAAGGTCGACCCGTGGTCCGAGGTGAACACCAGGATGTACCCGTCCCGCTTGTTCGCTGCCCGGATGGCCTCGAGCAGCGGCTTCAGGTTGTGGTCCACGGACTCGACTTCGGCATCGTACATGTCCGAGCGGCTGGAGCCGAACACGGTCGAGTCCTCGGGCTGGGCAAACGGAGGATGGTTGTCGTAGTAGTGGACCCACAGGAAGAGCGGCTTGGTCCTCTTCTTGCGCACCTGGGCCAGGGCCGCGTCGGTCACCTGCCTTGCGTTGTGGACCTTTGGTCCCTCTCGGGATCGGGTGCGGGCACCGGAGGAATCCACCTTGTCGAACCCTTGCAGCAACCCCTTCCAGCGGGAGGTGAAGTAGGCGTTCGGGACAACGGCGACGGTCTCGTAGCCGGCCTGCTGGAATGCTTCGGCCAGGGTGTGGTTTTCGGCCAGCAGCGGGTGGGGGACCTTGAGGCTCTCCCCCAGCTTGATCTGCGTGTCGAAGATCCCGGTGAACATCGCGCCCAGGGACAGGCGCGTGCTGGGACCCTGGGAAAACGCCTTGTCGAACCAGACGCACTCCCGGGAGAGGGCATCGAGATTGGGGGTGATGTTCCGACGATACCCCATGAACCCGACGCGCCCTGCGGCCAGCGCATCATCGGTGATGAGAAACACCGGCAGCCGCTTGGCACCAAGAGGCTCGGGCAACGGGTAGTCCCACCGGCCCTTCCTGAGGGTCGCCCGGGTTACGTCCATCCCGTCGCAGTCCTCGTCGATTCCGTTGCCCGGAACATCCAGTGCGGCAGGAGAAATCCCCTTGTCATCCGGGGCGCAGTCGCCGCCGGCAAATGCGTGCATGTACCCGTCCCGGTCCCGGTCGAGCAGCTTGACCGTGACCTTCCAGGCCAACCGGGTTCCCAGCGTCCTCTGGAAGAACTGCCGGGCATGGGAGTCGCGCTGCGGCAGCATCACCGCCCCTGCGCTCGCCAGCACCACGACGCTCAGGAGGACCACCGAGAACACGAACGCCACCCTCGGCCGGTTCATCCAGAAAGAGAGGATCGCACCGCCAATCAGCCCGACCAGCACGGTCGCGGTCAGGGCCGTCGGGGTCTGCCACGGAGACAGTCGGACCGCATCCCGGAACTTCCACAGGAACCAGCCGGCCCCAGTTGCCAGGACGGCCAGAGCGACCAGCAGAGGTACCAGCCGGCGGGCCCAGAGCTGCCGCAACACCGGGATGCGAGAGGCCCCCTGCGCTCCCACCCTCCCCAGCCCCGCCACGAACAACAGCATCGGCAAGGTCAGCACGAATGCCCCCACCGTCGCTGCCACCGACAGAATCGCCTGGAACTTCGCCTGGACCACTTCCTGGGCAATGTAGCGACAGGTGAAGAACGCGGCCAGCGCGGACAGGCCCAGCCAGACGGCAAGCCCCACCCCCGCCAGGAGGAAGCGGAATCCCCCCTCCAAGTCCCGTCGCATCAGGCCCCGCCCGAACCGCCCCAGGTGCTCCAGCAGCACCTCGAAGGGGTTGGTCGGTCCCACCGCCACGTACAGGAACACGCCCGCAAGGAGTGCCGAAGGAATCAGCACCACGACCAGGAAGAACAGGGAGGCCAGCGCATGCACCGGCCGCACCACGTCGCCGACGAGAAGGTCCACACCCCACAACGCCAACGCGGACAGAAGCCCGGCGCACAGCATGGCGGAAAACGGACCGATTCCGGTTCTTCGCGCGTGGTCGGGCAACTTCGCTCCCCCGTCGAGCAACCGGGCCGCATCATAAAGGAGTTCCGGGCGCGCGTGCAACGGAATCCTGCACTCCCCGGCCAGACAGTGTCGCCCGGACCTGCTCTTTTTTTTCCTTGCAACGCCGATCCGACGGTGCTAGGAACCAGCCATAGGCACTGAGCCACTACTCAACCATAGGGGGAAGGGACATGACGAAGGCTGAACTGATCGATGCGGTGAAGGGAGATCTGACCAAAAAGGCAGCGGCGGAGTTCGTGGACGGGATGTTCGAGGCCCTCAAGACCGCCCTCAAGAAGAGCGGCAAGTTCGCGTACCCGGGATTCGGCACCTTCACGGTGAAGACCCGCAAGGCCCGCAAGGGGAAGAACCCCCGGACCGGCAAGCCCATCAACATCCCGGCCAGCAAGACCGTCCAGTTCCGCGCAGCCGCGGCGCTGAAGGGTTCCCTGTAACCGTGGTGAGGGACAGGCGGGCCGTCCCGTCCGGGGCGGCCCGCACCGTCAGCATCGTTCCTGGTTGGCTGCCCCCTGGGTGGCTTGTCCATGTTCCGACTTCACCATAAGGCCCGGCCATGCCACCTGCCCGAAGAAACACCAAGTACATCTTCGTGACCGGCGGAGTCGTCTCGTCCCTGGGCAAGGGATTGACCGCCTCCAGCCTGGCGGCCATCCTCGAATCATGCGGCCTGACGGTCTCCATGATGAAGATGGACCCGTACATCAACGTGGACCCGGGGACCATGAGCCCCTTCCAGCACGGCGAGGTCTTCGTCACCCAGGACGGAGCAGAAACCGACCTGGACCTGGGCCACTACGAGCGGTTCATATCGAACGACATGAGCCGCAAGAGCAACTTCACCACCGGGCAGGTCTACGAGACGGTCATCCAGCGGGAACGGGCCGGAAAGTACCTCGGGGCCACGGTCCAGGTGATCCCTCACATCACCGACGAAATCAAGCGCCGCATCTACGATGCCATGGAGGGGGTCGACGTCGGCCTCGTCGAGGTCGGCGGCACGGTGGGTGACATCGAGTCCCAGCCGTTCCTCGAGGCCATCCGCCAGATCCGCCTCGAGAAAGGGCGCAGTGATACCCTCTTCATCCACCTCACCCTGCTCCCGTACATCCGGACCGCTGGCGAGGTGAAGACCAAGCCCACCCAGCATTCCGTCGCAGCGCTCCGCCAGATCGGAATCCAGCCCGACATCCTCGTGTGCAGGACCGAGCGGCCGCTGGATGACGACTACAAGCGCAAGATATCCCTGTTCTGCAACGTCCCCGTGGATTGCGTCATCGTGGCCCAGGACGTGCCGTCCATCTACGAGTTGCCGCTCCATCTCCACGAACAGGGGATCGAGGAACGCATCTTCGACCTCATGAACATGTGGGCCCGAAAGCCCGACTTGACCCCCTGGATCCGCTTCGTCGAAACGGCCAAGGGAGCCTCCGAGGAAGTCGAAATCGGCATCGTCGGAAAATACGTCGACCTGGTCGAGAGCTACAAGAGCCTCAACGAAGCCCTCGTGCATGCCGGCGTTGCCAACGGCTGCCGCCTGCGCCTGCGCTACATCGATGCCGAAGAGGTCGAGCGGGGCCTGTCCGCCGGCCTCGACGAGGTACACGGCGTCGTGGTCCCGGGCGGCTTCGGCGTCCGGGGAATCGAAGGCAAGATCCGGGCCATCACCCTCGTCCGGGGTCAGCAGGTCCCGTTTCTGGGCATCTGCCTGGGAATGCAGCTCGCCGTCGTGGAGTACGCCCGCAGCATCCTCGGAATGACCGGCGCCAACTCCACCGAGTTCGATTCCGCCACGCCCCACCCCGTCATCGACCTGCTCCCGGAGCAGAAGAACGAGAAGAACCTCGGCGGCACCATGCGGCTGGGTGCCTATCCCTGCCTGCTCAAAGAGGGAAGCAAGGCCAGAGCCGCTTACAGCGGTGCAGCCTCGGTGCTCGAACGCCACCGGCATCGCTTCGAGGTCAACCCGGACTACATCGACCGGCTGGAAGCCGGCGGTCTCCACATCAGCGGCATGAGCCCGGACCGCAAGCTGGTCGAGATGGTGGAGATCCCCGGACATCCCTGGTTCGTTGCCACCCAGGCCCACCCGGAGTTCACCTCCAAGCCGCTGCGCCCCAACCCGCTCTTCGTGGCATTCGTGGGGGCCGCCCTGGCCCGGCGGCGGGCCATTGCGTGCCAGGCCCGCTGAGACCGCCATGGACAAGTACTGCCCGACCTGCTCCAGGCGGTATCCGTCAGACCTTACCGATTGCCCGGAGGACGGCTCCAACCTCGTTGCCTTGCCCGACGACGACCTGACCGGACAGATGATCGACCGCCGCTACCAGGTGGTCGGGAAGATCGGCCGCGGGGGCATGGGCTTGGTCTACAAGGCCGAGCACGTCATGCTCAAGCGCACCGTTGCACTCAAGGTACTGCGGCGGGAAGTGGTGGAGGACGAGCATTCCGTCCGCCGCTTCATGAACGAGGCCAGGGCCATCGCCTCGCTGCGAAATCCGCACACGGTGATGCTCTTCGACTTCGGTGCCACCCAGGACGGAGCGCTCTACTACACGATGGAGTTCCTCACCGGCCGTTCCGTCGGGGACCTGCTGCGCACCGTGGGGGCCATCCATCACCGCCGGGCCGTGGAGATCGTGCTCCAGGTATGTGATTCGCTGGAAGAGGCCCACGAACAGGGGATCCTGCACCGGGACATCAAGCCGGACAACATCTTCCTGACCCGGGAACGGGGCAGGGAGCTGGCCAAGGTGCTCGATTTCGGCATCGCCAAGATCCTCGGCGGGGAACGGGAAGGGGCAACGCTGACGCAGACCGGAATGGTGTGCGGAACCCCGCAGTACCTGAGCCCGGAGCAGGTCTCCGGAGAAACCGTGACGCCGGCCAGCGACCTCTATGCGCTGGGCGTGGTGCTGTACGAGATGCTCTCCGGGAGCCCCCCGTTCATCGCACCGACCCCGATCAAGGTCATGCTCCAGCACGTCCAGGACCGCCCCCCGCCCATGCGGGAGCGAAACCCCGGCGTGGACATTCCCCCGTCGCTCCAGGAGTTCGTCGACAAAGCACTGCAGAAAGACCCGGCTAGGCGCTATGCCACAGCGCAGGAGTTCCGCCAGGCACTCAGGAAGGCCCTCCCGGCCGACGAGGCCGATGGTGATTCCAGGCCCGCGGGCTCCGGCCAGGACGCTGCGGCTCCCTCCGGCACCACGCTCGCACGGACCCTCGATGCAGCCGCAGGCCCCGCGGATGCCTTTGCCGGAACGCTCGAGGCCGCTGCCGCACCCACCGGTACCACGCTCGCACGGACCCTCGATGCAGCCGCAGGTCCTGAGGCTCCAACCCCTACGTTGGATGCCCTGACCGACCGGCCCCCCCTGGAATCCGCCACATCCCTGTCGGCAGCGATCGAGGACTCGGGGAAACGCACGGGCAGACGCCCCTTCTGGCCCTGGGTGCTCGCCGCCGCGCTGGCAGCGGCACTGTTGGTCGTACTGCTCACCTGGGACCGGTGGACTGGACCGCAGCCGCCTTCCTCAGGACAGCCGTCCACATCGGGAATGGAGTCCAAGTCCGGAAAGGAATCCACGTCCGGAAAGGAGGCCGCGCCCGGAAAGGATGCCGCCGTCGTCCCCGCCTTGCAGGTGGAGGGCGGAGGAGCAGTCGTCCCGATGACACCGGAGTTAGGGCCTTCCCAAGACGTCTGGACGAAAGTCGGGGATTCCGATGCCGGCTCTCCCGGCTCTCAGACCAGTGCGGACCCGACGGAGGGGGCGGAATCGGCCGGTCGCCCACGTCGCTTGCCGGAGTTGGAGGCCCGTTCGGGGTCATCGCCCGGTGGCAGCCCGGCAGGTGAACCGGAGGCAGACGTCAGGATTGCCCCCGCAGATGTCGTGGCCGCCAGGGCCCCCGATGCCGTCGCCCCGGCCAGCAACACCGAACCCGAGGGAAGGAAGCCGAACGCTCAGGGGCCGAACGCTCAGGGGCCGAACACTCAGGGGCCGAACACTCAGGGGCCGAACACTCAGGAGCCGGGTACGAAAAAGCCGGGTACGAAGAAGCCGGGTACGAAGAAGCCCGG
>Ga0233425_10003943_pt1 | contig 25826 bp, 20 predicted proteins | sample Watercolumn_Towu_2_FD_181712 | JGI IMG/M metagenome (GOLD analysis project Ga0233425, IMG submission 181712) | Freshwater microbial communities from Lake Towuti, South Sulawesi, Indonesia - Watercolumn_Towuti2014_140_MG | ecosystem: Environmental > Aquatic > Freshwater > Lake | place... | reverse complement strand
AAGGGAGAGTGTACACCGATTGAACCGAATGTTGTTATTTTGCAAAGATATAGAAACCGGTAGATGTTGCGACTTACCCTATTCTTCAGTATCCTTGCTTCCTCTGTCCTTTGTTTCGCACAGGATACGGTCAACCAAACGGATCCCCGGGGGAGGAAACAGGGTTTCTGGACACGGTCCGGTAAAGAAGGGAACCGTATATATGATGGATGGTTCCTTGATGATATTCCTGTCGGTAAGTTCACTTATTATTATCCTAACGGAATGATCCGGACCGTATCATGGATGTCGGACGGAGGAACGGTTGCCCGTACCACCTCCTGGTTCCCGAACGGAAAACTGATGGCCCGTGGTAATTACCTTCATGAGAAACGTGACAGCATTTGGCAATTCTTCAGCGAACTGGACGGTAGCCTGGTTTCGGAAGAAAATTACTGCAACGGAGTTAAGAATGGTGCGGAGAAATTATACTATCCCGGGAAAGGGCTGGCAGAGGTTGTCGGATGGAAGGAAGGGAAAAAGGAGGGTCCGTGGAAGCAGTTCTACGATGACGGGACACTTAAGCTGGATGGGACGTATCATATGGACGAGAAAGAGGGCATCCTGCGAACGTATTATGTTTCTGGACAGTTACTAAGTACAGGTCAGTACGTGAATGGTCACCAGGACGGGCTTTGGATCTATTACGACAATACCGGTAAGGTTACCCTGAAAGAACAATATGAAAAAGGCCTGTTGCTGAAATCCGAATGACCTCCTGCTTTTTCCGTTTCCGCTCTGCATATGAATATCTTCCACCGTCCCGTTCAGGTGGTGGAGAGTGGCGGATTACCAAGGATGACTACCTGTTTTCAAAGACCAGGTTTCCGTGTTTCAGGTCCAGCACAATGTCGGAATCCTTATCCACTTTCCCCTGAAGGATCATCCGGGAAAGCTCGTTCAGCACTTGTTTCTGCAGCACCCGCTTGATCGGCCGGGCACCGAACTGGGGATCATAGCCAAGCCCGGCGATATGTTCTGTCGCCCTGGCCGTAGCCGTGAGCCGGATATTGTTTTTAGCCAGAATCTTCTCAATGAGTCCGAGCTGCATTTTCACCACCATGACGATCTCTTCCCTGGAAAGGGGCTGGAACATGATGATCTCATCAATACGGTTCAGAAATTCGGGACGGATGCTTTTTTTCAGCAGGTCAAACACCTGCCTGCGTGTATTATTCAATATCTCTTCGCGGTTACCTGCGGTCACTTTCTCCAGGTTCTCCTGAATGAGATGCGACCCGATATTAGAGGTCATGATGATGATCGTGTTCCTGAAATCGGCCGTCCTTCCTTTGTTATCCGTCAGACGTCCGTCGTCAAGCACCTGGAGCAGGATATTGAATACATCGGAATGCGCTTTTTCAATTTCATCCAGCAATACGACTGAATAGGGTTTCCTTCTGACCGCTTCAGTCAGTTGGCCGCTTTCGTCGTAGCCGACATATCCCGGAGGAGCTCCTATCAGCCGGCTCACGGTGTGCCGTTCCTGGTATTCCGACATATCGATACGCACCATGTTGTTCTCGTTGTTAAAGAGAAATTCGGCCAGGGCTTTGGCCAGTTCTGTCTTCCCAACGCCGGTGGTCCCAAGGAAAATGAAGGAGCCGATCGGCCGTCTGGCGTCCTGGAGTCCTGCACGGCTCCGGCGGATGGCGTCGGCCACGGCGCTGATCGCTTCCTCCTGTCCGACCACCCGTAAATGAAGCTCGGTCTCGAGCTCCAGAAGTTTTTCCCGTTCGCTCTGAAGCATCCTGGCTACCGGGATCCCTGTCCACCGTGATACGACCTCTGCAATCTCCTCGGCGCTCACTTCTTCATTCACCATCGGCGAATCTTTCTGTATCTCCGATAGTTGTTGTTTAATGGCTTCAATGGCTTTCTCTGCTCCCGGGATCAGTCCGTACCGGATCTCGGCGACGCGGGCCAGATTGCTGGTCCGGTCGGCTTGTTCAGCTTCGAGCTTCAGCCGTTCGATCTCCTTTTTCCGTCCCTGGATCTGTTCCACCAGGTCTTTCTCCTGCTGCCATCTCGCTTTCATCTGGTTGCGCTCCTCATTCAGGTTCGCAACCTCCTCATTCAATACGGATAACTTATCGGTATCGTTCTCCCGCCTCATTGCTTCCCGTTCGATCTCGAGCTGCCGGATTTTCCGTTCGATCTTCTCAAGGTCTTCAGGCAACGAGTTGATCTCCAGGCGGAGTTTCGAAGCCGCTTCGTCGATCAGGTCAATGGCCTTATCTGGCAGGAAACGGTCGGAGATATACCGTTGCGATAGTTCCACTGCTGCGATAATGGCTTCATCCTTGATCCTGACGTGGTGATGGGTCTCATACCGTTCTTTCAGCCCCCTGAGGATACTGATTGCATCCAGGGTGTCGGGTTCGCTGACCATCACCGGCTGAAACCGGCGTTCCAGCGCTTTGTCTTTTTCAAAATATTTCTGGTACTCCTTCAGAGTGGTGGCTCCGATTGCCCGCAACTCGCCCCGGGCCAGGGCCGGTTTAAGGATGTTCGCCGCATCCATCGCACCTTCTGTGGCGCCTGCCCCCACCAGGGTGTGGATCTCATCGATGAACAGGATCACCTCCCCGTTGGAGCCGATCACCTCTTTGATCACGCTCTTCAGGCGTTCCTCAAATTCTCCCCGGTATTTGGCGCCGGCCATCAGAGCGCCCATGTCCAGCGAAAAGATCTGTTTGCTTTTCAGGTTTTCGGGCACATCTCCGTCGATGATACGGTGAGCCAGGCCTTCGGCAATAGCGGTCTTTCCCACACCCGGTTCCCCGATGAGGACCGGATTGTTCTTGGTTCTCCTACTGAGGATCTGCAGGATCCGGCGGATCTCCTCATCCCTCCCGATCACCGGGTCCAGCTTCCCATCCCTGGCCATCTCATTCAGGTTCCGGGCGTACCGGGTAAGCGCATTATAGGTTTCTTCTGCGGACTGGCTCTTAACCTGGCTTCCTTGCCGGAGCTGCCTGATGGAACTCATCAGGTCTTTCTGCGTAACTCCGGCATCTTTCAGCATCCGGGAGGTCGCATCGTCCACAGCCAGGATCCCCAGGAGAAGGTGCTCGATCGACACAAAGTCGTCTTTCATTTCCTGGCTGTAACCAGCTGCCCTCTGCAATGCCTGGCTGGCTTCCCTGCTGAAGTAGGATTCTCCGCCCGAAACTTTCGGGTAGGATTCCGTTAGTTTATCCAACGCGCGGGAAAGTACAGGAACATTTACATTCAGCTTTTTCAGCAGGTAGGGAGCAACCTGATCATCAATGGTCAGAACCCCTTTGAGCAGGTGCGACGTTTCAATGGACTGGTTCTGAAACGCCTGGGCTATCTCCTGGGCCTTCTGAACCGCTTCCTGTGATTTGATGGTAAAATTGTTAAAGTTCATTTTTTTGCAGATGGTATTGCTTTTACTAATATGTATTCTTGTAACCACTCCGGCCTGTCAAAAACCTTGCCGGGCGAAAACAGCCGTCAATTCCCTGATAATCTGGCAGGAATACCGCACGAATCTTGACTTTCTGTCGCGCCTTTTGCCGATTCTTCGCGCCCTTTGCGGTTTACCCCGGCCTCGTCCGTTGCCGTTATTGACGATTGTAAATTTTGTACTTTTACCACCCGATTTACGTTATCCCCGGATGAAAACCCTCCTTGCTCTTTCCCTGCTTTGCTTTCCATTGGCTTCGTTCACGCAAATCAACTGTACCGTCACCCCTTCCGACACCCTGCTCTGTTACCGCGACAGTATGGCGTTTGTCGCAACAGTCACAGGAACAGGGACCATTATCTTCCGGTGGCAAAAGAACGGGCAGGACATCCCTGGAGATAACGACACACTGGCTTTTTCTCATGCGCTGGAATCAGACACCGGTTTCTACCGGTGCATTGTCACCAACGGCTCTGATGTGGACACCAGCAACAACGCACACCTCCGGATGCATCCCGCAATGAGGTTCGACACGCTCTACCGTTACAATGCCCTGGGATGCCGGGCCGATTGCAAGGGACAGTTCAAGGCGCTGGTCTCCGGTGGTACCCCGCCTTACGATTTCGCATGGGGAGGCGGATTTTCGCAGGATACAATCGTATTCGGCCTGTGCATGGGCAATTATCGCCTGAAAGTGTATGACTCCGTTGGATGCATGATCGATAGCGCCTACTATGTGGATGTACTTAAGTCACCGCATATCTCCTTCATATCCTACCTCCATGACTACCAGCATCCGCAGGACACCTTCTACCTTTCAAATCCGGTGGTGACCGTGGAATTTCCTCCCGAGTACCGCGATTCGATCGTCAACTGGGAATGGGATTTCGGGGATGAGATCACCGTAGCGAACATCAATCCGGCCACGCATACCTATGCCAAAACCGGAGATTACACGATCCTGCTCACGGTCACCGATCTCAATAGTTGCGATACCACCGTGGCACACGACATTGCCGTGAAGATCGCCCAGCTGAAGATCCCGTATGCCTTCACTCCGAACGGCGACGGGAAGAACGACCAGTTCAAGATCCAGATCGAAGGCAATGCCGATGTGGATTTCCGCGATGCCTACCTGGGCAATGAGCTCCTGGTTTTTGACCGGTGGGGGAAAAAAGTCTTTTCCTCAACCAATTATAAAAGCGGGGACTGGGACGGGGGGAACTGCTCCGATGGAGTATATTATTATATTCTCCGCTGCCGGGGATACTATGATGAGGAGGTCTTTCGGGGCTCAATCACCATCCTTGGTAAAGGGTTTTAACAGAAACTTCCCGTAAAACAACGGATTCGCCAGCTTTTTCCGGTCTGCTTCATTGCAAAACGACGAAATCAACTGCTCCCTGAGCCAGGCATGTGAATTGGCTTTCCGTACCACCAGGTTGAACAGCCACGGCTGCCTGGCAAACCGCTGCAGTGAAACGCTGGTTGTATGCTCTGTCCCGATCCGTCGTTTCAGCCTGAGATCATAGGCACGCAATGACTTCGCAGAAAAATCCCCGTTCCTGAAGCAGTTGCGGATCACATGGGCAGCCGATTCCCCGCTGGCCATCGCATTCCCGACCCCTTCCCCGGTGAACGGATCCACGAGCAATGCCGCATCGCCCAGAAGCAGGAACCGGTCGCCGGACAGGTTGTCCAGTTTCCGGCTCAGGGCAAGCCCTCTGGCCCCGGGCTTTCCTGTCATGACTGCCTGGCGGAAACGGGGAGCAATGAGTGGATGCTCCCGGATGATCCTGTGCAAGACCTTGAACATTGACATTTTCTTCCGCATAAGGTCTCGATAAAGGATCCCCAATCCGACATTGGCATTTCCCCCGACCTCCGGGAAGATCCAGAAATAAGCAGGCAGCAGATCCTCCAGGAAGAACAGTTCGAGGTGGTTTCCGGGGGGGAATCCGGTAATCCCTGAGAAGTACGTCCTGAAAGCCAGGCAATAATAAGAGGGATCAAGTATTTTCGTACTCAGGCAGGAGCGGACCACCGACCTGATACCATCGGCACCTGCAATCATCCGGGAAGAAAAGGTCTGCCGGTTCGTAGTGATGATCACCTGCTCCCCGGTATTGCTAACCCTGCTTATTCTCTCTTCTTCCAGAATCGTGATTCCGTGGATTTGTTTCAGGTGCTGAAAGAGGAAGTCATCAAATGAAATGCGGGGACAGATATACCCGGGAGGTTCTTCACGGCGGTCCCCTGGAAGCTCATAAGGAAGATCCAGGAAGCCGTGGTCCGGTGCGTACACCCGCATCCCCCGCGAGGGTGTTTTCGGTACGAGCTCCAGGAATTCCCGGTAGACTGTTCCGGGCAAACGGCGGAGTACCTGCAATACCTGGCCGCTCAGCGCATCCCCGCAGATAACTCCCCTCGGGAATCGTTTTTTTTCTACTACAGCGATCCGTATTCCGGAACCGGCCAGGTTCAGAGCAAGTGTAGCACCGGCCGGACCACCTCCTGCGATCACCAGGTCAACATCGGGATTGCCCATATCAGGCAAAGATAGTACTTTCGCAACGGGCGTCTGCACCGTAGGAACATGACGAAGAAAGAGCGATATACCGGGGTGATCCGGTATTTTCAGGAACACCGTCCGCTGGCGGAGACCGAACTTCGGTACCGTGATCCTTACCAGCTTGCAGTTGCGGTGATCCTGTCGGCTCAGTGCACCGACAAACGGGTGAACCAGATAACCCCGGCATTTTTCTCCCGGTTTCCTACAGCCGGAGACCTGGCGTCGGCAACTCCGGAAGAGGTGTTTGGGCTTATCAGGAGTTGCTCATATCCGAATAACAAAACGAAAAACCTGATCGGAATGGCGCATGTGCTGATCCGTGATTTCCATGGAGTCATGCCTTCCGAAGTAGAATTGCTGCGGAAGCTCCCGGGTATCGGAAGGAAATCGGCCAATGTGTTGGCTGCCGTGCTCTTCTCCAAACCAACCATGGCGGTGGATACTCATGTGCACAGGGTTTCGGCACGGATCGGACTGACCACCGGTGCAAAAAATCCGTACCGGACCGAAATGCAGCTGATCCGGCACATACCGCCCGAACTTATCCCGCTGGCTCACCACTGGCTGATCCTGCACGGGCGATACGTGTGTAAGGCCCGCACACCCTTATGCGCGGAATGCGGGATATCCGCCTTCTGCAAGGCCTATGGACTGTTGAAAAAATCGGCTATCCGGTAAGGGCTTTTTTTCTATTTTTGATGGCCTAATCGGTATAACCTTTTTACCTTTTCCCCGATTAATGGATAAAAACAGAAAGGAGCGAACATGACAAAAGACGCTGAAGTGAACAAGGAAAAGATGAAAGCGCTGCAACTGACCCTGGATAAGCTGGAAAAAGCATATGGCAGGGGAACCGTGATGAAGCTGGGAGATACGGCTGTGGAAAAGGTGGAGGTGATTAAGACGGGATCCATCGGGCTGGATGCGGCACTCGGCATTGGCGGATTACCACGGGGAAGGGTGGTTGAGATTTTCGGGCCGGAATCCTCCGGGAAGACAACCCTTGCGCTGCATGCAATTTCAGAGGCGCAAAAAGCCGGGGGGATCGCCGCCTTCATTGACGCCGAACATGCCTTTGACCGGTTCTATGCCCAGAAGCTTGGTGTGGATGTGGAAAACCTGCTGGTATCGCAACCCGACAATGGCGAACAAGCACTGGAAATTACCGAGAACCTGATCCGTTCAGGAGCCATCGATATCATTGTGATCGATTCGGTGGCTGCTCTGACGCCGAAAAGCGAGATTGAAGGCGAAATGGGGGATTCCAAGGTCGGGCTGCAGGCACGACTGATGTCACAGGCCCTTAGGAAACTGACCTCCACCATTTCGAAAACAGCTACATGCTGTGTTTTTATCAACCAGCTCCGGGAAAAGATCGGGGTGATGTTCGGCAATCCCGAAACCACGACCGGTGGAAACGCCCTGAAGTTCTATTCCTCTGTACGCCTGGATATCAGAAAGATGAACCAGATCAAGGAAGGGGATGAGGCGGTGGGGAACCGGGTGAAAGTGAAAGTGGTGAAAAACAAGGTGGCGCCTCCATTCCGGAAAGCGGAATTTGACATCATCTTTGGTGAGGGGATTTCCAGGGGATTTGAGATCATCGATCTGGCAACGGAGCTGAGCATCATAAAGAAGAGCGGCTCGTGGTTCAGCTATGAGGATACCCGGCTCGGGCAGGGAAGGGATGCCGTGAAGAAGATCCTTCTCGATAATGCCGAACTCTCGGATGAGCTGGAAACCAAGATCATGGAAGCACTCCGGGAACCCAGGTCATGAGGAAGTGCTGTTTTCGCGTGTTCATTTGGTGTGCAGTGATTCTTATGACTGGCTGCGTGCAGTACGGGAAGGAATCGGACAGGAAAAATGTAACGGATTCGGTCACAATTACCCTGGCAGAACTGAATGCGCAGATCGAGGATAACCGGAACAACGGAGACCTGTACAACCGGCGAGCCAGGCTTTACCTGAATGACTTGCAATTCGACAAAGCGTATCAGGACATCAGGAAAGCGCTTTCACTGGATGAGAACAATCCTTCCTATTATATAACCCTTTCTGATATTCAGCTGTTCACCGGGCAGTCGCAAAGCTGCCTGGAAGCTCTCAACAAGGCGATCGCCCTGGATCCGTCCAGCCGGGAGGCCCGGCTGAAACTTGCCAAACTCCACCTGATCCTGCGGAATTACTCCGCAACATTCCAGGTACTGAACGGAATGATCAGCCAGGATGCCTTTAATCCGCAGGCCTATTTCGTGCGTGCCATCGCATTCCTGGAGAAAGGCGACACTTCCCGGGCGGTGAACGACCTGATGAAAGCGGTGGATCAGGATCAGCAGTATTTTGATGCCTATATGCAACTTGGGGAACTATTTACCCTGAAAAACGACCCTCTTGGAGAGGGGTATCTGTCCAACGCCCTGAGGATCAGGCCCGGCAACAAAGAAGCCCTGTATATGCTGGGACTGTATTATCAGAATACCGGACGGTATGAAAAAGCGTTTCAGACCTATGACCGCCTCTCGGCGATTGCGCCCGGCTTCCGGAATGCCCCCTACAACAGGGGCTATATTTATCTTGTTTATCTGAATGACTTTCCCCGTGCCGTTGATGAATTCACCAAAGCAATCCTGATCGATTCAGGATATACAGATGCCTGGTTTAACCGGGGATATGCACAGGAGTTGCTCGGAAATATCCCGGAGGCATACCGGGATTTCAGGAAAACACTTGAGCTTGATATAAACAATGAAAAGGCCATTCAGGGATTGAACCGACTGGATAAAGTGACTGTCAGGAAGTAAGTTCAATCCGTATCTCCCGCAACTCTTGCGCAAGCACTTCAGATTCCTTTGTCAGATTGTTGACCAGGTCCTGGATATTGATCAGGTCATTGTGCTTCGCCTTATCATCCAGAATCCGTGAAAGCTCGATGGTAACTGGATCCATAAAGTTGGCGATCACCCCTTTCAGACTGTGTGCATTGAATTTGAGTTGATGAATGTCGTTATCCGTAATATTTTGCTGGATGTTCTTAAGACGGTCCTGGTATTCGCTGAGGAATATATCTATGATCTCGATAATCACTTCTTTATCGAGGTACACAAAGTTCTCTTTAAACCTGATACGGTCAATCATAGAATCATATGTTAGGATGATGCCGCAAAGATATGGTGTTCAGACGGGATTCCCAAACTCCGGGAAATCTTCCCCGGTTTCCTTTCTGTGTAACAAACAATGGATTGCCCGAAGACTGTTCAGAATGCTGTAACCGAAACGGTGTTCAAAAAGGGTCCGGCATTCCAGAACGGCATTCTCCCGGAATGTATGAATCGGATTCTGGAACAGGAGCACAAAGTCCCGGAGATCCTGATAGAGGTCAGCCATGTTTTCGGAGATGCTACCCATCACCGGGTCCTGATGGCTTTTTTCGTACAGGTCATTATAATAGTAGGTATCCCCGTCTCCCAGGCAGGTTCGCAATCCTGCGTACACCGCTTCCCATTGCTCCTCCGTAACATAGTGTTCAACAGCATTCTCATCTTCCGGTTGCAGATAGGGGAGGAGTGAAGCCTTGAGGTAGATTGCCGGAAGGGCCTTCTGTAAGTACCCAAGGATCTCATCCAGACTGTAATCAGCCGATTGTTCAATGAAAAGGCAGAAATCGTTGGCAACCACCAGCATCTCTAGTGCCTGTTTCGAGTTCCATACCTGTTCGCCGGGAGGGTGTGTGTTCATTTTTTTTGTAAAAGTACAAACATTGTCAGTTCTGTATGGTCTGTAGTACCGGAGGCCTGACGTTGAAATCGTTGCTCCAGAGGGAAGTGGTTTCAAAGGCATCGAACTGGATAAGGGACACTCCCGGTACCGAGGGGTACACAAAACAGGAAACCTGGAATGTGGGAAAAACAAGGTTGTCGTTCTTGATGAGGATGCCGGCACCTAATCCGCAGTAAAAGGGCCTCCGGAAAAGGGACGATCCTTCCCTGGAAACCAGCCCTCCCTGAAAGGTAAGCCGGAGGGCAAACCTGAATCCGTAAAAATACCAGGGCGTATACATGATGGATGCCAATCCCAGATTCATCATCTGAGTTCCGCGGAACAGAGAGTCGGTTTGAACATTCGGGATCTTCATCCAGTCCGACAGATCGGTGTAATTGTCATTGCCGCTCCGCTGGTTGAATCCACAGATATAATCCAGATTGAAAAACGACCGGAACCTGTAACTTTTTGATGTGGAAAAGAACAACCGGGTCAAATATCGGACGTTGATCTTTACCAGGCAATCTTCAAAGTGGTCGCGGTTGAAAAAACCTCCCACGTTCAATCGCCCGTACAAACCACCGAATCCGTGAATATAATTCCCCGCCGAGGCGTCCAGGTCAAGGTAAAAACGGGTATAGAACTCGGAGATGACCGGACCGAACACGACCTGGCAGAGATGCCCGTACGGCAGCAGTTCGGTCTTCCCGAACTGGAGGATATAATCTGCGTTGTAATATTGGTTCCGTGACACGGCAATCCCTGCAAGAAAGTAGGTGGTGTTAAAGTAGCCGCTGTTGGAATCGGCTTGTACCCTGGGACGTGTCATATAGTACCTGTTGTATATGCCTCCCGTGAGTATGAACCGTGTCATGGAATCTTTTCCCATTAACCTGTGAGCATAGCCCAGCCACCCGTACTCCTGATTATAGTGGCCGATATTGGTGACAGAATCATTCACCGGGTTGATGGTGGTGGCCAGTGTGAAATTCAGGCCACCCGCGAACCGGACCGAATAACTGTAAAAAGCACGTGAAATACCTGCAAACAACTGCTGGTTCCCGCCATCGTCACGGGTCATATACAGCTGCCCGTCAAGAAAGGAACCCAGTATATTGGTAAAATCGCAAGAGATCCCGTCGAACCGGAAAAAAGGAGCCCTGGCATTTTTCACCGACATATACAGGGCCAGCCGGTTACCGGTTCCCAGCAGGTTTTGGTCGTACAGGGTGCCGCGGTAATTCAGTGGTCCGATGATGATAACCGTGCCGCCAACCGGGAAAACGTCCTTCACGATCACGGTTGCGTCCACCGAGTCGCTTCCGGACGAGGTTTCAGTAAGGAGGATCCGGGCATCATCGATATAGGGCAGCTCTTTCAGGATGCGTTGGTTATCGGCGATTTTTGCAGGATCCACCTGTTGCCCGTGCCGGAACATCAGGTTCTTCCTGACGACTATGTTTTGGGTTGTAATGTGCATCCGGTTTCCGAATTTACCCAGCCCGGTATGCGGCTTTCCGGCTGTGTCGAAAATCGTTGGTCCAAAAGGGTCCAGAGTGACAATCCTTACATTCCGGATGATCTTCCCACCGAAGGGAAGAAATGGATCCTCAATCTTCTGCGTTTGAAGTGTGTCGGGCAGGGAACTTACCCTGGGTGGAACAAACGCCAGGTCGTATAGCATCGATGTAATACGGCTGGAGCGTGACCTGGCATAGATCGAGTCATAAAATGACTTACTCTTATCCTGGGCCCGGCCGGGCAGATGTATAGAGGAACACCCCAGGACTGTGATAACGGTGAAGACCGTCAGCCAGTTCTTCTGCATTTAATGCAAGTCCAGGGACCGGATGATCCCGTTGATTTTTTCCTGAAGAAGTGCCTGGATTTTCCCGTACTGATCCTGGGCTGACAAAGGTTCAGTTACACTGAAATAGTATTTGATCTTGGGTTCGGTGCCCGAAGGACGGACACTGATCACACTTCCATCCTCGAGTATGAACTGAAGCACATTGGATTTTGGCAGGGGGATGGGAGAGATCATACCAGTCGTAAGATCCTTATTTTCCGATGTAAGGTAGTCTTTTATCCGGCAAACCCTTATCCCGTTTATACTTTCCAGGGGATGTTCCCGGTATCGGATCATCAACTGCCGGATCTCTTCAGCGCCGGCCTTGCCTTTCCGGGTCAGTGACAATAAGTTTTCGGTGTAACATCCAAAACGGGTATAGATCCAGGTCAGCAGATCGAAGAGGGTTTTCCCCTGGTGGGCGGCCCAGGCTGCAGCTTCCGCGATCATAGCACAGGCGCTGACTGCATCCTTATCCCTGACGAAGTCACCGACGAGATACCCGTAGCTTTCCTCTCCCCCGATGACAAAGGTCTTTTCCGGTTCGTTCCGGTGAATGAGATCTGCTATATACTTGAAGCCGGTGAGAACATCGGGGCAATCGATGTGAAAAGATCCTGCGATTTCCCGCAGAAGCTCAGTGGTGACAATGGTTTTCACGATATATTCCCGCCCGGTCAGTTTCCCGAGCTCGCTCCACCGTGTCAGGACGTAAAAGAACAGAAGTGCAGCGGTCTGATTTCCGTTAAGCAGGACCATCTTACCCTGGGAATTCCTGACAGCAATTCCCACGCGGTCGGCATCAGGATCGGTAGCCATCACCAGGTCGGCTTTCGTTTGATCAGCCAGCCGGATTGCCTGATCCAGCGCTGCCGGTTCTTCCGGATTGGGGGAATGCACCGTAGGAAAATTTCCATCGGGATTTGCTTGAGTGTCCACAACTGTGACATGGCGGAATCCGGACCGGTGAAGAACTTCCGGAACCAGGGCATGTCCGGCCCCATGGAGCGGTGTATACACGATCCTGAGCTTATTTTGCGCTTCACTGGTCTCATGAAAAAGACGAAGTTCCAGTATCCTGCTGAGGTAAACTTCATCTATTTCCCTGCCGATGATGTGGATATTTTCCCGGTTTCCCTCCCAGTATACCTGGTCCGCCGATGTGATCTTTTCTACTTCCAGGATGACGTTGCTGTCGTGTGGATTGATCAACTGGGCCCCGTCGTTCCAGTACGCCTTATACCCGTTGTATTCCTTTGGATTGTGGGAAGCCGTGATCATAACTCCGCTGTGACAATCCAGTTGACGAATGGCAAAAGAAAGCTCGGGGGTAGGCCGGAGATCATCGAACAGGTATACCTGAAAACCATTGCCGGTAAAGACTTCCGCAGTGATTTGTGCGAAAAACCGGCTGTTGTTCCGGCTGTCAAAGGCAACCACGGTACGGATCCGTGGAATGCCGGAGAAAACCGACTTGAGGTAATTGGCCAGTCCCTGGGTTGCCATACCAACCGTATATTTGTTCATCCGGTTGGTTCCGGCGCCCATGATGCCACGTAAACCTCCGGTTCCGAATTCCAGGTTCCGGTAAAAAGCGTCGGTGAGTCCGGCAGGATCTTTCTCAAGCAGTTCCCTGACCTGCGCCCTGGTCGTTTCATCGAAGTCCCCTTCCAGCCATGACCTGGCTTTATGCAACACAACAGGGTCCACCGTTTCAGCCATAACTTATGTTCATTTTACGCTTCACCCCCTATTCTGCTGATGCACTCCTCCACACTGTCCCTCCAGTACGGGATTCCAATCCCGAACCGGGCCCGTATCTTTTCCTTGTTCAGAACACTATACACAGGACGTGTCGCGGGCATCGGATAATCTTTGGTCGCAATGGGAATTACTTCGCAGGGAATGCCTGAGAATTCGATGATCGCCCTGGCGAAATCGAACCATGAAGCTACGCCTTCATTGGAAAAGTGAAACAACTCAACGCCCTGTGTCAGGGTGACAACCGGCACAATATCCAGGATAGCCCTGCAAAGGTCTCCGGCATACGTGGGATTGCCAACCTGGTCGGCTACAACCCGGAGAACTCCTTTTTCTTTCGCATGTTTCAGGATGGTCTTAACGAAATTCGTTCCAAACGGCGAAAACAGCCAGGAAGTCCGTATAATGATTCCCCGGGCTGCAAACTTTCTGACAGCCAGTTCTCCCCCGAACTTACTCCGGGCATATACCGAAACGGGATCGGGCGTGTCCTCTTCCCTGTATGGGATGTTCGCACGGCCGTTGAAAACGTAATCGGTGGAGATTTGAATCAGAAACGACTCTATCCCTGAAGTTGCTCTGGCAAGGTTTTCCACCGCGTCACGGTTGACCAGAAACGCTTTTTCCGGTTCCTGTTCGGCTTTATCAACGGCGGTGTATGCTGCACAGTTGATCACAACATCGGGATGTAACCGGCTGAGATGATCCGTCACAGCAGAGGGATCAGTGATATCCAGCTCTTCAATATCAGTGAAGTGAAACTCCATGGATGGCTCGGGAGGGCCAAGCACGCGGAACTCATTTCCCATCTGGCCTTTTGCCCCTGTGATCAGGATCTTCAATGGGATTCGGTTAGGATATCAGGGTTTTGAAGTACGCAATGGTCCGGTTCAATCCCTCTTCCAGCGGGACAACGGGTTGCCAGCCGAGCTCTTTTCTCGCAAGGTCGATGTTGGGCTGGCGCTGCGAAGGATCGTCGGCAGGTAAAGGGAGGTAGACCATCTTTGAATGTGAACCGGTCAGTTTCAGGACCAAGTCAGCCAGTTCCCGCATTGTAAACTCACCGGGATTTCCGACGTTCACAGGGCCGATAAAGTCATCCCGGGAGTTCATCAGACGGATCATTCCATCGATCAGGTCATCCACGTAGCAGAAACTCCTGGTTTGTGATCCCTCCCCGTAAATCGTGATAGGTTCTCCCCTGAGCGCCTGTACGATGAAATTGGAAACCACCCGGCCATCATTGGGATGCATCCGGGGGCCGTAGGTATTGAATATCCGGAGAATTTTAATCCTGACATGATTTTGTTTATGGTAGTTGAGAAACAGCGTTTCGGCTACCCGTTTCCCTTCATCATAGCACGATCGTGGTCCGATCGGATTCACGTGCCCCCAGTAGTCTTCGGTCTGTGGATGTATTTCAGGATCTCCGTAAACCTCACTGGTTGAGGCCTGAAGCACTTTTGCCTTGATGCGTTTGGCCAGGCCGAGCATATTGATGGCTCCCATGACCGAGGTTTTCACGGTTTTGATGGGATTGTACTGGTAATGAATGGGAGAAGCCGGGCAGGCCAGGTTATAGATCTCATCCACCTCAATGAAAAAGGGCATGGTTACATCATGGCGGATCAGCTCAAAATACGGATGCTGGATCAGGTGAACGACGTTCTGTTTCTGTCCTGTAAAGTAATTATCCAGGCACACTACTTCATTCCCTTCCTGTAACAACCGTTCGCAAAGGTGAGATCCCAGGAAGCCGGCTCCCCCGGTAACCAGGATTTTTTTCTTGATCATACCTGACCTATTTCTTTGTGTTGAGGCCGATACAATAATAGGTGAATCCCCGCTGCTTCATTTCGTTTGCGTCATAGATGTTCCGGCCGTCGAACACGACGGGCTTTTTAAGCAGTTTTTTCGCCACATTCCAGTTTGGGAATTTGAATTCGGGCCATTCGGTGACCATCAGCAGGGCATCAGCGTCGATCAGAGCATCATATTGATCCTGAGCAAATTCAATCCCATTGCCCAGGACGCGTTTCGCCTCGTCGATCGCAACAGGATCATAAGCCCTGACCTTTGCTCCGGCCTTTTTCAGTTGCTGTATCATCACAAGGGACGGAGCTTCACGCATATCGTCGGTTTGCGGTTTGAACGACAATCCCCAGAGTGCGATGATCTTGTTCTTCAGTTCGCCCTTGAAGTGTTTTTTAATCTTGTTGAACATCACCGATTTCTGATCGTCATTCACTGCTTCCACCGCCTTCAGTACACGCAGGGAGTACCCGAATTCATCCGATGTTTTGATTAACGCCTTCACATCTTTCGGGAAGCAGCTCCCGCCATATCCGACCCCGGGATAGATGAATTTCCGGCCGATACGGGTATCAGACCCGATCCCCTGGCGGACCATGTTGATATTCGCTCCCACGATCTCACAAAGGTTGGCGATATCGTTCATAAAGCTGATCTTGGTCGCCAGCATGGAATTGGCTGCATATTTGGTCATCTCGGCCGAAACAATATCCATGAAGATAATGGGATGGCCGTTCAGTGTAAAGGGCTTGTACAGAGCCGACATCAGCTTCTCCGCACGAGGGGAGTCACAGCCCACCACGATCCGGTCGGGCTTCAGGAAATCATCAATGGCCGCACCTTCCTTGAGGAATTCGGGATTGGACGCCACGTCGAACGGAAGCTTTTTCTTTCGCTTGTTCAGTTGTTCCTGGATGGCGCTCCTTACCTTCTCGGCTGTTCCCACCGGGACAGTGCTTTTGGTCACAATCAGGATATAATCATCCATGTACTTCCCGACATCGCTTGCGACGCCCAGAACGTACTTCAGATCAGCGCTCCCGTCTTCGTCAGGCGGGGTTCCCACGGCGCTGAAGATCACTTCACAGTCCACCAGGGCTTCCTTGATGCTGGTGGTGAAATGAAGCCGTTCCTTCTTCATGTTCCGGTGTACCATTTCCTCCAGTCCGGGCTCGTAGATCGGGATGACTCCTTTCTTCAGGTTGTCAATTTTTTTCTTGTCGATATCCACACAGGTGACATCGATTCCCACTTCGGAAAAACAGGTTCCGGTTACCAGTCCGACGTATCCGGATCCGACGATAGCAACTTTCATAGCAATGATATTAATAGGTTATACAGGTTCATTTCTTCAGGCAAATATATAGCATTTTTCTTGTCAGAGATTCAGCCGGGTCTGAATCGCTTCCACGTCGGCCCGGAGTTTTTTTACGGTCTCAGTCAGGTGGTAGTTTTCCGACGTCATATTAGCCGGCACTTCCGGGCTGATATAATGGACGAACTGCCATGCTTCGCGGAGGTCAGCTATCTCCAGGTCGAAAGGTTCATATAACGGATTCAGTGAATGCAGAACCAGTTTCCCTTCCTGTTTGATCCGGTTTTCCACTACCTTGAATACGATCCCTTTCTCGATAGTCAGCAGAATATAGGCATCTTTGTCGCGGATGGCAAGCCAGTCCTGGACAAATGTCGCGGTTACATAAGCCCCATGCGGGATCGGGAGCATAGAGTCTCCGCTGACCTGGAAGGTACGGTATTTCTTTTCCCTGGAAAGAAAGGGCAGCCGGAATGTCGGCAGGATCCGGATGTATTCGGGGTCGGCGAAACCAGTGGCATACCCCGCTTTGGCTTTTTCGGAAACCAGCTCAATGTTCTCTTCATTATCGCTGCCCACAGTGGAGGTCAGGATCCGGAGGTTAGACCCTTTCAGGAATACATCGAACCCACGTTCGACCTGGCGCATCTGGCTTTCGGGAAGCACTGAAAGATCTATCCGGATGAGGGTATCGATGGCGATTTTATAATAGTTGGAGAAGCTGACCAGCGCCTCCATGCCCGGCTGGGCGATACTGTTTTCGTACCCACTGAGGGTGGAACGTTTCATCTCCAGCGCATTGGCAACATCGTCCTGAGTTACTCCCCGCCGTTTCCGTAAAAATTTGATGTTTGAACTGAAAAACATAGCCGAAAATTTTGGAATTGCAAATATAATGATTATATTGTAATCGCAAAATTGATTAAAAAATAGTCAAGAATAAAGAACATAATAAGATGAATGCGTACCTGATTTAAAGATTTAAGAATCAACCACAGTAGACACAAATATGCTCTCCCTTCACCAGATAGTCCACCTCGACCTCGACACCTTCTTCGTTTCGGTTGAGCGCCTGGTCAACACCCAGCTGGAAAGCAAGCCGGTGATCATCGGGGGGACTTCCGATCGGGGTGTGGTGGCGAGCTGCAGCTATGAAGCCCGGAAGTTTGGGGTTCATTCGGCGATGCCGATGAAGATGGCCCGGGCACTGTGCCGGGATGCGGTCTTTATCCGGGGTGATATGGAGCTTTACTCGAACTATTCCCGCACGGTAACGGAGATCATTGCCGAACGGGCGCCGTTGTACGAGAAAGCTTCCATCGACGAGCACTATATTGATGTGACCGGGATGGACCGCTTTTTCGGTACCCTGAAATGGACACAGGAACTGCGGCAGGCGATCATCCGGCATACGGGATTGCCTATTTCATCCGGACTTTCCATCAACAAAACCGTTTCAAAGATCGCTACCGGAGAGGCCAAGCCTAACGGTGAGCTGTACGTGGCCCGCGACGGGGTGTTCCCCTTCCTGGATCCCCTCTCGATCGGAAAGATCCCGATGATTGGCGACAAGACTTACCGGCTGCTGCGATCCATGGGGATCGTCACCATCCATACGTTGCGGCGGATGCCGGTTGAGATGATGGAAAGGGTGCTTGGAAAGAACGGGATCGTGATCTGGGAAAGAGCCAACGGTGTTGACCGTACACCGGTCTGCCCGGTTCACGAAGCCAAATCGGTAAGCACCGAAACCACCTTTGACCAGGACAGCATCGACATCGTTCGCATGAAAGAGATCCTGGTGAAAATGGTCGAAAAGATATCCTTTGAGTTGCGCGACAGACAAAAACTCACCTCCTGCGTCACGGTAAAGATCCGCTACTCAAACTTCGACACCCATACCTTGCAGCAGCAGGTCCCCTACACGGCTTTTGACCATGTCCTGATCCCGATGGCGAAGGATCTTTTTAACCGCCTTTACCAGCGCCGCATGCTGATCCGCCTCATCGGGGTAAGGTTCAGCGGCCTGATCTCCGGAAACCCGCAACTCAATATGTTCGACGACAACGAGGAGATAATCTGTCTCTATCAGGCGGTGGACCGGATGAAAAGGAAGTATGGGCCGAAGATCGTGCGAAGGGGGGTGGCGGTTAGAAATAGCGAGGTAGCGAAATAACGTATGTTTATAAAAAGATGAGTAGCATGGAAGAGAAAATTCAACAGATTGCCTGAACACAAGCATGACCCCTGACAAAACTCCCCCAATTCCACCATTTCACCATCTCCTATGTACCTCAACTGCCACTCATATTACTCCTTGCGCTATGGCACCTTATCCATTGAAAAACTGGTGGAACAGGCGGCGGAAGCCTGTGACCCGGCACGGACAATTCGCCTTGCCGGGGCGATCCGGAAGCTCGCTCTTTCGGAAGATACCCGGCCAGCGATGGCTCTTACCGATATCAACAATTCCACAGGCAGTATGGATTTTATCGCTGCCTGTAAGGAACGCGGGATCAAACCCATCGCAGGGATCGAATTCAGGCAGGAAGACCGGCTGCTATACGTGGGATTGGCCAGGAACAACGATGGGTTCCGGGAACTGAACGAATTCCTGACCTACCACAACCTGCGGAATATACCGTTTCCGGATAAACCGCCGGCATTCAATAATGTCTTCCTGGTCTATCCTTTGCTGAAAAGTGAAATGGTCAAATGGAGAAATGGTGAAACAAATAGAACTCACCATCTCATCGGCATTTCTCCTTCCGACCTTAACCCCATTGTTATTTCCCGTCACCGCCACCTGCTCGGCCGGATGGTGATCATGGCACCGGTGACCGTTTCAGACGAAACCAGCTGGGAATTGCACCGGAACCTGCGGGCAATTGATCACAATGTATTACTGACACGGCTGGAGCCACATCAACTGGCTTCCCGTGAGGAAACCCTGCGCCCGCTGGACGAACTGCTGGAACCTTTTCAGGAGTACCCGGAGATCATCCGGAATACTAGGCAGCTTATCGGACAGTGCAACATTGACTTCGACTTCCGGGTGTGCAAAAACAAACGGACCTTCACCGGAACGCTGTATGATGATCATGTGCTGCTGGAAAAACTGGCATTCGACGGCCTGGAATACCGCTACGGAAAACACAATGTGGAAGCCGGAAATCGCATCCGGCACGAGATCGATATCATTTGCAGGATGGGCTTTGCGGCCTATTTTCTCATCGCATGGGACATTATCCGGTACTCCATGTCGAGAGGGTATTATCATGTGGGGAGGGGCAGCGGCGCCAACAGCATCGTGGCCTACTGCCTGAAGATCACAAACGTAGATCCCATAGAGCTGGACCTCTATTTCGAGCGGTTCATCAATCCCAAACGGACTTCACCACCCGATTTCGATATCGACTATTCATGGAAAGAACGGGATGAGGTGCTGGATTATATTTTCAAGCGTTACGGCCATGAATATACGGCATTGCTGGGAGCGATGTCAACGTTCAAAGGCAACTCGATCTACCGCGAACTGGGGAAAGTTCATGGCTTGCCGAAGGGAGAAATGGATGCTTTCCTGAAGCACCCGGAGGAAGCCATCAACCGCAGCAGCATTATCGAAAGGATAAGCCGGATAGGGGAGATGATGGTTGATTTTCCCAACCTCCGGAGCATCCACGCTGGAGGGATCCTGATCTCGGAGCGCCCCATCACCTGCTACACGGCGCTTGACCTGCCGCCCAAAGGATTTCCCACTACCCAATGGGATATGTATGTGGCAGAGGAAATCGGTTTTGAGAAACTCGATATCCTCAGCCAGCGCGGAATCGGACATATATATGAAACTGCGGAGATAGTCCGGGAGAACCGCCACATCGCCATCGATGTGCACGATGTAAAAAAATTCAAGCAGGACCCGGAAGTGAAAAAACTTCTGCAGTCGGCCCGCACGATCGGTTGCTTTTACGTAGAGAGCCCGGCTATGCGCGGATTGCTGAAAAAACTGCGATGCGATGATTACCGGACGCTGGTGGCTGCCAGTTCGATCATACGGCCCGGTGTTGCCCGGTCGGGGATGATGAAGGAATACATCTATCGTTTTCACAATCCCGGGAAGTTCCGATACCTGCACCCTGTGATGGAAGAGCAATTGAAGGAAACCTATGGAGTGATGGTATACCAGGAAGATGTCCTGAAGATATGCCACCACTTTGCCGGCCTCGACCTGAGCGAATCGGATGTGATCCGGCGGGCGATGAGCGGGAAATACCGGTCGAAGAAAGAGCTGCAGCGCATCATCGACAAATTCTTTACTAATTGCAGGAATTCAGGGTATCCCGAAGAGGTCACCAGGGAAGTGTGGCGCCAGATCGAATCCTTCGCCGGCTATTCCTTCTCCAAGGCACATTCGGCTTCCTATGCCGTAGAAAGCTACCAGAGCCTGTACCTGAAAGCGCATTTCCCTTTGGAGTTCATGGTCGGCGTCATCAACAATTTCGGCGGATTTTACCCGTCATGGGTCTACCTGAACGAGGCAAAGAACTGGGGTGCGCGCCTCCACCTGCCCTGCGTGAACCGGGGAGAGTACAGGACCTGCCTGAGAGGTGAACAGGACATTTATGTAGGCCTGACCCATATTGCAAATCTCGAATACCGGCTTGCCCGGACAATCAGCGAAGAGAAGAAAACGAATGGCGATTATCAGGATCTGACCGATTTTGTGGCCCGGCTGCCTGTTCCCATCGAACAGCTTGTCATCCTGATCCGGGCAGGGGCTTTCCGGTTCACGGGAAAGCCCAAAGCCGCCCTGCTGTGGGAAGCACATATGCTTGTAACGAAAAACAGCGAAATAGCAAACCGGGGTGAAGCGAAGTTCCCCGGAGCCAATGTAAATTCTCTCTTCGAAACCCCTGTCAGAAAATTCGAGCTTCCCGCCCTCTGGCAATCGCAGCTCGAAGAGATCTACGATGAGATCGAACTGCTTGGCTGGCCCGTTACCCATACCTGGTTCGACCTCCTCGAAACCGGCTTCCGCGGAGAGATCATGGCATCGGAGATGAGCCGGTTTGCCGGGAAAAAGGTCAGGATGCTCGGCTTGCTGGTTACGATCAAGTATGTGCGTACGGTGAAAAAAGAATGGATGCATTTCGGAACCTTTATCGATGTGAAAGGGCAGTTCTTTGATACGGTTCACTTTCCTCCGGTTGTGAACCAATATCCGTTCCGTGGCGACGGCATCTACCTGGTGCTGGGGAAAATCGTGGAAGAATTCGGATTTCCCAGCCTGGAAGTGGAGAAAATGGCGAAGATGCCGGTGCAGCCCGACCCGCGGGGAAAATGATTACTGGAACAATCCTTCTTATCAACAATCAATGAAAATTCATAATTTGTAAATAACTTTGTTTCATGAAGAGACTTGTTGAAGATGCTCAGGTTGAGTTGTACCAGGGTGATTGCAGGGAGGTTTTAACACGATTTCCTGAAAGTTATTTCGATTTAATCATTACATCACCTCCTTATGCCGATCAGCGGAAAAATACATATGGTGGAATCCCTCCCGGCAAATATGTCAAATGGTTCATTCCCATATCACAGCAGTTGCTTCGCGTGTTGAAACCGACAGGCACATTTATATTAAACATTAAAGAACGCGTGTCAGATGGAGAGCGCAATACATATGTTCTTGAGTTAATTATGGCTATGAGGGAACAGGGGTGGTTATGGACCGAGGAATTTATCTGGCATAAAAAAAACTGCTATCCGGGAAAATGGCCGAATCGTTTTAGAGATGCCTGGGAGAGGCTTATTCAATTCAACAAAGCAAAGACGTTCCATATGTACCAGGATGAAGTCAGGGTTCCAATGGGTGATTGGGCCAACACCCGGTTGAAGAACCTGAGCAGCACAGATAAGATTCGGGATAACTCCAAAGTTGGAAGTGGCTTCGGAAAGAACATTTCAAACTGGCTTGATCGTGATATGGCATATCCCACCAATGTATTGCATATGGCAACGGAATGTAGTAATAGAAATCATAGCGCGACATTTCCGGAAAGCCTTCCGGAATGGTTTATAAAACTCTTCACAAGACAGGGGGATGTGGTCCTCGATCCCTTCATGGGATCTGGCACTGCGATAGTTGTGGCACAACGAATGAACAGAAAAGCAGTAGGTATAGATATTCTTCCGGAATATTATAAAATCACCACCGAGAGGTTGGATGATGTCGTTCAGTGGACTTTACTTGAACCTGATAAACATTATGGGAAAGCTAAAAACATCTGATGTTGTCTCGTATGTTGAGAGTAAGAGTTCATTCAAGAATTTTGTTTCCCAGATAAGAGTATCAATTGGCCCAAAATAGTAGAGATTAATTCCGGTATGAAATGATCCTTCCTCTTTTCCAGGTCGATGCCTTCACCGACCATCTCTTCGGGGGTAACCCTGCCGCCGTTGTCCCGCTGGATACCTGGCTTCCTGTGGAACTCATGCAGGACATCGCTGCTGAGAATAACCTCGCTGAAACAGCTTTCTTTGTGAAAGAAAATTCAGGATACCGCATCCGCTGGTTCACCCCGCTGGCCGAAGTGGAACTGTGCGGCCATGCAACCCTGGCCTCTGCGCATGTGTTGTTCCATCACATGCACGCACCCGGGAACCTTCTGAAATTCCGGTCCAGAAGAGGACTGTTACGGGTCAGGAATGATGGAGTACACCTCACATTGGATTTCCCGGCCGACACTCTGGCGGAGGTTTCCCCGCCCGGAGACCTGGTCGACGCCATAGGCCGGAAGCCGGTTCAGGCATACCGGGGAAAGACCGATTTCATGCTGGTTTACACTACACAGCAGGAAATCATGCAGATACAGCCGGATATGCATTTGCTGGCCCGGACCAACGTACGGGGCACCATCATCACAGCTCCCGGAGATGAAGTCGATTTTGTTTCCCGCTTTTTTGCTCCGCGTGTGGGCGTACCCGAAGATCCGGTGACCGGTTCGGCTCATACATCACTCACACCATACTGGTCACGGCGACTGAATAAGAATCACTTAGCAGCCATTCAGCTTTCCAAAAGGCAAGGAACACTGTCCCTGAAACTAAACGGCGACCGGGTGGAAATTTCAGGAAAGACTGTAACCTACCTGGAAGGCAGGATGTATCTGAACCGGTAATAAAGTAAATGTAGGTTATTTGAAAAGGTTTCCATAGTTTTGTGCATGGAATCTGGTACGCTGGCAGGATTTACCGGATAAATGAAAGGTCAGCGTTTATGAAGAGTGTCTTCTGTCTCCTTCTGTTCTTCCACGCGATCATTGTGCTTCCTGTTCTGGCCCAGAAACAGGAAATTGAACGGTTGACCAAAGCCGCAGAACAGGCAACCGGCCTGGATAAGATCAATGCTCTGGCCGAGTTGATCAGAAGTTATTATTTCATGGATCCCCGCAAAGGGATCGAAATCGGCAATCAGGCCCTGAAGCTGGCCGACTCGCTGGGTGTTCCATCCACGAAAAGCAGGATTTATAACAACATCGGTCTGAACTACCGAGCGTTGGCTGACCTGAAAACTGCCCGGATCTATTTTGACAGCGCCTGGGCCAATGCGATTTTGTTCGGGGATTCGCTGCAGATGGCTACCTTTTACGACCGTATGGGATTGCTTCATGAGTCGCTGGGAACTTTTGATTCTTCTATCTTCTTTTATAATAAATCGTTGACTATTTATAAATTATTAAAAAATTTCAAACGACAGGGAACCGCCCTGGAGAACATCGGAACGATCCATCTGCACCGCGGAGAGTTGAAGTCATCACTCACTTACCTGCTTGAAGCGAAAGCCATCTTTGATTCAATCCACCTGGAAACTTTATTACCATACGTGTACCTGAAACTGGGCAGTGTCTATGGTGAACTTCAGGATTATAATATCGCCGGGAGCTGGTACCGGAAAGGGATTGAGAAATCCCTGGCGATAAATGATCTCCAGAAAGCGGGTATCGGATTGAATGCTCTTGGGATCCTTTACAAACAACAGGGGAAATATGATTCAGCGTTGATGAGATTCGGGGAGGCGCTGGAAATAATTAACGGACTGCATAACCCGCAGTTGTTCATGGCCATCACCGACAATATGGGCAATGTCTTTTCGATGCAGAAAGACTATCGCAAGGCGATCTATTATCACAAAAAAGCACTTGAGCAGGCTTTGCTCGTCAACATTCCGTTATCGGTAGCGTCAAATTATGTGAACCTGGGAGAAGCCTACTATGGACTTGGTGATTACCAAAACGCCAGGGCATGCTATGAAAAAGCGCTTCCGGTTTACCTCGCATGCAAAGCCAGTTCGAATCTGATCGTGACCTATAAAGCACTGGTCAATGCCAGCAATTCATTGCATGATTATAAGCAAGCGGTGAACTATTACCAATCCTATACCGAGCTGAAGGACTCGTTGAATGCGACAGAACTCAACCGGGCGCTGGATTCACTGAGGGTGAAATTTCACACGGAACAAACCGAACAGGATAACCTGTTCCTGAAACAGAAACAGGAGATCCAGGAAAGCACGATCTCCTTGCAACGGTATCTCATGGGTACATCGTTCGTGGTGCTGGCGCTGCTTCTGACTCTGGTCGTATCGGTTTTCAGGAACCGCCGGAAAATTCAACGGGTGAATGTATTGCTGGAGGACGGTAATAAGAAAATCTCCGCCAAAGCGGAGGAATTACTGATCGCCAATGACCGTCTCTCGGAGCTGTCGAAATTTAAGGATTCTATGAATTCTTTTCTGGTGCATGACCTGAAAAATCCCCTGAACACAATCATGCATCTCGGCGCAGGACAGACCTCGCCCGAACAGTACGAAACGGTGAGACAAGCAGGAAAGCAGATGCTGAATCTGGTACTGAATCTGCTGGACATCAGCAAGTATGAAAGCAGCACAATGAAAATCTCGCCGGTCGATACTCCAATAACTGAAATCATTCAAAAGGCATTGAGCGATGTCCGGTACCTGGCCGACCAAAAAAGCCTTCGCTTTCAGATCCAATCTCCTTCTGATTTCGTGGTGCACGCTGATCCCGGCATCATTCAACGGGTTTTTGTGAACTTGTTCTCCAATGCAGTCCGGTTCTCCACAGAAGGAGAACTGGTCATGATCTTAATCGAAAAAACTGATCCGGCTCATATTCAGGTTGTGGTGAAGGATCATGGAACCGGGATTCCCGCCGACTTTCTGCCTTTTGTCTTTGACCGCTTCTCCCAGGCTGCGGTAAACCAA
>Ga0233425_10003942_pt1 | contig 25837 bp, 16 predicted proteins | sample Watercolumn_Towu_2_FD_181712 | JGI IMG/M metagenome (GOLD analysis project Ga0233425, IMG submission 181712) | Freshwater microbial communities from Lake Towuti, South Sulawesi, Indonesia - Watercolumn_Towuti2014_140_MG | ecosystem: Environmental > Aquatic > Freshwater > Lake | place... | reverse complement strand
GGTCCTCGGGCGGCCATGGCGCGAGCGCTGCGGCGACCCGGGCCAGCAGGCCCTCGCGACGACGATGACCCAGGCCTACGGCCTTCCGGACCTGCTCGCCCGCGTCCTCGTCGGGCGCGGCGTGCAGCCGGCGGAGGCCGATGCCTACCTGTCACCGCGCCTGCGCGACCTGATGCCCGACCCTTGCGTCCTGGTGGACATGGAGGCGGCCGTCGATCGGCTCGCCCGCGCCGTGCGGGCTCGCGAGCCGGTGGCGATCTTCGGCGATTACGACGTGGACGGCGCATCGAGCGCGGCCCTGCTCGCCGAGTACCTGCGGGCGCTCGATGTTCCGGTGCGCATCCATATTCCCGACCGCATCACGGAGGGCTACGGCCCGAATGTCGCCGCGGTCACGACGCTGCGGGAGGAGGGGGCGGGCCTGCTGGTCTGCGTCGATTGCGGGACCGCCGGCCACGAGCCCCTCGCCGCCGCCGCAGCTTTGGGTCTCGACGTGATCGTGCTCGATCACCACGGCGCACCGGAGGCGTTGCCGACGACCCGCGCCCTGGTCAATCCGAACCGGCTCGACGACCTTTCCGGCCTCGGGCATCTCTGCGCCGCGGGCGTCGTGTTCATGACCTTGGTCGCGCTCGCTCGCCGATTGCGGGAAGAGGGCGTCTTCGCCTCCTCCGCGGAGCCGCGTCTCACCGATTTTCTCGATCTCGTCGCGCTCGCCACCGTCGCGGACGTCGTTCCGCTCACCGGGCTCAACCGCGCCTTCGTCGTCCAGGGACTCGCCGTCATGCGCGGGCGCGGACGGCCGGGTCTGGCCGCGCTGCTCGACGCGGCCGGACTGAACGAACCGCCGGAGGCGTGGCATCTCGGCTTCCTCGTCGGGCCGCGCATCAATGCGGGCGGCCGCATCGGCGATGCCGGCCTCGGTGCGCGCCTGCTCACCACCGCCGATCCGCTGGAGGCGCGCCGCATCGCCGATGAACTCGACCGGCTCAATCGCGAGCGGCAGGCGATCGAGGCACAAGCCGTCGCGGAGGCCGAGGCGGAGATGGATGCGCGTCTTGCCCGTGATCCGGAGCGACCGGTGCTCATCGCCGCCTCGCGCGAATGGCATCCCGGAATCGTCGGCCTCGTCGCCGCACGGCTCAAGGAGCGATTCGGCCGGCCGGCCTTCGCCTTCGCGGTCAAGCCGGATGGAAGCGCCGTCGGTTCCGGCCGCTCCGTCGTCGGGGCGGATCTGGGAAGCGCCGTGCGCGGTGCGGTCGAGGCGGGCCTTGCGGTCAAAGGGGGCGGACACGCCATGGCGGCGGGGGTGACGCTCCCGCCCGGCGGTCTCGAGAGCTTCGGCGAATGCCTGGCCCGCGACCTGACCGAGGCGGTCGGCCGGGCGCGGGCCGCCGAGGCGCTGCTGATCGATGGCACGGTGAGCGCGGGCGGCACGACCGCTGAATTGGTTCGCCTGATTCAGCGGGCGGGCCCCTTCGGACAAGGGGCGCCCGAGCCGGTGATGGCGCTTCCCCGCCATCGCCTCGTCGATGCGGGAATCGTCGGCAACGGGCATGTTCGCGCGCGCCTCGTCAGCGGTGACGGGCAGGCTGTCGGCGCCATTGCCTTCCGCGTGGCCCAGGGTCCCCTGGGCCTCGCTCTGCTCGGCGGTATCGGTCGCACCTTCCATGTCGCCGGAACGCTCTCCTGCGACCGCTGGCGCGGTGCGGAGCGCGCTCAGGTCCGAATCTGCGACTTGGCACCCTGTGGATAGAAATCGGGCGAAACGGATCGGTTGACACCCGATCAGACCCTCACCATAAGGGCCTCGCCCGCCGCGATCGAAACGCGGTGACCCGGTTTGGGGGAATGTCCCGAGCGGCAAAGGGGGCGGACTGTAAATCCGCTGCGTAAGCTTCGTAGGTTCGAGTCCTACTTCCCCCACCAAACGCATCTCACGTCCGGCGACCGGCCGATCTCGGCGATCGATCCGGAACGTGATCGACATGCGTTGAGACGAAATCATTGATCCTTTGATGGACTGAACCGACCTCGTCACAGGCTGGCGGTTCCTTGCATTTCGCGCATGATGCCAAGGGTCTGGAACAGAAAAAGCCGCGTGATTCTGCCTGACAGGAATCTGTTCACAGGCCTCGGCATTCGGCCGCAAAACTAACCTGCGTTAGTTCAGCCCGCTTTTCCGGGCGCTAGGTTGGCTCGACTTGGCCAAGGAAACGCAGTGTCCAACCCGCTCGTCCGTAAGCTGGAAAACTTCGTGCGCCTGTCTCTCGAAGAGAAGCAGGCCTTGGAGAAGATCGCTCAGCCGACACGAAGACTGGGCGCGCGTGAAGATGTGATCCGTGACGGCGAGCGTCCTCGCCACGTCAACGTCGTCCTTGAAGGCTGGGCCTGCCGTTACAAGCAGCTCGAAGACGGTCGCCGACAGGTCATTTCGATCTTCCTTCCTGGCGATCTATGCGATCCGCACGTCTTCGTGCTGCGCAAGATGGATCATTCGCTCGGCACGCTGACACCGGTGGTCCTCGCCGAAATTTCCGAGGCGGCCATCCGGGACGTCACGCTGCAATACCCGCGCATTGCAGAGGCGCTGTGGTGGGAAATGCTGGTGACGGCGGCCATCCAACGCGAGTGGACAGTGAGCCTCGGCCAACGACTGGCGACGGAGCGGCTTGGGCATCTCTTCTGTGAGCTGTTTCTGCGGCTCCGTGCCGTCGGCATGACGAGCGAGACGAGTTGCGAGTTCCCCATCACGCAAGCCGATCTCGGCGATGCGATGGGGCTGTCGACCGTTCACATCAACCGCACCCTCAAGGAATTGCGGGCGGCCGGCCTGATCCGTCTGCGCGGACGTCAGCTGACCATCCCTGACTTCCCAGCGCTTCAGGCCGCGTCGCTCTTCGATCCGTCTTACCTGCATTACGAACGGGATCCATCGGCAATCGACGACGATTGATGAACGGCTCTTAGCCGATACATCCTGTTGAGGTCAGCGAACGGCTAAGCCATGAACCAGGATCCGCAGGTCGCACGTATCGAAGAGTTGGAGGCCGAGAATCGGCGCCTGCGCCGCTTCCTCGACGAGACCGGCCTGCCCGCCGAGCTGCGTCACAAGGTGCGCAACACCCTCTCGATGCTGCGGGCCATCATCCGCCGCTCGGCCGAGACGAGCGTGTCCCTCGAAACCTATGTCGCCCACCTCGACGGCCGGCTCGACGCGCTCGCCCGCGTCCTCAATGCCTTGATGCGCAGCGTGCCCGAGGGGATCGGTCTGCATTCCCTCGTCGCGGACGAGCTTCTCGTGCATCTCGCGCGCGAGGGCGAGCAGATCGCGATCTCGGGGCCGAGCCTTCGTTTCCGTCCCGGATCGGCCGAAGTCTTCGCCATGGCGGTTCACGAGCTGGCCGTGAACGCCGTCGAGCATGGTGCCCTGACCGTGCCGCAGGGACGCATCCACGTCACTTGGAGCCTTTCGCCACCGACGGGGCAGTCGGGCTCTCAACCGCTTCTGACCTTCATCTGGGAGGAAAGCGGCCTCGAAGATATCCCGCCGACACCGCCGCATCGCGGCTTCGGCTTCGAGGTCCTCGAACGCAGCCTGCGCTACGAGTTGAAGGCAGAGACCGACCTCGACTTCCGGCCGCAGGGGCTGCGCTGCACGATCAGCCTGCCGCTTCAGGCCCAGATCACCGTCGTGGACGACGAGGAGTAGCGCCGCCGGCTCGGCCCGGCCTGGGTCCGAGCCGCGCTCCTACAACCAGTGGCTGATCGGACGCACCGGCCGTTCTTCTGCCACCCTTTCACGATCGAGCCGGGAACCAAGCGTGGCCGGGGTAGCCGCACGCGCGATCGACGGGTAATTAACATCTGGATGCTTTTCTGGAGGCATCATCCGTCACGAGCCAGGGGCGCCACCGCACGAATGCATGTCCGGATGAACTGCCTGCTGCGTTCGCCGGCCATCGGTGGCGTTCTCCTCAGCTTCGCGACCTTGATCGTCCTGCCAGAGCCGGCGCGAGCCTTCGATCTGTTCGGCTTGTTCAGCGCCGAGGAGGAGCCGCCAACGCCGAGCGCGGAGGCACTGCCCTACAACCTGCGCATCACCGGCACCGACGACACGGACATTCTCCGGGCGCTTCAGGACACCTCGACACTCTACCGCCTGCGCCAGGAGCCGCCCCCGGACGGCGAGGGGCTCGTGCGGCGCGCCGAGGCGGATCTGCGCCGCCTGACCGACGTGCTTTCCGGCTACGGCTACTATCAGGGCACGGCCTCGATCCGTATCGACGGCGTGCCCGTGACGGGCGAGACCTCGCTGGCCGCCGCCTCCCGGGCGGCGGAAGCCTCGCGCGCACGGGCACTGGTCCCGGTGAAGATCGCGGTCGATCTCGGGCCGCTCTACACGCTGCGCAGCGTGCGCGTCCTCGATCCCCGCGGCCGGCCTTTCTCCGAGGAGGTGCTGCCCGAGCGGTTCACCCGCACCGGTGACGACGTTCCGGCCCGCTCGGCCACGGTGCTGGCCCGCGAGGCGAAGATCGTCGACCGCTTCCGCGCCCTCGGCCATCCCTTCGCCAAGGCCGTCAGCCGCGATCCCGTCGTGGACGACGCCGCCCACGTCATGGACGTGACCTTCACGATCGATCCCGGGCCGATGGCCGGGATCGGCGAGGTATCGGTCAAGGCGACCGACGGCATCGATCCTGCGGTAATCCGCTCCTTCATCTATTCCGAGCCCGGCGATCCCTACTCGCCGAAGGCCGTCGCCGATATTCGCCGCTCGGTCGCCCGCATCGAGGGCCTCGGCGCGGTCCGCGTACGCGAGGGCGAGAGCCTCGACGCGCAGGGCAACCTGCCGATCTTCGTGGAGGTGAGCGAGCGCGAACGGAACCTCATCGGCTTGTCGGCGCGCTACTCCACGGTCGATGGCCCGGGCGTGCGCGCCTACTATGCCAACCGCAACCTGTGGGGCGGCGGCGAGACGCTGCGACTCGATGCGGACATCTACTATCTCGGCCTCGGCTACGATCCGTTCGCGACCCAGCGCAAGCTCGCCGGCATCGACACGACGGGGCTGGGCGGGCGCCTCGCCGCCACCTTCGTAAAACCGGCGCTCGGCGGCACCCGCAACGATCTCCTCGCGAACGTCTTCGTCACGCGCGAGGTGCAGCAGAGCTACTTCGTCGACGCCGCCGGGGCCTCGGTCGCCCTCCGCCACCGCTTCTCCGACACCTTCTCGGCCCAGATCGGCCTCGACGGGCAGGTCGGCCGCTCGAAGGACGCCATCGGTACCGTCGATTACCGGCTGATCGGCGTGCCGCTCTCCGTCACCTACGATTCCACCGACAGCCTTCTCGATCCGACCGAGGGTTTCCGGGTGATCGCGTCCGCCGCGCCCTATCCGGGCTTCCTCGGCTCGGATCCGGGCATCTTCGTCGCCAAGGCGCAGGGCTCGACCTACTACGCCCTGGACGACGAGCGGAGATACGTGCTCGCCGGCCGCCTCGGCTTCGGCTCGGTCTCGGGAGCACGGCTCGACGAGATCCCCGACAACTTCCGCTTCTTCGCAGGCGGCGGCGGCTCGGTGCGCGGCTTCGCCTTCCGCACCCTCGGCCCGCGCGGGCCGTTCAACCTGCCGATCGGCGGACGCAGCCTCTTGGAGGCCTCGATCGAGGCCCGCATCAAGATCACCGAGACCATCGGCATCGTGCCCTTCTTCGATGCGGGCACGGCCTTCGCCTCGACGCTGCCGGATTTCGATGAGCGTATCCGCAAGGCGGCCGGGATCGGCGTCCGCTACTACACCGGCATCGGTCCGATCCGCGCCGACCTCGCCTTCCCGCTGGACCGGATCAAGGGAAACCGCGAGCTGCCGGCCGCCCTGTACATCAGTCTCGGACAGGCGTTCTGAATGGTTTTTGCGCGTCGCCTGCATCGCCTGACTCCCCTCCCTGTCGCGGGGACGAGGAGCCGCCGAGCGGGCGGGCGCTGGATCCTGGCAGCGGCGTTTCTGTCGGTCGCTGCGCTCTTGGCCGCCCTCTTCGGCACCGACGACACCCGCGCCGCAGATGGCGAGAAGACCGTGCTCGGCGGCCTGCTCTCGAAGGCGCTCTCGACGCCCTCGTCGCAGGTGTCGATCGGCGCCGTCGACGGCGCGCTCTCATCGGACGCCATCATCCGCGATGTCGTCATCAGCGATTCCGACGGTCCGTGGTTGAAGCTCGACCGCGCCCGCCTCGTCTGGCGGCGTCTGGCGCTTTTGTCCGGCCGGCTCGAAGTCGACAGCCTGGAGATCGGCCGGCTTGAAGTGCTGCGCAGGCCGGTTCCCGGCCCGACGCCGGCGGAAGCCGAACCCGATGGCACCCTGATCCCTGAATTGCCGGTCAAGGTCGAAATCAAGGCCTTCACCCTGTCCGAACTGGTCTTGGGCGAGGGCATCGCCGGTCAGCCGGCACGGCTCGCCGGTGATGGAAAAGCCAAGCTCGGCAATCCCTCCGAGGGCCTCGATGTCAGCGCGGATTTCCGCCGACTCGACGCGGCTGGACGCTTCGTCGCCCAGCTCCTGTTCGTGCCCAAGGGCGAACGCCTGGAAGTGAAGGCGAATCTGGTCGAGCCACAGGGTGGCCTGCTGTCGAAGGTGGCGAACCTCCCCGGTACCCCGCCGATCAACTTCGACCTCGACGGACGCGGAACCCTCGATGCCTTCAATGCCCGGCTCGATTTCGACGCCGGACCGGAGATCGGTGCAAAGGGCGGTGCACGCCTCTCGCGCATCGGCACGGATCGCCGCCTCAGCCTCGACCTGACCTCGCGCATCGAGGGCCTCGTGCCGGGTCCGGCGGCGGCGATCTTCTCCGGCGAGACAAAGCTCGACGGCGGCATGGCCTTCTCCGACACGGGCGCCTTTCGCATCGATCGGCTCGATCTCGCTTCCCGCACCGCGCGGCTCGGGATCGGCGGCACGCTGACCGCCGACCGGGTCGCGGATTTCACGATATCCGCGCGCGCGGTTCCGACCGAGGGCGGCTTGACCAAGGCCGCCGAGGCAGAGCTCGAAACCCTGGTCTTCGACGGCAGCCTGAAGGGCCCGCTCGCGTCGCCGCGGGTGAGGGGCAACCTCAAGGCCGCCGGCCTGCGCACAAAGGAATCCTCCCTCGCGCGCGTCGAGGCGCTGCTGAGCGTCGAGCCGAACGGCACCGACCCGAAGGCGCAGCGCTTCGCCGTCACCGCCGATGCGGCGATGGAAGGCCTGCGCCTCGCCGATCCCGCCCTGCGCCGGGCCGTGGGCAGCCGTGCCAAGCTGGCCCTGCGCGCCGGCGCCGGCACGGACGGCATCCTGGATGTCACGACGCTCACCATCGAGTCGGAATCCGCCCGTGCGGCCTATGCCGGACGCATTGGACAGAACACGCTCACCGGCACGGTCGAGGCGGCTCTGGCGGATCTCGGCGCCTTCTCGGGGCTGGCGGGTCGGACCCTCGCGGGGCGCCTCGATGCCAAGGCAAGCTTGAGCGGCGATCCAGCCCGCAAGGCGCTCTCCGCCGATCTCGATCTGCGCGGCGGCGGCCTCGTGCTCGGAGAGCCGGCCGCCGACCGTCTCGTCGGCCGCGCGCCGACCCTGACGGGTCGCGTCTCGCAGACGTATGACGGCTACGGTTTCGAGCGCCTGCGCTTCGAGGGCGAAGGGCTCGCTGCCACTCTCCAGGGTCAGGCCAATGCCAAGACGGCGGATGTCGCCGCCCGCATCGACCTCAGGAACCTGTCCGCCCTCGATGAGCGTCTGTCCGGTCCGGCGAGCGCGGATGCACGGCTGACGGGCTCCCTCCTGAAGCCGGCCCTCACCGCGGCGCTGCGCGCACCCGATGTGAGCGCGAATGGAAGGCCGATCCGCGATCTGCGCCTCGATGCCGTGCTGAGCGACCTGCGCGACGCCCTCGACGGCACGCTGCGTATGACCGGGGACATCGCCGGCAAACCGCTCCGGGCCGACGCCCATGTGACCCGGCCGAGCCGGACCGACTATTCCCTCGACCGGCTCACCTTCGCCCTCGGCTCCGTCGCGGCGGACGGGCGGGCCGTCATCGACGCCGCAAGCCTCCTTGCGGAGGGCGCGCTGACGATCCGCGCCGGTGATCTCGGCGATCTCTCACCGCTCGCCCTCGCGCCCATGGGCGGCAGCCTCGACGCGGCGGTGACGCTGTCCCGCGCCGACGGACGTCAGGATGCCATGATCCGCGCCACGGGCACGAGCCTGCGCTACGACACCTTCGGCCTCGCGAAGCTCGACGCGAATCTCGACGGCCGCGACCTGCTTGCGCATCCGGTCCTCGACGGCCATGCCGCCCTCGATCGACTCGTGGCGGCCAACCAGAGCGTGGACACGGTGCGGCTCAACGCCAAGGGCACCGCGGCGGCAAGCGACATCACGCTGACCGCCCAGGCCCGGGGCTTCGCCCTCGACGGCGCCGCGCGTCTGATTCCGGCGTCGCGGACACGGATCGAGATCGCCCGGTTCTCGGCTCAACGGGGCGGTGACCGCCTGGCGCTCGCGGGTCCCGCCGCGATCACGCTCGACGAGGGCTCCGCGCTGATCGAGGGCCTCGTCGTCGCCGCCGGCTCAGGTCGGATCAGCGTCCAGGGACGGGCCGGGTCCGATCTCGACCTCCGGCTCGGTATCCGCGCCCTACCGCTCTCGCTCGCGCGGATCGCGAGCCCGAGTCTCGCGCTCACCGGCACGCTGGAGGGAGAGGCCGATCTTCGCGGGAGCGCGGCGCGGCCGGAGGGACGCTATGCCCTTTCCGTCGCCGGCCTCGTCACCCCCGAGACCCGCAGGGCGGGCCTGCCGCCGATCACCGCGCGCGCGAGCGGCCGGCTCTCCGATGGCGAGGCCAGCATCGACGGCCGGGTCTCGGCCGAGCGGGGCGCCGACGTGACCGTGACCGGCACGGTGCCGGTCGAGGCGGGCGGCGGACTGAGCCTGCGTGCCCGCGGCAGCCTCGACGCGGCGCTCGCCAATTCGATGCTCAGCGTGAGCGGGCAACGGGTCGCCGGCCGGATCGCGCTCGACGCGGGAGTGACCGGCACCGTCGCCGCGCCGAAAGTCGAGGGCTCCGCGACACTCTCCGGCGGCAGCCTCACCGATCCGCTCAACGGCATCCGCATCACCGACATTCAGGGCCGCGTCACCGGCCGCGGCGACACCATCGTCCTCGAGCGTCTCACCGCGGCAACGCGCAACGGTGGTCGCCTTTCGGTCGACGGTCGCGTCGCCGTCGAGCCCGCCTCGGGCTTTCCCGGGACGCTCCGCATCACCGCCGATCGGGCCGAGCTCGTCTCCAGCCCGCTGATGACGGCGGTGTCGAGCCTCAACCTCGCCTTGTCGGGGCCGCTCGCCCGCAAGCCCGTCATCAAGGGCCGGGTCGATGTCGTGTCCATCGACGTCTCGGTGCCCGACCGCCTGCCCGCCACGGTGCAGCCGCTGCCGGGCATCCGGCGGGTCAACGTGACACCCGATGTGCGCGAGCGCCTCGCCAAGCGGGCTGAGCGCAAGGCGCAGATCGAGGCGGCGAGCCGCCGCAAGAAGGCTCCCCCGCCCTTCGACGCCAACCTCGACGTGATAGTGAGCGCGCCGAGCCGCATCTTCGTGCGCGGGCGCGGCATCGATGCGGAGCTCGGCGGCGAGCTGCAAGTGACCGGCTCGTCGCGTGATCCGCGTGCCAATGGCGACTTTTCCCTACGTCGCGGCGTGTTCAGCCTCGGCGGTCAGCGCCTCGACTTCACCCGCGGCCGGGTGCTCTTCGCCGGTGATCTCGCCCAGCCCGATCTCGACTTCGCCGCCGAGACCAAGGCCGCCGACGTCACGGCCCGCGTCGCGGTCACGGGACCGGCGTCCCAGCCGGTCTTCGCCCTCTCGTCCGATCCGAGCCTGCCGCAGGACGAGATCCTCTCCCGCATCCTGTTCAAGAAGGCAGCGGCCGGGCTCTCGCCATTCCAAGCGCTTCAGCTCGCCCAAGCCGTGGCCCAGCTCTCCGGCGGGGCGGGCGGACCGGACGTGTTCGAGTCGGCCCGCAAGGGTCTCGGCCTCGACAGCCTCGACGTCTCGACGGGGGCGAGCGGGGGGCCGGCGGTCGGCGCCTCGCGCTACATCAACGACCGCATCAGCGTCGGCGTGAAGGCCGGCGCCAAGCCGGCCGACACCGCGGCGACGATCAATTACGACGTGACGCGGCGGATCAAGCTCAACGGCGAGGCCGGCAGCGACGGCCGCACCTCGGTCGGCGTCGGCGCCGAATGGGAGTGGTAGGTGCAGCGTTCTACGGGGGGCGGTGGCGATACGTCTTGAGCGAGCTTCGATCAGCCCGCGCGTACGACTGAGCGTCACGGGTCGGAAGCGGGAATGCAGGCAGCGTCGGCCTCGATCACCAATGACGAAATCGATCGCTCAATGCTCCGGTGTTGGTGCATCCTGAACGTAGGAGGCCAAGCCGTTTCCGAACGACCACTCGTCGCGCTCGTTCGAGGTGAGGATGACCTGCACGTCCTCCCGTCGTAGGCCGGGCTTCTCTACGAGCCGATCAGCGATCGCTTCGTACAGCCGCTTCTTGGTGGCCGTATCGCGCCAGTTCCCGGCCACGATATGGATCAGAACAATGTCTTCGCTACGATGAATTCCGAGATAGTCGGCATCGAAGATCAGATCGTCTGATTCATGTTGGCTGATGATTTGGAAGCGATCCCCCGGTGGCACGCCATAGGCTTCCATCAGCGCTTGGTGAATCCCATCTGCGATGGCACGCACATACGGTTTGGGCTTGCCTGCCAGCAGCGAAATGCGAACGAGCGGCATCGTTACGACGATCCTTGTCACTCGAGGAGAAGGGCGTGTGAGTATACGCGCGCAAGGCAGGCTGGAACGACACGTCGTTACGGGTCGTGTCGCCGCGGCTGAAAGTGGCTCCTCGCAAGCCCCAGGGTCGTCGAATGATTCTCCAAAGGTTCTGTATCAGTGACGTCCGCCGGTCACGCAAAAAAATGCCCGGCGCCGCCACGGCACCAGGCTCTGCTGATCGTCGGCGATCCTACGGCTCCTTGAAGCCGTATTCCGGCACACCCTCATCGTTGCCGTAATACTTGTAGGGCAGGAACTTGCCCGACATGGCAAGTTTCACCCGGTCGCCCTTGTTGTTGGGCTCGCGCTCCATCGTCATGTTGAAGTCGATCGCCGACATGATGCCGTCGCCGAACTCCTCCTGGATCAGCTCCTTCCAAGTGGTGCCGTAGACCATCACCAGTTCGTAGAAACGGTAGATCAGCGGGTCGGTCGGCGGCATCTGCGGGATCGAGCCGCGGTAGGGCGCCTCGTTCAGCATCCGCTCCTCCGCCTGGCTGAGGCCGAACAACTCGGCGGCCTTCTTGGCCTGGGCCTTGGGGAGCTTCATCTGGCCCATGCAGGCGGCGGTGATCAGGATCGGCGAGATCCCGCCGATCTCGTCCTGGATGTACTTCCAGGTCCACCCCTTCTCACGCTTGATGTCGAGGAGCTTCTCGGTGAGGTCTTCGCGCTTCATGCTCGTCTCCCTGCCGACGATCGGCTGGCCGTGAACGGGGTGGCCGTTCGAAGGTCAGGGGGCGTGACCTCCGAACGGCCCGACCGTCCTATCCGCCAGAGCGGACGGAACGGCACTCGAACGACGGGCTGCGGAATGCGCCGCGTCATCGGCGAGGCAATCCGCAAACGGCGTGCCAGAGACCTCCCGAAGACGAACCCTCTATTTTCCAACGACTTGAGTTGCACTCGTTCCACTACGAAATTTCGTATATAGCGAGATCTCGTCGTATTGGTGCGAGATCTCGTGGTGCTGTCACCTGCAAGCGAAGCGGCCTCGGTCTACGGCCCTGCCTTCGAAGAGAACCGAGAGGCGATGCTGGTGTTCGAGCCTTTGGCCGACCGCATCACCGACGCCAATGCCGCAGCCGCCCGGCTACTCGGCCGCAGCCGTACCGCGCTGCGGGCGATGCCGGTCAGCGCTCTGCACCCCGATCAGCGGCCCGCGCTCGTGGTGTTCACGCAGGCGGTCCTCGCCGAAGGGCAATGGTGGACGCACGCCCTCACGCCGCACCGCCCGGACGGGAAGGTGCTGCGGCTGGAATATGCCGCCAATCGGCTGGCGGGTGAGCCCGTGCACCTCCTCGTCACCCTCTACGATCTCGACGAGCGCGAGCGCCGCCGCATCGATCGGGAGGCAGAGGAGCATATGCGCGCTGGTCTGCCCGAGTGGCAGCGCATGGAGCGCATTTTCCGCGATATCGAGCGCGGCAACCGCCTGATCCTGGGGGCGGCGGGGGAGGGGATCTACGGCGTCAACGCCGAGGGAGTCACCACCTTCGTCAATCCCGCCGCCGAACGGATGCTGGGCTGGCGCTCGGCCGATCTGGTCGGCAAGGACATGCACGCCACCGTCCATCACACCCATGCGGGCGGCGCCCACTATCCCCATCGCGATTGCCCGATCTACGCGGCCTTCCGCGACGGAGCCGTGCATCAGGTCGATGACGAGGTGTTCTGGCGCAAGGACGGCACCTGCTTCCCCGTGGAGTACACCTCGACGCCGATCCGCGAGGGCGGGCAGTTGCTCGGCGCGGTGATCGTCTTCCGCGATGTCAGCCAGCGCCGCGAGGCCGAGGATCGGTTGCGGGCGGCGCTCGCAGAGGTGGATCGGCTGCGAGAGCGCCTCGAGCAGGAGAATGCCTATCTGAAGGAGGAGATCCGCGCCGAGAGCCATCACCGGGGCATCATCGGCCGCAGTCCGGCGATCGAGGCGTTGCGGCACCAGATCGACGTGGTGGCGGGCACCGATGCCACGGTGCTCGTCACGGGCGAATCCGGGACGGGCAAGGAGTTGATCGCCCGGGCGATCCACGAGGCGAGTAACCGGCGCGACCGGCCGCTGATCCGCGTGAACTGCGCGGCGATCCCGCGCGACCTGTTCGAAAGCGAGTTCTTCGGGCACGCGAGGGGCGCGTTCACCGGTGCCCTGCGCGACCGGATCGGGCGCTTCGAGCTCGCCGACGGCGGCACGCTGTTCCTCGACGAGGTCGGCGAGATCCCGCTCGATCTTCAAGGCAAGCTCCTGCGCGTGCTTCAGGAGCGCCAGTTCGAGCGGGTCGGCGAGGAGCGCACCCGCGCGGTCGATGTCCGGCTGATCGCCGCAACCAACCGGGACCTGAAGGAAGAGGTTCGCCGAGGACGGTTCCGCGAGGACCTCTACTTCCGCCTCAACGTCTTTCCCATCGCCTCCGCGCCCTTGCGCGAACGCCGCGAGGACGTCCCCTTGATCGCACAACATGTTCTGCGGGCGGCCGCGCGACGCCTCAACCGCGCCGATCTTCGTCTGACCGAGGCCGATGCCCGCCGCCTGACCCGCTACGATTGGCCGGGAAATGTGCGCGAATTGGAGAACGTGATCGAGCGCGCGGCGATCCTCGCCGAGCGCGGGCGCCTGCGGTTCGATCTGCCGGAGGCCCGTGGTGCCGGGACCGAGACGCGGGTGAGCGCTCCGCCCGCGGAGATGAATCGGCCCCTCACCGAGGAAGAGCGCCGGGCGCGCACCCGCAGCGAGATCGAGTCGGCCCTCCACATGAGCGGTGGAAGGATCTTCGGGGCAGGAGGTGCGGCCGAACTGCTCGGCCTCAAACCCACCACCCTCCGCTCGCGGATGAAAGTACTGGGGATCGGACGTTCCTGACGGGCGCCAATCCCTCTCGGACGCCCGCTCGAACGGACCCGCTTCGCAGGGCTGTCATTTGCGCCTGCTTCGGTCTCCATCGATAGGTTGCCACCGCGCCGCTCGCCTCGACCGAGGATCGCTGCCCGCGGAGCAACTCCATTTCTCGAGCCGAACGATGTCGTGAGAGAGAAATCGACACCTCGCCGCGCGACCGCGCTACGCCCTCTTGAGTGGGGTGGCCGGATCCTCGCCCTGTCCGCTCTGCTCTGCGCTGCCTCCGGCACGGCAGCGGCTCAATCCCCGCCGGCCTTGGCCTTTCCCCTGGCGCTTCCGCTGACGGGTGCGGGCGGCGACCCGCAGACCGCGATCGCGCAATCCCGGACGTCGGACCAGGTTTCCGTGACGAACCAGGGGTCGATCCAGGAGGCGCTCGGGCCCTACGGCGACCCGTTCGGCCTGCGCGCTTTCCTCGCCGAGCGGGGCATCACCTACGTTCTCACCTATATCGGCGAGGGATTTTCCAACGCCTCCGGCGGCCTGCGGCGCGGGACGACCTTCGGCGGGCGCCTCGACACCTCGCTCGATATCGACCTCGACCGGCTCGCCGGGTGGAGCGGCGCCCGGTTCCATACGGACTTCTTCCAGATCCACGGTCACGGCATGTCGCGGCGCTATGCCAACAATCTCACCACGATCAGCGGCATCGAGGCGCTGCCGTCCAAGCGCCTGTTCGAATTGTGGATCGAGCAGCGCTTCCTCGATGATCGGTTTTCGGTAAAGATCGGACAGATCTCGGCGGACACCGAATTCGCCATCGCACAGTCGGCCGTCGTGTTCGTCAATGCCGGCTTCGGCTGGCCGAACATCGGTGCGGTGGTGATGCCGAGCGGCGGACCGATTTACCCGCTGGCTACTCCGGCCATCCGTCTGAAGTACGAGCCGACGCACGAACTCTCGTTTCAGGGCGGCTTGTTCAACGGCGATCCGGCTGGGACGCCGCCCCAAGGCGACGACACCGATCCGGAGCGGCGCAACCGCACCGGCACCAATTTCCGCGTCAACGATCCGGCGCTTTTGATCGGCGAGGTGGCCTATGCCTATCGCAGCCTGCCGGGCACCGAGCGCCTGCCCGGCACGGCGACCCTGGGCGGCTGGTACCATTTCGGCCGCTTCGACAGCCCGCGCCTCGATGAGGTGCGAGGGCGGCTGCTGGCCGACCCCGAGGCCAGCGGCATCGCCCGACGCTTCCGCGGTGATGCGGGCCTCTACGCGATGCTCGACCAGACGATCTATCGCGAGCCGGCTCGGGAGAATGCCGGCGCTTCGGCGTTCCTGCGTGTCTCGATGGTGCCGAGCGACCGCAATCTGATCGACCTCTACGTCGATGCCGGCGTGGCCTATAGAGGGCTCGTCACGGGCCGGCCCAACGATACGCTGGGCCTCGCTGTCATCCACTCCCGAATCAGCCCGGCCGCTCGCGCCTTCGACCGGGACGCGCGCGTCTTCGGCGTCGGATCGGGACCGCTGCGCAGCAGCGAGACGGTGGTTGAAGCCACCTATCAGGCGGAGGTCGTTCCCGGCTTCACCCTTCAGCCGGACCTGCAATACGTCATGCGGCCCGGCGGCGGTCTCGCCGACGGTCGCGGCCGACGTTTACGCAACGCCACGATCGTCGGCCTGCGCGCGACCGTCAATTACTGATGGATAGGCGAGAAACCGTCACCGGCCGCACTCACGGCCGCGGCGCCTCGACTCCGATCGGTTGGTAGGCCGGCCCTTCGGCACCGGCGTCGCTGAGGCTTTCCATGAAGGCGACCAGGTCGGCCTTCTCCCGCGCCGAGAGATGAAGCGGGTGGATGTCGCGCGAACGGCTTGGCCGCTCGATGCCGCCGCGGTCGTAGAGATCGATGACCTCGGACAGCGTCGTCAACGAGCCGTCGTGCATGTAGGGAGGCCGGCGTGCGACGTTGCGCAGGGTCGGCGTCTTGAAGGCGTGGCGCAGCCTCGTCGAGTTGGGGAAGAAGCGGCCCCGCCCGATCGCACCATCCTTCGCGACGCCGACGTCGTGGAACGAGCCGTCGGTGAAGTTCCATCCTGAATGGCATGCCGCGCAATTGGCTTTGCCATTGAACAGGTCGAAGCCACGCTTGGCCGCGGCACCAACCGCGTGCGCGTCGCCTTCGACCCAGCGGTCGAACGGAGCCTGACCGGAAATGATCAGGCGTTGAAATGTGGCGAGCGCCTGTTCGATGCGCTCCTGCGTGACCTGTCCGCCCTCCGGCACCGGCCCAGGGAACGCTTTCGCGAAGGCCGCGACATAGTTCGGATCCGAGGACAGGCGTCGGACCATCTCCTCGGGCGGCATGTTCATGTTGCCGGGCGCCGTCAGGGGCGTGCGGGCCACCGTCTCGAGTCCGTTGAATTTGCCGTCCCAGCCGTAGATCGCCTCGGTCCACGCGACGTTCAGCAGTGTCGGCGTGCGGAACTCCATGAGGCCGCCATCGCTGCGAGGCGCCCGCGGATGAGTATCGGTCCAATCCTGACCAGGGACGTGGCAGGTGGCGCAGGTCCGCTCGCCGTCCCGGGAGAGGACCGGCTCGAAGAACAGGGCGCGACCGAGTTCCGCTTTGGCGGTTCGGAAGGGATTGTCGTCCGGGAACGGGATCGCCGACGGGCGCCTGTACTCGGCCAGCGTGGCCGATCGGTCGGGCTCGCCGTTCGTCGCGACCGCCAAGCCTCCCAGCAGGATGGACAGGAGGGCCGCCGCGCCCCCCACGATTTTCCAAGCCATTCCAACCTCGATGCGAGCGAGCTTCGGGGCGTGGGCTTAACTTTTCCTTAATGCGAAGCGTGATTTCGCTGCCAAGGGCGATGCACCAGCCAAATTCTACGATGAGATCGAAGCGCTATCACCTTGGCTTACGGTAATTTCATTATAGAGATCAATAATCTTTACAGGCCTACTTCACGGAGACTGCGAGCTTCATCTTGGGATGAATGCCACACAAGATCGTGAATTGGCCCGCAGTCGGGAAGCGAACCACCGTCTTGCTTCCCGGCAGCTGCTCGCCGGTGTCGAAGCTGAAGCCCGGACTCTCCAGATAGGCGTGGTGCACGAGCTCACCATCATCGTTGACGATCGCGATGGTGTCGCCGGCCTGCAGCGAGATTGCGCCCGGTGCGAAGGCACGGCCTTTCTGGGTCACCTTCAGGGAGACCGTGTCGCCCGCAAGAGCCAGCGCGGCACCGGAGGCCGTGAGGGATGAGAGCAGCAGGACCGAACCCACGCGCCGCCGGTTGACCGGAGCCTTGCCCTGGCGCGCGTCACTCATGCCCACCTCCCCAATCTTTCGAGCTCGCCGCTGCGGTCTCGACTTTGGCCAACAAGCATTCCTGGGGTTGCATTCGCATTAACGCATTTGCCGAAATCCCGGGCTACCTTCGCGAAATTATCGGCGCTGTAGATTACCTTAACGATTATCGGGGATGCTGCCCGCGAGAAGCGAGCGTTTGCCCGATGACCCTTTCACGCCAACCTGTAGGCATTCCGCGGTGGCGTGCGGCCCTCGATGCGGCGTTGCGCGGCGTCCGCACCATCCGCGGCCGAATCTTCCTCGCCTTCCTGATGCTGAGCGGGATCACAGCGATGCTGGGCGGCTATGCCGCTCAGGGCATCATGACGACGGGCGCGCTGGTCGACAAAACCTACGACCAGTCGCTGATGTCGATCAACTATGCCCGCGCCGCCGCGACCGACCTCGCGGCCCTGCAGGCCACGGTCTCTCGGGCACGACTTGCGGGCGACGCCGAGGAGCGGCGCAAATTGGAGGCGCGGATCGAGGCGCTGACGCAATCGTTCGAGGAGGATATCGAGATTGCGGCGGACCGGGCCCAATCCGAGCGCGCGACCCGGGAAGCGGCCGCCGCGAAGGATGCCGTCACGCACTGGCTCGCCGCACGGCGGGAATTCGGTCCGGATCAGCAGACGGTCGATGTCTGGCAGGCACTCGACGCCCATGCGGCGGTGGCCGAGCAGCACATCGACCTGCTGATCAACTTCACCGCCGGCGACGGCTTCTCTTACCGTCAGACCGCGCGGGCGATCGTCGATCGCGACGTGAGACTGAGCGTCTTCGTGACGTCGTTCGCCATCGTGCTCGCCGGCATCGTCGCCCTGCTCCTGCTGCGGCAGATCGTGAGGCCGGTTGCGGATGCCTCGACGGTCGCCAGCCGCATCGCGGCGGGCGAGTTGACCGTGAAGGTGCCCGAAGGCGGCGCCGACGAGTTCGGCGCGCTGCTGCGCGCCATGGCGGTGATGCGAGACAACATCGCGGCGATGATGCAGGAAGAGGTGGCGCAGCGGCGGTCGGCGCAGCGCTTGCTGGCCGATGCGGTGCAGGGATCGATCGAAGGGATCGTCGTCGTCGACGCGGTCGGCCGCATCGTCCTCGCCAACGACCGGGCCGCCGCATTGCTCGGACTCGATCCGGCCGAGACGGAGCATCGCAACTTGGCCGACGCCCGCGGATCGGCGGTCGCGGATACTCTTCTGGCGATGCCCGGAACCGGCAGCCTCACCGCCGAGACGCGCAGCGCCGACGGGCGTTGGCTGCGCATCAGCCGCAGCCCGACGCGGGGGGGCGGCTTCGTCGCCGTCTGCAGCGACATGTCTCTGCTCAAGGAGCAGGAGGAGCAGCTCAAGCGCAGCAATTCCCAGCTCGACGCGGCCCTCAGCAACATGCTCCAGGGGCTCTGCCTCTACGACGCCGAGGGAGGTTTGCTCGTCTACAACCGTCGGTTCTGCGACATGCTCGGCATTGATGCCGCCTCCCTGCATTCGGGTATGAGCATCCGCGACATCGCCCATTTGGTCGAAGGCGCGTCGGAGGACGGTCGAGCCGCCGATCTCCTGATGCAGCAGCAAGCCCTGCTCCAGCGCGGCGTCAGCGGATCGCTCTGCTGTCCGATCCGAAACGACTGCATCGTGTCTCTCAAGCAGCAGCCGACCGCCGAAGGCGGCTGGATCGCCACCTACGAGGACGTGACCCAGCGCTACGAGGCGGAGGAGCGGATCATCACCATGGCGCGCCGGGACGCTCTGACGGGGCTCGCCAACCGCATGGTGTTCGGCGAGCGCCTCGAAGAAGCCGCCACGCGTCTCGCAGAGGGGAGCGGTCCGGGTTTCGCAACCCTGTGCCTCGACCTCGACCGCTTCAAGGAGGTCAACGACACGCTCGGTCATCCGATCGGCGACGGCCTCCTGCGCAGCGTCGCGGAGCGGCTGCAGGGCTGCCTGCGCGAAACCGATCTCGTCGCACGCCTGGGGGGCGACGAGTTCGCCATCGTTCAGTCGGGCACTCATGTGCGCAGCGACGCCAGCGCGCTCGCCAGGCGCCTGATCGCCGCCTTCCAGCAGCCGTTCCTGCTCGACGGCCACACCGTGTTGGTGGGAGTCAGTATCGGGATTTCACTTGCACCGGAACACGGAACGAGCCCGGAGAAGCTCCTCAAGAGCGCCGATCTCGCCCTCTACCGTGCGAAGGCCAACGGGCGCGGCTGCTGGTCGTTCTTCGAGGAGGAGATGGATCTCGAACTGCGCAAGCGTCGCGCCCTGGAGAATGATCTCCGCAGGGCCGTCGATAACGGCGAGTTCGAGCTCGTATTTCAGCCGATCGTCAAACTCGAGCGGCAGCGGATCTCGAGCTGCGAAGCCCTGCTGCGCTGGCGCCATCCCGAGCGCGGCTACGTGTCTCCTGCCGACTTCATTCCGTTGGCGGAGGAGACCGGAGCCATCAGCCAGATCGGCGAGTGGGTTCTGCGCAAGGCGTGCAGCGAGGCGGCGGCCTGGCCCGGCGGCATCAGCGTTGCCGTCAACGTCTCCGCCGTGCAGTTCAAGAACGCCGCGGTGGTCCGGGCGGTGATGGAGGCGCTCTCCGCCAGCGGTCTGCCGGCGCACCGTCTGGAATTGGAGATCACGGAATCGGTCCTGCTGAACGACAGCGTGACGACCCTGGCAACGCTTCACACGCTCAAGCGACTCGGCGTTCGGGTGGCGATGGACGATTTCGGCACCGGTTTCTCATCCTTGAGCTACCTGCAGAGCTTCCCCTTCGACAAGATCAAGATCGACCAGTCCTTCGTGCGCAATCTCGATGCCGTCGGCAACGCGCGGCTGATCGTGCGCTCGGTGATCGGCCTTGGCCGCAGTCTCGGCATCACGACCACGGCCGAGGGCATCGAGACCGAAGCCCAGCTCGACCAGCTTCGTCTCGAGGGATGCGAGGAGGGGCAGGGCTACCTGTTCAGCCGCCCGGTCCCCTCGGCCGCCATCCGCGAACTGGTGGCGGAACTCGGCCGGACCGCGGCCTGAGAGCCCGGTTCAGGCAGGCCGGCCGCTCGTCCAGTCGAGGCTATAGATCCATACATATGAGTTTATGCACTTTGCTATAATAAATTAGCATATGTTTGCGTCATGATTGCGTTCAGTTTTTGCTGAACAAAGCGCGAGTCAGGCGATTTCCCGATCAGAGAAGCCGATGCGAAGCCAGGTTGAAAGACCTGGACGTGCCCTGCTGTGCGGGCTGTGCTTCGCGCATCCATCGAGCATTCGAGGAATCGTACCAATGTATTATTTCGACAAGCGACTGCAATATCCTGTGCGCGTCGAGAGCCCGGACCCAATCTATGCCCGGATGTTGCAGCAAGCGATCGGGGGTGTCGAGGGCGAGATCCGCGTCTGTATGCAATACTTCTTCCAGGCCTGGGGCAATCGCGCGCCCAATACGAAGTATCGCGATATGCTTCTCCACACCGCAACGGAGGAAATCGGCCATATCGAGATGCTGGCGACGGCCGTGGCGATGAATCTCGAGAATGCCCCCACCAAGGTCCAGGAGGCCGGCGCGGCCGATGCCATCGTCGGGGCGGTGATGGGCGGTGAGAACCCTCGCCACATCGCCGAGGGGATGCTGCACAAGCACCTGCTGTCTTCGGGAATGGCCGCCTTCCCCGGCAACTCCGACGGCGTGCCTTTCGACATGAACCACATCTACGCCAGCGGAAATCTCGCCGCCGACATGTACTGCAACGTCGCCGCCGAAGCGACGGGCCGGACCCTCGCCGTGCGGCTGTCCAACGCCACCAACGACCCCGGCATGAAGGACATGTGGAGCTTCCTCATCGCCCGCGACACGATGCACCAGCAGCAATGGCTCTCCGTGATCGAGGAGATCGGCGGCCACGAAGGTGCGCTTCCGATCCCGAACTCGTTCCCGCAATCGGAAGAGAACCAGAAGTACAACTACAGCTTCTTCGCGACCAATCGCGACGGTGCTCCGCCGCCGGAAGGCCGTTGGACGAGCGGCCGCTCGCTCGACGGTAAGGGCGACTTCAGCGTGGTCCAGAACGCGCCCATGGGACAGGAACCGGTGCTCGGTCCGGCCCGCCCCGACAGTGGTGCTCAGAGCGAGCAGATCGGCTGAGCGATGACGGGCCCGGCCGCCGACGGCCGGCCCTCCCTTCCGGTTCATTCATATCCATTCGAACAGGAGAAGCCGACGATGGCGCTCGATACGCGTGAGATCTACGTCACCGCATTGAAGAACACCCACGCCCTGGAGATGCAGGCCCTGCAGATCATGGAGCGTCAGGTGGAACGGCTCACCCGGTATCCCGAGATGGAGGAGGCGTTGCGCCGCCACATCGAGGAGACGCACGGCCAGAGAACCCGTCTGGAAGAAGCGCTTCAGGCGCTCGGGGACAGCCCCTCGACGATCAAGGAAGGCATTCTGGGCTTCGTCGGAAACATGATGGCGTTGGGCCACACGCCGGCGCAGGATGAGATCCTGAAGAACACCTACGCCAATCACGCTTTCGAAAACTTCGAGATCGCCGCCTACGAATCCCTGCTCACCATCGGCGAAGCGGCGGGGCAGGGGGGCAGCCTGACGGGCTTTCGGCAATCGCTTCAGGAGGAGGAGGCGATGGCGCGCCGCGTGCGCGAGTTGATCGGCCCGACGACCAAACGCTACGTCGACCTCACGGTGGCGGGCGAGAAGGCCGATCGCTGAGAAGCGATCGCTTCCTGCATCCGGTGATGCTCCGATGCGTCGCCGGATGCGCTGATTGCGCTCGCTGCGTTCTCGATGGTCCGATCCCGGGCCGACGAGCAACCGGTGCCTCGAGGGAAGGGGATCAGGGCGGCGTCGCCAGCCAGATGACGTGACGCGGGCCGCTCGAACCGCTCGCCGGCAGGCGCACTTCGTCCACGGTGAATCCGAGCCGCTGAAGCCGTGCCTTGAACTTCCGGTCCGGCGTGCCGGACCATACGCCGAGCGTGCCGCCGGGCTTGAGCGCCCACTGCGCCCGCTTCAGCCCCCACTCGTCGTACAGGCGATCATTCGCGCGCCGCATCAGCCCCTCCGGTCCATTATCCACATCCAGGAGGACGGCGTCCCAGCCGGCGGGTTCGGACTGGATCAATCGGTTTACATCGAGCTCGCGAAGCTCGACCCGCGGATCGTCGAGACAGCCCTCGAAGACCGAAGCCAGGGGCCCCCGGGCCCAGGCGGCCACCGCGGGGACGAGCTCGGCGACGACGACGCGCGCATCCGGCCCGAGACCTCGAAGGGCCGCGCGCAGGGTGAAGCCCATGCCGAGACCGCCGATCAGCACGCGCGGCGCCGGCCGATCCGAGAGCCGGGCGCAGGTGAGCGAGGCGAGCGCTTCCTCCGAGTGGCCGCGCGTGCTGTTCATCAATTCGATGGTGCCGACGACGATCGAGAACTCTCTCCCCCGCTGCATCAGGGCGAGGCTCTTGCCGCCACCGGGCACGTCACCGGTGTCGAGGTGGACCCACTCGTTCATCACTGCCCTTCCCGGCCGAGCACGGGTATGACCCCACCTGCATCGGCCGCCATTGCGCACGTCGCCTGAGGGCGCCTATCAGCGCGCATGTCCAAGCGCACCAAATCTCTGCCGCAGCAACGCGGCTTCGTCCTCTTCGACGTCGTCTACGCAGACGGTACGCGGGCTTCGAACCGGCGCGTGCCCATGGAAATCCTCGGTGGCCTCGACGGCGACGAGCCGGCCCGCGAACTCATCGCGGAGCAGGAAGCGGAAATCGCGCAGAAGGCCGGGCGGGCGCCGCGTGAGATCCAGAGCCTCAGCCGGTCGCCGATCCCGAAGCCGGCCGCGATCAGCTGACACCGGCGCGACCACGCCTGCGACCTTGTCGAACGTGCTGAAGCCCCCGACACGCGGTGTCACGGGTCGAGCCTGAAGGGTTCGGGCGACGCTCTCGCAATCGCCCGACAGCGTTGCATCGCGCGACAAACCACCTGCCTCATTCAGGTGCAACCGCGAAGACGCGGGCTGGAAGCTCATCCCTGACATTGCAAGCGCCGGACGGAGCACGGTGCGGCCGGATCGACCGCAGGGGGCCGGAAGCAGGGAGGATCGCAACGCGCCTTCACCATCGCCCTCAGGGCTCGGCTGACACGACGAGCCGAGTTCATGTGCGGCGGGAGCGGCAACCGCAGGGCCCGTGTGGAGACCGTCGAGGATCCGATGCCACGACCTGCGTGAGCCAAATGGTGGCGTGCCGAGAACAATCGCAGCGACCGAACTTCATCGACCGCAAACCGTTCGAGCGCGCGCTGCGAAGGGAATGGCGCTCACCACGCCCGACAGCCTGCGCCGGCACAAGTTCCAGCAGGCCCGACAGCAAACCGGAGCCTGAGCGGCTGCCCAGACTCCGGCCATATCGCTGAAAGGATTGGTACCACCGCCCCGGCTCGAACGGGGGACCCCTAGATCCACAATCTAGTGCTCTAACCAACTGAGCTACGGCGGCACGTGAGGGGGGACTTATCCCGAGCCTCGCGGCATTTCAAGCGCCTTGAAGGCATCTCAGGGCGGATCGCGCCGTCGATCCCCCGGTGCTAGACGGCGAATGCATAGGCGCCATGGCCTTCGCTCGGCTTCAATCCCCACGAACCTGATGAATCCGTCCACATTTCCCTCCGCCAAGGCCCCGTTGGTCCAGGCGCCGGCACGGCTTCGGGCGTGGGTGCGCGGAAGCGAAGTGGCCCTCGTGCTGCTCGCGGCCGTCACGGGTTGCGTGGGGGGCCTCGCCGTCGCCGGCATGAGCGGCGCCAGCCAGCTGCTGCGCGAATGGCTTTATCGGCTTCCCGCCGGCCAGCGCCTCAGCAGCCTCTCGGATCTACCAGCCGCGGGCCTGATGGGTCTGCCCTTTCTGGCTCCGGCACTGGGTGGTGCCGTTCTCGGCCTGCTGCTCCTGATCTCGACCCGGGGACGCGGCAAGAACAAGCGCGCCGTGGTCGACCCCATCGAGGCGAACGCGCTGCATGGTGGACGGATGTCGCTGCGCGGCTCACTCGACGTGGCGGCGCAGAACGTGGTCTCGAATGGCTGCGGCGCCTCGGTCGGGCTGGAGGCCGGTTACACGCAGATCGCCGCCGGGATCGCCTCGCGGCTCGGCATCGCCTTCGAGATGCGGCGCTCGGACCTACGCACCCTGGTCGGCTGCGGCTCGGCGGCCGCCATCGCCGCGGCCTTCGGCTCGCCCCTCACCGGCGCCTTCTACGCCTTCGAGCTGATCATCGGCACCTACACGATCGCGACGCTCGCCCCCGTGGTCGTCGCGGCGCTGTGCGGCAGTCTGGTGATGCGTGCGCTCGCGCCGCAGCCCGCCTTCGTCGATGTCGGCGCGCTGGCGCTCGCCAAGACCGCGGCCGTGGATGCCGGCGATACGCTGCCCTGCCTCGCTCTCGGGCTCGTCTGCGCCGGACTGGCGGTGCTGCTGATGCGGGGCGTCACGCTTGTGGAGAGGGGCTTTCGCGCCTCGCGATTGCCCGCGCCCCTGCAGCCGATCCTCGGCGGCCTGTGCGTCGGCGCCCTCGCGCTGGCGACGACGCCCCAGGTGCTCTCCGCCGGACACGGCGCGCTCCACATCTACCTCGCCCCCGAAGCCACGGCCGGGCTCGGTGCACTCGCCGGGCTTGTCGTCGCCAAGGCCGCCGCCTCGGCGATGTCGATCGGCTCAGGCTTTCGCGGCGGCCTGTTCTTCGCCTCGCTGTTCCTCGGCGCCCTGGTCGGACGCCTGTTCGCCGGTCTCGGACCGATGGTCTGGCCCGGTTTTGAAGCGTTCGGTCTCGCTCCGGTCGGCTACGCGGTCGTCGGCATGAGCGCCTTCGCCGTTGCCATCGTCGGCGGCCCGCTCACCATGACCTTTCTCGCCCTCGAGATGACCGGAAGCTTCCCCGTCACCGGGCTCGTGCTCGCCTCGGTGATCGCCTCCTCGCTCACGGTGCGGAAGACCTTCGGCTACTCCTTCGCCACCTGGCGTTTCCATCTGCGCGGCGAGACCATCCGCAGTGCCCACGATGTCGGCTGGATGCGGAATCTCACCGTGGGGCGCATGATGCGCAAGGATCTCCGGCCGGTTCCCCTCGACACGCCGATGGCGACGTTTCTGCGCGCCCATCCCTTGGGCTCCCCGTCGCGGGTGGTCGTGGTGGACGAGCACGATCGCTATGCCGGGATCGTCCTCGTGCCCGAGGCCCATGCCCGTGCCGCGGAGAACGGCGGGGAGGTGCCGCATCTGGCCGACGTCGTCCGCTACCCGACATCGTTTCTCCTCGCCGACATGACCGTCAAGCAGGCGGCGGCCGCCTTCGATCAGGCCGAGAGCGAGACGCTCGCCGTTCTCGACGACACGCACAGCCGCAAGGTCATCGGCTTATTGACGGAGAGCCACACGCTAAAGCGCTACAGCGAGGAACTGGACCGGCAGCGTCGCGCCATGCTCGGCGAAGCGGCCTGAGAAGAGAGGCCGTGCTATGGAAGGCCGGATGACCCTGCCCGCCCTTCTCGCCAGCCTTGTCCTGCTCCTCTCCCTGGGATCGACCGCTCGGGCCGATTCCTGCGACGGCCTGACCGTACGGCTGATCCGCGGCACCGGCGTCGCCCTGGCCGGGCGCAGCGGCTCCCTCGTCGTCTTCGGCGCCGCCGACGCCGACCGGATGAGCCTGGATTGCGCGGCGCCGCGACGGCTGCTGTTCCGCTCGGATCTTCGCGAGCCGCCGCGGGCC
>Ga0233425_10003941_pt1 | contig 25849 bp, 23 predicted proteins | sample Watercolumn_Towu_2_FD_181712 | JGI IMG/M metagenome (GOLD analysis project Ga0233425, IMG submission 181712) | Freshwater microbial communities from Lake Towuti, South Sulawesi, Indonesia - Watercolumn_Towuti2014_140_MG | ecosystem: Environmental > Aquatic > Freshwater > Lake | place... | reverse complement strand
AAAACTACCCGGCCCAGCCCGGAGATTTCACCCTCACGGGAGTGGAATCTTCGCCCGGTCGGGCCGACGAAGCCGGGGCCAGCCCCAGGGCCGGCTCGCGATGGAGTTGCGCCGCCCGACTCGCCCCGACTGGTCGGGGAGGGCGGGTGGGTCTTTTTGCCAAGAAGTCTCTTCCCAGTGACGAAATCCGGCCTAGGGTTTCACCCGCCACGCCCCTTCCCATGGAACTTCAGCTCCAACGCCTCACCGCCACCGCCCGCCTGCCGGCGCGCGCCACCGTCAACGCGAGTTGTTTCGACATTCACGCCGACATGGCCGGCACGATTCCCCCCGGGGGCCGGATGCTGGTGAAGACCGGCTGGGCCGTCGCCGTGCCGCCGGGCTACGAAGTCCAGGTGCGCAGCCGGAGCGGCCTGGCGCTCAAGCACGGGGTGGCGGTGCTCAATTCACCCGGCACCGTCGATGCCGACTACCGCGGCGAAGTGGGCGTGATCCTGATCAACCACGGGAGCGAGCCCTTCGCCTTTCACCACGGCGATCGCATTGCGCAGTTGGGCGTCTATCGCGTGGAGATGTGCGCGGCGGTGGAAGTGGAAAAACTCGAGGCAACGGCCCGCGGCGCCGGAGGCTTCGGCCACAGCGGGCGCTGACGCGCGACCGGCTCAGCGCCCGGGTGCGCCCCCTTGTTGCACCCAGGCGAGGTTGAAGTGCGCGTGCTTGATCGCCTTCTGCTCCTTCGCCGCCTTGGTGTCGGCCGCTCCCGCGACGCTTCGCACGTGGTGGCTGTAGGTGGCGTGGAGCGTGCCGTCGGCGGACTCGAGGATGCTCGGGTAATGGTAGCGGCCGGCGGCGGGGCCGGGCACGTCTTCCTCGAGGGCGCGGCGCCATTTCCAGGTTTTCCCCTCGTCATCGCTGAGCTGCACGGTGAGCCGGTGGCGCCCGGTTTCGGTGTCGTTCGAAATCAGCACCCAGTGGCCGTTGCGCAAGCCGAGGATCTCAGCCCCGGAACCGGGATTGGGCAGCTCGCTGTCGGTGACCGGCGACCAGGTTTCGCCGCCGTCGCGGGATTCGCTTTGGTGCAGGCGCTTCGGGGCCGGGCCGTTGTCGCGCATCACGGTGAAGAGCGAACCGTCGCGGCGCCGGACGATGCTCGGCTGGATGTTGCCGGCGCCGACGAGCGGGGTGCTGGTGCGCCACGTGGCGCCACCGTCGTCACTGAGCGCCATGAGCGAGAAGTCGAAGCCATCGGAGTAGAGGGGCAGGATCAGCCGCTCGCTTTCGAGGACGAACGGATGCGCCCGCGGCATCCAGCCGAGGCGCTGCGACAGCCGGTCGCTGGCGCGCCCGCGCACCGTCCGGAAGTAGTCTGCGAGCTTCGTCCGGGCGACACCATCGGTGACCGCGGCGATCGCCGCCTTTTCGGCGCGGTCGTAGTACGCCATCGCGGCAGTCTGAAACTCCGCCGGCGGCTTGAGGTGAATCACGTCGTCGCGGCTCCAGCGGGGAGGTCCGTCGCCCGAGAAGTCGGAAGCGACCCGGCACTTGAGCAGCGCCGATTCCCATTGGTTGGAAAGAATCGCGACCCAGACCAGCCAGAGCCTGCCCGCCGGGTCGAAGAACATCGCCGGATTGCAGTCGGGCAGACCCGGGGTATCGGCCAGCACGAACCGCGGGCCCCAGGTGGAGCTGCCCTTTTTGCGGCGCGCGCCCTCGACTTTCACGTCGTCAGCCGTGCGCTCGCCGGAACCGTGAAACCAGCAGGCGAGCAGGTCACCGTTGGGGAGTTCGACGATGCAGGAGGCGTGCACATGCCAGGATTCGGGGGCGAAGATCAGCTCCGACCGGTGGAACGGCGCCGCGGCGGACGCGGGGGCGGAGCCGCCGGCGGAGGCGAAGATGAACAGGCTGGCGGCAAATTGGCACCAACCGGCGCGGCGGGGGGAACGACTCATGCGGTGCGATCATGGCGCCCCTTGAGGCGCTGACAATCCAGGAGCGCGGCGGGGGGACGCAAATGTTGCACACATCTCCGCAAGCCCTGCGCAGCGCCCCGCCGGGGCGGGTGTTAGCATCGGTCCCGTCTGCTTAGTACCTCCTCGCGCCCCGCCGCCCTGCCATGAACACCGTGATTGCCCCGATCGATTTTTCTCGCGCGAGCCGCGGGGTAATCGATGAGGCGATTCGCCTGGCTCGCAGCGTGCAAGGCCGGGTGGTGGTGCTCCACGTGGTGAAGCCGCCGGTCTACGCCTCGGAAGTGGCCCCGGTGGCGGGCACCTCGGGAGAGATGACGGCCGAGGTCGAACGCGAGGCGCGCGAGCAATTGCTGCAGATGCAGCGCCAGTTGATGCGCAAGGGCATTTCGGTCGAGACGGTGTGCACGACGGGCTCGCCGATCCGCCGCATCGTCGAGCAGGCGCACACGCAGGCGGCGCGCTACATCGTCCTCGGTGCGCACGGCCACACCGCGCTCCGCCAGTTGGTGGTCGGCGGCACGGCCAGCGGCGTGCTCAAGCGGGCGGGCTGTCCGGTGGTCGTGGTTCCGCCGGGCCGGAGAGCGGTGGCGGCGTAGGCCGGCCGCGCCGCGGCGGGCCACCTGACCGGCTGCACGACCGGGGAGGAACGGCGTGCCGGCCCGCGAACCTGTTACTTTTTCGCGGCGCTGCGCACGAGGGCGGCGTCGAGTTCCGCCTCCGTCGGGAAGCGGTCGAATGATCGCGTCACGTTCTTCCCCAGCATGTGGCGGTCGGCGAAATCGAGCAGGGCCGACCAATCGTCGGCATTGAACGTGTGGCCGTGGGGTGCGTAGTGCGCGCCGAGGCGCTCCGGCACGCCGTGCAACGCAAAGGCGGGACGCGCGCCGAGCAGCGACTGGCGCACGGCTTCCGGAAGCGAAATCACGTCGGTCTCGCCCTCGAGCGCGAGGAATGCGCGGGGGGCACAGGCGGCGAGGAACCAGTGTTGATCGAAAGGAAGCCTCTCCCGCTGCCCGCGGAAGGGGTGGAGCTGCGGCGAGAACCAGTTGGGGTACTTGGTCAGCATGAGATCCAGCGTTTCGCTCCGCCGCGGTCCGGCCAGGCGGTACGCCCCGACACCGCCTCCACCGGTGACCGCGGGGGCGCCCAGCGCGATCCGCTCGTCGAAGGCGGCGGCCACCATCGCCGACTTGCCGGTGCGCGAAGCTCCGGTGACGATCAGCCGCGTGCGGTCGATCGCGGGATCGGTCTCGAGGTAATCGACGATCCGCGACACCCCCCACGCCCAGCTGCGGAGCAGGCCCCAGTCGAAGCCGGGATACGCGGGAAAGAACCGCGTGTGGCGAAACGCCCAGCTGCCGTCGGCCTGGCGCAGGGTGGTGTCCTCGCCGCAGTCGTTGTAGTTGAACACCACGTACGCAAAGCCCCGCGCCAGGGCGGGGTTCTCCGCCGCAACGCGCGCGGGATCCGGCGGCGACCCGAAGCCCCCGCGTGGTGGTGCCGGCGCCGCCCCTGCGCCGCCGCCGACCACCAGCAACACGTTGACCCCTTTCCCCTGGGTCGGACCGTTGGGCAGGCGCGGCAGCGGCACGGCGCCCGGTGGGGTGCCCGCGGGCATGATCACCGCGGGAAACGGACCACCCTGCACCGGGGTGTAGATCCCGATGTCGAATCCGAGCTTCGCCCCGGGCCCGAAACTGAGATGAATCAACCGGTACCGGATCCGGCCGTCGGCGAGCAGGAGCGATTGTTCCTCCCGCCCGCGCACGTTGCCGGGCGCCGGCGGGGCCTGGCCGACCGCGTAATATTCGAGTGTGCGCAGCATCTCCCGCCGGCGGCGGGCCCATTGCGCCGGTGTGGTCACCGGCGTGCCGTCGTCCATCGTCAGGACTCCGGGCAGCTCCGGCCGGGAGGGAAGCTCGGCCACCCCGGGGAGGATTCCCATGGGTGTCGCGATGGGCGGCACCGGGATTTCACGCGGTTCGGCCGGAACGGAATCGGCGGCGCGCAACCCGCCGGCCGCAAGAGCCGCCAGGAGCGCGACGATCTCAACCCGGCAGGAGCACATGAGGGGAAGGGGACGAGCAGGCACCCCGGCGGCCGGTCAGGGCTTGCCCGCAGAGGCCTTCGGCGAGGGCACCGTGTTCAGGCTGCGGCCCTTCTTCGCCGGTTCGATCGTCACATTGCGAAACGAGATCGAGCCGGCGTGCGCCAGCACCTCGGTGCTCTCGACGCCCCGGAAGGTGCAATCGGCGAACCGCACCCCGTCGATCGTTGCCGCGGGGAAGCCCGCGATCCACATGACGCGGGGGCTGGCCGCGCTCGTGACCTGCTCGAGCGCGACGTTGCGCACCGTCGGCGGATGGGGGCCTTTGGCTCCCTCCTCGTAGATCAGGTCGATCGTCAGCACCGCCTCGGCCACGCGGCCGATCTCGACGCGGCGCAGGAAGATGTTCTCGACCACCCCGCCGCGCTGGGCGTTGGACTTGAAGCGCAACGCGCGATCGAGGTTGGGGCTGTCCATCCGGCAATCCTCGACGAAGACGTTGCGGCAGTTGCCGGAGATCTCGCTGCCGATGACGACGCCCCCGTGGCCGTCCTTCATCGTGCAGTGGCGGATGATGATATTCTCCGCGGCCGTGGCGACGCGGCGGCCGTCGTTGTTGCGGCCCGACTTGATCGCGATGCAGTCGTCGCCGGTATCGAAGACGCAGTGTTCGATCAGGACGTCGCGGCTCGATTCGGGATTACAGCCGTCGTTGTTCGGGCCGTGGCTGGAGATCCGCACGCCGCGCACCGTAACGTTGGTCGACAGCACCGGATGGATTTCCCACATCGGCGAACGGACGATGGCCACGCCCTCGACCAGGATGTTCCGGCAGCGGTAGAACTGGATGAAATTGGGCCGCAGGAAGCCGCCCTCGCCGATCACCCGCTGCGCCACGGGCACGCCGGTTTCGCCCATCTGGATCAGGCGGTCGCGCCCGGCTTTCTGTTTGGTCGGGCCCTTCTTCTTGTCGTTCCACGCCCACCAGGTGTCCCAATCCGCCCCGCCGTCGAGCGTGCCCCGGCCGGTGACGGCGATGTTTTCCTGCTCGAACGCGTAGATCAGCGCCGAGTAGTTCATGCACTCGACGCCTTCCCAGCGCGTGAAGACGAGCGGGTATTTCGCCGGAGCGAAGATGAACTGGAGCGTCGCGCCCTCGGCGAGGTGGAGGTTGACGTTGCTCTTGAGGTGGATCGCGCCGGTGTGAAAGACCCCTGCGGGCACGACCACGCGGCCGCCGCCGGCAGCATGTGCCGCGGCGATCGCCCGGGCCAGGGCGGCCGTGCAGTCGGCGCCGCCGGGGGTCGCGCCGTGCTCCGTGATGGCAAAATCGCGGGCCCGGAATTCCGGCGCCTTGAGGCGGGCGAGGATCGCCGGCACGGTTTCCCAGCCGACGGGCGGGGCGGCGCGGGCGGCGACGGCCAGCGCGAGAACGATCACGAGGCGGAACAGCAGCGGCGGCTTCATATCGCTGCACCAAATAGCGGGGATTTCCCGCCAAAGGGAGCCTTCTTTTCGCGGCGGCCACCCGCCCGAACCGTCCGCCGCCGCCGCCGGTCTACTGGATCGGGATGCGCGACTTGTTGACCGCGAGCCAGGCGTCAAAACTCTGCAGGGCCGGGTTGACCGAGCGCGAGAATTCGAGGTTGCGCAGCCGGCAGAAGTCCTCCGCGCAATCGTGGTTGAACTGAAACATGTTGCCGAGATCGTCGGCCCCGGGGAATCCGAGCTTCCGATACGCGTCGAACGGCATCGGGTAGAACGTCACCGGCTCACCGAGGGCGCGGCCGAGCGCGGCGGCCATCTCGTGGCCGGTCAGGTGCGCACCGGCCACGCCGACATTGCGGCCCACCAGCGGCGTACCCTGGCGGAACACCCCGAGCGCGCAGCGGCCGATGTCCTCCGTCGCGATCGAGGGGAACTTCCTTTCGCCGATCGGCAGGGCAAAAACCAGCTTGCCGTCGGCTCCTTTGCGCGGACCCATCCCGAAGTAGATTAGGTTCTCCCAGTAAAACGAGGTGTGGAAGAACGTCGTCGGCACGCCCGCCGCGGTGAAGAGCGCGTTGGCCTCGCCCTTGGCGTCGAAGTGCGGCACCTTGTATTTCTTCTGCAGGGTGGGCATGCGGGGATCGGACAGCGGAATCCACCGCCGCGTGTCCTCGAGGGTCGACCAGATCACGTGCCGCACGCCGGCGGCCTTGGCGGCGCGGGCCATCGCCCCGGCCTCCGCGTATTCCTTCTCGGGGGAGAAATGCGCCCAGAAGAACGTCACGCAGAACGCCCCGTGGGCACCGGCAAAGGCGCGGGCGAGACTGGCCTCGTCGTCGACATCGCCGGCGACAACCTCGGCGCCGAGTTGCGCCAACGCGCGGGCTTTTTCGGAATTGACGTCGCGCGTGATGGCACGGGCGGCGAATTCGCCGCTCGCGTCGGCCAGGATGGCGCGGACGAGTCCGCCGCCCTGGGCGCCGGTGGCACCGAGGACCGCAATGATCTTCTTCGTGGGCATGGGGAGTGGGAGGATGGGTGGGTCGATATCGTTGGACAGAGCCGACGCTAACCACGTTTGCCCGCCTGTCTAATCGCGGGCGCAGATTCTGCGGCCATTAGCCCGTGGTTGTTACCCTCCCAGGGTGTCTGACAATTTCTCCGGATCGCACTTTTTCGCGCCGATTCTACGACTGAGCCCAAACCATTCCCCTCCACGAATCGGATGCACCCAGGGGTGAATCTTCGGAGCAGCGTCGCGACTCAGCGTCGCGACTCAGCGTCGCGACTGAACACCCAGGGGTCTGCTCTTCTCAGGCCAGCTCCGGTCTGCGGTGAGGAGACACCTCAACTTGGCCGCTCAGTTCCTTTGGTGGCGGTTGGCGCGTTGGAAAACATTCGCCCAGTCAGGCCGATTCCGTCGGGGCCGGGGCCGCAACGCGCGTGATGGGAGGGGGATGAATCCCGGCCACGCGCAGCCTCGCCGTTGAATTGTCATTCCAGGAGGAACTCGAACGCGGCGGCTGGGGCCCGGACACTGTCACGCGCGAACAGCGGGCGGTGGAAAACAGCGAAAGCACGATCCAAATCGTGATCACGACGCGCGCCCACTTCGGCAGGCGCACGAACAGCACCCACGCCGCGGTGACGAGCCACCAGAGGGCTTCGGCGACGAATTTCACCGCGTGAAAGAAGCCGCCCTGCTCCGGGATGTGGGGAAACGGCGGCATCGGCGGCGGCGGGGGCAACGGCGGCTCGGCAGCGGCGGGCGGGGTGGCCCGGGGAGGCGGAGGCAACACCGGCGGAGGCGAAGCGGCCGGCGCTGGGCCCGCGGGCCGCGGATGCGAAAACGGGACGCGCGTTGTGCCGGACGGTCGCCGCGGCAGGAGGTGGTGATCGCCGGCGCGAAGCCGCTCGAGCAGGGCGGTGAACACCGGGGTGGGATGGCCTCCGGGCGCGCGCAGCCATTGTACCGCCAGGAACTTCTCCGGCACCCGGGCGCCCGCCTCCACGGTGTCGTCGATCGCGACCGGGAGCAGGAACAGCACATCGTCGGCCATATCGAGCGTGCGCTCGGTGGCCAGCCGCCACTCGCGCCGGAAGTAGCCCTCCTTGCGCGCCTCGGTGTTGGCCGAGATGATCGGCATGAAGTACTCGCAGTCGCGGATCTGGCGGCGGATCTTCTGGTCCCACGCATCGCCGCCGCTCAGGGCACTCTCGTCGTACCACACGTCGAGCCCGGCGGCGGCCAACGTGTCCCGCAACCGCCGCGCCGCCTCGCGGTCCTCCGCGGCGTAGCTGATGAAGACCGACGGCACGGGCGGCGGGGGAGGGCTGCCGGCGTTGTCGTTGTCGCTGGGCATGGGCGCGGCTGACGCTCGGCCCGGCACCGCCCGACGTCAAGTGGTGTCTCTGTCGCGTTTCGGCCCCGGCTGCAAAACGCTTCCCCCGGGCGCATCGCCATCCCATGCTGAACCCGCCATGAACGCTTCACGCACCCTGTCGGGTCTGATCGCGGGCCTCACGCTGGTGCTGCGGGCAACGTCCGCCACCGCGAGCCAGCGGGTGGAATTCACCGGCGCGACCTCCGATCACAAGTGGGAACTGTCGGCGCTCAATCCCGACCTGCCGGCCGATTGGACCGGCTACAGCCACCTCGTGCTCGAGCTCAAGGCCTCGTCGCCCCAGCGGTTCTCGCTGGTGCTTTACAGCGGCACACGCTCGCAGCGCCGCCAGGTGCAGCCGCTGCCCAACGTCTGGATCCGCGCCGCCGTGCCGCTCCAGTATTACCGGCAGCCCAACCGGGCCGGCCACGATCTCGCCTCCGTGGGCAAGGTGCCGCGCGAATCGTTCTGGATCAGCACCGGTGGCACCTATGGCCCGCTCGATGCCGTGACCGCCCTCGGGGTCGCCATGCAGCAGCCGCTCGGGCGCCCCACCCTCGAGCTTCGCTCCGTCCGCCTCGCCCGCGAGGATCCCGGCTCCGACATCCTCGACCGCAAACCGGTCGTCGATGAATTCGGGCAGTGGATACCCGGGGACTGGCCGGGCAAGGTCGCCGACGCGGCGCAACTCCGCCAGGAGTGGGCCGCCGAGGAGGCGGCCCTCGCGGCGGGCGATTTCGGGTACGGCCGGTACGGCGGGTACCGCGGGACGAAGGCGCGGGCCACGGGGTTCTTCCGCGTCGAACAGGTGGCGGGCCGCTGGTGGTTCGTCGATCCCGACGGGCATCTGTTTTTCTCGACCTCCTCGACGGGCATCGGCAGCGGCGCCGGTGAGGCGCGCCTCGCGGGGCGCGAGGACTATTTCAAGGTCCTGCCGCCGCCCGAGGCGGCCCGGCTCGGCCGGCGCTCCGCCGGCGGCTTTTACAGTTGGAACCTGGTGCGACGGCACGGCGCCGAGGTGCAGACCAGGTGGATCGATCTCGCGCTGCGCCGGCTCGACTCGTGGGGACTCAACACGATCGGCAACTGGAGCGACTCGCGCCTCTGGGCCGCCGGCCGGAAGGCCTACCAGGTGAACCTCGGCGGCTGGGGGATGGGCTCCGGCTACCTGGGCATGCCCGATGTGTACTCCGACGATTGGGTCGCCCTGGCGGATCGCGAAGCGGCGGCCCAGTGCGCCCCGCGCCAGAGCGATCCGTGGCTGCTCGGATACTTCATCGCCAATGAGCCGCCCTGGCCGGGCCGCGAGTCGCTGGTGGTGGACACGATCCTCGACGGCAAACCCAGCGCGATCCAACGCGAGGCCCGCGCTTTCCTGGCCGGCGGCGACACCCCGGACCGCAGAAAACAGTTTATCTACCGCGTCTTCGACCGGTTCCTCGCCGTAACCATCGCCGCGATCCGTCGGCACGACCCGAACCACCTCATCCTCGGCCTGCGCTTCGGCGGCGGCTTGCCCCCGGCCGAGATGCTTCAGGCCTGCCGCGCTTTCGACGTGTACAGCCTCAATGTTTACGCGACCCAGGTCGACCCGCAGCGGCTGACGGAAATCCACCGCATCACCGGGCGCCCGATCCTCGTCGGCGAATTCCATTTTGGTGTGCCCGGCCGCGGCCTCGCGCCGGGCCTCGTCCAGGTGCCCGATCTCGGTGCGCGCGGCACGGCCTACCGCCACTACGTCGAACCGGCCGCCGCTCATCCGGCGCTGATCGGCACGAGCTGGTTCCAGTGGATCGACCAACCGTGCACCGGCCGCTTCGACGGCGAAAACTACAACATCGGCCTGGTCGACGTCACCGACCGCCCCTACGCCGACATGGTCGCCGCGCTGCGCACGACCCACCGCCGGTTGCACGACGTGCATGCCGGCACGCTCCCGCCCTTCGCCGCTCCGCGGTAGGCCCCCGCGCCGCGCCAGGCCCTTCTTCCCGCATGAAACTCCGCGCTGCGCTCCCCCTCCTCCTCGCTGCGGCCGTCTTCGCCGCCGAACGGCCCAATGTCGTCGTCATTCTCTGCGACGACCTCGGCTACGGCGACGTCCGGGCCAACAACCCCGACGGCAAAATCGCCACGCCCCACATGGATCGTCTCGCCCGCGAGGGCGTGCGCTTTACCGATGCGCACACGCCGTCCTCGGTCTGCTCACCGACGCGGTACGGTCTCCTCACCGGCCGCTACAACTGGCGCTCGCGCCTGCAGTCGGGCGTGCTCGGCGGCCTCTCGCCGCGGCTGATCGAGCCGGGACGCGAGACGCTGGCCTCACTCCTGAAAAAGCACGGCTACCATACGGCCGCGATCGGCAAGTGGCACCTCGGCATGGACTGGGTGATCCTGCCCGGGAAATCCGTCGCCGAACTTTCTGTCGAGACTCCCGCCCAGGTGCGCAACGTCGACTACGCGCAGCCCATCGCCAACGGGCCCAACGCGGTGGGTTTCGACCGTTATTTCGGCATCAGCGCTTCGCTCGACATGGTGCCGTACGCGTTCATCGAAAACGACCGCGTCACCGTGCAACCGACGCTCGACCGCACCTGGCCGCTGCACCCCGGCTACGATCCGCAATGCCGCCTCGGGCCGGCCGCGCCCGGCTTCGAGGTGGCCGACGTGCTGCCCACCCTCACGCGCCAGGCCGTCGACTACATCACGGCCCGCGCCCGCACCGGGCAGCCGTTCTTTCTCTACCTGCCGCTCAACTCCCCGCACACGCCAATCGCCCCGAACAAATCGTGGATTGGCCGGAGCGGCCTCAACCTCTATGCCGATTTCGTGATGGAGACCGACTGGGCGGTCGGCGAAGTGCTCGGCGCGCTCGAGCGCGCGGGCGTTGCCCGCGACACGCTGGTCGTCTTCACCAGCGACAACGGCTGCTCGCCGCAGGCCAGGATCGAAGTGCTCGCGGAGAAGGGCCACGCCGTCAACGGCCCGCTGCGCGGCCACAAGGCGGATGTCTTCGACGGCGGCCATCGCGTGCCGTTCCTCGTGCGCTGGCCGGCCCGGGTGCCACCCGCCGTGAGCGATCAGCTCGTGTGCCTCACCGATGTGTTCGCCACCTGCGCCGAGATCGTGGGCGCCAACCTCCCCGCGGAGGCCGGCGAAGACAGCTTCAGTTTCCTCGGCGCGCTCACCGGCCGCCGGGCGGGGAGCGCCCGAACGTCCGTCGTCCATCATACCATCAACGGCGCTTTCGCGATCCGCGAGGGCGCGTGGAAACTCGCGCTCTGCCCGGGCAGCGGCGGCTGGTCGGCCCCGCGCGATCCGGAGGCCGTCCGCCAGGGCCTGCCCGACACCCAGCTCTACCGCATCGGCGGGGATGACCTCGCCGAGCGGCGCAACGTGTATCGGGAGAATCCCGACATCGTCACCCGCCTGACCGCGTTGCTCGAGCAACTCGTGGCCGACGGCCGCAGCACGCCGGGCCCGCCGCAGCGGAACGCCGTGCCGGTGCTCCTCCGCAAACCCCTGCCGCCCGCCGCGACCGCGGCAAAAAAGAAGAAGGCGTAGCCTGCATTTTTCACCCTCGGTCCGTCTCTCGCCATCCTGCCAACTGCGAGAACATGGCCTTTCCGGCGGACGCTTGGAGTTCATGCCGGCTAAAAGCAATCCGCCCAAGGCGAGCAAGTTGGCGGAACGGCAGATCGATTCGTCTTTTGGCGGATTGCCGTAGCCCGGAAATCAGGAGGTGGCAGGCAGGATGAGGATTCGAAGGCGCAGAGGGTGCCGTCATGGCTGAGTAAGTTGCGAAATCTGCGGTCCACCGGCAATTGCCCGACCGGGATGACCCCAACCCTCTCGGGGACCCCCCGCCGGCGGAAACTCCTCGGGTTGCTGGCGGCCGCCGCGGTCGCAACCGCCTCCTTCGCCGCCGGCTGGGCGCCACCCGACGCCGCCCAGCGCGACCGCCTCGACCGCGCGCTGGCGTCGTGGAATGCACAATACGATCCGGCGGCGCGGATGATTCGCCGGCCGTTCTCCTCGCCGGGCTACCACACGACGCTGCGGGGCGGCTTCGTTCACCCCACCCGCGAGTCGCTGGCCTACGCGGTCGGGCTGCTCGATACCGGCCGCCCCGCCGATCTCGCGCGCGCCACCGACCTCCTCCGGCGGGTGATCGGCCTGCAGGACTCGAATCCCGCGAGCCGCACCTACGGCATCTGGTCGTGGTTTCTCGAGGAGCCGCTCGACCGGATGAGCCCTCCCGATTTCAACTGGGCCGATTTCAACGGAGTGTCGCTTCTCCAGGTCGCCCGGGATCACCGGGAGCGCCTGCCGGCGGAGCTGGGCCGCATCGTCGACGAGTCGATCCTTCACGCCTGCCGCGCGATCAAGAAACGCAACGTGGGGCCCGGTTACACCAACATCGCCATCATGGGCGCGTATGTGACGCTCGTCGCCGGCGAGCTGCTCGGGCAGCCCGAATTCCACACCTACGGACTCGAACGGTTGCGGCGCTTTCACGACCACACGATCGCCAACGGCACCTTCGAAGAATACAACAGCCCGACCTACACCCTCGTCGCCCTGCAGGAACTTTCCCGCCTGCAGGCGCACGTCCGCGATCCGGCGGCCCGGCAGTTGCTCGCGCCGCTCGTCCGCCACGCCTGGGAGCTGTTGGCGACCCACTTCCACGCCCCCACCCGGCAGTGGGCCGGCCCGCACAGCCGCGCCTACCGATCGCTGCTGCCCGACAGCGTGCTCGCGCTCATCCAGCTCGGCACGCAGCGCCGCGTCGATTTCGGCGTCGACGAGCCCGGCCGCGAGGAACTCCGGCTGCCGCTCGCCTGCCCACCCGATCTCGAGGGGCATTTCCGCGCGCTCGACGGCCCGCGCACCGTCACCCAGACGTTTGTCCAGCGCAGCGGCATCGTCGGCACCACGTACCTCGATCCACGGTACGCCCTGGGCACCGTCAACCGCGGGGATTTCTGGAACCAGCGCCGCGCTCTCCTGCTCCACTTCGGCACCGCCGCCTCCCCCGGTTACCTCCACCTGCGTTTCCTGAAGAACCACTACGACCTCGCGTCCGCCCTCTTCACCAGCGCGCAGCGCGGCGGCCGGGTGCTGGGCGCCGTCAACTTCATCACCAACGGCGGCGATACCCACCCCTCGCTCGACCGCGTGAAGAACGCCACCCTCCGCGCCCGCGACCTGCGCCTGCGCTTCGAGCTCGGCGGGCCGGCGGCCAAGGCGGCCGGCCTCACCGTCGCGTCGCCCACCGCCGCTACGATTACCCTCGCCGGCCTCCCGATCGCCGTCGAACTGTTGCGGGCCCGCCTGGGGGCCCACGCGGGCGGATTCTCGCGCGGCGGCGAGGGCGGGCTGCAGTGGCTCGATGTCGTCCTGTACGAGGGCGCCGAGCGCGACTTCAACCTCGCGGAGCTCGACGAAGCGATCGTCGGCTTCACCTTCTCCGTCGGTGAGCACGCCCGCGCCACGGCGGAGCTCGCCGGCGGCACCTTGAACCTCGCCGGCGACGGCCTCTCGGTTGCCGCCGCGATCAAGCCGTCTCAGCGCAAGTAGCCGGTCGGCCTCAACGCTCGCCCTGCCCCATCTTCTCCGCGAAGCAGGTGCCGTGGTAGGTCGCGAGGTACTCGAGTTCGTCGTCGCTGAGCTGCCGCAGCCAACCCCTCCGTTCGCGCGATGGCAGCGGCCGGAGCCCGCACAGCGGGCAGTCGCTCGGATTCGTCCGGTCCACCGGACAATGTTTCGACAATTCGAACGCGCGCCGTTCGAGCCGGATCCGGCGATTGCGCGTCAGCACGCTCGGTTTCGTTTTCGATTTTGGGGCCATGGGGAGGGCAGAAAGCCGCCGGCGGCATCGCCGGCTCGGATCACTCCACGGAGGAGACTACCACACAATGGCCGCCGCGGCTCCGCAGATCTTGGCCGAGTTCGGGAAAAAGCCCCCGATATTTTGTCCTGACTTTGCCCTGCCCAGGGTGCCCCCCGGTTGACTCGCCATCGACGTTCAGCCGCGGTTTTCCCATTCCCCTCCGCCCCCAATCTCGACATACCCGTTCCCACCTCGACATGCCAACCAACACCTTCTCCCTCCGCCGCCTGCCTTGGGTGTTCGCCCTGGCCGCCGGTGTCGCGCTGGCCCCTGCCACGCGCGCCGCGGCCGTCCAGGATGCCACCGCCGGTTCGCTCAACCGGCCCGAGCGCCTCGAGTGGTTCCGCGACCTCGGCTTCGGCCTTTTCATCCACTGGAACGTCGACGTCCAGCTCGGCACCGTTATCAGCCACTCGCTGGTCGGCGCTTCCGAAGACTACCTGGCCCGCTACTTCGCCGAGCTGCCGCGCACCTTCAATCCGCGCAAGTTTCACCCGGCGGACTGGGCGGCGCTCGCCCGGCTGGCGGGAATCCGCTACGTCGTCTTCACCGCCAAGCATCACGCCGGCTTCTGCCTCTGGCCGACGAAAACGACCAACTTCCATATCGGCCACACGCCGTTCCGCCGCGATCTTACCCGCGAACTGGTCGACGCGTTTCGCGCCCAAGGCATTGCTCCCGGTTTCTATCACTCGCCCGACGATTTCTGGTGGCTCTGGAAAAACGGCATCACCCTGCAGCGCAACATCCCCGAGGTGCAGCCGGCGCAGAACCCGGGATTGATGCGCCACGACCAGGAGCAGATCCGCGAGCTGCTGACGCAGTACGGGCCGATCGATCTCCTTTTCCTCGACGGCGAACCCCAGGGTCTCCGCGACGTGGCCTGGCAGGTGCAGCCCGACATCGTCGTCACCCGTGGGGCGATCCCGACCCCCGAGCAGAACATCCCCGGCATCCCGCTCGACGGCGCGTGGGAGTCGTGCATCACCATGGGCCGCTCCTGGGGTTACCAGCCCACGCATGAGGTCTACAAGAGCGGCCCCCAGTGCCTCGCGCTGCTGATCGAGACGCGCGCCAAGGGTGGCAATCTCCTCCTCAACGTCGGCCCCAAGCCCGACGGCGAGCTGCCGATCGAACAGGAGGAGCGACTGCGGGAGATGGCGCTCTGGATGTTCGTCAACCAGGAGTGCATCCATGCGGTGCGCCCGTGGGTCATCACCAACGAGCGCGACATCTGGTTCACCAAGCGCAAGGACGCCGACACGCTGTACGCCATCATCAAGCGCACCGAGCCGTGGCCCGACGGCGCGTGGAAGGAGTTCGTCCTCAAATCGGTCCGCGCCACGCCGCGCACGGAGGTGGCGGTCCTTGGCCAGAACGACCGGGTGATGGAATACCAGCCCAGCGTCGTGCCGAAAACCACCTTCCGGCAGGAGGCGGAGGGCCTGCGCCTGCGCGCGATGCACACCCAGCGCCTGCACGACGACCGCCGCTGGCCCAACCCCATCGTCGTGAAGCTCACGCACGTGCAGCCCGCCTTCACGCCCCCGCGCGTCGCCACCACGCGCGTGCGCTTCGACCCCCCCACCCGCGCCGCCCTGTGCGAAGGCAACCTGCTCGCGCTCGGCGATGCCACCTCGCTCGAAGTCGGCTTCGAATACCGCGACATCACCGGCCTCGATCTCAACGATCGACCCGACACCTGGACCGCCGTCCCCGCCGGCGCGCGCTCGGCACCGGGCGCCTTCCAGGTTGCCGCACCCGGCCTGACCTCCGGCCGCACCTACGAGTTCCGCGCCGTCGCCCGGCACCCGCTGTTGCCGCTCTACGGCCGCGACCAGCGCCTGCGCGTGCCGTAGGTCGGAGATCTCCCTCTTCGGCGCTCCGCGTCCGCCGCGAAACGCCGTTGACCGCGGCGGGGGCTGCGGCGAGCGTCGCGAGGCTCCGTTTCTTTCGCTTCCTCATGGCAACTTCCCCTGTCCGGTTCGATGTCCCGATTCTGCCGCTGCTGGCGGGGGCGGCGATGCTGGCCGGTTGCGGCCAACCGGCGCCGGGCACCGCGCCCGCGGGCGGGGGCGGCGGCCGCACCGAGATCCGCTTCGCCCATGTGCATGCCCCGGACGTGGCGGGCGAACTCCACTTCACGGCCGTGGCGTTTGCGGAGGCGCTGGCTTCCCTCTCCGAGCGGCACACCGCGAAGATCTTCCCCCAGGGCACGCTCGGCAGCGAGCGCGAGGTCTACGAAGGCATGCAACTTGGCTCGGGCGCCTCGGTCACCGTTTCGGGCACGGCGATCCTCAACAATTTCGATCAACGCATCGGGGTGGTCGACCTGCCGTATCTCTTCCAGGATTTCGATCACGTGCATCGCGTGTTCGACGGCGAGGTGGGGCGCGATCTCGCGGCCGGCCTCGAGAAGCAGGGCCTCGTGCTGCTCGCGTGGATCGACGGCTGGGGCTTCCGCAATCTCATCACGACCCACAAGGCCGTGCAACGGCCGGAGGATTTGCGGGGCTTGAAGATTCGCACGATTCCGACGCCCGTCTATCTGGCCGCGCTGCGCATGATGGGGGCAAACCCGACGCCGATGGCCTACGGCGAAATCTACACGGGCCTGCAGACCGGGGTGATCGACGGTTTCGAGCAGGCGCCGGCCATTCTGATCGCCGAGCGCTACTACGAGGTGGCGAAGCATCTCACGACCACGCGGCACCTCTTTCCGGCCATGGTGGTGTGTTACTCGAAGGCGCACTGGGATCGGCTGGCGCCCGGGGACCAGGCGAAAATCCGGCGCGCGGCGGAAATCGCCCGCGACCAGGGGCGCGCGCTGGCGCCGATCCGCGAAGCCGAGGCGCTGAAGACCCTGCGCGAGCGCGGCATGACCATCCACGACTGCAACACCGGCGTCTGGACGCAGGCCGCGGTGAAACTGCAGGACCAGCTCGCCGCCGAGCGCGGCGCGACGGACCTGCTCGCGAAGATCCGCGCCGCGGCGAGGAAATGACCGCTCCTGCCGCGCCGCGCGTCATCGACCGGATCGGCCACACCGTCGGCGCGGTGGTGCGCTGGGCGGATCGGGCGGCCGAGGCGTTGATCGTGGCCCTGTTCGCGGTGGTGGTGCTGGCGGGCGGGCTGCAGGTGCTCTGCCGTTACGTTTTCAACGCCTCGCTGAGCTGGAGCGAGGAACTGCAGCGCTACGGATTGATCTGGGTGGTGTTTCTCGCGCTGGTGAGCGGTTACCGCCGCGGGGCGCACATCGGCATGAGCCTGCTCCTCGAGAAACTGCCGGCGGCGGTGCAACGGCCGATGGGCTGGATCATCGACGCGCTCTGGCTGGCCCTCGGCCTGGCGATGGTCTTCTTCACGACCGTCTACCAGTCGGCGGCGGGCCTCACGTTTCTGCGCAGCGTGAGCCGCCAGACCAGCGCCGGTCTGGGGCTGCGGATGGATCTGGTCTACGCGTGCATCGTGCTGGGCGGCGCCTACCTCGTGCTCGCCGCGGTGCACAACCTGCTGAGCCGGGCGGCCGGCGCGACACCGCGCCTCGTTGCGGAGGAACCGCCGTGCTGATCGCGCTGTTCGTCGCCCTGCTGGGATTGATCTTCCTGAGCGTGCCGGTGGTCGTGGCGATCGGGGTGGTGGCGCTCGGGGGCATCCTCGCGCTGCCGGAGCTGGCCCCGGTCGAGTTTCCGCGGAAGATGTTCGCGGCGATCGACTCGTTCAGCCTGCTGGCGCTGCCGTATTTCATCCTCGCGGGTGAGTTGATGGTGCGCGGCGGGATGAGCCGGCGCCTGGTCGAATTCGCCGAAACCCTCGTCGGCCACCTGCGCGGCGGCCTGGGCCACGCGACCGTGCTGGCCAACATGATCTTTGCCAACGTCACCGGCTCCTCGGTCGCGGCGACCTCGGCCATCGGTTCGCTGATGGCGCCGGAGATGAAGGCGCGGAACTACAAGCCGGGTTTCATCGCTTCGCTGGCGGCGACTTCCGGGGTGATTGGCGCGATCATCCCGCCGAGCATGGTGATGGTGGTGTATGGAGCGATGGCGGGCGTGTCGATCGGCGGGCTTTTTCTGGGCGGCTTCCTGCCGGGGCTGATCATCACCGGGCTGCTGATGCTGGTGGTGCATTTGCACGGGTATCACCCGGCGTTCCCCGAGATCCGCGCCACGAGCGGGCGGTTCAGCCTGCGCCAAGTGCTCGTCACGCTGCCGCGGGTGTGGGTGGCCGTGCTGGCGCCGGTGATCGTGTTCGGGGGCATCATGGGGGGAATCTTCACCGCGACCGAGGCCGGCGTGGTGGCGTGCTTCTATGCGCTGGTGGTTTCGATGTTCGTGTACCGCTCGGTCGGCTGGCGGGATCTCCCGCGTATTCTGCTCAACTCGGCCATCACCACGACGATTGTGCTCGGCATCATCGCGGTCGCCGGCGCCCTCGGCTGGCTGCTCACCTACCTCAACTTCACGGAAATCGTCGGCGGTTGGATGCTCGGTCTCTCCTCGCGCGGCTGGGTGGTCCTGCTCGTGCTGCTCGGCACGATGCTGGTGCTCACGATGTTCATCGAGTCGCTCGCGGTGTTGATCATCCTGACGCCGCTGATCGTGAAGATCGGCGCCACGTTTGCCTTCGATCCCATCCACCTCGGCATGCTCATGGTGATCGCGACGCAGATCGGGGCGACGACCCCGCCCGTGGCCGTGTGCCTGTTCGTGGGTACGAGCCTCGCCGGCTGCAGCTACGACGAGACGATTCGCCGCTGCTGGCCCTTCATCGCCGCGCTGCTCGCGGCCCTCTTCGCCGTCTTCCTCTGGCCGCCGCTGGCCACGTGGATTCCCCACACGTTCCTGAAGTGAACCGGGCTACCGGCCGCGGGCCCGCGGACCCTCGGGGCCGGAGGGTTTGCCCGGGAGGTGCCGGTTGGGATAATTCGTCCAGTTCGCGTCCCACCATTTTCGCCAGTCGCCCTGATAGGCGGTCTGCCACAACGGTTCCTGGTAAAGCATCGCCATCAACGCCTCGTTGACCGTGCGGCACTCGCTTCGGTTCGGCACCGGCCTCGCGTAATACCGGTGGCCGCTGCGCTCGAGGTGAAAGTGGATTGGCGGGTCGTCCTTGCGCCAGATATCCTCCTTCACGCGCCAGACCACCCAGTCGAACGCGGCCCACTTGCCGAGGAAACACACTTCGATCTCGGTATAGGCCCGCGCGGCGGTGGCGGGATTCGCGGACGCGAGCCGGGCATGGTTGTATTCAAGCCACCATTTCGCGATCAGCGGATGATTGCGCAGCGGATCGGCCTTCACCCAGAGCACCCGCGCGGCCACGCCCGCCGCAGCGAGAAAGAGGATCCAGAACGCGAGGCGCGCCACCGTCTTGGTCCGGGGTTTCATGCCAGCTGTTCGACCACCGCGCGGCGAGGATTCGTGACCGGAGATTCTGCGCCCTGGCGCAGAATCTCTTCAATCGTCGTTGCCGGTGTCGTGCATGTGGCCCGACAGGAACGAGTCGTAGGCGGCGAGATCGAGGAGCCCATTGCCGCTGAGCCCGATCACGATGACGCGCCGGCGGTTCTCCTCGCGGCACTTCACGGCCTCGTCGACGGCGGCGGCGATCGCGTGCGAGGATTCGGGTGCGGGCACGATGCCCTCGGCCCGGGCAAACTGCACGGCCGCCTGGAAGACCTTGAGCTGCGGATAGGCCTGGGCCTCAATCAGGCCGAGCTTGAGGCAGTGGCTGACCATCGGCGCCATGCCGTGGTAGCGCAGGCCACCGGCGTGGATGCTCGGCGGCATGAACTTGTGGCCGAGCGTGTACATCATCAGCAGGGGCGTGGTCTCCGCCGTGTCGCCGAAGTCGTACCGCAGCTCGCCCTGCGTGAGCGACGGGCACGACGTTGGCTCGACCGCGACGATGCGGCACTTCTTCTTGCCCTGGAGGTTGCGGTGCACGAACGGGAACGCCAGGCCCGCAAAGTTGCTACCGCCGCCGGCGCAGCCAAAGATCACGTCGGGCTCCTCGCCGGCGAGTTCCATTTGTCGGATGGCTTCCAGGCCGATCACCGACTGATGCAGGCACACGTGGTTCAGCACGCTGCCGAGCGAGTACTTCGTGCCGGGATGCGTGACGGCGTCCTCGATCGCCTCGCTGATCGCGATGCCGAGGCTGCCGTTGCTCTGCGGATCCTCGGCGAGCAGCTTGCGGCCGAACGTCGTCTGGTCGCTCGGGCTGGCGTGCACGGTGGCGCCGTACGTCTGCATCAGCAGCTTGCGGTACGGTTTCTGGTGAAAGCTGACCTTCACCATGTAGATGTTGCACTCGAGGCCGAAGACGCTGCAGGCGAAGGCGAGCGAGGAGCCCCATTGGCCGGCGCCGGTCTCGGTGGCGAGGCGTTTCGTCCCGGCGACCTTGTTGTAGTAAGCCTGGGGGATCGCGGTGTTGGGCTTGTGGCTGCCGGCGGGGCTGACGCCCTCGTATTTGTAGTAGATGTGCGCAGGGGTCCGCAGCGCCCGCTCGAGCCGCACGGCGCGCAACAGCGGAGTCGGCCGGTAGAGCGCGTACACCTCGCGCACCTCCGCCGGAATCTCGACCTGCCGGTCGCCGCACATTTCCTGCATGACGAGATTCTCGGGGAAGATCGCCGTCATCAGGTCGGGTGTCACCGGTTCGCGCGTGCCGGGGTGCAACGGGGGCGGCAGCGGCTCCGGGAAATCGGCAAGCAGGTTGTACCAATGCGTGGGCAGTTCCTCGGCCCGCAGCAGGAATTGAGGTGTCTGGCTCATAGAATGACGGGGGCGAAAGCGCGCTCCGATGTAGCGGGCGCCCGCCGGGTCGTCACGAACGGATTTGCCGCAACGGTGGGAATTTCCTGCGCATCTTTTGCGGTGGGCCCGGCGCGGCCCGGCCCACGGGGGCTCGCGCCTCGACAAACCCGGCCGGACGATCTTCGCTCGGCCCCACGCGCAAAGATGCCGTCCCAACCCATCCCCGGCTCCACCGGCGAGGTGCTGACCTCGCTGCCATCGGCCTACGTGCCACACCCGGCCACGGGGCTGCTGCATCTGCCGCGCTTCCTCGCGAAGTGCAAGTACGTGAAGCGGCACGGCGCTCTCCCGCCCAGCTACGCCAAGAACTACCAGCGCGGCTGCGATCGCTTCCTCTGCCAGCATCTCGGCATCGATCCCGCCGCGGTCGAGAAGATCGTCCTCGAGTCGGCCACCGACGCGGAAATCGAGGCGAAGCTGGCGCAGCTTTTCCCAGCGGATGTCAAAGCCGCCCGCTGGAACCGGCGCTACGTGCAGATGGGCATGACCGAGGCCGGGCGCGGTTTCATCAAGGAGGCGCTCACCGCGATGGGCTGTGCCGACCGCGCCAATGAAATCAAAAGCGTGCCGGACCTGATGGAGTTCGACGAGGGACGGATCGAGTAACCCGCCTGCGTCGCCGTCGGCTCCGCGGGCAAAGGCAAAAAGGAGAAACGACAAAAAGCAGAAACCCCTGAGGCGCAGGCTGTGTTTTCCCTTGCTGCCGTTTCTGCGTTTCTTCCTTCTCAGATCAGCGCCCAGGGCGAGCGCATGGCGCGGCCGCGGAGGCGGTTGGCCACCTCGTCGCCGACGAATTCCTCCTTCGCCGGATCCCAGCGCAGTTTGCGGCCCAGCACCATCGCGATCTGGCCGAGATTGCACACGGTGGTCGTGCGGTGGCCGAGCTCGACATCGGCGATCGGCCGCGCGCGGGTGCGGACGCAGTCGAAGAAGTTGTCGTGGTGGTCCTTGCTCAGCGGGAGCTGAATCTTCTTGTTCGGCGCCTCCATCTCGCGGAGCAGGCGGTTGTCCGAGGCGCTCATGCGCCCGCGTGAAATGTCGAGCCAGCCGCGCTCGCCGACGAAGCGCGAAGTGCCGCCGCCCTCGTAACGGGTGCGGCAGTGCATGGGGATGCCGTTGGCGTAGCGCACGGTGAAGTCGACCTTGGTGGCGTTGGTAAACAATCCACTGCTCGGAAACTCGCCGCGCCCCTCGACCTCAACCGGGCCGCTGGCGTCCATGTCGAGCGCCCACTGGCCGATGTCGAGATAGTGCGCTCCCCAGTTGGTCACCTGACCGTAGGCGATGTCCGAGATGAACCGGAAGTTGTAGTGGCAGCCAAGCGACGAGTACGGCCGCCACGGGGCCGGGCCGAGCCACAGGTCCCAATCGAGCCCGGGCGGGACCGGTTCCGGCCGCCAGGTGGCCCCGCAGTGGCGGTTGTTCGGCGGGATGAAGCACTCGATGCGCTCGAGCTTCCCGAGCCCGTCGTTGCGGATAAACTCGGCGACGTCGTGGAAGCGCTTCATCGAGCGGTGCTGCGTGCCGTGCTGGGCGACGCGATGGTACTTGCGCGCCGCGGCCACAACGGCGCGGCCCTCTTCGATCGTGAGCGTCATCGGTTTCTCGATGTAGACATCCTTGCCGTGCCGCATGGCATCGATCGCGACGAGGGCGTGCCAGTGATCGGGCGTGCAGACGAAGACGGTGTCGATGCCCTCCTGGCGGTTGAGCTCGCGAAAATCGGCGTAGGCCCGGCAGTCCTGGCTGCCGTAGGTGGCGTTGACGCGGGCGGCACCTTCGTCGCGCCGCCGCTGGTCGACATCGCACACGCCGAGGATGCGAACCGACTCGGGTTCGCCGAGCAGCTTGCCGAAGTGGCTGCCGGCGATGTTGCCCGCGCCGACGATGCCGACGGTGATCTTTTTGCTCGGCGCGTTCTGGCCCCGGAGGCGCGAGGGGAGGATGAGCGGCGCGGCGGTGGCGGCGGCGGCGAAACCGGATTGCCGGAGGAAGCGGCGACGGCTGAGAGGGAAAGGCGTCTTCATGGCGAGTCAGGCGACGGTGAGGTGGTCGAGGGCGCGGTTGGCGGCTTCGCGAACGATGGCGGGCTCGGCGGGGTTTTCCCGGATGGCGGCGAGCACGGCCCGGGCCGTGGTATCGCGCCGCCACGCAATGGTGCCAATCAATCCGGCCTTGGCATTGCCGGTGAGCGCGCCGAGGGCCTCGCGCAGGGCGGCCGACACCTCGGGCCCGGGGATCGGCTGGAGGGCGTAGCGGGCGGCCTCGGTGGACTTCGGATCGCGGAGCAGCGGCGCCAGCACCGGCAGGCTCTTCACGCTGCCGACGAGGGCCAGCATCTGGCACAGGAAGGCGCGGCCGGCATCGGTGCAGGCGGGCACCGCGAGCGCCTTGAGCAGGCGGGCCTCGACCTGTGCGCGGCCCTCCGGGGGCGTGGCGAGCACCTGCTCGCGCACGCTCCAGGCGAAGCTGCGGTCGCCGCCGTAGTCGAGCCGGGCGCACTCCTCCCAGGGATCGGGCGTGGCTCCGGCGTTCGACAGGCGATCGGCATTGCGTTCGGCGTCACCGCCGGCCGGGGATCGGGGGGATCGGGTCTTTTCCGCACTCATGGTGATGGAGATTCGGGATCGGCGATCGGTGGCGCAACCATCGCGGTGGCGCAAGGGCATTCGCCCCAGGGCGGCGCCGCCGCTACTCTCCTTCGGCAGGCAAGGCGAAAAAGACGTGGCTCAACGACTGCTGCGCCGCCCCTGGAGGGAGAAGTGAGAGTGAAAGTGAGAGGGGGTGTTGATTCCTTTGAACTCCACGCCGGAACCCAACAAACTCTGAGCTGGCAGGTCGGATCGCGCCGGGCCGCGCCCGGCAGATTCTTCTTTTGCAGTTTTCCCGCCGCCGCTATTTCCTCCCTCTCATGGTCAAAGGCCAGAAGGTCGTCTGCATCAACGATGTCTTTTCCCCCACGATCCGGGCGCTCTACCGCCAGCTTCCGGTCAAGGACAACATCTACACGGTGCGCGAGGTCTTTCTCGGCCGGGAGAAGATCGTCAAGGGGGGCGACACCGCGACCGTGGGGCTGCTGCTCGAGGAACTTGTCAACCCCAAGGACCCTTTCCACCAGGGCGAGCAGGAGCTCGGATTCAGCTCGGAGCGGTTTGCGCCCCTGAACGAGCTGCCCGACGAAAAGGCCGAGGTCGAGGACGTGGTCGGCGTCGGCGCGTGGGCGCCGGTGTGACCCAGCTGCCGGCTACCGGATCGTGAAGACGAGCTCCTGTTGATCCGCGGGATCGACTCCCTGGTTTGTGCCGGCGGGCACCAGCACGAAGCGCAACCGCGTGTTGCCCGGGCCAATGGCCAGGAAGGAAATTGTCGGGCCGGCGTCCGCCGCCGCGGCGGGCGTAAAATCGGTTTGCTGCTTCAGATAGCGCGAGTCGTGGTAGGAGATCTGCCAGGCATAGCCGGGCCGCGCCGGCGGCATGGTGATGGTCACGAGGTTGGCCAGCCCCGCCTGTACCGTGGTGCGCTTCTTGGCGGCGTCCAGTTTCACCGCGGTGGCACCGCGCGGCTTGATGGGGGCAGGGCCGTTCGCGCAACCAACCAGACCGACAGCACAGGCGACCAGCAATCCGGCGATCAATACGGCGCGGCACATGGAACAAGGAGGCAAAAGACGCTCCGCCCTGGCTCGACACACCCGGTCGCGGAGGCACGAGCCGGGGCGCCGGCGGGATCAGCCGCGGCGATCGTAGAAGATCCCGCGCATGCCGTCCTTCGCGGGGGCGGCGGCCCACTGGAAGTGAGTATCGTTGAGCGTGCTCACCGGAAAGGGCACGCCCTCGGTGTGGCCGTCGCCGAAACGATCGCGCCAGAAGAGGACGGCACGCTGGGCGCCGGCCTTCTGCAATTCGGCCAGGAGTTCGGCGACGTCGGCAACTTCGACATAAACGGTCTTGCTGCGGCCAAAGGCCTGGGAGCTGACAAGTCCAATGCGGGTCTTCATCGGGAGGGTAGATGGGTTGGTGCGCCGTGGGAGCGCGATGCCACCGTGTGAATTATCCGCGGCGGGGCGAACAAAATCTCCGCCGCCTATTCGGGCACCAGTTCGGGCACGACCGGTCGTCCGATGTCGCGGCGGATCGACTCGAGGTTCTGCCGAATCAACGCTCCCATCGATTCGCAGCGCAGATAGTCGCTGTGCTGGAAATGCTCGGCCAGGCTGGTGCGCAGCGCAGCGACCTTTTCCGGCGGCGAGATCGGATCCTTGGCCATGTCGTGGAGCAGCAGGCCGAGGCGTTCCGAGGCCAGGGAGGCGCGCTGGAGCAGCAGTGTCTGTTCCTCGCGGCGGTACTGGTTGGCGGTTTCGACCCGTAGGTGCTTGGTGCAAAAATTCACCAAGGGGGCGTTGTCCTTGAAGAACTGCGGCAAATAGAAATTTTTCCGGCCGTCGTAGCTCTGCTGGTCGAAATCCATCGCGCGAATCCGGAGCTGCGCCTCCTCGAAATCGGGCGTCACCACGAAGACGAAGTTGTACGAGCGCATGTCGCCCAACAGCCGCACGAAACAGCGCTCGTTGAATTTCACGAGCTCCTTGGCCACGCGAATCGGCTTGAGCTCGGAACGCCGCCCCAGCCAGTCGCGGATGTAGACGTCGCCCGGGATGCCCGCCACGTGCTCCTCGATCAGGGTCTCGCCGCAGGTGAGAAAGTTGAGGCGGTTGGGCGAAAGCAGGTGTTCGAGTTCGAGGCCGTAGATGCGCGAGGCGTCGGCCTTCTTCACGTAGAAATAGTCCTGATTATCGTTGTAGGCGTTGACGATGCGGATGCGAAACGGCGTCGAGTTGCCGAAGGTGCAGAAATCCACCCGGTCGATGTACAGGTGGTTCACGACCGAGAAATCGCCGTCGACCTTCAGCCAGGCGTAGACCTGCTTCAGGGCCTCGTTGAGCTCCGGCATCTCGTTGGCGTCGTAAATCACGGTGTCCCAGAGGGTCGGCTGGCCGGCCTCGTCGGTGAGCGGGATGACTTCGTGGAAGGAGCGCAGCCGTTCGTAGGTGACGGGGAGTTCGCGCTCGCGCCGGTAACGCCTCAGGTATCCGCGCAGGTCGGGGCGGATGGGAAAGCTGGGTTTGCGGAGCGTGGGTTGACGCGATGAGGCGTCCGGTGCGGACATGCAGCGAGCTTGGAGCGACTGGGCCCGCGACGCACGCCAGATCGGTGGGGAACCGGAGGAGGAGGAGGCGGCCGGGGCGG
>Ga0233425_10003940_pt1 | contig 25852 bp, 20 predicted proteins | sample Watercolumn_Towu_2_FD_181712 | JGI IMG/M metagenome (GOLD analysis project Ga0233425, IMG submission 181712) | Freshwater microbial communities from Lake Towuti, South Sulawesi, Indonesia - Watercolumn_Towuti2014_140_MG | ecosystem: Environmental > Aquatic > Freshwater > Lake | place... | reverse complement strand
GATCGATGCCGACGGTGATGATCTCCATGGGGATGGCTCCTGCATCTGCGTGGCTGCTTCGACAGCAACCACATCCTGGCACTCAGATGCCGTCAGTCGGAGCGGGAGCCATCCACCCCATCTGCTTTAGAGCAGCTTGATCACGAGGAGATCGGAAGCAGACCAACCATTTCTCTACGTTTGAAAGGGTGACACGCTTACGTGGCGAGGAACCATTGTGAAGGGCAACCTCGACGAAACACCTCTGCGTCTGTGACCAAATCGTTCGTTTTCGAGACAGAGCGAGCCTTTTGCTGAATGGCCGAGCCGGGTGCGGACATTGGCTTCCGAGAAACGCTTACCGGTCTCGAATGATGGCGGGAGCGTCGGGGAGGACAGAGAGATCGCATTCGAGCTCGACATTGCTGCTCGGGAGCCAGACGCCGACGGTGAACCCGCCCCAGGCTTGAATCCGCAAGCGGGCGCGACTTCCCCGGAACGCGACCTTCAGCATCGGCGGTGAGAACGTCGGATGCAGAACGAACCATGCGAAATCGCCCAAGCTAATTTTCGCCGAAGAATCAACCTCCACAGTGAGCTGAACGAGGACCCGACTTCGGTCTTTTCCTCTCTCGAATGTCGCGCTGAGACGATAGCCATCCCGTTCGGCTATACCGCCGAAGCGCCCTTCGTTCGGATCGTCACGCGGGCCTGGGGGACGCGCAAATGCCGGGATGGAACGATTATCCGCGCCCGGCTTCTGGAATTGGCGAGAGACCACGCCGTCGGGGTTAGGTATTTCTTCGGACGTGGGTTGCACCCCGGCCTGGGCAATGATCGCAATCTGGCCGTTGCTCACACGGCCTTCGAACAGGATCGCGCAGTCTCTTGACCGCAGTCTGCCAGAAGACCTGTTGTTCGGCGCGAGCACACGACGCTCCTTGAGAGCGGCCTGGTCTCGGGCGAGCCACGTGAATGTCGGTCCAGCTCCACGTTGGAGCGGGATCTCGCGGCGCCACCGAGCCTTTGCCCGGTTGAATCGATCAACGACCGGGAGCGCGATGCCGTGTGTCGTATTGCCGAGATAAGAATCGATGCCGGACACCATCTCGCCGAACAGTTGGTTTGCGTAGCGGTAGTAGGGCGATCCGGCCACCTGCGCGGACGCCAGCGCGTTGATCGCGGCCTCGATGGCCTTCTCCTGAGCGTCGGGCTTTGCGTCGTCTGCATTGGCGAGCAGATGGTTCGCATGGACGACATGCGCGTCGTAGGACCAGTTCGCGCGCTTCACGAGACGTTCGACCGCTTCCGTGGAAAGGGAGCTGAACACGTCCGAAAACCGGATCGCCAGCAGCGCGCCCAGAATGGTGGCCCATGGATCGCCCGCCTTTCCCGGCAGAGCCGCGGTCTCGCTCTTGCCGATGACGTCATCGCGCACCGCCGCCGCTTCCGCCGGCGTGCCGGCGTCCAGCGCGCGCACGAGCGCGCGCAGTTTCGGATCGATCGGCAGGATCGTGAGTTCAACATCGGCCGGAGAGAAAGGCGGGACAGTCGCGGTGACCCTGGTTCCGCCGGCATAGAGCGGCAGAAGGCATCGCTCGATGCGAAGTCGTTGGACAGCGACCGACAGGCGCACGCGATGGCCGTCCCATTGGTCGCGACCGGGGTATGTCGGAAGCTCGATTTCGATTCGGCCGGGAAACACCTCCATATTGGTTCGACCACGGAACGTGTCGAAGGCGTCGCGGCCATGGCTTTCCTCGGACAGGCCGATGGAGAAACGTCTGCTCTCTGCAGACAACGTGCCCGACTCCGAGAGTTTTTGGGGCTTATCCAAAACGAGCTGCGAGAGATATTCGCTGCTGGGGACAAGCTTGAATTGCGCTTTGGTGAAAAGCTGCTCCGAGATCGATTGCGGCGGCGCCGAGATGGTGCGCAGGCTCTCGTGATCGAAGAAGCTCGTGTTGCTACCGGAGGCAGAGAGCGCGGAGAAAGATGGCAACACGACGTTGTTGGCCTGCCCCTCCTGCACCTGGAAGACCACGGATTGCGGGGGAACCCCTGCCGGGCCGATTTCCGCGGAGTAGATGCCCGGCATGAGATCGTCCTGGCTGAAGGTCCTGTTGTCAGGCGTCGCAACCCAGTCGGCCACCGTCTTTCCTTCGCCGGTGATGCGGACGGTTCCGACCGAGAGATCGCTCGGCGCTTCGAAGTGCAGGCTGGTCTTCATGGCACCGACACCCACTGATCAAACAAGGGCTCCTTGGGCTGGAAGAGAAGCGAATACCGGCCCTGAGTACTGAACGCGATCGCATAGAGGGCGTCGCGGCTTGGCGGAACGGTTGTCGACCACTCGTTCGCGGCGCCCGCGTCCCGGTTCTTCAGCCAGGGCGCCCCTTCATCCTTCGTCTGGCTGATACCAATGCCATATTGCGGCATGCGCTCGGGCGGATCGGTCATCACCACGATCGGCAGTTCGAACGCACCCGGGAAGATAACCGGGAGGCGATCGGTCTGGGTGAAAGTCTCGAAGGGCTCGAAGGGTTGTTTGCTGTCCCAATGGCTGAAGAAGATCCGGCGCAGATATTTGAGGTCGCCGAGCAGGTCGCGACCGCAGACGCCCCACTTGTCGCGCACCCAGCGCGCGGACGATCCGTTGAGCGCCTGAAGTAAGGTCTGCGTGAATCGGCCGAACTTGACCTGTGCTCCAGCGGCTCGCGGCCCGTCATAGGCGAGGAGCCCCTCGGCAGCGGCGCAGAGGAGTGACACCTGGTTTCGGCTTTGCCCGAACGGAGTCAGTTGCGGGTAGAACAAGCAGCTTTGAGGGTCCCGTACGAGCTCGAATTCGGGGATGAACTCGCCGCAGGCATCCGAGAACAGGAAGACCGCCGATACGGTTCTCGACTTACGGAACGCCTGCGCGAGAGACGCCAGGTTGATATGGGTCCACGGATTGAGTGCGCTTCCGTTGAGGTCCTCCAGAAACAGGACCGGGTCCTGATCGTGGGACGCGCCATGCCCGCAGCAGTAGAACAGCGCAGTGTCGCCCTGCCTGGCGGTTGCGCGCGTGAACCAGGCGAAGCCCTTCGTTCCGATATTCGCCGCCGTCGCGGCATCCACCGGACCGCGTTGCCAGGGATAGCGGTTGTTCGGGTCGGCGGGGTCCGAGATCAGCACCTCGAGGGTTGCAAGGGGTGCTGCGAGGCGGTCTTGATTATCGATCAGCCAGTCGCAGACGAGCTTGGCGCTGTCGGCCGCGCTCGGCAGCTCCGGAACCTTCTGCAGGCTCTGCAGCACGCCAACGCCGGCTTTTGCCGCCGGGTAGCTGCCGACGCCGAGGACAAAGGCGTGTGTCCTCGGGCCATCGATATCGCGGTTGACCAGCAGCGTCATCGCGCCCTCACAGGACCTTGAGCTCGCGAAGCCTCTTGCGCGAGCGCGCGTAAAATTGCGGGCGCTGAAAATATTTGGAATGCGCTTCGGCGATGCCAGTCATCGCGTTGAACGCGAAATCCTCGGCATCCTTGAAGATTATGTCGGTGCGGAATGCCAGCGGATCAATCGGATCGAAGACGTTGAGCCAGTTCTTCACGCAGTCTGGCCGTCGGCGCGGAGACCCGTCCGGCGGGTTCTGCGCGAGGAGATCGAGCGTCGCGAAGAAACCCGGCTGCGAACCGACCGTCAACAGTGCGTCGACCGAAAGGTCAGCGGGAAGTTGCGACGCGCCTGGATTGGTCAGCATGTCGACCAGAATGACGCCGCCCATGCTGTGACCGACAATCACTAGCGGGCCCTTGCCTGCTTTTGCAGCTGCGTGGGCCTTGGTGAGCATACCGCGCACCTCGGCGCGGATTTTCTGCCGGATCTCGCCTTCCTTGAGGTAGACGAAGACATCGCCAAGGAAGAGACCGACCGCTGGCGACAGCTTGCCGCGGACAGCGTCGAAGCCCAGCGTTGAGACGGCATTGCGAACGTAATCCGTCACCTTATTGACGGCATCGAGGATGGAGCTGCCGATCCCGAATTCGGCGGGCGCATCCTTCGTCAGCAGATCGGCGATCGAGAAGGAGCTGGCATCGCCCGCGAAAATCTCCCCCGCCCGGTCGTTTGCGATGAGTTCCGCGGCCTTCTGGAAAGCGAGAAGCTCCTTTGGCTGAAGGTCCCGCTGTTCACGGGCAGCGCTGTCGGCGATCTCCGAGCAGATCGCGTCGAGCGCGGCGACCGGATCCTGCTTGCCGATCGCTCCGATCGTGACGTCGCCGGCAGCACCATCGGAGCCACCGCCGGCCAGCCCACCTCCGAGACCGGTCGTATCGCCGACATTCAGTGAGAATGTCGTGACCCCGTGGTCGGTTTCGAAGACTGCCTGATTGATCGCCGGAACGAACTGTCCCCACATCGGCGAATGAATCTCGGCATTGCTTCCGGTGAACAGCAATTCGCTGAACAGCGTGTCGCGATTGGCGATTGCCGCGCGATATTCCGGTGTGTCGCGTGTCGCCACACCATGAACGAAGACCAACTGTGCCATAGCCCCCTCCCCGAATTCGTGGTCCGCGCTAGCCACGCCCTCCGGTCACAAGGCGTGGTTCGCTGATCGCTAATGTTTGCCACACAACTTTCGGTGTACCTATCCTATCGTCATGTCTATGGGGAATGCTTGAGTGACTGACGTCGACTTTCCGCTATCGGCCCCGCATCGGTCGATCGAAGCCAGTCAGCCTGCCCGTTGGCGGATGTCCAGAAAACGGTCGTTTTCGACACAAGCCTCGTGGCCGGGAGTTCGAGCGGGATGTCGTACCGCCAACGCCGAACGTCCGATTGAGGGTGGAATGCCAACTTCGGCTCGCCACCCTCAGCGGCCCTTCGCACGGCCAAGCTGATTGAGTTTTGACCCTAGGCGTCAGCCCGACGCTGACGCGCCCTCGTCCACCTCCGGCTCGTCCGGAATGCCCGTCGCGGGAAGTCGATCGCGCTGACCCCGCAGCGCTTCAAGGGCATGAAGCTCAGGGTGCGCGTGTTGCCCGAGCTGATGCGCCAGATACTCAGGATAGGGGGTCGGCCCCACGGCCTTCGCGGCCTGGGGCACCGTCAGCCATGCGACCCCATCGCGATACTCCGGTCCCAAGGCTTCGAGCAGTCCAGGATCGTCCGTGACCTGCATCACTATGCTGCGGCCGGAGGGCGGTTGCACGGTGAGGGAGAGGGCCTCCGGATGGCGCAGCAGGAGAATGACCCAGCCGCCGGGCCACCGCAGCTTGTCCCCGATACCCCCGAGGTTCACGCTTCTCAGGTAATCGGAACCTCGGATCGGAATCTGCCGGCGCTTCTCGGGATTCGCCTCGCGGAATGCCCTGCGAAGGTCAAGCCCGGAGTCCGTCGCCAGGAAGGGAGCACCGAACAGCTTATATCCGACCGCCAGGGCGAGCTTCGCTAGGAAGCGTCCGTCAGCTCCAGGCATGATGGCGATACGATTGTGCAATTGCTCCCCTCGAGCCGTGTTGCCTCTGAACGCCTCGTAGAATCGGAGATCGGCCGCCTGTTGAGGATCGGCTTGGTCCAACTCCCTGAAATGCTTCGCCGACGGAGGCAGTTCGAGGTTTGCCACGAACTTGTCGGCCTTCGCGAAGTGATGCTTCACGGACGACAGGGCCGTGCAGATCCAGTAGGGCTCCGCCGAAGTGAACGCGACCACGACCCGTCCGGCTTTCGACCGCTTCGACTGACGACGGGGATCGCCCCCGGCATAGGCATTCCAGGTGGCTTCCTCGTTCGCCTTCCGGAAGTGAATGATGTTGGCGCCCGGCGCGCAGACCCAGAAATCGGCGACCTCACCGTCCTCACAGGCAATGTTCTGAATGACCCCGAGATAGCTCAACGGCAGGATACCCGTCGGCTTCTCGGGATCGAGATATTCGAGGGCGTCGAGCGAGCGCTCGCCAGTGACGAAGAAGCTCTTGATGAACGCGCCGTCCACGAACACGCCGGAGGTGTTGTTGCAGGTGCCGCAGACATCGTCGGTCCGCCAGAACTGCGGCAGGAAATCACCGCCCAATGCGTCCGGCCAGATATGCTCGTCGGAAAATTCGTCCTCGGCTTTTTCGAGGCCGCAGTAGATGCACGTCTTCATCCCAATGCCCGGTTTCTGAAATGCGTTCGAGAATGAAAAATGGCCGCCGACATCGCGTATCGACGGCCCGAGGAGGCTGTCAGACCGGCGCCTCGTCGTAATAGTCGGAATCGTCAACGCGACCGCCGGTATCGAGTTCCGGTTCGAGATAGGCGATGCGCCCCGCCACGCGTTCAAGGGTCATCACGGTGGTGAATACGATCTTGTCCCCGTGGAAGACCCGATCCTGATCCTGCTCGCCGTCGAGCGTACCCGTCAGCGTCACCACCAGTGCGTCCTCGTCGACGTCGATCGTGACCTCCTCAATGTCCGGTCCGTCGAACGAAGCGTTCGTCGTGGCCATCTCCCCCGCCAGATCGTTCATGATCGCGGACGAATCGTTGTGCACTCGGGAGCCGACGTGCTCCGCCAGATCCCGCGTGCGCCAGATCTCGCCCGTGAAATGGCCTTCCGCCACGAGGAATTCTGAAAGGCGAGAGGCGAGATCGTCGACGGGCGGCAGATAGCTAGGCAGATGCTCGATTTCCAGAATCCGCCGATCCATCAGGCGAAGATCCGGGATGAGGATGGCCGCCTCCTCGATCGCGGTGAGCGGGTACTTCGTCTCGAAGCGGAGGGCAGCGCCCGTTCCGTATCCAAAGAAAGCCGCGACCAGTTCGTGGGCGTGACCGGCGGAGAGCTTCTTGCCGGTCAGTTGGCGGTAGCTCGTGCGCAGAAGATCCGCGCATTGTTTATGGAGAGACATGGCAAATCCATTTCTCACCGGCGTCTTGAAGGGTGGTCGCAAGCGCTTGATGATCACCCTGCGCCGGCGGAATGGTTGCCGTTCAGGTCTAAGATCGTAGTTGCCGCCTTTTGGGTCGCTTACAGCCCAGGCGATCGGCTCCTGCCACTAGCATAGCTCTCGTGGCGATGCTCCGCAATCGGAGAGGTCGGGATCGGCATCCGGGCGGGCCGCTCGTGCCGAGCGGACGGCTCTATGCGCTGACGCGCACGAAGCCCGCACACGGTCTCCGCCCTACCGGGTCATGATCCTCCCGCGCAGCGGAGGTGTCGCGATCCGTCTTGCAGCCCGACCCTGCGTCGGACCGAAGAGGCAGAGGAGGCCGGGAGGGGGGCGAGCCTGTGCGGTCGAGGAGAGAGCGCCTCACGGGTTCGGCCCGTCCGCTCTCCGGAAGACTATTCATGAACCCCCTTACCCCCGCCGTCGCGACTCCGGCCATGGCACCGCCGCCGGACGCCCCCGTCATCGGACCGGCCGGTGCGATCCTGGCGGCTGCCCGCCTGATCCTGCCACGCCTGGAGCGCGGCGAGCGTATCGATGCCGTCGGCCTGCGCAACGCGATGGAGGCCGCTTTCTGCGCCTCGGATGCGTCCGGTGCCTGGGACTGGAAGGTCGCCTACGAGGCCGGCGAGGCCGCCACCGTGCTGCTCCTACGCAAGTATGGCCGAGTCCTGTTCCGAACGGCCCCCTCCCCTGCCGGCCGCCTGTCGCTGCTCGCCAAGATCGCCGGCCTCCTGCCCGCGCACACGCGCCGGTCCGAGGAGAGCGAACGCCTGCAGCAGTTCTCGACCCCCCTCCCCCTCGGGCTCGCCGCGCTGACCGCGGCGGCGCTCACACCGGCCGACCTCGTGCTCGAGCCCTCGGCCGGCACCGGCCTGATGGCCGTCCTGGCCGAACTCGCCGGCGGCGCCCTCGCCCTCAACGAGTTGGCCGCGACCCGGGCGGGTCTGCTCACCGCACTGTTCCCGGCTGCACCGGTGACGCGCTTCGACGCGGCGCAGATCGACGACCACCTCGATCCCGGCCTCGTGCCGAGCGTGGTGTTGATGAACCCGCCCTTCTCGGCGCTCGCCAACGTGCACGGCCGTGCGGTCGATGCCACGCTCCGCCACGTCGGCTCGGCCCTGGCCCGACTGGCACCTGGCGGCCGGCTGGTGGCCATCACCGCTGCTGGGTTCTCGCCCGACGTGCCGGCTTGGCGCGAGGCGTTCGTGAGGCTGCAGGAGCACGGCCGCGTCATCTTCACCGCGGCGGTCGACGGCGCGGTCTACGCCCGCCACGGTACCTCCGTCGAGACGCGGCTGACCGTGATCGACAAGCTGCCCGCGGACGCCCCTGCTCTCTTCCCGGCCTCGCCCGGTACGGCACCGGATGTCGCGACCCTGCTCGAATGGATCGCGGCGGGCGTGCCGCCGCGGCTGCCCGTCGTGCGTCCGCCGACGCCTCCGTCACCGGCCAGGGCCGCTCGGCCGGTGATCGTGGCTGCGGCGCGTGGCCCCCTTCCCCGTCCGGCTGTTTCGACCATGGGCCGCAAGGTCACGGAGCCCGAGGGTGTCGCGCTGGCCTACGAGATCGTGGACTGGCAGCCGGCGGAGGAGGCGCATCTGTCCGAGGCCCTCTACGAGCTCTACGCGCTCCAGGCGATCCGTATCCCAGGTGCCAGACCCCACCCGACCCAGCTGGTGCAATCGGCGGCGATGGCCTCGGTCGCCCTGCCCAAGCCCACGTACCGGCCGAGGCTGCCGGCCGGCGTGATCGCCGACGGCCTGCTCTCCGACGCACAGCTCGAGACGGTGATCTACGCCGGCGAGGCCCATGCCGCCCATCTCGCCAGCGCCTGGACCGTGGACGAGACCTTCGACACCGTGTCCGCGGCACCGGACGACGCCGAGAGCGCGGTGCGCTTCCGGCGCGGCTTCATGCTCGGCGACGGTACCGGCTCGGGCAAGGGTCGGCAGGTCGCCGGCATCCTGCTCGACAACTGGCTCTCCGGTCGGCGTCGCGCGGTCTGGGTCTCGAAGTCCGATACCCTGATCGAGGACGCCCAGCGCGACTGGGCGGCGCTAGGCCAGGAGCGCCTGCTCGTGACGCCGCTGTCGCGCTTTGCCCAGGGGCGTCCGATCACCCTGCCCGAGGGCATTCTGTTCACCACCTACGCCACCCTGCGCTCGGACGAGCGCGGCGAGAAGGCCTCCCGCGTGCGTCAAATCGTGGACTGGCTGGGAGCCAACTTCGACGGGATCATCGTCTTCGACGAGAGCCACGCCCTGCAGAACGCGGGCGGCGGCAAGGGCGAGCGCGGCGACGTCGCCGCCTCGCAGCAGGGCCGCGCCGGCCTGCGCCTCCAGCACGGGCTGCCCGACGCCCGCGTCGTCTACGTCTCGGCCACCGGCGCCACGACCGTACACAACCTCGCCTATGCGCAGCGCCTCGGCCTCTGGGGCGGAGCGGACTTTCCCTTCGCGACGCGGGCGGAGTTCGTCGAGGCGATCGAGGCCGGCGGCGTCGCGGCGATGGAGGTGCTGGCGCGCGACCTCAAGGCACTTGGCCTCTACACCGCGCGCGCGGTGTCCTACGACGGTGTCGCCTACGAACTCGTCGAGCACGTGCTGACACCGGAACAGACCGCGATCTACGACGCCTATGCCGACGCCTTCGCCGTCATCCACAACCACCTCGATGCGGCGATGCGGGCAGCCAACATCACCGGGGCGTCCGGTACCTTGAACCGGCAGGCGAAGTCCGCCGCGCGCTCGGCCTTCGAGTCGACCAAGCAGCGCTTCTTCGGTCACCTGCTCACCAGCATGAAGACGCCGACGCTGATCCGGGCGATCGAGGCGGATCTCGCGGCGGGCCACGCCGCGGTGATCCAGATCGTCTCGACCGGCGAGGCCCTGACCGAGCGCAGGCTCGCCGAGATCCCGACCGAGGAGTGGGGTGATCTCACCATCGACGTGACGCCCCGCGAGTATGTGCTCGGCTATCTCCAGCACGCCTTCCCAGTACAACTCTACGAGCCGTTCAGCGACGCCGACGGCAATCTCTCCTCCCGGCCGGTCAGCCGGGACGGCCAGCCGGTGCTCTGCCGTGCGGCCGTGGCCCGGCGCGACGCGCTGATCGAGCGGCTCGCCGCACTCGCGCCCGTGCCGGGGGCGCTCGACGCCATCGTGCAGCACTTCGGCACGCAGGCCGTCGCCGAGGTGACGGGCCGCTCGCGCCGGATCATGCGCAAGCGCGGCGCGGACGGTGTCGACCGGCTCGCGGTCGAGAGCCGCGCAAGCGGCGCCAACCTCGCTGAGACCGCGGCCTTCATGGACGACGTGAAGCGGATCCTGGTGTTCTCGGATGCCGGCGGCACCGGACGCAGCTATCACGCCGAGCTGTCGGCGAAGAACCAGCGCCTGCGCGTGCACTACCTGCTCGAGCCCGGCTGGAAGGCCGACGCAGCGATCCAGGGCCTCGGCCGCACCAACCGGACGAACCAGGCGCAGCCGCCGCTGTTCCGGCCGGTGGCCACCGACGTGAAGGCCGAGAAGCGCTTCCTCTCGACGATCGCCCGCCGCCTCGACACACTCGGGGCGATCACCCGCGGTCAGCGCCAGACCGGTGGCCAGGGCCTGTTCCGGCCCGAGGACAACCTAGAGAGCGCTTATGCCCGCGACGCGTTGCGCCAGCTCTATCGCCTTGTCGCGCTCGACAAGGTCGAGGGTTGCTCGCTCGACACCTTCGAGGCGGCCACCGGCCTGAGCCTCGTCAACGAGACCGGCGGTCTGCGCGACGAGCTACCACCCGTCACCACCTTCCTCAACCGGTTGCTGGCGCTGACCATCGCGCTGCAGGGCGTGCTGTTCGAGGCGTTCGAGGGGCTGCTCGCCGCCCGGATCGAGGGTGCCATCGCCGCCGGCAGCTACGACGTCGGGCTGGAGACGTTACAGGGCGAAAGCTTCGCCATTACCGATCGACGGGTGATCTACACGCATCCCGGCACCGGCGCCGAGACACGCCTGCTCACGATCACCCGGCGTGAGCGCAACCGGCCGCTGACGCTGGCCGAGGCGTTCGAGCGCGGTGGCCGGCTGCTCCTCAACGCGCGCTCGGGCCGACCCGCGGTGCAGATGCCGGCGCCCGGCCTCATGCTCGACGACGGCGCGATCGAGCGGCGGGTGGGCCTGATTCGGCCGATGGAGACCCATCGCCTGCCAGAGCAGATGATGGCGGAGACGCACTGGGCCGAGGTCGACCGCGACACCTTTGCCGCGGCCTGGACGGCGGAATTGGCCGAGGTGCCCGCCTTCACCGTCTCGACGGTCCATGTCGTTGCCGGCCTGCTCCTGCCGATCTGGACACGCTTGCCCTCCGAGTCGACCCGGGTCTACCGGCTCCAGACCGATGACGGCGAGCGCATCGTCGGGCGCCGGGTCTCCCCGGCCTGGGCAGCGGCGGCCTTGGCGAGCGAGGGCGGGATCGGCCTGTCGGCTGAGGCGGCGCATGCCGCGCTTCTCGACGGTCGCACTGTGCTCGGCCTCGCCGAAGGCCTCCAGCTTCGCCGGGTGCGGGTGATGAACGCCCACCGTATCGAACTCATCGACTTCACCGAGCCGATGCGCACCCGGCTGCGGGCGATGGGCCTGTTCGGCGAGATCATCGCCTGGAAGCTCCGCTTCTTCGTGCCGACGGACGTAGGCGGCGTGGCGGTGCTGAGCCGGTTGCTGGCCGCTCACGCAATCGTCCGCGTCATGGACCGGGAGGCCGCGTGATGGCCCGCGTCGAGATCGCCGAGCTAGCGGCATGCCTCGCCGAGAACGCCGAGGCCGTCTGCCGCCGCTATCTCTCCAACGGGCGCCGCCAGGGCCGCTACTGGCGCGTCGGCGACATCCATAACAGCGTCGGCGGCTCGCTCTACGTGCGCCTGACTGGGCCGGTCTCGGGCCGAGGCCGGCGCGGCAAGTGGACGGACGCGGCCACCGGGGAGCACGGCGATCTCATCGACCTTATCCGGTTTAGCCTTGGTCACGACGATTGGCGCGAGACCCTGGACGAGGCTTGCGACTTCCTCCGCTTTCCACGGCCGGCCTCGCCCGAGCCGGAACGGTGCCGCGACATCGGTCCGAGCGCGCAGCGCGACGCCTCGGAGGCTGCCCGCCGCCTGTTCTGGATGGGTCGACCCCTGACGGGCACGCCGGCGGCCACCTATCTCGCCGGCCGCCGAATCGGCTTCGCGGTCGGTGCGCCGGCCCTGCGCTACCACCCGCGCTGCTACCATCGTTTGGCCGACGGCCGCACGCTCCAGCGGCCGGCGCTGCTGGCAGCCGTGACCGACCCGGCCGGGCGGATCACCGGCCTCGCCCGGACCTGGCTGGCCCGGGACGGGGGCGGCAAGGCCGATCTCGCCGATCCCCGTCGCGCCATCGGCAGCCTGTTCGGCAACGGCGTGCGGTTCGCCGGCGCCGTGTCGGACGTACTGGTAGCCGGCGAGGGCTTGGAGAGCGTTCTGTCGGTACGGCGCCTGCTGCCGGCGATTCCCGCGGTTGCCGGGCTGTCGGCCAACCACCTCGCCGCCCTGCTCCTGCCTTCCGGGCTGCGCCGGCTCTACGTGGCCTGCGACAACGATGCGGAGGGCCTGCGGGCGTTCGAGCGCCTGAAGCGCCGCGCGGAGGCGGCCGGGGTTCCGGAGGTGCGGGCGCTCGTGCCCGCGGCGGACGACTTCAACACCGACCTCACGACCCTGGGGCCGGAATCCCTGGCGCAGCATCTCGCTTGCCAGCTTCCGGAGGAGGACGCGGTGCACTTGCCGGCCCTCGAAGCCGGTGCGGCCGCACTGTCCTGAGCAGTGTGTGTGCGGGCGGGTCCGGTGCTGGTCGGGCAGGTCGTACGTGACCGGGCCGGAGGGCGCCGATGCAGCGTCCTTCCTTCAGAGGGCGACCGATACCGGGCCGGGCAGCGCCCGCAACGGCCTCCCGCCGGCGATTGTCCGCCGCCGCCCCGGGGGCGGCTTTGCATCGCGAGGCAAAATCGCCGGCTCCCGGCCGCCCTCCTCTTCGCTACGGCCCTCGCAGGCCCCGTCGCCATGCGGTGCGACGGGCCCCCTCCCCGCTCGGGTGCGCGCCCCGCCCGGTCCCGGCCTGCCGTCGCCACGAAGGCCGCGGCGGTTGCGGCTTCTCGAACCCGAAAGGCGCCAGCCTATGCTCGACCAATTCGACGCTTCCACCATGGACCACCACGGTGCAGGACAGGCCGATCCTCGGCTCGAGGAACTGCTGACCCATCACTACCGCCCCTTCGAGCAGGAGGCCGACCCGCGCCCCCTCCCCCAGGCCGAAGCGATCGAGGCCGCAATGCTCGGCGCCATGAATGCGCTCACCGACGTGCTCACCGACACGCGCCTGGAGGATGACGCCGCCGACCTGCTCTGGGGCTTCGTCAACCTCCTCCATCGCCGCGTCGACACGTTCGAGCGCAAGCTCGACGACAACGAGGTGGCGCAGAAGCGATCGCAGGGCGAGCAGGACGGCTCCGAGGTATGCTCGGTCGAGCTCGAGCGGCTGGTCGCGCTGGGCCTCAGCCTGAGCGAGCGGCGCAACGCCTTCGAGTTCGCCCGCGACGCCGCAGCCGCGGTCTACCGGGTCCAGACCGGCTCGCTCTGGCGCCCCCGCTCCGGCTCACAGGTCAATCACCGCACAATGACGGCAGCGATGATCGACAGCCGCGACTTCATCGCGGCCAAGCGCCGGGCCGAAACCGAAATCCTGGTGCCGCCCGGCCCGCGCATCGCCTTCACGGGTGGCAACGACTACCAGGACGTGGAGCGGATCTGGAACGTCCTCGACAAGGTCAAGGCGAAGTATCCGACCATGGTGCTCCTGCACGGCGGTAGTCCGAAGGGAGCCGAACTGATCGCAGCGAAATGGGCCGATAGCCGTGGGGTGCCGCAGGTGGCGTTCCGTCCCGACTGGACCAAGCACGCCAAGGCCGCACCCTTCCGGCGCAACGATGCGATGCTCGAGGCGATGCCAATCGGAGTCGTCGCCTTCCCGGGCAGCGGTATTCACGAGAACCTCACCGACAAGGCGAGGGCGAAGGGCATCCCGGTGCGTCGAGGCGTAAAAGCTGGTGCCTGAACGCCAGCCTGCCCGAGCAGGACGCAATGCAACTCATCCAGTTATGGCTTAACCGGGACTGAGCCCGCCTCCGCCAAACGCCCCGCCGGAAAAGGCGAGGCGCCCTTGCATCCACATCGAGCGCCCGACGCAACCGATCCGATGCGGCCTCGGCTTCTCAAACCACAAGGTGATTGAGGTCCTTGGGTGCGTCGGTCAGGTAACGGTGCGTTTCCCGCGTGATATTGACCGCGCGAGCCGCCGCCGTCTCCCGCACAACCGGGTCGGGCTCGTAGCCCTTGCGGCCGTCCAGCCAACACAGCACGTCTGCCAGATGCCAGAGCACCACGCTGCCGTCATGCGCCGGCAGGGGAAAGTTGTCGTGGCCGAGCCAGCTTGCGCATGCTCTGGCGCGCTACACCCATCAACTCGGCGACGTCCGTCAGCCTCACGAGATCAAGGGCCGCTTCTACCAGCGTCGCGGTCGGGATCGCGGACTTGATGTCGGTGAGTGCGCTGCAGATGGCGTCCTCCGCGCAGTCCGCCTCCCTGGTGAAGTCGAGGGCGAGCCGTCCGGCAATCTCAATGCCGACGAGAGCATCGGTGCAGCCAGCCTCGCCGAGGCGCTCCACGAGTGCATCGGCATCGCGATCTTGGTCCCAGAGGCGATATTTCAGGATGAAGCTGTATTCTGTCATGGCTCTCGCTCCTCCGCCTCGGCCCTCTCGGCTTCGGCACGCGCCTCCTCCTCCACCTTGCGGGTCGTGCAATCCTCGATGATCTGCCTGATCTTCCTCGCTTCGTTGCCGACGTTCTTCGGCGTGCTCCAGATGCTCGCGATGCAGAACCCGCCGCGGCGGCACGTTTCGTCGTTGTACGAACAGAAGATATTTCCTGTAGTCTTGGAGATATACAGTTTTTCTCAATAATATCAAATGACACCTTCTGGCGTACTTTAAGCCTTCCAATGTGTCCCCGGCACCGATTGGTACAACCCGCCCAAAGGCGATAGGCTGGCTTGATACTCAGTACGATCCGGTAAACTGAACAAGGACAGCGAGCAGTAAATAACAGCACACGCACTATGGCGTATTGGTAGCGACTTTGGCCTCAACCTCCTCAGTGGTGACACTGTCGCCGAGGAGTTCGCGGATGGGATCGGACATGGTCCGATCGAGCTTGTCGAGCCGCGACGCGATTTCGAGGAAACACAACGCGAACGCAGCTTGTGCGCGGCCGATGTCTGTCTCGCGACCTCCATCACCCGTGTGGACGATCTCGCTGCGGGCCTTGTGAACGGCAACGACGCAGTCCTGGTATCGGCGGACCGCCGGCCATGTCGCGAGGCAGATCCCGACTCGGCGCTCAAGGCGGGCGACGCTCCCAGGTGCATAGTGATCTGTCAGCAGAGTCTCAAAGGCGACGGCCAGCGCGACGATCGCCTCCGCTTCGTTCGTTCGTGACCCGAAGGATTGCCTGTACCAGTCGATCGCGGTCACGAGCCGGCGAAAGACGCGGCTATGCACCCTCTCACCTGAGGTCAGGTTGACGTACCGCAGATAGCCGTGCTCGACGGCGCGCAGAGCCGGCGTCAGTCTCTGTTCCAGCACGTGAAGCTCGGGACGGGCCAGCGTCCGTGTGCTCAGCGTTACGGCCAGATCCGATAGCCGGGCAAGCTCGAGCGGCGCGACGTTCATCGGCACGCGGCGGAGACTGAGCGGCTCGTCCGCCCGCGTCGCCTCGCCGATCAGGTAGTGCCGGATGTCGAGCGTCTCGTTGTTGCTGACCTCGGCGGACGAATTGAACTTGTCGACCGTGATGCCGGCATCGACGCTCAGAGCGTGCAGCATCACCACCATCGCGGCCGCGACCCGAATCTTCAGCGTGTAGATGAACTGGTTCTCGTAGTAGGCGCCGGTGTGCGAGGACAGCCTGACGAGCAGGAGCGGATTGCGTGTCATCCACCTCATGTTCCCGGCCCGCACATGATGCTCGAAGCTGAACCGGTCGGGCACAGTCATGATGCCGAGTGCCGCTGCCATCTCATTCAGCCTGGCATAGGCACCGTCAACGCTGCCGGTCTGTGCCGTCAGCGCAAAATTGGCTTCTCGGAACACCGCAAAGTCCCTGAGATCGGGCTCGGACCCGAAGAACGGGACTTCCATCCCGAACTGGGTGAGCGGATAAAGCACGAAACCGGGCCGTTCGACGCCTGCCTGCCGAAGACGATCGATGACGCGACTGCAGATGTCGGGCTGTCCGGATTTGGTGACTGCCAGCACGAAGTCGTCGAGGATGGAGGTTCCGGTGTAGAGGCCAGCTTTCCACAATACGCGCGCAACCGCCGAGCGAAGCTGGAGGAGGTGGTGCAGGACAGCCTCCCGATCCCTCTCGGTCAGCCTCTTCCCGTCCGTCGCAAGGTCCTCGACGCTGTCGAAGGCCTTCAGCACATTGTGTTTCGAGAGCAGGTAGCTTTCGGACTGAGCCCTCTTCCTCGAAGGCGGGATCGTCAGATCGAGGAGCGGAGCATCAGACATGGTGATGGGAGGTTCGGCCGGGATCGGGGGATAGTACGGTCGGGCTTGAACCCGAAAGGCAGGGGGGAGCACCCAAGGTAGGGCATCGGCACGTCTGTCCGATCTCGCACCGTTATGCCGGGCCGATTCAAAGATCCGCGCCGAGGTGGATCACGGATGGCTGGTAGGATCGCGCAGCCGGAGATCCGGAGGAGGCGGGTGTTCCTGAGATCTCAGTCCCGTGCTCTCACCTCGTTTTCGCTTTTCGGCGCCCTCCCCTGCCGAGGCATCTTCGGCGTCACTGCAAGCGCGACTTGCGAGAGAGCCCCGAACTCGGCCGCGAGTCCATCCGCGAACTTCTGGGCGACCTTGTGGAAGCCGTCGGGATAGGGGTGCAACTCGTTCGCCCAGTCGGCCAGCTTCAGGATCCCTTGGGTATCGATGAGGCGGAAGCGGTTGGACGGCTTGCCCGCGAGCCGCTTCAGCATCACGCGGAAGGCCGCCAGCGCATCGTGGACGATAGCCGTGCCGTCCACCACCGACCAGTTGCAGAAATCAAGCGACGGCTTGAGCCAGGGGCCGGCGCAGGGCGGATGCGCGCCGTTCGGGATCGGAAAGTCGTAGCAGTGGCCGAAGATCGGCACACCCGGTGCGATCCGGTCGCGTAGAGCGAATAAGCTGAGGTAGCAAGCCTCGACCATGCCGAGCGCCTTCTCGAACCGGTCCTTGTTCAAGCCCGGATGACGCCCGTCGTTGAAATCCAAGAAGATGCAGAATTGGTTGCCGGCGATGTCGTTGCCGCCGGCCGAGAAGAGAATGGCGTCGGGCTTGCCGTTGGGCCAGTTCGAGGCGTCGCGGAGTTGCGCGATCAGCCGCTCCTGCTTGGGAAGCGACATCCCCTCCGTGGCTGCGTCGCCGCGATGGGCGAGATTCAGGATCGTCGGCGGCATCGGCCCGATCCGTCGCAACTGCGCGATCACGTCTGTGTCTACGAGGGGCAGGCCGTTGCCCGTGAGAGGATAGTCGAACCAAGAGTCGCCCTGCGCCAGTAGGGCGAGGGGGCGGTTGCGGATGGAGACGCTCAGCGTGTGGGCGCTCTCGCGCGCTGCCTGCAAGCGGGCGACGTTGGCCTTATGCACCGTCACCCGCTTATCGATGTCGGCATCGATCTGCCGCTCGATATCGGATAGGCCGAAAGTCAGCTCGTCCATGGATCGGAACCTCAGATGACGGCAATTGTCGAGCCTTGTTCGGAGTATTCGCCGACGCTAACTCCCGTGCAAGTGGAATTTTCGAGATCGTGGCGGTGTATCTGCAAGACAGATTTTGCTTGGTGACGGCGGGTCAAAGTTCCAGGAAGTCTCCGCCGTGAGGCCACGATGCATCGGCGTGAAAAATGGATCGCCTCCGGGACGGCTGTTCGGGCGGGCCGCTCGCGCCGAGCGGACGGCTCTCTGTGCTGATGCGCACCGAACCCGCTGATGCGGTTTCGACCTCGCCCATTACGATCCTCCCGCAGCACGGCCGACACCGTGCAAGTTTCAGTGGGCTGTTCATGCCTCAGAGGGACATGAAAGCCCGAAGCGGGCATCGAGCCCGCTTCACGCATTGTTCGACGGTGGGACCGGCGGTGAAAGATCTGCTCAAGGTCGTCCCATGCTGCCATGGCGGGCGGGAGGCCTCAAGGACGAGCGGTGCCCCCAACTTCGCCTCCGCTGCGCTCCAACGAAATCGGCTCCCCCACCCGCCGGCTCCGCCGGCCGCTGACGCGGTCCCTGATTCCTCACGCCCGCCATGACCGTGATCGTCGTCCTTCACACGTCAAGGAGACGACGATGACCATCGAACGCCATATCGAGGAACTGCGGGCGGAACTCAGCAGCGTTGTGGACCCCGCGGAGCGTCGCAAGATCGCGGCGGAATTGGAACTGGCGCAGGCCGAGTTGCGGGCGAGGCTCGCCGGAATGACTGTGCTGACCCACGTCAAGCCCCCCTTCTGAGGGGGCTTCGGCCTCTTTCGCGAGATCTGACGCCGCCGGGTCCACCAGCGGCCTGAGCTGCCGTGGTGATCCATGGAGAGCCTTCCGACACGAAGCGAAGATCTCGAACCTTGAACTCTATGCGCCGCGTGTGTTGAGCAAGCCGTTCCAGACGATCCCGATCGGGCAACGCGACACCGTACAGGAAATGGTCCCAGCCGCTCTAACTTGCCACGACGCTGGGCCTCTCTGTCGCGCGAGGTCTTGATTTCGGAGTCGTCCTTTGAGCGTCGGCTGGCCTGGATCCGCCCCTCGCGACCTTGGGCTGCCGCCTTGTCGCTCAAGGCCTGCAGCGAGGCGCTCGCTCACGTTGAAGCAGATGCGGCTTTCAATGTTCTGATCCTTCTCGTCTACCCGAACCATGCGGCTTCCTCCTGCTCGCTCATGCGAGTTCCAGCACGCGTGCGCACGAGTTGCCACGGTTGGGGTTGGATCGGCGGCCCAGTTCTGCGCAGCCGAGGCATTCGATTTCGCTGCGAACACTCGAGGCCGGCGCTCTCCATCTTGAGTTCGGAGGGACAGCGCCTACTCCGCACATCTTCACGGCACCGTAGGTGAAAGACTTCCGCTACAGCTTGCAATTCCGTCCGTTTGAGTTCGGCCCTTAAGCCGACGACGTCATCGAAGCACGGCGATGACGTCGCCGGCTGAGCAAGGTCACTTCGAACGCCTCCTGAAGAGGAAGCCGATTCGCCCACGACTATAAGGGCGGCTACGCTTGTTTCGGTGCCGTGCAGGACTCGACTCCCTCGACCGAATCATTCCTCATGCTCGATTGCGGTGCTATGGCGCTTTTTGCCGTTTCACCGCAAACGAGACAGGGTCGATGAACCAGCACGTTCAGACAAGCGGACCGCCTGCGCCCGCTCCGAATCAGACCGCCGGACATGACGCCCGAATTCTGGGGGCGAAGTTGCGCGAGATCGCTTCGGTCGTGTTTTCGCCGTCGGAAGCTAAGACGCTTCGGCGTTTCACGTCCGGCGAGGTCGCTCGCATCCTCGGCGTGACGGACAGTCGGATCCGACAACTCTCCCCTGATCTTCTCGTTTCAGAGCTAGAGATCGCGCCGGGCGGGCGGCGCCTCTACACGCTCGCCGACGTACATGCTTTGCGCGCGCACCTTGACGAGATCGACCGGGTCGGTCGCCGCTACCTTCCTCACCGTAACCCAGAGAAGGGCGAGCATCTCCAGGTCATCGCGTGTGTGAACTTCAAAGGCGGCTCGGGCAAAACAACGACGGCTGCGCACCTCGCACAATCCCTCGTTCTTCGCGGCTATCGCGTGCTTGCCGTCGACCTCGATCCTCAGGCCAGCCTATCAACCCTGTTCGGCGTCCGTCCCGAGAACGAGAACGAGCCCTATCCGACGATCTACGACGCAATCCGCTACGACGAGCATCGGCGTCCGCTGAGCGACGTGATCCGACCGACCTACTTCACCGGGCTCGACTTGGTCGCGGCAGACTTGGAGCTTGAGGTCTTCGAGTTTGAAGCGCCGATGCATTCTGCCCGGCGCAAGACCAGCGACCCCGAGCCTCCGTTCTTCGCTCGCATTGGCCTTGCCCTGACCGAAGTGGCGGACCGATACGATGTGGTCGTGATCGATTGCCCGCCGCGTCTAGGCTACCTCACGATCGCGGCTTTGTGTGCATCGACTGCGCTGTTGATCACGATCCATCCGCAGATGCTCGACGTCTCGAGCATGCGCCAGTTTCTCACGATGATGGACGAGATCATGGAGCCCGTGCGGGAGCAGGGCGCTGCCCCCACCCATGACTGGTTCCGCTATCTCGTCACACGGTTCGAGCCACAGGATACGCCGCAGACGGAAGTAGTTGCGATGCTCCGCGGGTTGTTCGGCGAGCGGGTCCTTACCAAAGCCATGCTCCAGTCGGCCGCGGTCTCGAACTCGGGCCTTAGAGGGCAGACGGTCTATGAAACACCTTTGCGGCGTGACGAGGTGACCGGGTCGACCTACCGCCGAGCCCTCGATGCGCTCGACGCGGTCAACGGTGAGATCGAAGGACTCATCACCCATGCATGGGGCCGCACATGAGCCAGAAGAAACGCCTCAGCGCCATCATGGGTTCGCCGATCCAGGCGGATGCGCAGCAGACGCCATCTGAAGTCTCAACGACTTATGCCCCTGTAGCAGGTGCTACGGCGCCCTCCCCCGCCCTCGACAAGCGGCCAACGGCGGCACGCTCCATGGCAGCGATGTGGGCCGCGTCCCGTCCAGGACCTGTAGAAGGCGACAGTACCGTGGTCGACCTCGACCCAGAACTCTGCTTGCCATCGGCTATCGCCGACCGCGTGCCCGATACTACGGATGTCGCGTTTGAGGCCTTCGTGGAGCAGATCCGCGAGGAGGGCCAGCATACCCCGATCCTTGTCCGCAAGCATCCGATCCAAGCCGACCGCTTCGAGATCGCCTATGGGCGACGCCGGACGCGGGCAGCGAAAGCCCTGGGCAAACCCGTGCGGGCCGTGGTGAGGGCCCTGACGGACGCTGAATTGGTTATAGCGCAGGGCTCCGAGAACCTGGCCCGCGAGGATCTGAGCTACATCGAGCGGGCGCATTTTGCGCGAAATATGGAGCAAGCTGGCGTCGCTCGCGAGGTGATCATCAAGGCGATGGGCGTGCATCGCCCGGATCTGGCGAATTACCTCGCTGTCGCGGAGGCCATCCCCGCTTCTGTAATTGCTGTGATCGGCCCGGCTCCAAAAATCGGCCGGCCGCGCTGGCTGACGCTTGCGGACCGGATCAAGGCGGCGACACCCGAGCGAATCGAAGCCGCCCTCGCCTCCCCTGATCTGCCCGGGAAGGCGTCGGATGACCGGTTCACGGTTATCCTGGCGACACTCGCGGTGGCGCCCGCACGGAAGGTGAAGCCGAAAGCCGAGACTGTGAAGGATGCCAAGGGCATGAAATTCGCGCGTGTCGAGCGGAACTCGGACGGCATGCGCGTGACACTCGACGAGAAGGCGGAGCCTGGTTTCGCCGACTATCTCGCTGAGCGTCTTCCCGAAATCCTTGCTGCCTACCGGCAGACCAAGGGCTAACCCGCCTCGCAACCCAAGCAGAAAGGAGACGAGAACACCGCAAAAAGAAAGGGCCCCCCGAACCACGTCCGGAAGACCCTCTCTCGACTTCAGCAATCGCAGAGAATCACATCTCCCGGCACATCGTCAAGCAGTTTTGACGTCGATTCGACGAATGCCCTGACTTTGCCCGGTGCTCGGCCAGACAATGAGCCTGCACATCACGACGCCCTTCGGGCGGCGATCGCTGACGGCTGCGCAGATCCGTGCGCAGGCGAACGCTGACGGCTGCCCTCATGAAATCACCGTCAACAAATGGGCCGTCATGCGGGACCTTTCCGTCGCACGCGAGCGGCTGGATCTGTCACCGCAGACTCTGTTTGTCCTCGACGCGCTGCTGAGTTTTCATCCCGAGACGACCCTAACCCGAGGGGAGGGGGCCGCGCTCGTGGTCTTCCCGTCCAATGCAGCCCTCGGAGTGCGCGCCAGAGGGATTTCCGAGTCGACATTGCGTCGCCACCTCCGCGCGTTGGTCGAAGCGGGAATCTTGATCCGGCGCGACAGCCCGAACGGCAAGCGGTACGCCCGGCGGGAGAGTGGAGCCGCCGTAAGCCAAGCCTATGGCTTCGACCTGACCCCTTTGATCGCTCGTGCTGCGGAATTCGCAGCGCTCGCGGACGCGATCCGCGCTGAGATGCTTGCGCTCCGCGTCGCACGGGAGCGCCTCACGTTGTTGCGCCGAGATTGCGCGAAGCTCATTCTCGCCCTCGAGGAAGGGGAGGGGGCTTCAGCTGAGGTCGCGCGCTTCCGAGCTCGGTACGCGGCCACGATCGGCGGCTTGGCCCGGCGGCCTGATAGAAGGGATATTGAAGCCATTGCGGCCCTGCTCGAGGCGCTCGCTGTCGATGTGAGCAAGTGCCTGATCGCAGAGGAAAAAGAGGAAAAAATGGATGGCAATGCCGCTCAAAACGACCGGCACAAACAGAATTCAAACCCCAAACCCACTGTTTATGAACCAGCTGCCGAACCAGTGAGGAAGGCTTCTGTCGAGTTTGAGCCGGCAATCGGTAGTCAGTCGAGGTTAGAGGCGCCGACACGAGCCATATATCCGCTTGGCCTCGTCCTGGATTCCTGCCCAGATATCGCTGACTACGCTCGACAAGGCATTCACACGTGGGGCGATCTGATTGATGTCGCTGGATTGGTCCGCACCATGCTGGGGATCAGTCCACACGCCTGGGATGAGGCCAAGATGGTGATGGGTGAGGACACCGCGGCCGTGACAGTCGCTGCCATTTTGCAACGAGCCGAACACATCAAAAGTCCTGGCGGCTATCTGCGTACTCTTGTGGAGCGAAAGAGGGCAGGGCAGTATAGTTTAGGGCCGGTACTCCAAGCATTGAACCGTGCTCGTCTCCAGGAATTGCGGGCGTGATCACCTGGAGTGATATCAAAGTTGCTGCAGACGCGGCCTTCTTGTGCACGCAACGTCTCAGGTCATGAGGCACTGCTGCTTTTCGCTGAGGCTGTCGCGGCTAGCCAGCACGACCTCGACGGAGGAAATAGGCTGCCTAACTCGAAGTGGAACTAGGGCCAGAACCGAACCAAGGCATTGCGGTTGCTATGGTTTTGTGATTCACGGCCGCCATTTGCAGCACGGAGGCGGCGATGGCGGACCTGTTCTGGCTCTCGGACGAGCAGTGGGGTGTGATCGTGCCGTTCATGCCCCGGAACCAGCCTGTGCCGGAGCGCAAGGAGGACCGGCAGATCATCTCCGGCATCCTGAACGTGCTCACCTCCGGCTGCCGCCGGCGGGACTGCCCGGCCGCGTATGGGAAGCGCACAACCGTCTACAACCGGTTCAATCGCTGGTCCCGGCGCGGCTTCTGGACGGCCATGCTGGCTGCCCTGGCCAAGGCCGGATGGGCGGGCGACGCGGCGGCCATCGACAGCACCTACGTTCGAGCCCACCGCGCAGCCCACGGCGGGAGAGGGGGGCGAAGGCGCAGGGCATCAGCCCGTCGCGCGGCGGCCAGACCACAAAGATCCATGCGCTCACCGATGTCCTTGGTCGGACCGGCGTCCTCCTGCTGACACCCGGCAACGCCAGCGACGTGACGACCGCCCCAGCCGTGCTGGCCCAGGCGCCGCGCCGGAGCCGCCGCTTGGCAGCCGACAAGGGCTACGACGCCGACTGGCTGCGCGCGGACCTGCGGGCGAGCGGTATCACGCCCGTCATCCCAGGCAAGCGCGGCCGCAAGCGAAGGATCCGCCACGACAAACGTCGTTACCGCGAACGTTGGCGCATCGAGGCCACCTTCTACCGCCTTAAGGACTTCCGCCGCATCGCCACCCGCTACGACAAGCTGGCGCGCAACTATGCCTCAGCCGTTGCCCTCGCCGCCGTCATCGCCTTCTGGTGCTGATCGAGTCCAACCCCTAAGAGGCTCCCTCGCGACACTCAGTTCCCGAGAGAAATAAGCCTCGACACCATCACTGTCATGCACACAGCTCAGCAGCGCCACACTTCTTTGGGCGGCAATAGAAGAGGCGGACGTGTCGCCTCCTCTATTGCCGTGGTTGGCTCGAGACATGGGCGAGCACTGGTCGAACACGCGTCAATCGGTGAGGCCTGTTTGCCCGGGCAAAGTCCTGCGATTTTTACCAGTCTGTCTCGCCTACACGGCCGCCGATAGGTTCGCTTCAACCCACCGCTGAACGTGATCCATCGCGTGCGGCGATCACAGGAGCGATGGCGCAAGCCAGACCGTGCCATGAAGGTGCTTGTCGTCAACAACCAGAAGGGCGGGGTCGGCAAAAGCACTATCGCCGTTCATCTTGCTTGGTACTTTGCAAAGCTTGGTCAGCGGGTGTTATTCGTTGATCTCGATCCGCAGCATAATGGAACCTCGACGCTCGAGGCCCATGCTGGAGCGCAAGCGGCCTCGACACTGTTTCTCGATACAGTGCTGATTGAGCCCCTGTCGGAACCGGGTATCCGTGTCGTCTCAGGTGATGTGAAGCTCCAAGGCATCAACGATGTCGAGTCGAAGGTCATCAATCAGTACAAAGCAAATCTATCCGCAGCCGCCAGTGGCTTCGATGTCGCAGTGATAGACACCCCGCCAACATTCGGCGTTCGCAATCTCGCCGCCCTGATCAGTGCAGGATACGTGCTCGCACCGATCGATCTCGACGAGTACGCGATCGACGGCATTGAGGGACTGCTGCGCAATGTCACCGGGGTGAAGCAACGCTTCAATCCAGGTCTCATTTTCCTGGGATTGATGCCGAACCGATTGCAGGCAACCTCGCCGCGCCAACGTGCGAATCTCGAAACGCTCGTGCGCAATGTTGGCCCCCGATACCTGTTCGACGGGGTCATCCCGCAACGCTCAGCCTTTGGCGAAGCCCTATCCGAGAAGAAACCGGTCTGGACCCTGACCAAGACATCGGCGCGGGAAGCCGGCCGCGAGATCCGGGCGGTGTTCGCGAAGGTGGCGACCCGGATGGAGGTTGCGGAATGAGCTACGTCCAGAAGGTCGAGGGCCTGTCGAACCTGTTTGAGGGCCTCGAGGACGTCACGGGCGCCGTCTCCGCGAATGGTGCACCCCTTGAGATCGCGCTCGACGCCATCGAGGAAGACCCCAATCAACCCCGCACCCGCTTCTCGGAGCTCGAACTTGACGAACTCGCTGCTTCGATCATCGAGCGCGGCGTCCGACAGGCCATCACGGTGACACCGAGAGGGGAGGGGGGACGTCACCGCATCTTGTACGGTGCCCGCCGGTTCCGGGCCGCGCAGCGCGCGGGCCTCACAACGATTCCGGCAGTCATCCGGGCGTCGTCGCCCGACGATGCCTACGATCAGATGATCGAAAACATTCAGCGGGATGACCTGACTTCGGCGGAGATCGCGGCGTTCGTCTCGCGCCGCATAGCGCTCGGCGAGAGGCAGATCGACATCGCGCGTCGCCTCGGCAAGGATCGCGCCTTCGTCGCCATGCATGCCGCCGTCACTCAGATGCCGGACGCACTGCGGGGCATGCTCGATACCTCGCCCATCCGCGGCGTGTACGAGCTCTATCAAGGTTGGCGCCGCCATCCCGAGCAGGTCCTCGCTTTCTGCCAATCACGGGACCGGTTCACACGCGCCGAGGCGATCGCCTTCGTCGAGAGCCTGAAAGATACCTCAGTGGCTGATCCGGTGAGCGCTGCATCATCGGGCACTGCGCGACCGTCTTCTTCGCCGACCAACCCCCGCG
>Ga0233425_10003939_pt1 | contig 25852 bp, 18 predicted proteins | sample Watercolumn_Towu_2_FD_181712 | JGI IMG/M metagenome (GOLD analysis project Ga0233425, IMG submission 181712) | Freshwater microbial communities from Lake Towuti, South Sulawesi, Indonesia - Watercolumn_Towuti2014_140_MG | ecosystem: Environmental > Aquatic > Freshwater > Lake | place... | reverse complement strand
GACCCGCACGAGGCAACTTGCGCTCGGGGTGCCGGTCACAGTCCAGGCATAGCTCCGGCTGCCGGGCGGGCTGACGTTCGCGATGAAGCTCCAGGTCGAACCGCCGTTGGTCGAGAAGACGAGCGAGTCCTTCGTGTCGTTGGTGCTGGTCCAGGTGATGTTGTGCGGCACACCCACCTGCCATAGAGCGCCGGTGGTGGGGGCAGTGACGCTCGCCGTTGGCGGCGGTGTACCGCCGGCCCAGACCAGGCAATTGCGAATCAGGCGACGCCAGGAATCACCGACCGACGCGTAGTGCATGCAGTCCGGGAACAGACCCAGGGTCACGGCCCGCCGGTTGATGGTATCGTTGCAGGCAACCGCAATGCTGCCGGTGTTCCAGCTCACGACCTTATACGAAGTCGCGGTGTGCTGCAGGGTGGTGCCGGAGTAGGTGTAGGAGCCCTGGGACACTGCGCTGATGCCCTGCATGATATCGTGACTCGGGAGATGAACCGTACCCAGGGTTGCCGCGCCGCCCGAGCCGCTGGTTGGGGTCGGGGAATAGACCGTTGTGAACCGGCCCAGGCTGTACCCGGTGCCGAACACAGCCCAGACTACTCCCTTACGCGGCGCCCGCTCCATAAACGCCGCCAGCGAATCACCGAGGAGAGTCTGGTTGTAGTAGCTGTAGTTAGCCCAGGTCGCAATTACGTCGTAGTTGGCGACTGCCGAGTTCACGTCAAAGGTCCCGGGCGCAGTACTCACGTTCAAGTAGCTGATTGAGAGGTCGTTCGGATAGTACTTCATCAGCGTGTCAGCGAGACTGGTCGGATAGGTGTTATCGGCGTGGGCGAACAGCACTCGGAGCAGGCCGGCCTTCAGGGTCATGGTCGCCTTGTCATTGCTGCGGAAGCTGTCGGCCTGAGCTTCGGTCGAGCACTTGACATTGTAGCCGCCCTTGGCTGAAATCGTCCAGGGCGTGAAACTGATGGTCTTCGTATCGCCCGGCGCCAGCGCCGGACACGACTGTACATCAGTGTAGGTCCCAGGGCCGCTGGCCGAGTACCGGACGAGGAACGAGCTCGGCTGGGCCGAGGTGCCGAAGTTCTTGACCAGCGCCTTTGGAACGTAGGTGCCCAGTGAACATGTCGCCGGCGGGTTGGTGATTGCCGACACGCCGACGTCATAGGCGAATGCCGGAGGAGACGCCCACTCAATCGCCTGCTTCAGCAGGCGGCGGGCGTTGACGTCAGAGTAGTAGTTGCGGACCGTAGGATATGTTCCGAAACTGGCGAACATGCACGGACCGAGGTAGACGCCCTTGCCACTGCCGATGCTGCCGCAGTTGACAGCCGACTGCGAGCCGCCATACGTGCCCAGGGTCTGACAGCCGGCGCGAATGCCGCTGTTGGGAAACTCGGCATACCCCTGGATTGCGAAGTTGCTCACTCCGCTCGTAATCGGGTGGCTCGGGTTTGTTATCGTAACCGTTCCGGAACTCAGGAAGCCGTAGCTGCCCGCGGTGATGCACGGCGTCACGGTGTCCATCTTCGCCTTGCCGGCCGCGGCGTAGACGAACCAACCGAGACCGACGAATCCGCCACCGGACTTGACCCACTTCAGCAGCGTATCCTGGAGATTGTTGGTCAGCCAGTCTGTCTGGTTCATTCCGCCGTCGCCGCTGACTATGACATCGTAGTTTGCGAGCTTCGCGGTTGTATTGATGGAATCCCATGTGATAAGCTTGCAGGTCCAGCCGGGCTGGAGGTCACACAGTGCCTTGATTTCATAGATTGAGTTCGAGGGCGGGCTGCCGTAGAGCCCTCTCACGCTCGAACCTATCGCGGCCTCGACTCCGACCCTCACCGCGTATGAGGGCGCAACGAGGACTCCCAGCAGCAGGAGCGCTGCCAGCAATGGAGTCAGTCTTCGCATCTCTCTCCTCCTATTGGCTGCGAAGGGCTATTCTTGCGCAGCCAGTTTCTCTTGCAGGGGGCTGATCCCTCCGGCGCCGCTTCCCTGCGCAACGGCTGCCAGCCTCGGCGCGTACGCGTCAGGGACATACCAGACAAACAGGCATTTGCTCATTGTCGCGGCCATGGCTTCGTGGACCATCAACCGGCGTACATTCGAGTAGCCCGTCCTCTATCCCTTGCCAGTCAACGCGTCGGCCAGTTGTCCAGTCTCGGGGCGTTCGTCCCAAAGACTGTTCTGTCTAATTCTACATCTTCGACGAATCGTGTCAAGCCACACAGGAGTCGCATGGAAGAAATCCAGCGCACGTTCGACGCCCGCGGACAGTTCCTCGCAGCAAGACGCGAAGTCAGTGCAGAAGTTGGAGCCGAACTGTTCGTTAGTCCCTGGTCACTCAACAGTCCGCCCCAGAGCAGGGAGAGCTGCGCGAGACGCGAAGTCAGAACTCAGAAGTCAGAACCGAGAACCGCTCTCAATACCCCAAGGGTCCAGTGGGGGGCGGGGGGAGAGCTGCGCGAAGCGCGAAGTCGTAATGCAGGACACTGAACGCAGAAACTGATCATTTCCCATACATACCCAGTGTGGGGTAGAGCACCTACCCCAGCGCGGGGGGCAGCACCCGGGGGAGCATCCCCCCCAGCATCCCCCCCATAGCCCCCCGGAGAGCCCCCTGGAGAGCGCCCCCCTGAGCCCCCGGGAGAGTCCGGGGGACAGTCCCTGGGATAGTCCCCCACTGAGTCCGGGGGATAGTCCCGGGGAGAGCCCCCCGGAGAGTCCCGGGGATAGCCCGGGGGATAGCCCAGGGGAGAGAGGGGGGGAGCACCCGGGGGAGCGCACCCCCAGAACAAGGGGTTCAGGGGTAAGGGGTTCAGGGGTCGGTGGTTAGGACGAAAGACGGATTAAGACCGAGTGTTCTCATAGGTACACTTGTCTCATGACTCGCTCCTCCGATGAGAGGGTGGGCGCTCGTCTGCGGGAAATCCGGCTCAGGCGGGGCATGACCTGGACAGACCAATCGAGCAGCTTGTCGCACTCCCCGTGCTGCGGGAAGGCCGGTAGGGCAACCAGCCGACCCGATGTCTGTTACGATGACGAGGCGTCACCGTTGTCAGCAGGCACGCGGACTGAGACGGTCTTGAGCGGATGTCTGTGCGCGAATCTGCGTCTGTCTCGGACAAGGTCATTGTCACGGGCGGTTGCGGCTACATTGGCTCACACACGATTGTGGAGCTGATTGAGGCCGGCTACGATGTCGTCTCGATTGACAGCAACGTCCGGTCCGACCCTTCGATTCTGGATGGCGTGGAGCGACTGACCGGGAAGCGGGTTCCGAACTACGCGGTGGACCTGCAGGATTCGTGTGCCGCGGATGAGGTCTTTGCCGCGCACCGGGATGCCCGGGCAGTGATTCACTTCGCCGCGTTCAAGACCGTGCCCGAATCCATGGCATTTCCCGAGCGGTACTTTCGAAACAACCTAGGCTCGCTTATGACCGTGCTGCGCTCGGTAGAGCGGTACAGAATTCCGTGTCTGATATTCTCGTCTTCGTGCTCAGTGTACGGCAACCCGCTGAATCTACCGGTGACCGAAGAGACGCCATTCGGAGAAGCGCAGTCTCCCTATGCCCGGACCAAGCAGATAGGCGAGACTCTGATTCGCGAATGCGCCGCCGCGGGTCTGACGCGCTTCGTATCGCTCCGCTATTTCAATCCGGCGGGCGCGCACCAGTCGCTGGAAATCGGTGAGTCGCCCTTCGGAAAGCCGGAGAATCTCGTTCCGGCGATTACTCAGAGTGCGCTGAGGCTGATGCCGGAGCTTGTGGTGCACGGTACCGACTATCCGACCCGGGATGGGAGCTGCGTGCGCGACTACATTCACGTCTCGGATATCGCCCTGGCTCATGTTCAGGCGCTTGAGTATTTGAACCGGTCCGCTGTGAACCATGATGTGTTCAATCTGGGTCTCGGCGCCGGAGTCACGGTTCTGGAACTTCTGCAGGCATTTGAGCGCGCAACTGGCGTGAGGCCCGAGTTCAGACTGGGCCCGCGCCGCGCCGGCGACCCGGCTGCAATCTACTCCGGCTGCGAGAAGGCGAAGAGACTGATCGGCTGGCAACCCAGGTTCTCCCTTGAAGAGGTAGTCCGCACTGCGTGGTTCTGGGAGCTGAAGCGCATGCGAACGGCGCCTGGTCTCGGACGCGCCAACAGACAGAGCGACAGACATGTCGCGCGCCTAACTGCCTCACTCCAAATAACTTAGCATTCACTGGCCTCGCTCGGGCACGGTCTGCGACAGAACCGGTCGGTCTCCGCCGTGTTTCAATGCCGTCTGTAACCCGCGCAGGGTTCTGATGTTGCAGATGCCGCTGGCTCCGGCGCGGCACGTGGCATGTCTGCTGAGACAGGGTAGTGGACTTGGGCAATGAGACTATGCACCTGATTTCAATCGCCTTCAACCGCTGATGGAGCCTCGGGTCCCGGGCCTGCTGTCCCAAGGGTCGGCTCCTGTCACGCTGGGCTCCGAGCGCCCTGACCTGACCCTGTTGATTGTCAGCTGGAATACCCGCTCAGTTCTGTCCGCCAGCCTGGAGTCAGTCCACCGTCATGTCCGTGGTTGCCGTTTCGAGACGGTCGTGGTGGACAATGCCTCAGCGGACGGCGGCGTGGATGCCCTGGACGGCGTCTTTCCCGAAACACTGGTTATCAGAAATCGCAACAACCTGGGCTTCGCTGCGGCCTGCAACATCGGGCTCCGGCACAGTTCGGGCCGCCACGTGGTGTTGCACGGGCCGGACACGATTCTCCGGAGTGATGCCTACAGCCCGATGGTCCGCTATCTGGACGCGAATCCGGGCATCGGTGCACTGGGCTGCCAGTTGCGCAATCTCGACGGCAGTCTGCAGCGTTCCTGCGGCAATTTCCCGACCGTCTGGCGTCAGGCTTTGCGCAGTCTTCACCTGGGCGCCCTGCTGCCGGCATGGCTGATTGGTCGCAGCATGGCTGAACACAAGGGAAATCACCGGGTTCGACTCGAAGTGGACTGGCTGATTGGCACCGGGTTGATGGTGCCGCGCCGGGTGCTGGAGCTGGTGCGCGGCCTCAATGAGGACTACTTCATGTACGCCGAGGACATGGACCTCTGCTACGCGATTCGCCGTGCCGGGTACCGCGTTGTCTACTCGCCGGAGACATCGCTGGTCCACCTGGGGAATCACACTGGAGCGCTGGGATTCGGCAACTACCGCGCCCGGGCGGTCGAAACGGCCTATCTGAAGTTCATCGAACGGCACCTGGCTCCAGCGACGGCCCGGAAGGTGAAGGCGATAATCGGGGCCGGCGCGCTCATGGACATGCTGACGCACGGGCTGCTGCTCGGACTGACCGGCCTTCAGAGACACCGGGATGTACTGGCAGTTGCAGGGCAGCGGATAGACGCCCTGCTCAATTCCCGGAACCGGCCACTGCCCACCAGCCACCAGCCACTGACCGCCGACGGAGCGGCAGGATGAACGAGAGCCGGAACAGCGTCGCCGGAACGATGAGCGTGGTTGCTGTGTCCCAGGCCGTTTCGCTGGTCGTGAATCTGGCGCTGGCGGTGGTGCTGTCCCGCTGGCTTGAACCGGCCGGGCGGGGCGCGTTTGTGCTTGCGAACCTGATAGCTCAGACCGTGACGATTGTTCTGGCTTTCGGGTTGCCGGTCTCGGGCACGACGTTCATGCTCCGTCGCGACTACCCGGTGCAGAGAGTCTTCAGCAATGCCCTGACCCTGTCCCTGGCGCGCAGCGTGCTGTCCGGGCTGGTCGTTGGACTTGTCTGGCTGGTCTGGTCGAAGTTCCGCGCGCTCGGGCTGCCGGTCTTCTTCCTGGTCTGGGGCATCTGCGCCATCGAGACGCTCTACCTGCTTGCCCGGGGGCTGCTGTTCAGCACCGGGCAAGTAGGTCGCTGGGCATTGACCGACATCGGGGTGAACTTCATGCTTGTGCTGCTGGCGGCCGGAAGCTGGCTGGCCGGGCAGCCGGGCGCGGCCTCATACGCGTTGCTGCTCTACGTGGCGGCGAGGCTGGCCGGAATTGTCTATGCCCTCCATGCCGGGCGCAAGTTTGCGCGCTTTCGGCCCGGGTTCGACCGGGAGATGTTTACCGCGCTGTTTCGATTCGGGTTTCGCAACTTTCTGAGCGATGTGGTCTGGACGTTCGGCCCGCGCATGGACATGTACGTGGTCGGCGGCGCGCTCTCGACCGCCAGTCTGGGCATCTACTCCATCGCCACCGGCCTCGCCGACAGGATGACTACGGTCATGCTCACGATTCCCACCGGGCTGTATCGCTTCCAGGCGACTGCCGAGAATGATGACCGGCGAGTGGAGCGGCTCACGCTGCGCGCGCTGCGGCTGTCGCTGGCGGCGGGCGTGTTGATGTCATTCGCCATGGTGCTGCTCGCCCGGTTCGCGATTCCGCTGCTGTTCGGTTCGGAATACTCGTCGGCGGCGCTGCCGCTGGGGATTCTCACCATCGGGGCGACCCTGGGCATCAGCTTCCATATCTTCCGGGGTTTCCTGACCGGATATCGGATGAAGCCCGAGATATCGGCGGTGTTCGGGCTGGCGCTGGTGGTCGCCTGCACAGCGGCGAACGTGCTGCTGGTACCCCGGTTCGGGATTGTCGGCGCGGCCTTCGCAAGTCTGGCCGGAACGCTGGCCGTGTTCCTGCCGTTCGCCGGCTACTTCCGCCGGGCAAGCGGCGCGACCTGGACCGAAATGCTTGTGCTCAATAGAGATGACCTCCTGGTCGTACGACGTGCGATTCGCGGACTGACGGAGAGAATCGCGCAGGGAGCGGGACCTGGTCCCAGAACCCCGGACCCGAAACCCGAAACCCTGCGCTCCGGACCCGAGGCCCGAGTTCCGGACCTGAGACTCAGGGCTTCCCTTCCTGACAATGGCGTGTAGCGTCAGTGAAGCGGTTGTGGCGCGCGGCCTGTGCATCGGCTGCGGCATCTGCGCGGCTGTCTGTCCTGAGTCGACGCTGGAAACAGAGTTCAACCGATACGGTGAGCTTGTCGCCCGGGAGTCCGCTGCCGGCGGCTGCCGGCTCTGCGGCAGGTGTCTTTCCGTTTGTCCGTTCTCGCCCCAGGCTGAGAATGAGGACGTGCTCGCCCGGCTCGCCTTTCGCGGCGAGCCGGGGCTTCGCTGGTTGCCGGAAACCGGCTTCCATTCCGCGGGATTCGCCGGTTACGTCGGTCCGGAAGAACGACGCAGGTCCCGTTCGTCAGGCGGATTGGCATCGTGGTTCCTGAGCACGCTGCTCACCCGGGGACTGGTTGACCGCGTGGTCTGCGTGGGATGGGCCGAGAGGCAACCGTTTGCCTACCGGGCGATGACCACGGACGAAGAAGTGCAGGGCTCGTCGAGGTCGGGCTACTATCCGGTCAGTCTTGATCCAGCGTTGCGCGAGATCCGAGCGGGCCGCGACCGCGTCGCGATAATCGGCCTGCCGTGCGTCGTCAAGGGCGTTCGGTTGGCGATGAAGCAGGACCCGCAGCTGGAACTGAGGATACGGGTCCTGGCCGGACTGGTCTGCGGCGGGACGCGCAGCCGGTTCTATGCCGAGTACCTCTGCGCGCTGGGTGGCGGAGTGCCTCAAGCGCTGGAGCGAGTCGACTTTCGGGTGAAAGAAGGCAGTGTTGGAGCGGGTGAGTTCGGATTCCGGTTCTATTGCCGTGCCGATTCTGGCCGGACCAAACACCTGGTGACAGCCCAGGCGCGCGGCCGACTCTGGTCGCAACGGTACTTCGAGCCGCAGGCATGCCGCTTCTGTGACGATGTGTTCGCCGAGACCGCGGATGTCGCGTTCATGGATGCGTGGCTGGAGCGTTACCTGTGCGACCCGCGCGGCGCGAACCTTGTGTTGACTCGTCGAGCGTGGGTCTCTGATCTGCTGAGGCAGGCTGCCGCAGACGGCGACATTGCGCTCGCTGACGTCCCTGTTGCAGACGTGATACGCAGTCAGCAGGATGTGATTCACCGGAAGCGGGAGCTGCTGGAGGAGCGGCTGAGCGCCCTCGCGGACACTTCTTCGCTCAGGAAGCGCGTACGTCCGGTTCCGATTGACGGCCCGTCGTGCGTTCGACTGCGAAACGAAGAGCGTCTCATCGCTCGAAGTCGAGAGGCTTTCGCGGACGCGCTGAAGCGCAGCGAGGCCCCGGCCGAGATCATCCGGAGCTTCAAGCATGCCATGCGCGGACCGGAGCTGTGGTCGCGACTGGTGAACCGGTTCGCGCGCGCGACTCGCCGAGGTCGCGCGCAGTCGGTCGGCAAGAGTCTGACTCTACGAGCCGCAGTCGGGAGGCAGTCGTGAACAAGCCATGCTTCGCGCTGGTGGGGAACGGTCCGGTCACCAATCGCGGGTGTCAGGCGATTGTCACCGGCACGCGGCTGATTCTGCAGCAGGAGTTCGGCGTGTCGGACTTCCTGCTGGCGAGCTTCGCGCGGGATTCGGCGGGCGACCTGCACGACAACGTGCTTCCGCTGGCTCTGCGTCACGAGCGGCCGCGCTGGAGTCGCGCGTGGTGGCAGTACCAGACGGACAGAGTGCTGCGCCGGCCCGAGGACAAGTCCGGCTTCCTCGCGCCGCTGGCTGATGCGCTCAGGAGCGGGGTGCGACCGACCGCCGCGCTGACCATCGGTGGTGACGGGTATTCGATTGACTACGGGCATTTCATCGTTGACCGGCTGGTAATCATGGACGATTTCCTGAAATCGCGAGGCGTGCCGGTGATTGTCTGGGGGGCCTCGGTCGGTCCGTTCAGTCGGGAACCGCAGTTCGAGCGGATGATGGCGCGACATCTGGCGAGTCTTGACCTCGTGGTGGTGCGGGAGCGCCGGTCCTTCGACTACCTGCGCGGGCTGGGTCTCGAGCGCAATCTCAGACTCGCGCCCGACCCCGGTTTTGCGCTGCCTGCGAAGCCCTGCCCGCTGCCGGACGAGGTGCAGGGGGTCCTTGAACGGCCGTGCCTGGGGGTGAACCTGAGTCCGCTGCTGGCCAGGTTCGCGGCCGGGAACGACATGGAAAGCTGGCGCAGGCTTGCGACCGAGTGCGTCGCCGCTTTGTTGCGGGCTTTCGAACTGGACATAGTGCTGGTGCCCCACGTCTGTTCGACCGCCTTCAGCGTGAACCAGGACGACGAGTTGTTGTTGCAGGCGGTGCGCGAGCGTCTACCCCGCGTTTTGCGCGCGCGCGTTGCGGTGGCGCCTCGTGGTCTGAGTAGTGAGAACCTGAAATGGCTGATTGGCCGCACGCACGCATTCATCGGCGCGAGGATGCACGCCACCGTCGCCGCTCTTTCCTCTGGTGTGCCCTGCATTCTGCTGGCCTACAGCCGCAAAGCCTGGGGTATTGCCGAACTCGTCCTGGGAGACAGCGCCTGGGTAGTCTCTCCTGAAGAACTGACTCCTGCCGCGTTGCTTGAGCGGACCAGAAGCCTGCTTGGCCAGCACGGAGAAGTCAAACGGCTTCTTGACGCGCGCATACCGGCCTTGAGTCGGGACGCGTTCGCGGCCGGTCGCCAGGTGCGTGAAGTCTGCGGGGAACTGCCGGCGCGCAGGGACGTGGCACTGCATCCCGTTGCCATGTCGCTCTTTGGCGCGGAGGCTGCCTGCTGAGATGAACATCCCGCTGCTCGGCATCGCAGGACTGGCATTCGTCGCCCTGGCCTGGGGAACGCTGCGCAGGCCGATGCTGGGGCTCGGCCTGCTGCTGGCACTGCTACCACTCCTCAGCTTCGCGCGGCGTTTCCTGGGCGACAGCCCGCTGTTTCCTTCGTTGGAGACTCTGGCGGTGCTGATGGTCTGGTGCTGCGTCCAGGTCGGTAAGGTTGTGAGACACGACCGGTGGGTTGCTACAGCAGGAGTGAAGAGGTCCGGCGGCGCGGCGGCTACCCGGCTGATGGCCCTGCTCTTTCTCGCGGCCGGTCTGCTCTCATCGCTTCTGTCGCGCAACCCGGAGTTGTCCCTGAGGATACTGCTGACCGGGGGACTGGTTCCTCTGCTGGCCTACTCGATTGCGTCCGAGACCAAGCCGGACTGGGAGAGCCTGAAACCGGTGGTCTGGGGTATGGTTGTGCTGTCGTTGCAGGTAGGCATCTACACTGTTCTCACGTTTCGCCAGCGTCAGGGAATGGCCGGCGGCGAGGCGTACTTTTACTCGTGGATGTACAACCAGGCGAACTCGGTTAACATTTTCGTTGTCCCGAGCGTGGCCGTCTCCATGGTCATACCGGCAATCCCGCTGGCCGCCTGGTACACGTGCTTCGGCCGGAGCTCGCGGCGCGGTCTGGTGCCGGCAGCGGTCGCGGCGGCGGTGCTGGTCGTAGTGGTGCTGAGCATGAGTCGGGGTTCGTGGGTCGCGGCCGCGGTGGCTTTGGTCGGTAGTCTACCGATATTCCTGCGTCGGGTTCGTGTCGGCCCGGTGCTGCTCGCTCTGGGAGTCATCGCGCTGCTCTACTCGCTCGGACTTCTGGACGTTGCGCGCGAGGTAGTTGCCAACCGCCTGGGCAGCAGTCGTGCAATGCACAACGTCGATGTCCGGCAGGCGAACTTCCTGCTCGCGCTGCAGTCAGCCCCAGGTCACCTGTTTGCCGGGGTCGGACTCGGTCAGTACGCAGAACTCTATCGAGCATTCCCGGCCGCGACCGCCTCGCTGCTGCCGCCGCTCTGGTTTGCTCACAGTCTGCTGCTGACGCTGATACCGGAAATCGGATTGGTCGGCGCACTTGCCTTCGCCGGCCTGTTGACGAGCGGCCTGCTGCGCGGTCTGAGGCTTGCCGTTCCTGCGGTCGAAACCGGGGACAAGGACGGGCGCGAGCCGGTCAGGCTGCTCGGCTATGCTCTGGTGGTCGGTGTCATGTCATTTGTCGTGATCGCCTCGACGGCCGGGGCTCACCTGGTCAGCTATCTCGAGAACACTGATGTCTCGCGCACGCACTTCATGTCTTCCGCGTTGCTGGTTGTGTTCATTCTGCTGGGTGCGGCAAATGCGATCAGTAATCAATGCGGATTGCGGAATGCGGATTTCGGAATTCCGCATTCATCATTCCGCATTCCGAATTGTCCCTGACCCGAATGCGCGTTGCCTTTGTCACATCGGAATCCGGCCTGGGCGGCGGGGAGACCAGCCTGCTGAATCTCATGCGCGCGGGCAGAGCAGAGGGCTGGTACTCATTGCTGGTCTGTCCGGCCGGCAGCCTGTCACGCGCGGCGCGGGCGCTGGGCATTGAAGTGCACGAGGTCGAGTTCCCGGATGCCCATCTGGTGCTCGGGCTCCTGCCATGCTGCTCGGTGCGAGGTGTCAGAGTGCTCAGTCGTGTGTTCCGGGACCTGGAGGTCGACGTCGTGCACGTCGAGTCGTTCCTCGGGCTGGTCTACGGCGGTATTGCGGCCAGATTCCTGCGCATTCCCTGCGTCGCGACCTATCACGGGTATTGGAAGCTGGGAAGCCCGGTGGCTCGAATGCTGGTGTCGGCCTGCTGTGAGCGGGTGTATCCGGTATCCCGGGCGGTGGATATTGACTTTGCCGACTGGTTTGACCGGCGACACATTGTTCAACTCGGGTTCGGGAGCGAGTTCCGCGCGGTTCTGCCGGAGCGAAGCGTCGCGCGTGAAGAGCTGGGGTTGTCGGCCGATGCGCGGATAGTGCTGCAGGTTGGGAGGTTCCAGTCAATCAAGGGTCAACTGAACCTGCTGCGTGCGGCAAAGGAGATGGTTGCGATGGGCTGGCAGCGCCTGCTGGTGCTGTTCGCGGGCGCGGCACCGAACGAGCGTGACAGAAGCGCGACGAGCTACTGGCGGGAAGTATCCGATGCCCTGCGGAGCAGGCGGCTGGCCGGCCGTGTGCGGCTGCTCGGGCACTGCTCCAACGTACCGCTGCTGATGAGAGCGGCGGACGTTGTTGTCTGCCCATCGGAGTTCGAGACCTTCGGGGTGAATGTTGTCGAAGCGATGGCAGTCGGTACCCCGGTGGTGGCGACCCGGGCAGGCGCCCTGGCCGAGTTGATCGATGACAACGTCACGGGACGACTGGTCCCGGCAGGCAGCTATCAGGCGCTGGCGAGCTGCATTGCTGAGATCCTGAGCGACCGATACCTCGCGCGTCGCCTTGCATCGCGCGCGCGCGACGCGGCGCTCGAGCGCTATGCGCCGGAGATCAGGGCGCAGAAGCTGGCGTCCGAGTACCGACGGCTGCTGGCCAGCCGGGAAGAGCGTCCGGTGGGCGATGCAGGAAGCCGGGCTTCAGAATCGGGCGCGGCAGTGACGTCAGGGGTCGCGTGAGCATGCGCATCCTGGTCGTCGCGCGGAGCCTGCCCTGTCCGGTACTCGATGGCTACCAGCTTGTCACCTGGAACATCGTGCGGGAACTCTCACCAAACTGCGAGTTCGACCTGCTGGCGCCGGACACCCTCTGCGCTGCGTCGGACCTTGAGCGGGCAAGAGAACTGTTTCGGCGCATGGTTCTGGTACAAGCCGCAGATGAACCCCGAATCGGTCTGGGCTCGGTTATTCGCTCGAGGGTCTCACTGCTTCCCTCGGACGTGCTTCGTGCCCAAAGCGTTCGGATGAAGGAGACACTGGTCCGGATGCTCGCAACCACGACATATGACCTTGTCTATCTCAGTGCGCCGGCGCTGGCGTGGTATGCGCCGGCTGCCTCCCGCTTTGCCCCGACGATTGTCGCGCCACTGGACGCGCGCTCGCGTCAAATCCCGGAGCTGGCCCGGTTGCAGCGCGGGGTCATGCGGCGGCTCCAGTGCCGGGAACAGGCACTCAAGAGCCGTTGGTTTGAGCGCCGCTTCTACAGCTTCGCCCGTCGCTGCATCGTAGTATCGAAGGCCGACCGTCGCGTCCTGCTCGGGCTGGGGCTCAAGGTTCCGATTGACGTCGTGCCGCTCGGAATTGACGTGGAGCGGTGGGAACGAGTTGAGTCCTCGGCGACGCGCAGTGCGCACAGCTACGACCTGGCATTCAGCGGCAACCTGAGCTATGACCCGAATCTCGAAGCCGCGCAGTCGCTGGTTGCCGACCTGCTGCCTGCGATTCGCCGGCAACGTCCCGGGACAACCCTTGCTGTCATTGGGGCCCATCCGTCCGATGGCCTGCGGCGGGCGGCGTTTGGAGACCCAGGGACCATCCTCACCGGCTATGTTCCGGACCTGGCCGGCGAGGTCGCTCGCGCAAGGGCCTTCGTGTGCCCGGTGCGCCACGGCAGCGGCATGCGGGTCAAGGTAATGGAGGCGATGGCGGCCGGCCTGCCGGTCGTGACCTACCCGGTGAACGTCGAAGAGCTGCCGGTGACGCCTGACGAACATCTGCTGCTCGCGGGCAGCTCGGAAGAGTTCGTTCGGCAGACTGCACGGCTGCTGAACGACGCTGGACTGAGAAAGCGCCTGGGCGAGAACGCTCGACGACTCATGTTTCAGAGCTTCTCCTGGCGAAGCTCGGCTTTGAAACTGATGGAGTCCTTCCGCCAGGGATGCGGGGAGAGGCGTGAAGGCCGTGGTTTGGAGATGGAGGAGTCGCCATGCGTCGGATAAGGGTCATGCAGGTGATTGACCAGCTTTCCGGCGGTGGTGCGGAGAAGGTCGCGAAAGACCTGCTCACCGGGATTGACCGCCAGCGGTTCGAGTTGTGCGCCTGCGTCACGCGGCAGTCACACCTTACTCGGTCAGAGACCGCGGCGCTGGGTGTAGAACTGCTGTGTCTCGGCCGCAGGCAACGATTTGACGCGGCGGGTTTCGCGCGCCTGGTCAAGTTCATGCGCCGTTGGAAGCCCGATGTTGTTCACTGTCACAAGGTCGGTTCAAACTCACTTGGCCGCCTGGCGGCGTTGTTCGCACGGGTGCCGGTAATCATCGGCCACGAGCACACCATGCCCGGCCGAAGCATCGTGCAGAGAACTCTGGACCGCTGGCTGGCCCGGCGAACCTCGCTGGTCCTGGCCTGCGACCGAGTGCTCGCGCAGGAGCTCATCGCCCGGGAGGGGTTGCCTGCGAACAAGCTGGAAGTAGTCGCCAACGGCGTCGACCTGAGTCGGTTCCAACCTGATGCAGGCCGACGAAGCGCGGTGCGCCGGGCGCTCGGCGTCGGCGAACGGCCGGTTGTCGGAGTGTTCGCGCGACTGGAAGCGCAGAAGGACGTTCCGAGCATGCTGGCCGCGGCGAAACTCGTGCTGAACCGTCTTCCGTCAACGGTCTTCCTTTTCGCCGGAGACGGACCGCTCAGGGCAGAGCTGGAGGACCGGAGCCGCAGTCTCGGACTTGGCGATGCCGTTCGCTTCCTCGGGTTCCGGCGCGATGTGCCGGAGCTGATGCAGGCCGTTGACCTGGTCGCGCTCTCGTCAGGCTGGGAAGGGCTGCCGGTTTCGATACTCGAAGCGATGGCCAGCAGCAAACCGGTAGTGTCAACCCGGGTGGGCAGTGTGGCCGATGCAGTCCTTCACGGCGAAACCGGTCTGCTGGTTGCACCCTCGTCGCCTTCGGAACTGGCCGACGCCCTGGTTCGGCTGCTGACGAATACTGAGATCGCTCAGGCGATGGGGCAGGCCGGCAGGCTGCGAGTGGAGCGGCTCTTCAGTCTCGGGGCGATGGTCGAGCGCATCCAGTCCATGTACTTGCGGCTCGTCAGCAGCGCGGTCACGAAGGCACGCGTGCTGCTTATCGGACCCTATCCGCCACCGGAGCACGGCACGAGCATCCCGTTCCGGCTCCTTGCGGAACACCTCAGACAGGACAACGCGTGTGAGGTCCGGATACTCAACTCGGAGTCAGGGGAGAAGAAGGGCAAGTCGCTGCTATCGGTTGCGGTGATCAGCGCATTCGCTCGACTCATGACCGGTTTCCTGCGCGAGGTCGGCCGCAGCACTCATATCCTGGTCTATGGTTCGCAGCGGTTTGCCGCGACCGCCGGAGCGCTGTTTGCCTTTCTGGGTCGCCGGCTCTTCGGCAAGAATGCCTCGATATACATCCAGGGCGGCGCGTTTGACCGCTACTACTCATCGCTTGACAGAATCAGTCGCGCGCTGGTCAATCTGGGGTTCGGCAGCGCCCGGGCGGTTGGCGTGCAGACTGAACTCGTGCGGGCGGCGGTGAGCAGGCACATTCCGAATGCAGTGACAATCCCCAACTGGACCAGCCTGTCCGGCGGCGCGTGGCCGGTTGCCGGAGGCCGGTCGCCAGCGGCCGGTTGCCGGTTCATCTTCGCCGGAGACGTGAATCGCGACAAGGGAGTGGTCGAACTCGTCGCGGCATTCGATTGTGCGTACTCGTGGCTGAAGGACTCGGGAATCGGGGTCGAGTTGTGTATCTATGGCCCGCTGCGGGATGATGCGCTCGCCGAAGTCGCGCCGCTGCTGAAGGCGCACGCGGAGCGGATATCCGTCCACGGTGCGGTCGCACATGAACGGCTTGTCGCGGGACTGGGTCGTTGCGACGTCCTGGTCCTGCCGACGAGGTGGCACAGCGAGGGGTATCCGGGTGTGATCATTGAGGCCATGTCACTCGGGCTGCCCGCTATTGCGACACGCTTTCGGGCGATTCCGGAACTTGTTGAGGACGGAGTGAACGGCCTGCTCTGCGTGCCGGGCGATGTTGAATCACTTGCCGGCTGTATGGTCAGGGTGGCCACCGACCCGGTCGGGCGGGCTGAGATGGGCCTGGCCGCGCTTCGCACTGCCCGGCGCTTCGACGTCAGGCGAGTTGCCCCGGACTTGTGCCGGGCGGCCGGAATTCCGATTGAGGCGTCATGTCCAGCGTAGCTCTGTTGCCGACCGGAGGACTCAGGGGATTGGTGACCCGGGAGGCTTGGCAGATGGCAGTTCCGGAAGTCAGGAGCGTGAAACACGTGCCCGGTCTTCTGGCATGGGCTCGTCACGGGACTCAGCTGGTATGTACAGCGGGACGCCGAATCCTGACCTGCGACCTGGCAGGTGGTGATCGCCGGGATATCATGCTGCTGCCGGGCAACCGCCGGCTCGGCGCACTGTCGTTCACGAACCAGGTTGCGCGGTTCCTGCGCCGAGGCGTCAGGAGCTGCTTCAGTCTGGACGGAGGAAGACTGCTGCTCTTCAGTGATGACCAGAGCTACTACTGGCCAGCGAGAGAGTCCGACCTGGTTTCGCTCGGCCGGGTCGAACACGGGCACGGACCTTTGATCCAGGGCTGCTGTCAGGATGGCGAGGGCACCTGCTTCTATGGCGACTACTGGGGCAATTCCGGTCGAGAGGCGGTCCGGGTCTGGCGCTGGAAGCCCGGCCGGCAGGGCTGGGAGGAGTACTACCGGTTTCCCCCAGGGGCGGTGAGGCACATCCACGCCGTGCAGTTCGACCGGTTCTCAGGACGCGTGTGGGTCGCCACCGGCGACCGCGATGAGGAGAGCATGATCGGCTTCCTCACCGAGACCGGGCGCGGAACTGACTTGAGCGTCGTCGCCGCCGGCAGGCAAGCGACCCGCGCCGTCAGTCTCATGTTTACCGCGACCGACGTGGTCTGGGGTTCGGACGCGGGACGAGACACCGATGAGTCCTGCAACTTCGTGTTCCGCTGGTCGCGGGCCGGCCGGCTGCTCGAGAAGAAGGCGCCGGTCGGCGGGCCGGTCTACTATTCAACCGTGGATGAACAGGGGCGCATGTATCTGGCCACCGCGGTAGAGGGAAGTTGCTCGGAACCCGACCGCATGGTGCGGCTGTGGATGTCCGAGAACGGCGACGAGTGGCGCGTATTGATGAGCTGGAAGAAGAATCGATATCCGTTGAGTTTGGGCTATGGCGTGCTCTGGTTCCCGCAGGGCGGAGCGCGCGAGAACACGGTCTGCGTTTCCGGTCAAGGCGTCGTTGGCGGACCGGGGACGTGGATTCTGGAGGTCTAGAGGTGGAACTGGTTCTGCCGACGAGGGCCGATGCCTTCTCGGCTTCTGTGGCGCGGGCCTACCTGCGCAACTTCACATTGGAGTTCAAGATTATTCCCTTTACGGCTGCGGAGCGCGCCGCGCTTGCCGACCGCAGGATTCTGGGCAAGCTGCTGGATGCTCGGACCAGGCCGGCCTTCCTCAACCACTTTGGCCCGTTGCTCGCAGAGGCGGTCAATGGTCTGTGGTCAGTGGCTGGTAGCCGGTGGCCGATGGCCGGGGAGCGGAGAAGGATTGTGGAACTGGGCTGCGGTTCCGGGACCTGCTCGATTCTGTTCGGATTGCTCGGCGCGCAAGTTGCAGCACTGGACCAGGACCCGGTTCTCGTCAGCGCCGCGCGGCGCCGGATGCGGTTCTATCAGTCGGCAATGGCGGGCGGGCGGCGGTCAGGGGACGGGTTGGACGTGACGTTCGAGAGAGCCGATGCCTTCGAGTTCGACTACAGTCGGCTTGCGCCGATCGACGGTGTCTATTCGCTGTTTGCCTTTAACCTCATGCAGCCTTCCTCGCGGCTGCTGGATACCATTACCCCGCACCTTGCGCCGGATGCGAGGTTCGTCATATCCGACGGAAACCGCGACGGGCTCTACAACCGGCTCTTCCGGGCACGCCGCTGCATGTCCCCGCGCCAGGTCGAACAGGCGCTGGAAGAGCGCTGGCAGCACGTCAGCTCGTTGAGCGAGAGATTCCACGCGCCGGTTCCGCCGGCGGTGTTGCGGCTGGCCGAGCGCACCGGCCTGAGCCGCTGGCTGGGCGTTTCCTACACGCTCGTGGCCGCGAAAGGGAGATGAATCGATGAAGAAGGTCGTTCACGTTGTCGGCGCAAGGCCCAATTTCATGAAGGCGGCGCCGGTGATTCGAGCGCTGGGTCGCCTGCCGCTCTCGCAGTCGCTGATCCATACCGGACAGCACTATGATGCGCAGATGTCCGGGGTCTTCTTCCGCCAGCTCGGTCTGCCGGAGCCGGATATCAACCTGGGTGTCGGCTCGGACAGCCATGCGCGCCAGACCGGTCGCGCGATGCAGGAGCTGGAGCCCGTTCTCGCCGGGATGAAGCCGGACCTGGTGCTGGTCTACGGCGATGTCAACTCCACGCTGGCCGCATCTCTGGTCTGCGCGAAGCTCCTGGTGCCGCTGGGTCATGTCGAGGCCGGGTTGCGCTCGTTTGACAGGACAATGCCGGAGGAGGTGAACCGGCTGGTGACTGACAGGTTGAGCGACTTACTCTTCACACCGTCGGCGGACGCGGACAAGAACCTGCTTGCCGAGGGTGTGGAGCGCACGCGGATTGTCCTGGTCGGCAATGTGATGATTGACTCACTTGTCAGGTTGCTGCCCGAGACCGAGGCGCGCAGCATCTGGCACGACTACGCGCTGGTGACGCTGCACCGGCCCTCCAATGTTGATGACCCGGAGATCCTGGGCGGACTGGCTCAAGCGCTGACCGAGATGAGCCATCGGATTCCGGTCATATTCCCGGTTCATCCCAGGACTCGAGTTCGACTGGAGGTGATGGACGGTGTGTGCCGGGCTGAGAACGTGCGCCTGATGGAGCCGGCCGGGTACGTTGAGTTCCTGGAGCTTCAGTCTCATGCACGGTTTGTCGTCACCGATTCGGGCGGCATCCAGGAAGAGACTACGTATCTCGGGGTGCCATGCATTACGATGCGCGAAAACACCGAGCGGCCGATAACGGTTGAGATCGGTTCGAATGTGCTGGTCGGACATGACCTGGACCGCCTGCACTTCGAAGTGGACCGGATACTGTCCGGAAGTGCGAGACCCGGCAGCGTGCCGCCGCTCTGGGACGGCCACGCCGCCGAGCGCATCGCCCTCGCAGTCGGGCAGTGGCTGGGACTTGACGCGGGCCGTGAACCAGGGATTGCGAACCGCGGACAGCGAGCCGTGCGCCGAAAGCTGCGGCCCGGCCGTCCGGCCGAGCGGGCACGGAGCGAAGTGTCATGAGCGTAGCGCAGCTGTCCGCGCACCCTGGCTCGTGTTCCAGGTTGCGGGCGCGGGCTGACTACCTGCGTCGGGTCGGCGCCGCCTATCTCCTGCCGACCCGGAGCCATCTGACCTTCTGGCACGACCGGCCGGAGGTGAATCCGGCCCTGTCGCCGGACCGACTCAGTGCGTACTACATGTCCTTGGCCGCCAAATCGGACTACCCGGGGCCATTCGACCGCGAGGGCATTCCGATGCTCGACTACCAGGGACGAATCGGTCGCCAGTACAACCCGATTGCCATCGCGCAGTACGGCCTGGGTAACTACAATCGCCTGCTCGCCGAGGGTGACCCGAAACGCTGCCGGAACTTCCTGCGTGCGGCGGACTGGCTGGTCGCCAATCTGGAATCGAACCTGCAGGGCCTGCAGGTCTGGAACCACCACTTCGACTGGGAATACCGGACGCCCCTGAAGGCGCCATGGTACTCGGCCCTGGCCCAGGGTCAAGGCATATCGCTGCTGGTTCGCGCTCACCAGGTGACAGGCCGGGCAAGCTACGAAGCAACGGCCGGGCGGGCATTCGAGACGTTCCTCGCGACCACGCGCGAAGGCGGAGTAGCCGAGATTGACGAGGCCGGGGATGTCTGGTTTGAAGAGGCGATAGTCGAACCGCCAACACACATACTCAACGGATTCATCTGGGCGGCATGGGGAGTGCATGACTTCTATCTGCACACTGGAGAATCGTCCGCCCGCCGACTGTTCGACCGCGCGGTCCGGACGATTAAGCGAAACCTGCATCGCTTCGACTGCGGCTACTGGTCGCTGTACGAGTTGTCCGGCACGAAACTGAAGATGCTGGCCAGTCCGTTTTACCATCGCCTGCATCAGGTTCAACTGAAAGTGATGCACCAGCTCACAGGCGAGCTCGAGTTCGCGAAGCGCGCTGAACGGTGGGCCGACTACGAGAAGAACCCGCTGAAGCGAACCGCGGCAATAGCGGGCAAGTGCCTGTTCAAGCTCCTGCACTACTGATATGAAGGTCCTGCTCATCCACCAGGTGTTCATGTCCCAGGGCGAGGCCGGGGGCACGCGACATGTCGAACTGAGCCGGCATCTGGTGAAGCAGGGTCATTCGGTGACGGTGATTGCCGCATCGGTCAGTTATCTTACCGGGAAACCTGCCCCGCCCTGCACCACAAGCCCAATGCGGATTGCGGAATGCAGATCTCGGAATTCCGCATTCATCATTCCGCATTCCGAATTGCCCAATGAGGCAATCGCCGGTATTGAGATAGTCCGGGCCTGGACCAGCGCCGGCGCACAACGGAGCTTCTTCCTGCGGTTGCTGAGCTTCGCCAGCTTCGTGTGCTCGAGCTTCATCGCGGCGATGGGGGTCAGGAAGGTTGACCTGGTCTGGGGCACGTCACCGCCGATATTCCAGGCATTCACCGCCTGGGCGGTGGCCCGGTTGAAGCGCGTGCCATTTGTGTTTGAAGTGCGTGACCTCTGGCCCGACTTCGCGGTCCAGACCGGCGTCCTGCGCAGCGCGTTGCTGATTCACCTTTCGCGGAGGTTGGAACACTTTCTGTACCGGCACGCGGACCAGCTCATCGTCAATTCTCCCGGCTTCATTCCGCATCTGTTGAGCTGCAATGTTCCGGAGTCGAAGATAGCGCTCGTGCCGAATGGAGTCGAGCCGGGCATGTTCCGTCCTGATGACTGCGGTGCGCGGGCGAGGCAGGAACTCGGACTGGAAGGCAGGTTTGTCGCGCTCTATTGCGGCGCCATGGGTCTGGCCAATGACCTGCCGAATCTGCTGCAGGCGGCAGAACTGCTGCGTGACCGTCCGGAGATTGCGATTGTCCTGCTGGGCGACGGCAAGGAGCGCGCAAGCCTCGAGCGGCAGGCCGCCGGGATGAGACTCGCCAACGTCCGATTTGTGCCCGCCCAGCCCAAACACCGCATGCCGGAACTTCTTGCCGCGGCCGATGTCTGCGTGGCGATTCTGAAAGCGATACCGATGTTTGACACGACCTATCCCAACAAGGTATTCGACTACATGGCAGCGGGTCGTCCGACGGTGCTGGCAATCGACGGCGTCATTCGACGGGTCATCGAAACGGCCGAGGGTGGTCAGTTTGCGCGACCGGGTGATGCGAGAAGCATCGCCGAATGCATCCGGAGATACTGCGACAACCCGGCACTGGCGCAGAGACATGGACAAGACGCCAGGAAGTACGTCGAGGTCCATTTCAATCGCCGGGACCATGCTCTGAAGCTGGAGCAGGTTCTGCTTGCGACGCTTGAGCGGCATGAAAGCAAGGAACCAAGGAACCAAGGAACCAAAGAACCAAGGAACCAAGGAACCAAGGCAACAAGGAATCAAGGGACCAAGGAATCAAGGAATCAAGGGACTAAGGAACCAGGGGCGCGGCGTCGAGTCCCTGAAACCTCGTATTCTGGAGTTCTCGTAAAGCGGGCTATGGACCTGTGCGGCAGTATCATCGGACTGGCCATGTGTGCGCCGCTCCTGGCGCTGGTTGCTGCAGCGGTCAGAATTGCGCTCGGCCGACCGGTTCTGTTCCGCCAGAGGCGAACCGGGCTCGGCGGCCGAGTGTTCACTCTGCTCAAGTTCCGGACCATGGCCGACCTGCGTGACACGGGCGGCCGACTGCGGCCGGATGGCGAGCGACTGAACGGGTTCGGGCGGTTCCTGCGCCGAATGAGCCTTGACGAACTGCCAACCCTGGTTAGTGTCCTGAAAGGGGAGATGAGCCTGGTCGGGCCGAGGCCGCTGCTGCCGGAATACCTGCTGCGGTATAGTCCCGAGCAGGCGCGCCGACATGAAATGAAGCCCGGCATCACCGGCTGGGCGCAGGTGAACGGCAGGAACGCCTTGAGTTGGGACGACAAGCTCAGGCTGGATACCTGGTACGTTGACCACCACAGCATCCGGCTTGATATTGAAATCCTGCTGAAGACCGTGCTCAAGGTGCTCAAGAGTGAGGGAGTCTCCGCGCCGGGCTGCGCGACCGCGCCGGTATTCGAAGGCGGGGACTCAAGGAGTCGAGGATTCAAGGAGTCAAGCAGGTCCTCGAATCCTGGAATCATCGTCCCGGTGGCGCCTTGTGTTGAACCATCGAGTCCCGGAGTCCTTCAATGAACATCCTGCTTTCGTCGGCCGGGCGGAGGGTGGCGTTGACCGAGCTGTTCCGTCAGGCGCTCAGGGGCAGGGGTCGTGTGATTGCCGCGGATGCAGACCCGACTGCACCGGCGCTGTATGCCGCGGACAAGGGAATCCTGGTGCCGCGCGCAGACGATGTCGCGTACGTACCGGCGATTCTGGGCATTTGCCGGGCTGAGGCGGTCAGTGCAATCGTGCCGTTGATTGACACTGAGCTGCCCACGCTGGCGCAGGCGCATGACGAGTTCCGCAATGTCGGTACACGTCTGCTGGCAGCCGGACCAGACTCCATAGAGACCTGCTTTGACAAGCTCCAGACCGCGGCCTTCTTCGAGCGGCTCGGAATCGCCACGCCGCAGACGATCCCACGGGATGCACGCCCGCACCCGCTCCCCGCGGTCATCAAGCCGCGCCGGGGCTCATCCGGGAAAGGCGTCAACATCGTCCGAACCGCATCCGAAGTTGATTATTGGCTGTCGAACACGCCGGACCCGCTGATTCAGGAGTTGCTGGTCGGGCCTGAGGTCACGACCGACGTCCTCTGCGACCTGGAAGGCAAGCCGGTGCTCGCAGTTCAGCGCGAGCGCCTGAAGACCAGAGGCGGCGAGGTCGAGCGGGGTGTGACCGTCAACTACCCGGGGATTACCGAGTGTGCCCTGCGCGCGGCCGAGGCCCTGCGTTCCGCCGGGGTAATCAACGTCCAGTGTTTCTTAACCAAACGGGGTCCATTGTTCACAGAGATAAACCCGCGATTCGGGGGCGGCTATCCGCTTGCCCACGCCGCGGGCGCCGCCTTCCCGGAGCGCATCGTCGCGATGCTGGCCCGCGAGCCGCAGCCCGAACTGCCGGCTCCGCGCGCCGGCATGGTCATGATGCGCTTCGACCAGGCGGTCTTTCGGACCCGGGAGGAGTTGCTGACATGATTCGCGTCGTTATCTTTGACCTTGATGATACTCTGTATCTCGAAGGCGACTATGTCCGGAGCGGGTTCCAGGCGGTTGCCCGCTGGCTGGCCACCCAGAATCTGCGACGCGACGGCAGGTCCCCGAAGTGGGTGCTGATGGATTATGAATGGGACCTGTGGAACGAGTCCAAGGAAGACCCGGACCACGCGCTTGACCGGTATGCTGCGAAGTGGCGGGCGAAGAACCCGGGCACGACGATGCTCACCGAGGAGATTGCGGGTACGATGCTGCAGATATACCGAAGCCACCAGCCGGAGATACAGGCCTGCCCGGACGCTCTCAAAGTGCTGCCGGTACTCAGCCGGGACCTGCTGTTGGGCATCCTGAGCGACGGGGATGTCGAGCGCCAGCAGCGCAAACTCCAGGCGCTGAACATCGCGCACCTGTTCGGCAGGGTCATCTTCACCGGCGCCAACCCGGCCTGGGCCAAGCCATCGCCGGAAGGATTCCGCGTGCTGGCTCGGGAGATGGGGTGCCGGCATGAGGAGTGTCTCTATGTTGCCGACAACCCGGTCAAGGACTTCGCCGGCCCCAAATGCCTCGGGATGCGGACGCTGCGGATACGCCGGCCGGGCAGTCTGCACGAGAGTCGCGAAGCCGAACCAGGGCAGGAACCCGAAGCGACGCTGACGAGCATGCTCGGCTTGCCGGACATCGTCCACGAGATGAACATCGGCCTGCGCTCGCCCGGAGAACCGGGGATTCGACGCGGAATCGTGTCTCAGCAGTCCCACGTTCACATCCTCGGACTGACTGAACTGGCGCCCGCCAGGAGGTCCGGATGAAGCGGCGAAGTCAGAAGGCAGAAATCAGAATGCAGAATGCAGAACTGGCAGAGGACTTCCGTTCCCTGACCCCCAACCCCGGACCCCTGTCAAGCAGGGTTCCGCTTTCCGGCGCTGACATCACCGAACGCGAGATTGACGCTGTGACTGCGGTCCTGCGCTCCGGTGTGCTGAGCCTGGGCCCGGTCATCGGCGAGTTCGAGGAGATGGTCCGCGCGCGCGCCGGCACCCGACACGCGATTGCTGTCAACTCCGGAACCAGCGCGCTGCACCTCCTGGTTCGTGCGCTGGACATCGGCGAGGACGACGAGGTGATTACGACGCCGTTCAGTTTCGTGGCGTCGGCGAACTGCATCCGCTACGAGCGCGGTATGCCGATCTTCGTGGATGTTGAGCCCGAATCAGGCAACCTCGACCTCAATCACGTGGAAGCGGCGATTACCCCGCGCACGCGGGCGATCGTCCCGGTTGACGTATTCGGCACACCGGTGGCTATGAAGCCGGTGATGGCGCTCGCCCGGGCCCGGGGACTGAAGGTCATCGAGGACGCTTGCGAGGCGCTCGGCTCGGAGTTCGAGGGCGCGCCGTGCGGCAGTCTGGCCGACGGCGCGGCGTTCGCGTTCTATCCCAACAAGCAGATTACCACCGGGGAAGGCGGTGTTGTCGTGACGAACGATGACCATGTCGCCGAGCTCTGCCGGAGCATGCGCAACCAGGGCCGCGGCGAAGCCGGCATCTGGCTTTGCCACGAGCGGCTGGGCTACAACTACCGGCTGAGCGAACTGCACGCGGCACTGGGGAAGGTCCAGATGCAGCGGTTGGACGAGATAATCTCCCGGCGCAACCGGATTGCCCGCTGGTATGAGGAGCGGTTGCGCGATATTCCGGAAGTAGCTGCACCGCTGGTCCCGCCGGGTGTAACATGCATGAGCCGGCAAGTCTTCGTAGTCCGATTGAGCGAGGAGATTGACCGGGACTCGGTCATGCGGCACCTGAGCGAGCAGGGAATCGGGTGCCGGCCATACTTCACGCCGATACACCTGCAGCCCTGCTATGCGCAGGAGTATGGCTATCGGCCCGGCGAATTCCCGATTGCCGAGCGGTTGGGCCGGCAATCCCTGGCCTTGCCGTTCTTCAACCGGATTACCGAGGCCCAGCTCGACTACGTGGTCGAGCGACTGGCACACGCGTGCCGGACGTTCGTGCGGGCCGGAACCCGGGTCTTCGTGCCGGGCGAATCGCGCCGCAATGCAAACCGCGAGCTGCGGGTTGCTGCGTGCGGAGTGTGATGCGAGGCGGTGACCGCCTCAGTCGGAAAGCAGCTTGCGCCGAATCAAGCTGACCGGTATCGAGCCCTCGGACAGCAGGCGGTCATGAAAGTCGCGGAGCGAGAAATCGTCTCCCTGTAGTTCCTCGAACTCGCGACGCAGGGTCATGATCTGGGTCTTGCCGACCAGATAACTCATCGGCTGGGTCGGCTGCAGACAATAGCGGCGCACTTCGCTCCGATAGTACGGCTCGTTGTCGCCGAAGTGGTCACACATGAAGCGCACGGCCTCGTCATAGGTCATCTGACCCGTATGCAGCTTCACGTCCAGAACTACGCGGGCTGCGCGAAACCGAACGCCCCAGAGCCAGCGGAGCGAGACGAACCTGTCGTCCGGGTACAGTCCCTGTTCGGTGACGGCCTGCTCGCAGTAGAGCGCCCAGCCCTCGATGAAGGTCGTGTTGCCCTGCATCTGCCGGATGAGTGATGGATGGCGATTCGCAATCGAGAGCTGGAGGTGATGGCCCGGGAAGCCCTCGTGGACCAGCCCGCCGCGCCCGCCGTGACTCCGCGCCGTGCTCCAGTATTGCTCGCGCGCCGACGAGTCGAATGGGTCGGGCAGGACACCGAGATACATGTAGGACGTCTGCACCGAATCCAGCGGTGCGGGTGGTTCCATGGCCAGACCAGGGATGATCCCGCGCAGGAATCCGGGCGTCTCCCGCGCAAGGATGTCGCCTACCTCATCGGGTACGGTCGCAAACTCGCGCGTGGTCCAGGCGCGCATCGTCCTGGCC
>Ga0233425_10003938_pt1 | contig 25854 bp, 21 predicted proteins | sample Watercolumn_Towu_2_FD_181712 | JGI IMG/M metagenome (GOLD analysis project Ga0233425, IMG submission 181712) | Freshwater microbial communities from Lake Towuti, South Sulawesi, Indonesia - Watercolumn_Towuti2014_140_MG | ecosystem: Environmental > Aquatic > Freshwater > Lake | place... | reverse complement strand
CCGCTGGCCGTGGGAGCGTAGCGGCAGCGTAGCGGCGAAGCCTGGCTTGGCTCTGGGCTCTGGTTCTTAGGCTGTTGGCCGGGTTGTCACCTTTTCGGCCTTATGTTGGCAATCGCGCATAATGTATATTATGTAAAACGAAGTTACTGTGAAAGAAACCGCCGCTGTTCGAAATAGTGTGGAAAATCCGCTACTGTTGACCTCCCTCCGAACTTGATGCAGGAACGAAACGCCATGGACTCTACCGCCCTGTTTACCGTTGCCCTTGGACTGCAGTCGCCGAGGGAGGTGGATGACATCCGGTTCGAGCCTGAACAAGGGAAAATCCCGGTCTGTTCATTTTTGTGTGGAAACCGAGTGAGGCCGTCAGACATGGGCAGTGGCGAAGGGAGGAGCCGGGAGGTGGGAGAGTTTGCCTGTATTCAGGTAAATGATGTTCAGCAGGTGACGGAGATTGCGGAAACCACGGCCACGGACGATGGCGGCTTGTACTTGGCTGTTGATGGATTCGGCGGCCGCATTGGTCAGCTTGTGCGCATAGGCGGCCAGAATGCCTGGCAGATGGTCCTTCAAGGTCTTTCCCAGTTTCTTGAATGGCTCCAGTCGGCTGCGTCTGGCCCAGCTGATCCAGGCCCGGTAGAGAGGTTCCGGCGGTTCACCGGCACTGGCGAGCCGATGGATTTCCTTGAAGCGCTCTTTCATGCGCCACGCCCTGGCGGTCTTCAGTCCGGAGCGTTGTAGCCAGTGCATGTCGTTGATCGGTTTGTACGTCCAATCCTCCGGCGCTTTCAAGGTGCCCCAGCGAGTCCCCTTGAGGTCGGGCACGTCCTTCACCTCCGCGCGCCGTACCGTCTCCAGGGCTTCGTGTACGAGCTTGGAGACATGAAAAGCATCGAAGCACTGCGCGGCCTCGGGGAAGACCTGGGTCGCCCCTGCCCGGTACGCTTTCGACAGGTCCTAAGGACACCGCGCTGACGGCCTCGACTTTCCCGCCATGGGCCAGGAAATCGGTCTTGAAGGACTCGAAGGTCTGGGCATCCCGGCCCGCGCCGCCTCCACGTGTACGTTCAGCGCTTGCCAGATCCGCCCCGCCGACACCCCGAACAGCTTGGCGATCTCGGCGAGCAGCGTGTCCCACAGAATTGCTGTGCCTAACCGGTCATGGCACTCGTGCCACCCCCGAACATGAGATCACTCGCGCCATGACCGGTTTCCCTCACCCTGACCCTCTCCCGGAGGGAGAGGGAGATCAAGGTGTTCGCTTCGCGACTTTCACGGTAACGGCGTTCCCGACGCCGCACGGCCGCAATTCGCGGGACGGTTATTGCCTTCGGCGCCCCAGTCGTCCCCGCTCGACTCATCCAAGTGACATTAGAGCCGTCACTTGGATTCGCTCGCGGATGACTCTACGGCCTGTTCGGAAAGCCTTGCAGGTCCCCTACGGACGCGGATAAACCCCCGCGTCCTTCGGGGACCCGCCCGGCCCTTTGGCTCTTCGATCCTCGCGCTTTGTTTTCCAGCGCCGACGACCGCGGCCGGCCGTCAAGCCAGTGTCGCCATAAACTCGCCGAAAAACGCCGGCTGGACGAAGGCGGCCTTGTGGATGTCGGCGGTATAGTACTTGGTGGGAAAGGCCTTGTGGCGGGCGGAGTGTTCGCGAAAGCCGGCCAGGTCGCCCTTGCCGGCCATGGTGGCGCTCCACCAGCCGGAGGGGTAGATGAACTGGGGGAAGAACAGGGTGCGGGTGCTGGGGAAGCCGGCATTGCGCATGGTCTGGTGCATGGCGGTCAAAAGCGGCATGTGGAACAGCGGCGATTCGCTCTGCTGCACCAGGATGCCGTCGGGCCTGAGGCAACGCAGGCATTCCTTGTAGAAGGCCTGGTTGAACAAGCCCTCGGCCGGGCCCACCGGGTCGGTGCTGTCGACGATGATGATGTCCACGCTGTCCGCCGCCGCGTCCTTCACCCACTGGATGCCGTCGATGAACAGCAGTTGCGCCCTCGGGTCGCCGTTGGCGGAACACAGGTCGGGGAAGTATTGTTCGGCCAGCCGGGTGACCCGCTCGTCGATCTCGATCTGCACCGCCGACTCCACTTCCGGATGCTTGAGCGCCTCGCGCAGACTGCCGCAATCGCCGCCACCGATGATCCACACGGTCTTGGGATCGGGATGGGTGAACAGCACCGGATGGGTCATCATCTCGTGGTAGAGAAAGTTGTCGCGGTCGCTGACCATGGTGCAGCCATCGATGACCATCAACTTGCCGAACCAGGCCGTCTCATAGATTTCGATGCGCTGGAACGGCGTCTGTTCTTCGTGCAGCTTGGCCTTCACCTCCAGCGACAAGGCGCTGCCATTGCTGGGATATACCTCAGTAAACCAGTTGTTTTCGTTCAACATCGGATGGGTCCAGGTTGGAAAAAGCCGGGCATTTTCCACATAATCTACGCCCTTTCAAAGCACTTTGTATGACGACGATGCCGTGGAATCTGCAGCGGGCCAGGGACACCTATGCCATCGAACACTGGGGCGACGGTTATTTCAACATCGGCGACCAGGGCCATGTGATCGCCATTCCGGACCGCAAGACGCCCGCCGCTACGGTGGATTTGCACCAGGTTGCCGAAGCGGTGCGCCGGGAAGGCATGGCGCTGCCGGTGCTGGTGCGCTTCACCGATATTTTGCGCGACCGGGTGAGCCGGCTCCATGCCGCCTTCGCGGCGGCGCGCGCCGAGTTGGACTACCAGGGCAACTACACCCCTGTCTATCCCATCAAGGTCAACCAGCAGCGCGGCGTCATTGCCGGCCTCATCGACCGTACCGAGGGACCGGTGGGCCTGGAGGCCGGCAGCCGCTCGGAGCTCTTGGCCATCCTGGCCCTGGCCCGGCGCGGCACCATCGTCTGCAACGGCTACAAGGATCGCTCCTACATCCGGCTGGCGCTGATCGGCACCCGGCTGGGTCTGGACGTGTTCATCGTCATCGAGAAGCTGTCGGAGCTGGCCATCATCCTGAGCGAGGCCCAATTGCTAGGCATCGAACCGCAACTGGGGGTTCGCATCCGGCTGTCCTCCATCAGCGCGGGAAAATGGCAGAACAGCGGCGGCGAGAAATCCAAATTCGGGTTGCACGCGCGGGAAATCCTGAAGCTGGCGGAGATCCTGAAGGAGGCCGGCAAGCTGCCCTGGCTCAAGCTCATGCACTTCCACATGGGGTCCCAGATCGCCAACATCAACGACGTGAAAACCGCCCTGCGGGAAGCCGGCCGCTACTACGCCGAACTGCACAGCCTGGGGGTCGCCTTGAGCCATGTGGACTGCGGCGGCGGGTTGGGGGTGGATTACGAGGGCACCCATTCCAACAGCGACTGTTCCATCAACTACAACCTGGATGAGTACGCCCACGCCCTGGTGCGGGGCTTCGCCGACATCTGCGCCGAGTACCGGCTGCCGCACCCGAATCTGGTCACCGAGTCGGGGCGAGCCATGACCGCCCACCACGCGGTGCTGATCACCAACATCATCGACCGGGAATCCATGACGGCGGACGACACCACCATCGTGCAGTCCCAAGCCCAGCCCTTGCGCGATCTAGAAGAAGCTCTGCGGCGCATGGATCGGGAACCGGTGCTGGCGCTCTACCTGGATGCCCAGTTCGACCTGGGCGAGGCCCGGACCATGTACGTGCAGGGCAAGCTGAGCCTGGCGGAACTGGCCGAAGCCGAGCGTCTCAACGCCGTGATCTGCCACACCACCCGCGACCGCCTCGACATCCGCCTGCGCGCCCACCGGGAAATCCTGGACGAGCTGAACGAAAGGCTGGCGGACAAGGTGTTCTGCAACTTTTCGGTGTTCCAGTCCATGCCCGATTCCTGGGCCATCGACCAGATCTTTCCGGTGATGCCGCTGCAGAGGCTGGACGAGGAGCCTACCCGGCGCGCGGTGCTGCAGGACCTCACCTGCGATTCCGACGGCCAGATCAACGCCTACCTGGACCGGCAGAGCATCGAGACCACCATGCCCATCCATGCGGTCAAGCCGGATGAGGATTATCTGCTGGGGGTGTTCCTGGTAGGTGCCTACCAGGAAATCCTCGGCGACATGCACAATCTGTTCGGCGACACCCATTCGGTCAACGTGGAACTGGACGGCACGGGCGGCTACCGCCTGGTCGACCCTATGCGGGGCGACGGCGCCGACGATCTGCTGCGCTACGTTCACATCGACCCGGAAGAGCTGGAGCGGGCCTACCGCAAGAAGCTGATCGAGGCCGATCTGGCGCCGGCACAACGCAAGCTGTTCGAGAGCGAGCTGATCGCCGGCTTGAGCAGTTACACCTATCTGGAGACCTGAACCATGAAAGCGGGATTCATCGGCCTGGGGTGCATGGGCCTTCCCATGGCCCGCAACCTGGCCAAGGTGGGATTGCTGGACTGCGTGTGGAACCGCACCGAGACCCGGCGGCTCGAGGTGTCTGCCGAGCTGGACGTCTTCGCCGCGGCGACCCCGCGGGAACTGGCCGCGCGGGTAGACGTGGTGCTGATCTGCGTGTCCGCCGACGCCGATTTGCTGGAAGTGGTCAACCGGCTGGTGCCGGGATTGAAGCCCGGCTCGGTGGTGGTCGACCACTCGACGGTCGCCACCACCACCGCCCGCATCGCGGCGGAACGGGTCGCGGCCAGGGACTGCGAGTTTCTCGACATTCCGGTATCAGGCGGAGTGGAAGGCGCCCGCAATGGCAAACTGGCGATGATGGCGGGGGGGGCGGCCCAGGCCCTGGAGCGGGTCATGCCTGTGCTGCAGGCCATGGGCAGCCGCATCGTCCACATGGGACCGGTAGGCAGCGGTCAAGCCACCAAAGCGGTCAACCAGATTCTATGTGCCGGCATCAATCAGGCGGTTACCGAGGCCTTGGGGTTCGGCGCCGCCCAGGGTCTGGACCTGGACAAGGTCATCGAGGTGGTCGCCGGCGGTGCTGCCGGCAACTGGTTCCTGGACCGGCGCGGCCCCACCATGATCCACGACCGCTTCGATCCCGGCTTCAAGCTGGCCCTCCACCACAAGGATTTGGCGATCTGCCTCGACATGGCACGCGAACTGGGCTATGCCCTGCCGGTCACCGAGATGACCCTGCAGGACTACGAGCGTCTGATGCAGCTAGGCCACGGCGACGAGGACATCTCCGCCCTCTATCGGCTCAAGCGCCCAAGCAACGCCACCAAGCCGGCGCACCAACCCACCCCCTACGAGCGCATCGGCGGCGAGGCGGCCATCCGCGCCCTGGCGGAGCGTTTCTACCACCATATGAATGAACTGCCGGAAGTGCGGGAAATCCGCAAGATGCATGCGGCCGATCTCGGCGGCGCCAAGGACAAGCTGTACAAGTTCCTGACGGGCTGGCTGGGTGGCCCCGATCTTTTCGTCCAAGAGTTCGGACCCGTGCGGCTGCGCATGCGCCACTTCCCCTTCGCCATCGGAATCAAGGAGCGGGACCAGTGGGTGTTGTGCATGCGCAAGGCCATGGACGACACCCCCATGGACGCAGAACTGAAGGAAAAGATCTTCGAAGCCCTGGCCCAGACCGCCACTCACATGATCAACGCGGAAACCTGAGCCGACGCCCGTAGGCGGGGATTTTCCCGGGACCGCCCTACGCCGGTCCCGCCTGCGATTCCGGCCGGCTCCCTATTCCTCTTCTTCGGAATCCGGCTGGGCCGCCGCTTCGGCCGATTCAGCGGCGGCTGCGGTTTTCTTGCCCTGATCCTCGAAGGGGATCATCTGCAAATCCTGCAGCTTGTAACGGTAGTCCTGCTCGACGTTCTCCGCCTCCACCCGGCCGATGCCGGTGAGGGGTTCCAGTTCCGCCAGCTTGTCGAAAAAGCCCTTGTCCTTGTACTTGCCCACCAGTTCCTTGTTGGCATCCAACATGGCGCGGTTGCGCTCCCCGCACTGGCCGATCCATTGCTCCCGCTCCTGGACGGCGGCGACCAGCAGCTGGTTGTCGCCCTGGATCTTCTTGGCCTGGGCCACCATCTCCCGGTGCTTGGCCATGAACTGGCTGAACTTCTCCTGTTCCTGGCCGAGCCTATGCTCCAGGGCGCCGGCGCTGCCCTTCAGGCTCTCGATGCTGGCTTTGCCCCGTTCGACCTCACTCTGCAAGGGTTCCAGCCGCTTCACGTCGGTTTCCAGCTTTTTGATCTGTTCCTTGAGCGCGGTGTTTTCCGTCTCCAGCTGGGTCTTCTGCTGGGTCAGGTCCCGCAGCATGCCTTGGGCCTTGCGCAACGCCTGCTGAGCCGCAGGGTCGCCCTTGGGCGCGGCGGCCACAGGCGGTGCTGCCAGGCAGACCGCCACAGACAGGGCAGCCCAGTAAAAATGGTGCTTCAGCACGTTCATCGATCTGCCTCCGAAACTCGGGTCAATGTACATTGCGAGGTTTCCCTGCCCATGGTGCGCGGTCGTCAGAACCGCGAATTCAGGTCGACCATCAGCACGTCGACGCCATACTTGGGACCCTCGATCTGATCGGCGGTCATCCAGCGGGCGTTGAGCCAGGTGTTGTGGGCGATGCCGTAGCTGGCACCGAATACCCAGCCCTTGGCATTGGTGCCGCCCAGGTGGAAGTCGGAATCGGTGTAGGCATCCAGCACCGCGTCCCGCTCCAGGTATTTGTAGGCAAAGGTCATGTTCCAGTCGTGCAGCTTCTTGATCTCCGGCCGGCCCACGTCCAGCCGCACCTGCCAGGCGTTGGTATGGTCCCGGATGTTGCCGTAGTTGACGATGCCCGCGACTCCGCCCAGTGGCGCCGCCCGGCGCAGGATGTCCTTGCCATCGAATCCCACGTTCTTGGCATAATCCGCCGTGAGGATCACGTGGTTGTCGCCGAAGCCGGCATAGTCGTAGACGGCAACGGCATTGAGGATGCTGAAGCCGGAGGCCAGGCCGACCCGGCGCGGCAGATTGGGATTCTCCGAACTGATGGCACCGGTGGTGTTGATCTGCATGAGGGTGTTGCCCTTCTGCATGAATTGCGGCGCGGTGTAGTTGCGGTCACCCCGGTCGCCGACTTCATTGAGCAGGGGAGTATTGGGCTGGGCCTCGATATTGTGGTAGTCGTAATAGGCCAGGCCGAACTTCAACCGGTCGCTGTCGCGAAACAGCAGGTCCAGGCCCAGCTGGCTGCCCCACAGCCATTTGTCGTTGCTGGAGAGCTGGAATTCCTCCAGGGGATAGACGCCGCTGGTGAGGAACAGCGAGTCGGGCTGGCTGTAACCCATGTTGGTGCCGTAGCGGGCGTTGGGCGGCGGCGGGGTGTACTTGGTGGCCGTGCCAAACGGTAGCCGCACGGTGCCGGAAAGCCCTTCGAAGCCGAGGTCGGAATCGAACAGGTTGTCGGTGGACAGCCAAGGGTTGATGGTGCGGCCGGCCCACAGGGTCAGCCAGTCGGTGCCCTTGCCGTCGATGTAGTCGTACTGCAGAAAACCCCGATCCAGCACGAATTCGTATTGCTGGCCGGTCTGGCCCAGGGTCTGGTTGGTGGACACCGGGCTGCGACTGTTGCTGGTGGCCAAGCGCACGCCCGCCTTGAGGCCCTCGGCGATCTGGGCTTCGAGGCCGAGCCGCAGCCGCATGCGGAAGCGCTTGACGTCTTCCGAGGTATTCAGGAAAGCATTGCTCTGGCTGCTGAGACGATCGTCGATACTGGCGCCGTTGTTGACCGCCTGCCAGTTGGCATAACTCCGTGGGGCCGTTTGAAACCTGCCCTCATCCTCGTCGATTAAATCATTGGCAGGATTCGACGAGGGAAAGTAATCCCCCTCCCCCCGCAAACGCACGTCGCCGGTCAGCTTGAAGCGGTTCACCCAGTCCGGCAGCGCCGCCGGTACGCCCCATTTCTCATCCTTGGCATGGGCCTTGACCTCCTTCACCACGTCGTCCTTCAACTCGGCCCGCACCTGCTGGCGGATCTCGTCCTTGATGAAATCCGGCACATAGGCCACCCGCACCGACTTGTCGTTCTTGGGTCTAGCGGATTTAGCCGCTTCCCCGGCCTGGGCCTTCGCTTCTTCCGCCATCTGTTGCTTGGCTTCCGCCGCCGCTTTTTGCTCGGCGGCCTGGACCAGCTGCTGGGCCTTGTTCTTGTCCAGCACGCCTTGCTGAACCAGCAGTTCGATCAGGTTCAGGGTGGTGTTCTTCAGGGTCAGCAGGTCTTCCCGTTCCCCCGCCATGGCCGCGGGACTCAGGGAACTGACCATCATCGCAACGACAACGGGTGTTTCGGGTTTCATGGATGTTCTCGAAATACTGTGTTCGGTCTGCCGCTTCGGCGGCGGGTCTAAATTCGGGAGGTGATCCTGACTTTCACGGGCTGGGGCATGTTTTCCGGCGGCACCTTCTGCAGCGACGGGCGCAGCCGGGTCATGGCCTGCCGCAGGGCTTGGTCCACCTCCGGCTTGCCGCTGCCGTTGGCCAGTTCGGCCCGGCTCACCCGGCCATCGGCACCGACCCACACGTTCACCGTGACGATGTAGCTGGCCTTGCGCGCCGGGGTGTCCTCCAGCAGGTTCTGCAACTCGTCCTGCAAGGCGCGGCTCACCTGCTGGCCATACCAGATGACGGCGCTGCCGCCGCCGCCGCCCAGCAGGCCCTGCCCTCCCTTCTTGCCCACCAGGCCGAAGGCGTCGGAACCGGCCCCGCCTTCCGCATCCACTCCCAGATCTTCGCCGGGCGGTGCTTCTTCGGCCTGTTCCGGTTCGGGGTCGGGCTCCGGTTCGGGCTCCTCGATCTTCTCTTCCTCCACCTGGGGGGGAGGCGGCGGTGGCTCGGGCGGCGGCGGAGGGGGTGGCGGCGGCGCCAGGATGGTGACCTGTTGCACCTGTTTCTTGGTCTGGGCCGGTTTCTGGAAGATGTCGCGGAACAGGTAAACCACGAAGGCGACGATCAGGATCAGAACAACCACGATGGCTGCCGGCAGGTAGCGCAGCAGCCGGTGTTTCTTATTCATGCCGTACCGTATTGGCCGGTTGGGGTGCGACGCCCATCAGGCATTGGCCGTTTCCACCGCCACGGTGGGTTACGGCGCGCACCCATGCATTTCGTTGCATTCAGGCGCGCCCCGGATGCGCGCCTAACCCACCCTACGAAGACATCCATCACTTCACCAGCTTCTGGGTCACCAGGCCGAGCTGGCTGATTTCCAGCCGGGTCACCACGTCCAGCACTTCGATGACCTTTTCGTACTGGATGGAAGCGTCGGCCTTCAGCACCACCGGCAGGTCCGGGTTGGCGGCCTTGTACTGGCCCAGCCGAGTCTCCAGCTCCTGGATGGAGACCGGATAGGTGTCCAGGTAGATGGTGCCGTCGGGGGTGATGGAGATGGCCTTGGTCTTGGGCTTGCTCAACGAGGGCGTCGAACTCGCCTTGGGCAGGTTCACCGTGATGCCCTGCACCGTGGCAGTCGTCATGATGATGAAGATCAGCAGGAGCACGTAGGCGACATCCAGCATCGGCGTGATGTTGATGTCGTCATAGACCTTCTCTTCGGATTCGACCTTCACCGCCTAGCCCTCCCGATGGCGGTCCGCCATGCGTTCGGCCACCACGGTGATGAACTCGTCGGTGAACACCCGCATGTCGGCGGTGATGTCCTTGATCTGGGTGAGCAGGTAGTTGTATCCGAACAGCGAGGGGATCGCGACGGCGAGGCCGGCCACGGTGGCCAGCAAGGCGCCAGAGATGCCGGGGGCGATGGAATTGATGTTGACGTCGCCGGTGGCGGCGATCACCGCGAAGGTGATCATCACGCCCAGCACCGTGCCCAGCAGCCCCAGGAAAGGCCCGCCGGCGATGGCGATGGTGAGCAGCACCATGTTGCGGTTGAGCTTCTGGCCCTCCCGCACCACCGCGGAATTCAGCCGGGCCCGCAGCACTTCCATGCCTTCCTGGGTCAGCGGTCGGTCGCCGTTGGGGCCGTGCAGCCGCTTCTTCAGCTCCTGCACGCCGGCGTGGTAGACGTGGTAGACGGGCGAACCCTGGAAGTGGTCGTGACTGCCGACGATGGCCGAGAGTACATCCGAGCCATCCAGTTCCTTGTCCTCCTCGCTCTCGTCCCGGTCCAGCGAGGTCGGATCGGCGTCGCTGCCCAGTTCGTGATACTGCTCGAGGAAGGCGCGGTTCTCCTTGGTGGCGAGCGACAGCAAGCGCCATTTCAGCACCATGACCATGCCGGCGATGATGAACATCACGCCGCACAGGGCAATCACCACCCAGCCGTCGACCGTGAGGCTCTGCAGGATGATCAGGAAATAGTTGGGGCCGCCGGCACTGCCGCTGGACTCGTCCTCGCCGAAGTTGACGACGGTGAAGTCCGGGCTCTGACTGCGGTGGGACAGCTTGATCCAGTCGGCGCTACGGGCAGTCTTGGCCACCTGCACTTCATCCAGCAAGCCCACCAGGCCGGGCCGGGTCTCGGCGCCGCCGATGAACACCGCCGGATTCATCGCCACCAGGTTGATGGCGACCGTGCCCACCGGCTGCCCGTCCAGGTAGAGATCCATCTTGGACTTGCTCAGCACCAGGGCGAGATGTTGCCAGCGCCCAGGCGTCAGGTTGGCAGGCGGGGTGGTCTCCAGCGCGGTCGCGTTGGGTCCCAGATAGCGGCCGGTCACGGCGGTGCCGTTGATGTCCAGCTCGATCATGTTGGGGCTGTCCTGCGCCAGCATCAGCAGCCCTGCCGGCTGGGCCGCGTCGATCTTCACCCAGGCGCTGAAGCTCCAGCCGGTATCCGGGGTCACGTGCAGAGCCGGGGCGGCCTGCACGCTGACGTGGTTGGAACCGTCGAAGCGGGCTGCAGAGCCGATCCAGCCGGCGGGTTCCAGCACGGCCTTGGAGTCGGTGGCGTTGTTGCCGTAAGCGGTGGAGTCCTTGGGCAGGGTCTCGCCCTCGGCAAAGTGGAACACCAAAGACTGGTCCACGTCGTAGCTGCCCTTGGCATCGGAACCGTCCGGGGCGTTCTGGTTGCCGTAGTACATCCAGAACGAGTCGGTGCTGATGCCGCCCCGGTATTTGGGAATCTTGACCCACACCAGCCCCAGTTCGTTGAGGGCGTCGACCTTCTCGACGTGGTGCTTCAGGGCGGTCTTGTCGTCCAGCATGAAGCGCAGGTCCTTGCCGTTCTCCCCCAGTTCGGCGAAGTAGCCGAAGTTGCCGGTGTGCAGCCGCACCAGCAGCGGAAAATCGCTCAGGGTCTCCTTGATGTCGGCGCCGGTAGCGCTGCCGTCCTGGGTGATCTGTTTGCGGGAACCCCAGTCGTCGTTCCACCAGGACAAGGCGAGGCCGGGCATCAGCGCCAGGATTAGCGCGGAAAGCCAGTTGTGAAGTTTCATCGGGACTTGGTACGGAAAGCCTAAGTTGGTGACCCCTCCATTGTGTTACATCCATATTGCAGGATCGTTACAAGGCCTCCCTCCTTGCGCCAGTTCCCCTTGTCACCAAAGCGTAACCGCGCGGCCATCGTTCTGACGCAAAGCGCCCTTATCGTTCGCCTGCCCAATACCCATGAACCGGAGCCACCCATGAAAACACCCGAGTCCGGCCGCACCCGCGCCCTGCCCTTTTCCTTGTCCGCCCTGGCGCTGACCGCCTGCACCGCGCTGCACGCCGAAGTTTCCGCACCGGCGATGGAACAAGGCATCCAGATCGGCGACCTGGCACCGGGCCGCGCCGTCGTCTGGAGCCGCTCCGACCGTCCCGCGCGGATGTATGTGGAATACGCCTACCATCCCGACTTCAGCGGTTCCAAGGTCGTGCGCGGCCCCCACGCTTTGGAGGGCACCGACTTCACCGCCCGTCAGGATCTTGTCGGACTGGCGGACGGCAAGGACGTCTATGTCCGGGTGTGGTTCGAGGACCTGACCAATGCCCGCAGCAAGAGCGAGCCGGTGGAAGGCCATTTTCACACCATCGGCAAGCGCGACGACATCCGCTTCGTGTGGGGCGGCGACACCGCCGGGCAAGGCTGGGGCATCAACCCGGCGTTCGGCGGCATGAAGATGTACGAGACCATGCGCCAGGTGCAGCCGCAGTTCTTCATCCACAGCGGCGACAACGTCTATTCCGACGGCCCCATCTTCCCGGAGGTGAAGGATGCCGCCGGCAACGTGATCTGGACCAACATCGTCACCCCGGAAGTCTCCAAGGTGGCCGAGACCCTGGACGAGTTCCGCGGTCGCTACAAGTACAACCTGCTGGACGACAACCTGCGTCGCTTCAATGCCGAAGTGCCGCAGATCGGCCAATGGGACGACCACGAGGTGGTCAACAACTGGTCGGACTCCAAGGTGCTGGACGACCGCTACACGGTGAAGGACGTGCCCCTGCTGGTGGCGCGCGCCGGCCAGGCCTTCCACGAGTACACCGCCCTGCGCCCTTATGGCGCCGAGGAGTCCGAGCGGGTCTACCGCAAGCTGTCCTATGGCCCGCTGCTGGACGTGTTCGTGATCGACATGCGCAGCTACCGCGGCCCCAACACCGCCAACCTCCAGGAAAGCGAAGGACCGGAAACGGCATTCCTGGGTGAAGCCCAGGTCGAGTGGCTCCAGCAGGGTCTGAAGGAATCCAGGGCCAAGTGGAAGGTGATCGCCGCCGACATGCCCATCGGCCTGAATATCGGCGACGGACGCGACGCCCAGGGCAATGCCCGCTGGGAAGCCATCGCCAACGGCGACAACGGCCCCGCCAAGGGCCGCGAACTGGAGATCGCGCGGCTGTTGCGCTTCATCAAGAAGCAGCACATCCACAACATCGTCTGGCTGACCGCCGACGTGCATTACGCCGCCGCCCATTACTACGACCCGGAACAGGCCCAAGCCAAGGACTTCGCGCCGTTCTGGGAATTCGTGTCGGGCCCGCTGAACGCCGGCTCTTTCGGTCCCAACACTACCGACGGCACCTTCGGACCCCAAGTGGTGTTCTACAAGGCCCCTGCCCCCGGCCAGGTCAACCTGCCGCCGTCGGCCGGCCTGCAATTCTTCGGCGAGGTCAACATCGACCGCCGCGAGGAAACCCTCACGGTGGACCTGAAGGATCTCAGCGGCGCCTCGGTGTTCCGCAAGACCCTGTACGCCGAATGATCTCAACCCGGTGGCTGGACCGGACCCGCACCCGGGATGAGCCGGCGCGAGGACGCCGCCCGCCCCGGCGGGACCTGCCGTAGGGTGGGTTGGACGCGCGCCGGAACCAGCCTTCCGAATCCAGGAGGCGCCGGCGCGCGTCGTAACCCACCGAACCCTGCGACTCAACCACCAACCCAAATCATCCATTCAATCGATGGGTTACGGCGCGCCCGAAGCACTTCACGAACCGGAAGGACATTCCGGTGCGCGCCTGACCCATCCTACGAGGAGCAGACCCATGATGCACATGACCCACAAGCAAACCCTTCTGGCGACGGCTATCCTGGCGGCTTTCAGCCTGCCCGCCTGCGCCGACATGCCCAAGCACGACCACCAGGCCACCCCCATCGTCATCGGCCACCGCGGCGCCGCCGGCTATCGGCCGGAACACACCCTGGCCGGCTATGAACTGGCCATCGAGATGGGCGCCGACTACATCGAGCCGGACCTGGTCATGACCAAGGACGGCAAGCTGATCGCCCGCCACGAGCCGATGATTGGCGGCACCACCGACGTGGCCGACCATCCGGAATTCGCCGACCGCAAGACCACTCGCAGCGTCGACGGCGTGCCGACCACCGACTGGTTCGCCTCCGATTTCACCCTGGCGGAAATCAAGACACTGCGGGCCAAGGAGCGGATTCCGTCGCTCCGTCCCGGCAGCGCCGAATATGACGGCCTGTACCAGGTTCCGACCCTGAACGAGGTCATCGCCCTGGCCAAGCAGCGCAGCAAGGAAACCGGCCGCACCATCGGCATTTACCCGGAACTCAAGCACTCCACCTTCCATGCCGGCCTGTTCGGCAAGAACGTCTTCGAAAACAAGCTGCTGAAGACGCTGCACCGGGCTTACGGCAACACCGAATGCGCTCCGGTCTACATCCAGTCGTTCGAGGTCGGCAATCTGCGCTATCTCAGCAAGAAGACCGAGATCCAGCTGGTGCAGCTGGTGGACGCCGACGACGTCAATCCCGACGGCTCGCTGTCGCTGGTGGCGCCCTACAAGCAGCCCTACGACTTCGTGGTCTCCGGCGATCCGCGGACCTTCGCCGACCTGTTGACCGACCCCGGCCTGGAGTTCGTCAAGGGCTATGCCGACGCCATCGGCCCCTGGAAGCCCTATCTGGTGAAAACCGTCGACGACGGCATCGACCGCAACGGCGACGGCAAGCTGACGATCAATGACCGCCGGGTGGAAGGCAGCACCGGCGTGATCGAGATGGCCCACGACAAGGGACTGCTGGTCCATACCTGGACCTTCCGCAACGATTCCAGCGGCTACGGCTTCACCGATCCGGTGGAGGAAATGGCTTACTACTTCAACCTGGGCGTGGACGGCTTGTTCACCGATTTCGCCGATACCGGCGTGGCCGCGCGGGATGCCGTGACCGGAGCCGGCGCCGAGCCCGCCCGCCCATGCCGCGGCGGCGGCAAGGAGCGGCCGCGCTAACCACGGTTCGACCGGGGCGCCGAACTCGGCGCCCTCCTGAACCCGGTTCCAACGGTCCCTCAACGTTCGAACCGGTCAATGCACTCGTGCCACCCCGGACCATGAAAGCACTCGCGCCACGCCGGTTTCCCTCACCCCGGCCCTCTCCCGAAGGGAGAGGGAGATCAAGGTGTTCGCTTCGCGACTTTCATGGTCCGGCGATACAACAGCATCGATTTGGCGGAGCCAGGGATGCCCCGCTTCGCCCGGATACCCTCAGTCCGGCATAAACCGCTGGCGACGTCAGGACGGCATCGCCCAGCACCGTGTTGTTTGATCCATCAACTGTTAAGAAGGACTACCCATGGCATTCAGCAAGCAACAGCGGTCGTGGTATCTGGTCGCAGCCCTGCTCTCGGTCGGTACCGCAGCACAGGCCGCTCAGTTCACCCCTGCCCAACTCCCCGTTCCGAGCAATTCCGGCTTCGGGCAGCTCGACGACATCAATCCGTTTGAAAGCGGCGCCTATTTCAAAGGCACCAAGAAGACCACCAAAGGGATCGGCACCTACACCCTGGAAGCCAGCAACAAGGCCTCCAACGTGGACATGACCGGCTCGACCAAGACCCTCACCTGGTGGGCCGACGCTACCCATGCCTTCACCGTCACGGCGGGCATCTGGGATCTGAACTTCAAAGGCACCGCGACCGGAACCGCAGCAGGCATTCCCACTCCCGGCACGGGATGCAAGAACCCCGGCACCTGCAGCAACACCGTTTCGGTATGGGGAACCGGCATCACCGGCTCTTCCGCCAACCTGAACTGGCTGCAGAGCACGAATCCGGCCCTCTACAACGCCTTCAACTCATCGACCAGCAACCGCAATTTGTTTACGGCGACGCTGACCGGTTTCGACCTGTTCGGCGAAACCACCGCCAGCACCGCCGATGACGTCATTGCATTCAAGTGGGTCAACGCCACCGGCGCCCTGGCGCCTTGGGCCGATCCGTTCAATTTCGTATACCTGGGCAACGTGAAGACCTCCAACTTCCTGGGCTCCACGACCGAATACAAGACCAGCAACGCCATCCAGCACACCAACGTGCCGGTTCCGGCGGCGCTGTATCTGTTCGGATCCGCCCTGCTTTTCCTGCGCCGCAAGGCGCTGGGCTGAAAGGACGCCCGCGTAACCTGACAACGGAACTCGACGGAGAAGGAGCAACAGGGATGCCGGTTTGCTGCCGCGCCCGGACGGGGCGGCAGCAAACATATTCAACCACTCACTTGGAGTAACACTTCATGAAACATTCATCGATCAAAGCCGCGAGTGCCGCTGTCCTTGCCGGCATGGCACTCGCGTTGTCCGCCGGCGTGCGCGCCGACACCTGGCATGGCGACTGGTGGGACAACACCGAAAAGCACATCTACAAGGAAGTGGAGATGCCGGAGAAGTGCGTCGAGATCTTCGACCCCATCACCGTCGGCAACCCCAAGCTGGGTGACTTCTGCTACGAAGCGCACGGCACCGAACGGGTCCGCGACCACCACAACCGCACCGTCATCAAGTTCGAAGGCGGCGGCACCGCCAAGTTGTGGGAGAACGGCACTCTCCACACCGGGCTGATCGGAACGACCCACTTCCGGTTGGAAACCAAGGCCGTCATGGCCCAGAACGACACCATCAAGGCCTTCAAGATGTCGTTCGATTCCAAGCCGTTCCAGATCAATGCCGACGGCGAATGCCGCCAGATTTCGGTAGAAATGACCTTCACCGGCCACAACCAGATCCGCGGTACCGAGCTCGACCCCATCTTCGACATTACCCAGAGTAACGACGAGATCGTCGTCACCCCGTGCTCGCATTCCCATCACGGGTTCGATTGATGCCGGCTTCCGCCCCACGGCGGCGGTAGACGGAACTGGGTAGCCTTCACGGCTCATCGAAGAGAAAACGCTACACCCATTGTGAAGTGGGGCCGGAAAGTCACGGGGTCTTGGACAAGACCGCCGGACCGCCTCTTCGATCGACCCAATCGGTCCCGGCGCCAGCGCAGCGCCAGAACCTCGCGCCAGCGATTTCGCACGCACCGGTTGCTCCGACTATCCCGGAGCCGCAGTTTCCGGACCGGCACACCAGCCGTGCAGCGCCTTCTTCGCTCCGATCACCCATCCGTGCCTCTGCTGTCGGACGGCTATTGAATGGGACCAACATTTCAACGATACTTGAAATATGGAATCCAAGATCGCCGTCATTGCTTTGGCCGCCTTGGCTCAGGAATCCCGCCTCGCCATCTTCCGCCTGCTGATTCAGGTCGGCCGGCCCGGCCTGCCGGCGGGCAAGATCGGCGAAGCGCTGGGTATCGCGCCCTCGTCCCTGTCCTTCCACATGAAGGAACTGAGCCATGCCGGTCTGGTTACCTCGCGGCCGGAAAGCCGCTATGTCATCTATTCGGCCAACTTTCAGGCCATGAACGATCTGCTGACGTTCCTTACCGACAATTGCTGCGGCGGTACTCCCTGCCTGCCCGCACCCCGTACCGGAATGCAGCCACGCCGAGGAGGCTTCCCCATGACCACCAAGATTTTCAACGTCCTGTTCCTGTGTACCGGCAACTCCGCCCGCAGCATCATGGCCGAGGCCTTGTTGAACGCCATGGGCCAGGGGCGTTTCCGCGCCTTCAGCGCCGGCAGCCACCCCGCCGGCAAGGTCAATCCCCTGGCCCTGGACTGTCTCGCCAGAAACGAGATCCCCTCGGGCAATCCGCGCAGCAAGAGCTGGGAGGAATTCGCCCGTCCCGGCGCGCCGCCCATGGACTTCGTCATCACGGTTTGCGACAACGCCGCGGAGGAAGTCTGTCCCAGCTGGCCGGGCCAGCCCATCACGGCCCATTGGGGGGTGTTCGACCCGGCCTCAGACGACGGTTCCGAAGATCAAAGAAGACTCGCCTTCAGCCTGGCATTCGCCGTTCTCGAACGCCGCATTTCCCTGTTCACCTGCCTCAACCCGGCGAGCCTCGAGCGCCTCGCCTTGCAGCAGCAGGTGCGGGACATCGGCGATGCCGTTCCCGAACAGTCCGAGTGACCCCGGCAATGGCGTTGAATTAAGCCCCTCTCCCCGTGGGGAGAGCGAAGCGAGGGGGGCGGAGCCGGTTGGGGTGAGGGCCGGGGCGCTTTGTTCTTGCGATGAACTCATTGAAACATCAGGCGCTTCAGCCCTCACCCTGCCCTCTCCCAGAGGGAGAGGGTTCCCTCTCAACAGCATTGAGTGACCCCGGCCCTTAACCCTCACACATGGAGATACTCAAATGAAAAAGCTCGAAGTCTACGACCCGGCCCTTTGCTGTTCCACCGGCGTCTGCGGCGCCGAAGTCGATCAGCAGTTGGTGACCTTTGCCGCCGACCTGGACTGGGCCAAGCAGAACGGTGTCGCCCTCGAACGCTTCAACCTGGCCCAGCAGCCTATGGCTTTTGCCGAGAATCCCGTCGTCAGGGGGTTTCTTGAGCGTTCGGGCCAGGAAGCGCTGCCGCTGATACTGTTGGACGGCGAGGTGGCGCTGGCGGGCCGCTACCCCAATCGTGCCGAACTGGCCCGCTGGGCCGGCATCGAACAGTCCCAAGCCGAGCCGCAGCAAAGCGGATGCCGCAGCGGCAGCCGCTGCTGCTGATCGGGAAATCCGGCCCGTGGAATTCCTCCAAGCGCCGCCGCGCTATCTGTTCTTCACCGGCAAGGGCGGCGTCGGCAAGACTTCGATCGCCTGCGCCAGCGCGATCCATCTGGCGGAAGCGGGAAAGCGGGTGCTGCTGGTCAGCACCGATCCGGCTTCCAACGTGGGTCAGGTGTTCGGCATCGGCATCGGTCACCGCATCCGGCCGATCGAGAACGTGCCGGGGCTGGATGCCCTGGAGATCGATCCGCAGGCGGCGGCTCAGGGCTACCGCGACCGCATCGTCGGCCCGGTGCGGGGGCTGCTGCCCGAGGCGGTGGTGAAGGGCATCGAAGAACAATTGTCGGGGGCCTGCACCACCGAGATCGCCGCCTTCGACGAGTTCACCGAACTCTTGACCGATTCGGATCGGGTGGCGGGCTACCACCACATCGTGTTCGATACGGCACCGACCGGACACACCATCCGCCTCCTGCAACTGCCGGGGGCGTGGAGCGGTTTCCTGGAAACCGGCAAGGGCGATGCGTCCTGCCTCGGTCCGCTGGCGGGCCTGGACAAACAACGGACCCAATACCAGGCGGCGGTGGATGCCTTGGCCGACCCCGGCCGCAGCCGGCTGATCCTGGTGGCCCGCGCCCAGCAGGCCAGTCTGGGGGAAGTGGCGCGCACCCACGAGGAACTGGCCGCCATCGGGATCACTCGGCCGAATCTGGTGATCAACGGCATCCTGCCCGCCGGGGAAGCCGGCGAGGACCCGCTCGCGGCCGCCATCGTCCGCCGCGAACAGGCCGCACTGGCGGCCATTCCCGCCCCCCTGCGACCACTGCCGCAAGATCGCATCCCGCTGCTGCCCCTCGACCTGGTGGGTGTGGACTCGCTCCGCCAACTGCTGGCGGCCCGACCGCTCGCCGCTGCCGCCACGGGTGCATCTGCCGCGGCACCGGATGCGCCCGGCTTGGACAGCCTGGTGGATCGACTGGCCGCCGACGGCCACGGCCTGGTGATGCTGATGGGCAAGGGCGGGGTCGGCAAGACCACCCTGGCCGCCGCCATCGCCCTGGGGCTGGCGCGGCGCGGCCTGCCGGTGCATCTCAGCACTTCGGACCCGGCCGCCCACCTGGCGGAAACCCTGCCCGACCGCATCGACGACTTGAAGGTCAGCCGCATCGACCCCAGAGCGGAGACTGAGCGCTACCGTTCCCGGGTGCTGGAAACCAAGGGCAAGGACCTGGACGCCCAGGGCCGCGCCCTGCTGGAAGAGGACCTGCGCTCGCCCTGCACCGAGGAGATCGCGGTGTTCCATGCCTTCTCCCGCATCATCGGCGAGGCCGGCCAAAAGTTCGTGGTGATGGACACCGCCCCCACCGGCCACACCCTGCTGCTGCTCGACGCCACCGGCGCCTACCACCGCGAGGTGGCCCGCCAGACCACCAGTGGCGATCAGCCGTTCACCACGCCGCTGATGCAGCTGCAGGACCCGAACCGGACCAAGGTGCTCATCGTGACCCTGGCGGAGACCACGCCGGTGCTGGAGGCGGCGGCGCTACAGGCGGATTTGCGCCGCGCCGGCATCGAGCCCTGGGCCTGGATCGTCAACCAGAGCCTGGCCGCCGCCGAGCCCCGTTCGCGGCTGTTGCGGCAACGGGCGCTGAACGAAGCCCCTCAGATCGAGGCCGTGGCCACCCGACACGCCGTCCGCCACGCGGTGGTGGCCCTGCAGGACGAAGAGCCCGTCGGCGCAGAAAAGCTTCGTACCTTGCAAGAACGTCCATTCCAGGAGGCCCGCGACTCTTCTTAGAATTTTTCATGAAGTTTCTGTTGTTGCTACTTTCTACAACGCTGTTTCCCTCCCAGCACACCCGGAGTCCCCATGACCATTCGAACCGTTCTGATCAGCGTCGGCATGATGTTTCTATCGTCTTCACTCATTGCGGGATCTCGCCAACAACACTCCGTCAATGAGGGAAGCACACTCGCCGGTACGATTACGAGCGTAGGTTCGGACACCATGAAGCCATTGCTCGGTAATTGGAGCGACCTTTTTCGACAGCTGCATCCTGGAGTGGAGTTCTCCATCGAGGCACGGGGATCCGGTACCGCTGCGGCCGCCCTCGCAGAAGGCCGAAGCCAAATCGCACCGATGAGCAGGCCCATGGAAGCCACGGAAGTGGCAGCTTTCGGGGCACGTTATGGTTATGCGCCAACCGGTATACGAGTTGCGCTCGATGCGGTGGCTTTGTATGTCCACCCGGACAACCCGGTTCAAGGCTTAACTCTCGAACAGCTCGACGGTATTTTTTCCGCCGGCCAACGCTGCGGAGGAAAGCGTATCGTGCGGTGGAACGAACTCGTCAAGAACTGGCGAAACGATCAGATTTCGATCGTGGGCCGAGACAAATTATCGGGAACCCATGATTTTTTCCGTTCCCTGGCCTTGTGCAAGGGCGACTTCTCAAACAATTACGAAGCGATGTCGGATTCCAGCCATGTGGTTTGGAAGGTTGCGCAGACACCCAATTCAATTGGATTTGCAGGCATCGGCTATCTGACGCAGAACACCAAGCTCGTTCCGCTGGCTAAATATGCCGGAGAGCCTTACACGCCGATCATCGAGGAAAGCTCCCAGGCCAGCGAAATGGCTTCCGAGCAAAAGCGATTCGCCAACGTGATTTCCGGCAAGTATCCCTTATCCAGGTTTCTGTTCATTTATGTCAATAAGCCGCCAAACAAGCGGGTGCCGCCTTTGATCGAAGAGTTCTTGAAATTCGTGCTCTCGAAGGATGGCCGGGATGCCGTGGCAAAGTCTGGATTTGTCCCCTTGGGCGAGGACCAGGCGATTGAACAGCAGACGAGGCTGAAGCCGAATTACCTGAGGCCATGGTGGGGGCAGGACTGATCCTGCCAGGATATAGACATGCGCTGTGGCTATCTCCTTTACCCGGCTTCGAGTCATTCGGCTGCCGGAAGATACCCCGTGCCGATCATTTAAACCGAAGTCACAAGGCTTCCCGAGAAATTCAACCGTCTGAAAGCAATCAATCCATGAAACTGCCACTCAAGGTACTCGTTCTCTGCACCGGCAACTCTTGCCGCAGCGTCCTCGGCGAAGCCCTCATCAACCATCTGGGACAGGGCCGATTTCTCGCCTACAGCGCCGGCAGCCATCCGGTCGGCAAGGTCAATGAAAACGCCCTGGCGACCCTGGCCCGCCACGGACTGCCGACAGAGGGCTATCGTAGCCAATCCTGGGACAAGTTCGAGGATGCCGCCATCGACATCCTCATCACCGTGTGCGCCTCGGCCGACGGCGAGACCTGCCCGGTCTACCTGGGCTCGGCGGTGCGGGGGCATTGGGGATTGCCCGACCCGGCCCATGTGCAAGGCACGCCGGAGGAAGTCGAGGCGGCTTTCGAGGCCACTTATGCGGCGCTGGAGCGGCGCATCCACCGCTTGCTGGACCTGCCGGTCGAGACCCTGTCCGGCCCGGAACTGGCGGACGCCTTGAACCGCATCGGTCGCGAAACCGATTGAACCCGCCCGAAGGACATCCGCCATGGCCACGCTGAAATCCGCTTCCGCCACGCCCGCTCCTGCCCCCAAGCGCATGAGCCTGTTCGACCGCTATCTGACCGTCTGGGTGGCCATGTGCATGGGCGTCGGCGTGATCATCGGCAAGACCCTGCCGGAACCGGTGGCGGCACTGCGGGGAATGGAGGTCTCCCACATCAACCTGCCCATCGCCGCGCTGATCTGGCTGATGATCTACCCGATGATGCTCAAGGTGGACTTCGGCTCGGTGCTGAACGTGGGCAGAAACTCTAAGGGACTCATGGTGACCCTGTTGGTCAACTGGCTGGTCAAGCCCTTCAGCATGGCGCTATTGGGCTGGGTATTCTTCCGCTGGCTGTTCCTGCCCATCATCGGGGCGGAAGCCGCCGACCAGTACACCGCCGGCGTCATCATCCTGGCCGCGGCCCCCTGCACCGCCATGGTATTCGTGTGGAGCTACCTGACCGACGGCGATCCCGCCTACACCCTGGTTCAGGTGGCGGTGAACGACCTCATCATGCTGGCGGCCTTCGCTCCCATCGTGAAATACCTGGTATCAGGCGCTTCGGGTCTGGAAGTGCCGTTCGACGTGCTGCTCTGGTCGGTCATCGTGTTCATCGTCATCCCTCTGACCGCCGGGGTTCTGACCCGCAAGCTGCTGCTGAACCTGAAAGACAGCGCCTGGTTCGATCAGGTATTCCTGCCGCGCCTCCACCCCGTCGCCATCGTCGCCCTGCTGCTGACCCTGGTGCTGATCTTCGCGTTCCAGGCCGACAACCTCACCCTGCGTTGGCTCCACGTGGCGCTGATCGCCGTCCCCATCCTGATCCAGGTGTATTTCAACGCCGGCTTGGTGTACGGGCTGATGCGGCTGTTCAAGGTGGACTACACGATCGCCGCGCCCGGCGCCCTGATCGGCGCCAGCAATTTTTTCGAACTGGCGGTAGCGACCGCCATCACCCTGTTCGGTCCGGAATCGGGCGCGGCCTTGGCCACCGTGGTGGGGGTGCTGGTGGAGGTGCCGGTGATGCTGTCGGTGTGTTCGGTGTGCAACCGCACCCGGGGGTGGTTCGCCGCGACGGCGTGACCGGCATGCCGGCGAAATTCAACGGACTGTGCTGGTCCGCTGCCGCACGAAGCGGGCATTGAAGGCAACAGTCACGCGCTCCTCGTCGCTGGTATTGGGATAGACCCAGTGGCGCAGATAGGAGGGAAACATCAACAGCATGCCCGCCTTCGGCTTCATCACGAACTTGCTGGCGAAACAGGCGGCGCCGTCGACCGTCAGGGTCCGCACATTGGTGCGGGTATCGAAGAACTCGATGCTGCCGCCGAGATCCTCAATGCCAGCCGGTACGCTGACATAGTAGCAACCTGACCAGACCCACGCGGGATGATCATGGGGAGTGTTGAGACCACCCCGACCGAGCACATTGATCCAGCCCTCGGCCTGTATCGCGTAACGGTCGAAATCGAACTCGGGCGAGACGCCGAGCGTGCATTGCCGCACGGCTTCCAGCATGTGAGTGCGCAACAGCTCGCAACCGGGCTCTTCGCGCAGGAAGAAGTCGTCTTCCGAATGCCAGCCGTTCCAGTTGCTGCGCGCCAACCCCGCTGAGGCAGCCTTGCGGTCGGCGATTTCCGCCAGCAGGCGGCTATTGAGCGGTTGCGCGTCGTCCACTTCGAACAGACTCAACGGCGAATAGAACAGGGGCTGCATGCCCTGCATCGTGATCCCCATAGCATCCCCCCAAAAAAAAAGCGCGACGGTCCAAAACCGCCGCGCGTGAAATAACGCTGTCCCGGACCTCTGCGAGGAGAGGTCCAAGAGCTTTGGCCGGCCTTACTTCTTGTGCTCGTCCTCGTCCTCGTCCTCGATCTCGAATTCCGGGCGGGACATCAGCAGCAACTGGCCACCTTCAACCAGTTCCGCGTCGGCCGATGTTTTGTGGTTTTGAACGACCAGCAGGCTGTAACGATGGTCGTCGTGACGGTCCAGTAACCGCGTGACGTCGATCACCCCGGAAGTTTCCTCATCCTTGGTGATGGTGCCTGCGGTGAAGGTTCCATCCACCACGTCCCCAAACAGCGCCGGGTCGAATTTGGCCTGCAGGGTGAGGCTGCCGTCGATGGGAGCATATTGCCAGATCTTGCCGTTGTGATCGTTGTTGCCGGCGTCTTCCAGCAGGGTCAGCGTACCGTCGGCATTCACGGTCATGTTGTCGAACATGTTCGGACGGGCGTTGTTGATGCCGCCGGGGACGCTGGTGGCATCGACCACCAGGTCGATCGTGCCGCCGGTGTAATCGTCGTTGAAGTTCAGCTTCCACAGCCGGGTGGCGCCGACCTGGGTACCGCCGGTGAGTTCGGTCTTGTCGATCTGGTCGGTGGTCACGAAGTAAAAGGTCTTGGCATCCGCCCAGGCACCGTCTTCAGGACGGGAGAAGGTGGTCGAACTGGCTGCGCTCAAGGTGAAACTCGTGCCGGAAGTGATGCCGGTCGCCCGGGTTGCCGAGTTGGCAATTTCGTTGACGATTCCGTCCACGTTGACAAACTTGATGGAACCATTGGTCAACCCGGCCTTGTCGACTTCACTGCCCGAACCGGTCTTGGTGCCGACATACACGGCGATCGAGTTGTTCATGATGCCGGTACCGCCGTCATTGGTGCCGATCACGACCGTCTTGTCACCCGAATTGGGGTTGGCCAGCAGGTTTTCCCACCCGCCGACGGCATTGATCCCGGAGCCATTGGTCTGCAGGTTGAAATCACCAAGAATATAGCTCTTGCCCTTGTCCGCGCCGCTGGCGACATGCGCCATGGCGTAGCCGTTCGCACCGCCCTCCTCGCCGTTCATGAAAATCCGGGCCTTGCTACCCAGGCGGCTCTTGTTGTTGTAAAACGCGCCGCGCAGCGGCAGGTCGGCGGAGCAGAAGCGGTTGAATACGACGTTGGCGAGCGGCGCCGCAGAGGAAGCTTGGGTGGTTGTATCCCAGCCGTAAACCGTTTGGATGAGATCGCGGCCCGACACAACCTGCAGGGTGTCCTTGTTGATCACCCATTCGGACACGAACGCACCACCGGTGGCGACGCCTGGATTATGCGCGCGCGGAACGCCAACTCCATTGCCCAGTTCATGGTTCATCAGCACGGTGATGGTGCCGTCGTCGCTGTCGTACGCACCCAGGCCGTCCGGAATGCCGACCATGCGATAGCCGTTGTCGGCGGCTTCACCCACCGTAAGAATCGATGCGAAGCTGACGGCGGGAGCAACCGGATTCAGGTAAGGCGCAGTGGCGGAAGCGGCGAACGCGAACATGGGAGTGGTGGCCAATGCAGCAGCAACGGCCACGGCAGTTTTCTTTGAACATGATGAATTTCCTGTTATGTCGGATGGGACGAAACCTCGCGGGAGACCAAGCGCTCCCGGGTCCAACGTTTTATCAGCGGCAGATGACAGAACCCGGAAAAAACCATGACAGTTCGGCGTCTTCACGCTGCGCCGCCAGGCGCGCAACGGATTGAGCCGTTTGCAGCCCGATCGCCTAGACTGACTGCTCGAATGAAACCGCCGGCGAGACCCAGCCGCCTGCAGAAGACTGAATCATCGATCGAAGGGCCCCTGAATGAACCGACTGGTTTTGCTGTTACTCGTCTTCGGCGGCGGCTGGTGGTATTTCCACGGCGGCCGCGTCATCGGCGACGCCGACGTGCGCGATTTCTACCAGTTGGATGAAATGGCGCTGCTCAAACGCGACCCGGACGCCTTGTGCAGTTTTCTGGCACCCGACTACCGCTCGGAGGAAACCGCCATCACCCTGGAGGGCCGCCAGACCGAAAGCGGCGACAAGGCCAAGAGCTGTGAGGCGTACCGGAAGCTGTTCCAATCCTTAGAGCAGATTGGCGCCGCCATGGGCGGCATGGTCCAGCTCGATCATGACTACTCCGTCGACCGCATTCTCCTCGCCCCCGACCGCAAGTCCGCCACCGCCGAGACCCGTTTCCGGCTGAACGTGGCGGGATCGGTCATGCAGTTCGAAGGC